>OHYQ01000274.1_pt1 | contig 14288 bp, 10 predicted proteins | sample 1580281 | NCBI WGS metagenome assembly OHYQ01 (sample SAMEA3882525, study PRJEB24775) | human gut metagenome | biome: human-associated habitat; feature: intestine environment; material: feces | place: Netherlands | collected 2009/2010
TATTCCACCGCAAAGGAAAACAATGTCTGCTTCATGATCGCACAGGTTCTGCGCTTCTGGCCCGAATATGAGCTGATCAAGGAGCTTTACGATTCCGGCAAATACGGCAAGCTTCTGTCCGGCTACATGGGACGCCTCGGCAGCTATCCTGCCTGGAGCTGGGACAACTGGATGATGGACGAAAAGAGAAGCGGACTTGTACCTTACGACCTGCATATCCATGATCTTGACTTCCTTGTATACGCCTTCGGCAAACCGGAAGCTTCCCTGAAGCACCGTGCAAAGCAGCCTAATCAGGACTATCTGACCGCTGTATACGAATTTCCCGGCTTCTTCGTTACCACCGAAGCTTCCTGGTACGCATCCGCTTACCCCTTCGGCGCTTCCTACCGCTTCCAGTTCGAGGATGCGCTTGTTACCTACGAAAAGGGCGAATGCAAAATCTATGAAAACAACGGCAGCATCTATTCCCCCACCGAGCAGGCAACCGGCGATACCGGCTCCATCAACCTGCCCAAGAGCGACGCCTACGCAGAAGAGATCAAGTACTTCAAAAACTGCGTTCTCTCCGGCCAGTTCCCGGATAAGGTGAAGGCGGAAGAGCTGCGGACAGTTGTGGGGCTGTTGAATGAGTTTTGAGGAAAAAGGCAGTGATTGTTCCGCCCGTGGTCTTCGCTTAAGTATTTAAATCTTATCTGAAATTGTTTGTCGAATTTTGTATTTTATCAGTTATAACTGACAGATTTGCAATCACGGCATCCGCGATAACTTTCCGAAGTACGTTGTTTCCCTCGATGAGTTCGATATGAGCCGAAACGGGATTAAGCACCGGAATATCCGCGACTTCCTCCTGGCTGAGGAATGGAACTGAATACAAAATCCCTGCATCGCGTCAAATGGCACGATGCAGGGAGTCTTTAGATGTAAGTGCACCTGCGTTTACTTTACAATGATTGTATTTTAATTATTACTGTCAGACAATATCAAAGATGCTAACTCATCCATTAATTTGTCGCTCTGATTAATTTCTTCTTGAATTTCGCCCATTTTTCTTTTTGCATCAGGTCCACCATAACCCTTAGAATATAAATCAACAAGTTGCCTTCTTGCCTCAGATAAATGCAAACATTTTCCTTCTACCGCTCTTTCCAAATATGATACGCCTCTTTCTAAATTTTTTGATGTTCCAATGCCTTTTATATAGCACTGTGCCAAATTATAATAACCATAACAGGTATCATTTGACTTAGAAAGCCATGCAAATGCTTGCGAATCACTTTGATTGACACCCTCGCCATTTAGATAGCACATTCCTACCTCTGCCATTGCTTCACCATTTCCAAGCTCAGCGGCTTTCATGTAATACTTGAAAGCCATTTCTTTATCTTTCTCAACACCATCCCCTGAATAATACTGAGATGCAAGTTTTAATATGGCCTCAGGGTTATTCATTTCAAGAGCCTCCCTGCGAACTTGTTCCGCTTTCTCAGGATCTGCTTCGACTCCAACGTACCTTCCCTCATAAAAATATGTAAGTTCATGAAGCGCCTGTGAACTTCCTGCCAGTGCAGCCCTTTCATACCACGGAAGCGCATATGGTTGTTCGGCTGCATCCATAAAGCATTTCGCTATCGTTAGTTGAGCATTAACATCACCAGCTTCCGCCTTCTGAAAAAGAGAGCGAGCTTGTCCCTCTCCATATTCGTATTTAACTATGTAGAACCCTTCTGGCTGACTTCTAACTTGTTCTACTGCATTTGATTGATTTCCCCCAAATAATCTACTTAAAAATCCCATGTTTTTCTCCCATAATAATAATCTTTGTTTTTCTCTTGTTAACTTTCTTTTTCTTACGTTTTCATTTTTCATTCATAGAGATATTTTCTTAGTCTATGTCATTCCCCTGATCATAAATCATGGATATACGGATGTTTAGAGTATACAAAACAAGGCGTCGTCTTATTCTGCTATGATCGTCCTTTCTTTCCCCTACTCCTTACGGTAGCCCAACCTTCCATGTCATACGAGATCTCCTATACTACAGAGTCCTCCCTTGATTATTTTGAGTAAACATAATGTATCCCTTAAAATACTATGAAAACAATTTTTTAACCCATTCCCCTCTGCGATTTTGCTTATAGTACTTAGTTAAATACTCCATGGCTCCATCTTCTCCATTTTCAATAGATGATAAAAGCCAAAACAGACCATCATCAAGATTCTTTCTTATCCCATCTCCCGAGGCACACATATATCCATAATTCATCATAGCCGGTGCATACCCCAAATTCGCTGATTCCAAGAAATAATGCGCTGCTTTTATTTTATCTTTCTGTACTTCTTGTCCATTATAGTAAATATAACCCAAACTAAATAATGAATTCGGAACCTTTTCTTGTGCGGCTTCTTCAAACAATTTTAGGGCTAAAGCAATATCTTTCTTGCACTCTTCTCCTTGAAATAATGCAACAGCCAAATCATTCTTTGCCATAGGATGACCATTGTCTGCGGCTCTCTTTAGCCACTCTATCGCTTTTTCACCGTTTTGTTCAAATCCTAAAACTCCATGCAAATAATAATTTCCTACAACATATTGTGCATATTCATATCCCTTCTCAGCAGAAATAAGATAATACTCTTTTGCAAGCTTCACATTCCGCCCGCCACCGCCAATGTCGTTTTCATAATAATAAGCCAAATTAAAATAGGCCTTATAATACTCTTGTTCTATTGCTTTTAAATACCAACTTCGTGCCATTCTAAAGTTCTGTGCTGTGCCTTCTCCCATCTCATAACATAAGCCAGCATTGAACTGAGCAGGGCCTAATCCTTGATTTCCTGCTTGTTCAAACCAGTACAATGCGGTTTTTAAATCAATCGCAACTCCTGTACCGTTTTTATAGCACATTCCTAATGCGTTCTGAGCCACGGGAAATCCGCTGTTAGCTCCTTTCAGATAAATTGAAACCGCCTTACTCTCATCCTTAAGAACGCCTATTCCCATTTGATAATGTGCCGCTAAATTAACATAGGCAATTTCTACGCCAGATTCTGCGGCTTTTTCATACCACTTTATTGCCTCCCTGTCATCCTTGGGAACTCCCTTCCCCATCTCAAATACAATACCCAAATTATTGCAGGCCTCTCCATTGCCAGACTCTGCAGCTTCTTTAAGATATTCTATGGCTCTTTTTATGTCATCTTCATTATTACATTTCTCCAGGTAAATAGAACTTAAACATAATTTTGCATCCTCATTCCCTAAGTCAGCCGCCCTCTCATATAAGTCTATAGCCTTATTTTTATCTCTTCCAACATTTTCTCCCTCAAAATATTCGCCTGCCAATGCGCACAGAGCCTCCGGCAAGTCCTGTTCCGCAGCCTGTTCATACCACCATATAGCCATATCTTTATCTGGCTCACACCCATATCCAACATCAAAATACGTACCTAACACAAACTGCGATAAAGCAAATCCTTTTACAGCAGAAGACTCAAAATATGTAAAAGCTTTCGCCGCATTTTCCTTACATCCAATTCCCGATTTGTATCTCCCACCAAGTTCATATTCAATATAAGCATTCTCTTGCTTATCTAACATAGATTCCAGTTCTGATGTGGAGTATTTTTCAAATTCTGAATACTCTTCTTTTTTATAATCCCATTGTAACGATTTTGATCCCTCATCTTGGATAGAAAAAAAATCTAAAGTCGAGTCATATTCCTCCGGAATAAATATCCCCATCGCCTTGGAAAGCTTAATAATTGCATATCTAGCCCAAGCAGGTTCTGTAAATGTAAGTTCACACACCTCACCCAAAGTATTTGAAATGATTTCATCAACACTGGCATTGTTATGATTAAAAATATAAATAGAAACATTTGCCTTAAGTGCATTTGAAAGAGCGTTTCTTTCCTTTTCATTCTTAGGCAATAAATCGGCAATTAGTGCATTAAACTTATTCGAATTATTATAAATATCTTTTCCAGAAATAGAAATACACTGCATAAGGGCAACATCCACATCATCCCGTACATTATATCCGCAGTTGCCACAAATACATTCTGAATCGCCAATAGAATTATTGCATTTAGGACATATCATATAAATCACCCGAAATTATCAAAATAAAATTTAAACGGTTTTTCAAAAGGAAGCCCGACAACAGCTTCTCCAACTTTTAACGAATTAAGATCCCAATCCTCGACGGTATTTCCTTCACGCTTATCCTCAATCAACGTTTTATTCATTCCCTGATATTGTTCTAAAATAATGTTACTCCCATATAAAGACCTTATATAATCTCTAGTTGACACATCATTTGCCTTAAAAGCAAAAATCGAAGAAAATCCAGCAGCCAGATTTCTACCCTTTATTTCCCCATAAGTTTCAAATAACTGTTCAATGCTTTGTAAACCAGCAAAAACCTTCAAGCCCAAACTTCTTCCAAAATTTACTCCATCATCTATATGTTGCAAGTTTGGCAAAAGCTTGAATTCATCACAAAACAAATAAACATTTCCTTGACTAGATGTTCTCCCTAAAGCCTCCTTGATTGCTAAATCGAAAAAGAGCCTGTATATTGGTGTTAACACACTTCCAATTGCCAGATCATATTCGATAAATAGAACCTTGCCTCCTTTTGCTCTAACAAAATTCCTAATAGAGAATCCTCTTATGACTGAATACATTTCTGACAGCACACCTTGAGACTGTTCTCCCTCTCCCTCTATGTAGCTAAGAACAGATCTTAATTCGTCAAATCGCTCCAACGCAGCTATGAAATCATCAACAGATGATGAATCCAAGGAACTCTTTAATGAATCATTGTAGAAATTATCATTTCGATACTCTTTATCATTCTCACCAGTCTTTATTATCGAAATAATAAGGGCGGCAAGCAAATCCCGCGCAGCATTGGGAAAAAAAGGATTGCTACTATTACCCTTTGTACGCTCTTCAAACAATTCCTTGCATATTTCTTGCGTATTTATAGTATAATCTTTTTCATCCCATCCATCTGCCAAAATTTCTCTAAATATATTCCAACATTTCGATTCATCTCTATATTGCTTAGAATTTCCTATAACATAATCCTCAGGTTTACGAAACCTCTTATAAAAGTCTCCCTTTGTATCGAATACAATAAGCACGTCCTCAGAGGAAAGGTTTTGTCTAATCTGCTTAAACAAATGATAAAACAACGTAGATTTACCACACCCTGTACCCCCCACTAACATCATGTGCTTACTTAAGATATCCTCATCCAAAGTAAATGATGATTTTTGCCCTTTATATTTGCCCTTCAAAACAACCTTATGGTGTCCGGTTCCAGATACGGGCTGATTCTTCTCTATACAATTCCCGTACAATATGGTAGATGAAACACCCATAATAAAGTCCTCTCCATCTTATCTACTCATACCCTTGCTTTTTGTTTGGCTTTGAGATCTTGTCCTTTCTCGTTGTCCTTTTGAGGGTGAATTATTGAACGCATTTTTCTTACCTGAAGATTTTGCTTGTCCCTGTGGAACGTTCACTTTTAGTGACTGCTTAAACGCATTACCCCTGTCTTTTTCTGAACTAGCCATTTTTTTACCTCCCATAATAATCTTTGTTTTTCTCTTGTTAACTCGCTTTTTCTCACATTTTCATTTCTTCATAGAGATTTTTTCTAAGTCTATGTCATTCCCCTTGGCCATGAATCATGGATATTCGGATGTTTAGGGTACACAAAACAAGACGTCGTCTTATTCTGTTATGATCGGCCTTTCTTCCCCCAACTCCTTACGGCAGCCTAACCTCCCATGTCATACAGGATCTCCTTTACTTCAGGGTCCTTAATTCCTTCGTTCTGCTTATCCATAAAGGGGCGTCATGATGCTCCATTGCTGAGTCTCTGCTCTGATGGTAAGAAATCTGACTTGGCTCTCTATGTTTATGAATTTCTTCTGTTCCTTTCAGCACCTTGCGGCGGACGTCTCCTGAATCTCACAGTCGATCTTCTTATGCTGCCTGCGGCTGCCTGTGAATGTCAGAAAGCATCTTCTGCGCATCATAGGTCACTCCATTTGCCAGGATGGCATAAAAGACTCTTATCAGCTTACAGCTGATCGCAATCACGGATTGTTTCTTCTTGAGCGGATTGTTCGCTCTTGTCGTGTAATACTCATGCAATGACTTAAACTCCGGATTCTTCGCTATCAACGGAATCGCTGCATTGAACAGTACTGCCCGCAGCTTACTCCGACCTCTTTTGCTTATGGTCGTCTGTCCTTTGTGCTTTCCAGAGCTGTTCTCCCGTAATGAGAGTCCTGCCAGCTTTTGTATCTGTCTGGGTGATTCGAAACGCCTCACATCACCCACTTCTGCCAGAAATCCGGCTACCGTGATCACTCCTATACCTTTGATGGCAAGCATCTGCTCGCTTTCGGGTATCTTCCTGCACAGCTTTTCTATCTCCTCCATAACGGCGTCAAGCTGTGCCTTTTTGTATTCGTAATCCTCGAGCAACAGTTTCATTTCATACCGGGCAGCCGAAGAGCCTTTCTTTAAGCCGATGCTGCGTTTTGCTGTCTCACACAGGGTCGTTGCCCTTTTCATTCCTACAGCCCTAAGCTTTGCATCACGCCAGATTTGATTGATTTTCTCGGCTCCCAGTTCCACGATTGCTTCCGGAGTACAAACTTTCTTTAGAAGCAGCATACTGCTCTGTGCTTCATAGTCCCCAAACACATCTGTGTACTCGGGGAAATATATGGCGAACCATCTGGCAAATCTGTTTTTGATCTGGGTCATCTCCCTGATGAGTCTCTTACGATTGGCCACCATAATTCTTAAATCAGCATACACACCATCCGGTGTATACGGTGCAGAATACCGGCCCTCGGTAACCAGCTTTGCGATCACCTTCGGATCCTTCCTGTCATTCTTGCTTTGGCTGTTGTCATCCAGTTCCTTGGTCTGCTTTACCGCATAAGGGTTAACCATAACCAGGAGGATGCCCTCATCCTCAAGATAAGCGCCAAGGTCAAACCAGTAATGACCTGTCGGCTCGATACCTACGATTGCATCCAGCTTCTTATACTTGTCCTGTAAATGCTGCATCCATGCTTTGAAAGATTCAAATCCTTCTCTGCTGTTGCTGAACGGAAAGACTTTCCCAAGCTCAATGCCTCTCCAGTCAAATGCCCTGGCATACTGTGTCGTGCTTCCGATATCGATTCCAACTACCAAAGTTGATTCTTTTACTTGATTGATTTTTTCATTCTGCTTATAATTCATTTGTGGGTGTCTCCTTTGAACAATGATTCTTATTAACCGCCAAGTTAACAATCATTATTCTATGGGTGGCACTCATTTTTTGCAAACCGGTTATTTGTTACTTAACAGGAATGCTCCTTTATACCTTTATACCCCCGACGCAGCGGCTTTGTTTTGTGAGCTTATTGTACCTTGCCGGATTATTGCATAAAATACCACTTTTTTTGAATGGTGCACTTTTTTCTGGATTTTATTTTTGATTTGATATAGTATAATGATCTCAGATAGGATAATAATTTCATCAGATGAATCAATGATTGACTATATGGGGAAATATAACATGAAAAAAGCAGGCATTTCACTAAAAAAGCAATTACTCATCATTTTTCTGTTTATAGCCTTCATTCCTATGACAGTTACAGCATTGCTACTTTATCATTTCCAAACTCAAAATGCCCTGAATGCTGAAATCGAATCCCAGATCCAGGTATTAAAATTAGTTACATCCAATATTTATCAGAAACTCACCTACTTTAACAATCTCACCGCTTCAATTTACTACAATGATGATATTATGAGCTGTCTGGAAAAAGGACAAGCAACATTATTATCCTCTCCTGATAAAAAAAGAATCCAGCCTGCTATTGATTCATTAATGAGAACAGATGACATGATTTTGTCAGTATCTCTTACAACAATGGCAGGAGATACTTTATACTGGAATGACGGGTACAGTAATGCTATACATATAAACTCCCTGGATCCTGATTTTTTACAGAAAATATATGCACATAATGGATCAGGTGTTTTATCTAATCCCATTACACATACCAGTAAGCGTAAATACCCTGCTTCAAATACGTCCATTTATTATGGTCGCCTTTTACGAAGTTTGACACACAACTTCCGGCCTATTGGAATTTTGTTAGTTGAAGTCGATATCGCTTCCTTTGAAGATATCCTTATATTTTCCAATTTCAGTTCCGATTCCACATTTTTCCTGACAACCCAAAACAATACATTAATATGGGGTTATCAGGAGGAGAATCTGAATTATCATATTGGAGACATTATTTCCACCGACGTGCTTGGTACGCCCCCATATTCTTACTCTGTTGCAACTATAAACGGTGAGAAATATTATCGTTTTAATTCACAGATTGATACACTAGAATATAATTGTTACTCTTTTCTACCATTTTCAAATATAGAAAGCAAAACACAGTTCATTAAAACTTTACTGTTATTGATCTGTGGTGTGGATTTTTTGTGTTTATGCCTGATCTTCTTCATGCTCACCAAACAGTTTATTACGCCGATTCGCCGTCTTTCCGTTATTATGCAGGAACAGGATTATTTGAACTACTTTCCTTCACCAGTTTATCCTGTCCACAACGAAATCGGCAATTTATATGATTCTTTCCAGTCTATGAGCCAGCGTACTCTGACTCTGGTGGAGCAGTTAAAAGAATACTCAAAAAAAGAAGCAAAACAGCAGCTTGCTCTGCTCCACGCACAGCTGAATCCACATTTTTTATATAACACTTTGGATTCCATCAGCTGGATGTCCCAAAATGGAAATGCAGACAAAGTACCCTATATTATAAATGCGCTTTCTGATATTTTGCGATACAGCATTATCAAAGAAAATGATTTTGTCACTATAAATGATGAATTATCCTGGTTGAAAAATTATATGTATATTCAAAAGATCCGGTTTCAGGATTCTTTTACAATACATTATCATATTGAACCGGATATGCAATCGTATAAAATACCCCGTTTTATTTTGCAGCCGTTTATAGAAAATTCATTGCTGCACGGTTTTTCTGAAATTCATCAGGGTGGTATTATTATCCTCAGCATATTTACTAAGGATAATTCCATTTTCATAACTATAGAAGATAACGGAAAGGGCATGTCAGATCTTCTGATACATTCCGTGCTTCATGGTAAAAATGATGGCATAGGAATTGGAAATACAAATACCTATTTAAAACAGCGGTTTGGTCAGTCATATGGTATAGAAATTACATCACGCATTATGGAAAGTACAAAAGTAATCATAAAATTGCCTGTTCAGAAGTGAGGAAAACCTATGAATCATGTGATTATCATTGATGATGAAGTACAAAGTCGCAATGGAATTGCCGAAATTTTTAAAAATCATTCCCCAGGATGGGAGATAGATGGTCTGTTTGAAGATGGTAGCCTTGCATTAGACTATCTTCAACAACATCCGGAAGTAAATCTGGTTGTTACCGATATACGCATGCCCAAATTTGACGGTCTTGAGCTAATTAGCAGAATTCGCAAAAACAACGGAACCATTCCTATCATTATCATAAGCGGTTACTCGGAATTTTCCTATGCCAAGAAAGCAGTTGAGCATCATGTATTTCGATATATATTGAAGCCTGTTCTTCCCTCCGAATTCGATGCAGTCATTACAAGCGTAGAAAATTTTTTCCGACTGGCGGATCCTCTTAGTGAATATAATCTCACCCAGTCAGAATACGACCAGTTTTTAGATCTGTTGTTTTCTGAAGCCATTGCTTCGAATAAAAAGCAGAAGATTCAAATACTGGAAAAACAATGTGGATTTACATTTCCGCAAGCATGGTTCTTACTATTGACCGGCAACAGCGAATTCAGCAGCCAGCTTTTCAACTACAGAACGGTGCTGCAAAAGTTTGCTGCCGGAATTTCATCCGAGCATCATGTTTTTCTATTCTGCGAAAAGATTTACTGTATTTTATTAAAAAAAGAGGATTTAGATGATAAGTTTCTGAAAAAACAGGTACAAAGACTCTTATGGAAATTTAACCCCGGATTGGAAATCTGCGCGGGAATATACCACAGCGATCATGATGACACGCTTAAAAATGCATTTTACAGTGGCGTTTCAGCCTTGACACAATTTTTTTACTCAAAGGATCCCATACACATATATCAGGATCAAACTTTGTGCACCTTTCCATACTCTATATACCAGAATTTACAGTTGCAGCTGACCGGCAGCAATTTACTGAATACGAGAGATGCTGTCTATTCCTTTATGGATTACGTGCGTAATGAACAACCTTCCTATTATGAATTGCATTCCTGGCTAAACAAGATTACTCTGATCATCATAAAACATTGTAATGATAAAAAAATACCGGCATCTTGTTATATCGATTATACAGAAAGTCTGCAGTTTCTTTACAATTATCACTCTCTTGAAGAAATTGAAAGTACCATTTTGTCCATGATCGAGAGCATTTTTGAGAAAATTGCTGAACAGACACGCAGCACAAATGCCTATCTTGTTGAACAGGTACAAAACTACCTTTTCCAGCATATGAATGAAAATATCACACTTTCAGACTTAGGAGAGATTTTCGGTATAAACTATTCCTCACTAAGCAATATATTCAGCTCTGCTACAGGACAGACTATCATTGAATATCTGACTTTTATAAGAATATTACATGCAAAAGAACTGTTGATCAATACAGACAAAAAAATATATGAGATCTGTTCAGAAATTGGATACACAGAACCAAAATATTTTATTAAACGCTTTCGTCAGATTGTTGGCGTTACTCCCAAGGAATACAGAAAGATATATACTTCCTGATACTCTGTAATGATAGTTTTTCCAGTGTCCTGATATTTTTGAACTTTGATTCACGGATGAAGTCATCCACCACTTGATGGAACTTTTCAATCTTGCCCTTGCTTTTCCCGAAACGTGGTTTGTCATGCTTGACACAGATTCCAAGTCTGACAAGTGAGAAACGAATCTGTTTTGCAACGTACTACCTTTTTGCGGATGCGTGGATAGGAGTCCCTGTAACGAAGTTCCGGATCGTACCCATAGTTCTCGTCATCGTCCACATAATCTGCATCCGGATCAGGCTTTGCCGCTTCCTGTGCCTTTTTCTTTTCCTGGACTTTCTTGAATACGAAGAATCCGCCGCCACCGGCAAACACAATCAGAGTCAGAAGTTCCGGGAGCATATTCGTGGATTTCGGCTTTTCCTCTGGAGTTGGTTCTGTAATTTCAGGAACCGTTTCAACCGCTTCCGGCTTTGTTTCCTCAACCGGCTTGGTGAACTCTGTAACTTCCTCCTCGTCCATCAGCTTGAGCAGGTCGGCTTCATCCACCTGATTCAGAAAATGCACGGTTTCCTCGCCCTTATCATCACGGTCAATGATGATATAGAAGTAGTTTCCGTTTTTGGTTACAGCGGTAATGAACTGCTTTCCACTTTTCGTAGGTGAACCGGCATCATCAACCAAAGTCAGGTTGCCGTCCGGGGTAAGCGGCAGCATCGGTTCCTCCGGCTCTTTTTCGGGAACTTTTTCTTCGACCGCAGGTTCTTCGGTCGCTGCGCTTTCATCTACATAGGCGAATGCCGTCGTAGAAAACATGCCAAAACACATTGCACACGCCAGCAATGCGGCTCCAATTTTCTTAAATCTCATTCTGCGTTTCCTCCTCATTCATAGTATTGATCGTATCAGGCTTCGGAGCCATATCCGCAGCAAACATACGGAGCAGCTCGGAAAGCTGTTCGGGATTCAGGTTCGCAGCATGAACCATCTCGTGGATTTCGGAATTTTCCTCCTCACGGTATCTGCGTTCCAGGTCTTTCACCTTGGCATCCCATTCTGCCCGTTTCTTACGGGCTTTTTCAAGGTCTGCACCAATTCTGTCTAATTTGGCACTCAATCGACATTCCTCCTTAGTTTCTGATTCTGCCGAAGCAGTAAAAATGTTGTTGCCAGTAATTCGATTCGATAGAAGCGTAGGAAATCGGGTTTCCGCAGTGGATCATCATACCATTGCCAACATAGATACCAACGTGTGATGCACCGGAGGTATCATAAGTGCCTTGGAAGAAAATCAAATCTCCCGGCTTGGCAGAGCTTTTCGGGATAATGTCGCATACGCCCATCAAACCGTTTGCGGTCAAACGACCAACACTCCAACCGTTTCCGCAGTGATTGATTACATAGGAAACAAACCCGGAGCAGTCAAAGGAGGTAGACGGGCTGCTTCCACCCCAGACATATGGGTATCCCAGATACTTCTCGGCTTCACGAATCATATTGGCAAATCGTGTGTCCGTCAGAGCTTCACCCGGAATGTCATAATCGGTGTACTCGCCGCCAGGGGTAGCGTAAATGTCATTTCCGAAAATATCCGGTCTGTTGCCCCTTGTCTGAAGCAAAATTCTATATCGCTCCATATCATCTTCCGACAAGCCGGAATTTGAAATCACACTGTTCAAGCCCTTATTTCTGAGCTTCACATTCAGAATATAATATTCGTAATCTTCTTCCTCTGTTGTTGTCTCTCCCGTTTCGGGATCAGTAGAAGATGTTGTTCGTGTACGAATCTCTACTACTTCTGTGAGGGTCAGCTCATATTGTTGCTCAAACAGCCATTGCAGAGTAGCCTGCACCTCATCTCTGGTGTAGTCCTCGAATTTTACCGTCAGATATGCCGCAAGCTCATAAGGATTGTGGTTGATTTCATCAAGGTCATACCGGTACTCGTCATATCCGCTATGAGTACGCTCGATATTATTGATTTTATTGCGGAGCGCAGCTTCCAAAGCCTTGTAATCATTGTCCGCACCGATAATATCTTCCTCTTTTGCGGTAAAAGAAGTTCCCAGAACGATCTGTGTGCCACCTTGGAACATAGCCGAACAAGACGAGAACATCCCTGAGAGGATCATAAAAAGCAGTCCAGCAATCAAAACAAACAGAATCGTTTTAGAGTGTGTGGTGCAAAACTCCATCGCTTTCTCTGTAATCGTTTTGGTGCTTTGGGCTGCTTTCTTTGTTGCTTTAGCGGCAGTTTCTTTCACTGTCCCTTTGCCTGCCTTCGCCGCTGCATATTCCTTTTTGATTGCCTGCTTTTGTTTCCATCGGGAAATGGGATTAGAAGCGGCATCGGGGTTGTCCTTTTTGAACTTCTCATAAAGGGCATTTACATTTGCCTTATCTGATTTTTCTACCAGCTTTTCCGCCTTGTCGTAGGCTTTCAGCTTGTGGCTGTAAACGGCATGATCGACGGTATAGGCAGTGGATTCAACAGCCTTGGTCGTTTCCTGCACAGCCTGAACACCGATATTATCATCCTCATATTCTGACACCGCCTGATGTGCTTTGGATGTGAGCGTGACTGCGGCCCCACGGCTTGCCATGTGCTTTGCCACAGATGGGCGCTCGATTTCCGTAAACTCCGCTTTTTCAAAACGGAGCTTTGCTTTACGGGAACCGGCTGCATCTGTTTCCAGCTTTAGCTTCGGCTTTGCCTTTTTGGAAGCCAATTTGTCTGCCGCTTTTTCAGCCTTATCAACCGCCTTATCTGCACGGTCGGCAGCTTTCTTCACATGAGAATCTGCAAGGTCATCTTCGGTAAAACGGAGTCGTGTAGGTCTTTTCGCCATACATTACGCCTCCTTTTCCTGTGCCACCTCGTTTAACTTCGTGGTCATAATGCGATACAGTTCCAGATCGGTCGGGAATCGGTCAATGAACGGCAGAATCACATTGCCATAGAACAGAAGCCCTTCGCCCTCACCGGAGTTGGTTACATAGGACAGCTGATGCGGCGAAATGTTCAGCCGCTGTGCCAGAATACTTCGGTCATCGCTTGCCTGATTCAGCATATAGATGAAATCAGAGTTTTCGAGGATGTTGGCAATCTCCGGGGAACGAAGCAGGTCTTTGACATTCTGAGTAATACCGGTCGGCAAGCCGCCCCATTTACGGAATCGCTTCCAGATTTCTACGGAATAGGTTGCCGTCTGTTCTTCCTTCAGAAGCAGATGGAACTCGTCAATATAATATCTGGTCGATTTACCGGCAGAACGGTTGGCAGTTACACGCCCCCAGACCTGATCCTGAACGATCAGCATACCGATTTTCTTCAGCTGATTGCCAAGCTCCTTAATGTCGAAGCATACCAGACGATTCTGAATATCCACATTGGTTCTGTTGTTAAACAGTTTCAGAGAAC
>OHYQ01000277.1_pt1 | contig 14138 bp, 9 predicted proteins | sample 1580281 | NCBI WGS metagenome assembly OHYQ01 (sample SAMEA3882525, study PRJEB24775) | human gut metagenome | biome: human-associated habitat; feature: intestine environment; material: feces | place: Netherlands | collected 2009/2010
TGCTCAGCGAACTGCTGGAAGCCAGCCTGCCGTCACGGGTGATCGCGCTGGATCTGGCGTCCCTGCCGGGCAACCGCTGGAAAGCAGACCTGCACGATCCGCGCCTGCGGGAAGAGGCCGACTTTTACCTGTCCGTTCGTTCCTCTCTGCCTGCGCATCAGGTACTGCACCAGCTACCGCTGGTCTGCAAAATCGGTGCGCCTGATGACGTCACGCTGCTTATCAATGTGGCGCTGAATGGTGTTCCACTGGTGCCGCTTACCTCAGTTCCGGCAGCGCTGCCACTGCGGCTGGAGAACCAGTATTTTGCGCTGGATATGCACAGTGACGCGGCTAAATCGATGCTGGAGTCCGGGTGCTGCATGATTTATGCGCCGGGAACAATGGGCGACCTGAAACCTGAACTGTTTGCGGTGCTGCGCACATGAAAAAAGAGACGGATATCAATATCGACGCGCTGCTGCGCGACACGTTTCTGACGGTGGTGGAACTGCGTCAGGGAACCACCGTGCGTCACGGTATGGAGCTGTATCGCCACTGCCAGCGGCAGGTGGAACTGGTCCGCGAACGTCTGAAAGATGCCGGATTCAGTCGGGAGAACGTGGAGCACATAACTTACGCGCAGTGCGCCCTGCTGGACGAAACGGTCCTGAGCCGTAGCGGCATGGACGACGGTCAGACCATCTGGATGAAGGATCCACTCCAGTCGCATTTCTTCAACACCCTGCAGGCCGGTGAGCTGCTGTACGAGCGGATGAAGCAGGTGCTACAGGAACCCGCCCCCGCGCAGGCCGTGCTGACCTGCTTTCACCGTGTCCTGCTGCTGGGATTTCGCGGGCGTTATCAGGATCCGGCAGCCCCGGAGCGCGACCAGCTTATTTCGACGCTCAACGGGCAGGTCGCGCCATTTGGTGTGCTGCCGGAAACGGCGGTACTGAACGTGCCGTTATCCACCCGTCAGCACCCTTTGCTGCATTCGCCATTTTTCTGGCTGGTAACACTGGCGCTGCTACTGGCGGGCGTCTGGTGGGGGCTACACCACTGGCTGAATGTACTGGTGGATGAACTGCTGCCGCAAAGCCTGCGTTAAAGGGAGTCGTGAGTGAGGAACACGCTGAAACAGGCCATCGTGCTGTGGGGAATGGTGTTACTGCTGGTGCTGTGGTCAGTGTTTATCAGTCCGTCTGGCGTGCTGAGATGGGCCGGTGCGGCGGCTATCGTTCTGGCGGTTGCCGCGTTGTTGATTTATCGGCGCAGGCAGGCGTGGACGGAGATGACCGGCGATGCCGGGTTGTCATCGCTGCCGCCGGAAACCTACCGACAGCCGGTAGTGCTGGTCTGTGGCGGTCTGTCGGCGCACCTGTCCACTGACAGCCCGGTCCGCCAGGTTTCAGAAGGGCTGTATCTGCATGTTCCTGATGAAGAACAGCTTGTGGCGCAGGTGGAGCGATTGCTGACCCTTCGCCCGGCGTGGGCATCGCAGCTTGCCGTGGCGTATACCATCATGCCCGGCATACACCGGGATGTGGCGGTTCTGGCCGGACGGCTGCGACGGTTCGCCCACAGTATGGCGACGGTGCGTCGTCGGGCAGGCGTAAACGTCCCCTGGCTTCTCTGGAGCGGGCTGTCCGGCTCGCCGTTGCCGGAAAGAGCGAGTTCACCGTGGTTTATCTGTACCGGCGGCGAAGTTCAGGTAGCAACATCCACAGAGACCACCATGCCCGCGCAGTGGATTGCACAATCCGGCGTACAGGAGCGCAGTCAGCGACTCTGTTACCTGCTGAAAGCTGAAAGCCTGATGCAGTGGCTGAATCTTAATGTGCTGACGGCACTGAACGGCCCGGAGGCGAAATGTCCACCACTGGCGATGACCGTGGGGCTGGTCCCCTCGTTGCCTGCGGTGGATAACAACCTGTGGCAGTTGTGGATCACCGCCAGAACCGGCCTGACGCCGGATATCGCGGACACCGGCACAGACGATGCGCTGCCATTCCCGGATGCCCTGTTACGGCAGTTGCCGCGTCAGTCGGGCTTTACCCCGCTGCGACGAGCCTGCGTGACCATGCTGGGCGTCACCACCGTGGCGGGTATCGCCGCGCTGTGCCTGTCAGCCACGGCAAATCGCCAGTTATTACGGCAGGTCGGTGACGATCTGCACCGGTTTTATGCCGTCCCGGTGGAGGAATTTATCACCAAAGCCCGTCACCTGTCGGTGCTGAAAGACGATGCGACCATGCTCGATGGGTATTACCGGGAAGGAGAACCACTGCGCCTCGGTCTGGGGTTATACCCCGGCGAACGCATCCGCCAGCCGGTATTACGCGCCATTCGCGACTGGCGTCCGCCTGAACAAAAAATGGAGGTGACGGCTTCGCTTCAGGTTCAGACCGTGCGTCTTGACAGTATGTCGCTGTTTGACGTCGGACAGGCCCGCCTGAAAGACGGCTCGACAAAAGTGCTGGTGGACGCACTGGTGAACATCCGGGCAAAACCGGGCTGGCTGATCCTCGTGGCCGGATATACCGATGCCACCGGCGATGAAAAAAGCAATCAGCAGTTATCGCTGCGGCGTGCCGAAGCGGTGCGCAACTGGATGCTGCAGACCAGCGACATCCCGGCCACCTGTTTTGCCGTACAGGGACTGGGCGAGAGCCAGCCTGCGGCGACCAACGACACGCCACAGGGCCGGGCAGTCAACCGGCGTGTCGAAATCAGTCTTGTTCCGCGTTCTGACGCCTGTCAGGACGTGAAATAAAACATACCGCCGGAAGAAGGCGGTGCTTCAATCACACTAACAAGGAGAGTAATTCTCATGGCTATTCCTGCTTATCTCTGGCTGAAAGATGACGGCGGCGCGGATATCAAAGGTTCCGTGGACGTTCAGGGGCGCGAAGGTAGCATCGAAGTGGTGGCGCTGGATCACGATGTGTACATCCCGACCGACAATAACACCGGCAAACTGACCGGTACCCGTACTCACAAGCCTTTTACGTTTACCAAAGAAATCGATGCGTCCAGCCCGTATCTCTACAAAGCTGTGACCACCGGACAGACCCTGAAAACGGCAGAATTTAAGTTTTACCGCATCAACGATGCCGGTCAGGAAGTGGAGTACTTCAACATCACGCTTGATAACGTCAAGCTGGTCAGAGTCGCTCCGCTTATGCACGACATCAAGGATCCTTCCAGAGAGAAGCATAACCACCTGGAACGTATTGAGTTCCGCTACGAGAAAATCACCTGGACTTACAAAGACGGCAACATCATTCATTCCGACTCGTGGAATGAGCGTCCTTCCGCCTGATAACTGCGGCAGACAGGAAACTGTCTGCCTTTTTGTTGTGTGCTTTGTCCAGTGCCGCAGGCACCGGTACTGAGCAAAGCATACCCACAATCTGGTGATACCTGATGGGCCTGAGTGAGGTAACGGCTATGGGCGGTAGCGTGCCTGAACGCGGATCGCAGGAATACAGAACACGATAAGGAAACCCTTCTATGACAGGAAATCACCCCGCCGCGCTGCTGCGTCGCCTTAACCCATACTGTGCACGGGCGCTGGACGCTGCCGCCTCACTGTGTCAGACCCGCGCCCATGCGGAAATAACCATTGAACACTGGCTGCTGAAACTGCTGGAGCAGGGAGAAGGCGATATCACGGTGATTGCCCGCCGCTATGAATGGGATATCGACACGCTCTGGCAGTCTCTGCTGGCACATCTGGACACCTTACCCCGCCCGGTCCGCGAACGTCCTCAACTTTCTGAACCGCTGGCAGCGCTTATCCGACAGGCGTGGCTGATAGCGTCACTGGAAGGCGACGATCCACAAATCCGCAGCCAGCATCTGCTGATGGCGCTGACAGAAAAACCGATGCTGCCCGCCTGTAATGACCTGTGGGTATTGCTGAGTCTGAGCCGCGTGCAGCTTGAGCGGCTGCGTCCCCTGCTGGATGCGCAGTCGGATGAATGTCCGGCACGTCAGCCACAGGTCACCGAACCGCTGACCTCTGCACTGCCGGAGACGGCAACGGCGGACGCACCGGCAAAAACGCTGACGGAGAAACAGGATGACGCCCTGCTGGCGGTGCTTAACCGCTTTACCGAAGACGTGACGGAAAAAGCCCGCAGCGGGCGAATCGACCCGGTATTCGGGCGCGACACGGAAATTCGCCAGATGGTCGATATCCTCTCCCGTCGCCGCAAAAACAACCCGATTCTGGTGGGAGAACCGGGGGTGGGCAAAACCGCGCTGGTGGAAGGGCTGGCGCTGCGTATCACCGAAGGCAACGTGCCGGACAGCCTGAAAACGGTGCATATCCGCACACTGGACCTCGGTCTGTTACAGGCTGGCGCGGGCGTTAAAGGTGAATTTGAACAGCGGCTGAAAAATGTCATCGATGCAGTGCAGAAATCACCGGAGCCGGTACTGCTGTTTATTGATGAAGCCCATACCATTATCGGTGCGGGTAATCAGGCAGGCGGCGCGGATGCGGCGAACCTGCTGAAACCGGCACTGGCAAGGGGCGAACTGCGCACCATCGCGGCGACCACGTGGAGCGAATACAAACAGTATTTTGAGCGCGACGCCGCGCTGGAGCGCCGCTTCCAGATGGTTAAGGTTGACGAGCCGGATGATGACACCGCCTGCCTGATGCTCAGGGGGCTGAAAGCCCGCTATGCGCAGCACCACGGCGTACATATGCTGGACAGCGCCATTCAGACCGCCGTGCGCCTGTCGCGCCGCTATCTGACCGGACGCCAGTTGCCGGACAAGGCGGTTGATTTGCTGGATACCGCCGGGGCAAGAGTCCGCATGAGCCTTGACACCCTGCCGGAACCGTTGACGCAGCTTCATGTGCGACTGGCGGCACTGGATATTGAGCGGGAAGCGATTGAGCAGGACAGCGTATTTTATCCCGAAGCCAGCCCGGAGCGGCTGGCGGAACTGACCGATTTGCGTGATGAGCTACAGGCAGAAGCCGGGCATCTGGAAGCGCAGTATCAGCAGGAAAAGGCACTGGCGCAGCAGATTATGACGTTGCGTCAGGAAGGGACAGACAGCACTGAACTGCAACAGCAACTGCGAACGCATCAGGGCTTTGCACCGCTGCTGGCGCTGGATGTGGACGCCCGCGCCGTCGCCACGGTGGTGGCGGACTGGACCGGCATCCCGCTATCTTCCCTGCTCAAGGACGAGCAGAGCGACCTGCTCAGTATGGAACAGAGTCTTGAAAACCGCGTTGTCGGGCAAAGCCCGGCGCTCTGCGCCATCGCACAGCGGCTGCGGGCGGCTAAGACCGGCCTCACGCCGGAGAACGGCCCGCAGGGGGTATTCCTGCTGACCGGCCCCAGCGGCACCGGTAAAACCGAAACTGCGCTCACACTGGCCGACACTCTGTTTGGCGGTGAAAAATCCCTTATCACCATCAACCTCTCCGAATATCAGGAGCCGCATACCGTCTCCCAGCTTAAGGGGTCTCCTCCGGGCTACGTTGGCTACGGTGAAGGCGGCGTACTGACCGAAGCGATTCGCCAGAAACCGAAGCCGTTCGCAAACGCCCTTACAGCGTGGTGCTGCTCGACGAAGTGGAAAAGGCGCACCGCGACGTAATGAACCTGTTCTATCAGGTATTTGACCGGGGCTTTATGCGCGACGGCGAAGGCCGGGAAATTGACTTCCGCAACACCGTGATTCTGATGACGGCTAATCTGGGCAGCGACCACATCATGCAACTGCTGGAGGAAAAACCGGACGCCACGGACGCAGACCTGCATGAACTGCTGTATCCCCTGCTGCGCGAGCACTTCCAGCCAGCACTGATGGCGCGTTTTCAGACGGTGATTTACCGCCCGCTGGGACAGGAGGCGATGCGCGCCATTGTGGAAATGAAACTGGCGCAGGTGGCCCGCCGTCTTCACCAGCACTATGGGCTGGAAACGGAAATCAGTAACAGCCTGTACGACGCCCTGACCGCCGCCTGCCTGCTGCCGGACACCGGTGCGCGTAATATCGACAGCCTGCTGAACCAGCAAATCCTGCCGGTCTTAAGCCAGCAGTTGCTGGCGCAGCAGGCCGTGCATCATAAGCCTGCCCGACTGCGGCTTGACTGGGATGATGAAGACGGGATTGTGCTGGAATTTGATGAGAAATAATGGAGGCTCTTATGAACGTACAGTTCTTCGACCACGCACACCACAAGCTCAAAATTCGCGGCCTGCAAAGTCCGGTGGATGTGCTGACCTTTGAAGGCCGCGAGCAACTGAGTACCCCGTTCCGCTACGACATTCAGTTTACCAGCAGCGATAAAGCCATCGCGCCGGAGTCGGTGCTGATGCAGGATGGCGCATTCAGCCTGACGGCACCGCCGGTACAGGGAATGCCGGTACAGACTGCCCTGCGCACCCTGCACGGCGTCATTACCGGCTTTAAACATCTCTCATCGTCACAGGACGAAGCCCGTTACGAAGTGCGCCTTGAACCCCGTATGGCGCTGCTTACCCGCAGCCGCCAGAACGCCATCTACCAGAACCAGACGGTGCCGCAAATCGTCGAAAAAATCCTGCGCGAGCGGCACCAGATGCGCGGTCAGGACTTCGTGTTTAACCTCAAAAGCGAATACCCGGCCCGCGAACAGGTGATGCAGTACGGTGAGGACGACCTGACGTTTGTTTCACGCCTGCTGTCAGAGGTGGGTATCTGGTTCCGCTTTGCCACCGACGCCCGGTTGAAAATCGAAGTTATCGAATTTTACGACGACCAGAGCGGCTACGAGCGCGGGCTGACGCTGCCGCTTCGCCATCCTTCTGGGCTGTTTGATGGTGAAACGGAAGCCGTATGGGGGCTGAACACCGCGTACAGCGTGGTGGAAAAAAGTGTCTCCACGCGGGACTACAACTACCGTGAAGCCACGGCGGAAATGACCACAGGCCAGCATGACGCCACCGGGGGCGATAACACCACTTACGGCGAAGCCTACCACTATGCCGACAACTTCCTGCAACAAGGCGATAAAGAGGCAGCGGAAAGCGGCGCGTTTTATGCCCGTATCCGTCACGAACGCTACCTGAATGAACAGGCCATTCTCAAAGGCCAGAGCACCAGTTCACTGCTGATGCCGGGGCTGGAGATAAAAGTTCAGGGCGACGACGCGCCTGCGGTGTTCCGCAAGGGCGTGCTGATTACCGGCGTGACGACCAGCGCGGCGCGTGACCGCAGCTATGAGCTGACGTTCACGGCGATACCGTACTCAGAACGCTACGGCTACCGTCCGGCGCTAATCCCCCGCCCGGTCATGGCCGGAACGCTCCCGGCGCGGGTCACCAGCACGGTGAAGAACGATATCTATGCCCATATCGACAAGGACGGGCGCTACCGAGTCAACCTTGACTTTGACCGCGATACGTGGAAACCGGGTTATGAAAGCCTGTGGGTACGCCAGTCGCGCCCGTATGCGGGAGACACCTACGGCCTGCACCTGCCGCTGCTGGCGGGAACGGAGGTCAGCATCGCCTTTGAGGAAGGCAACCCGGACAGGCCGTATATCGCCGGGGTAAAACACGACTCGGCGCACACCGACCATGTGACCATTCAGAACTACAAGCGCAACGTGCTGCGTACCCCGGCCAACAACAAAATCCGGCTGGATGACGAGCGCGGGAAGGAGCATATCAAGGTCAGTACCGAATATGGCGGCAAGAGCCAGCTAAACCTCGGCCATCTTGTTGATGCCGGGAAAGAACAGCGTGGCGAAGGCTTTGAACTGCGTACCGATCTGTGGGGCGCGGTGCGGGCGAAGAAAGGGATTTTTATCAGCGCTGATGCGCAGGATAAGGCGCAGGGTCAGGTGCTGGAGATGCAGCCAGCTCTGGCTCGCCTTTCTGCAGCGTTGGTGACAATGGAATCTCTGGCTGCCAGTGCGCAACAGGCTCAGGCACTGGCGGCAGATGTGAGTCGTCAGCAGACGCTGTTGCAGCAAAAAATTGAGCAGTTACAGCAGGAAGTGCTACTGGGTAGCGCACCTAAGGGCGTGGCGCTTGTCAGCGGTGAGGATATGCAGTTGTCTGCCAGCGATAATCTGACTCTGACAGCAGGTAAGCAACTGGATATTGGCGTACAGAAAGACTTTACGCTGGCAGCAGGAAAACAGCTCAGCTTGTATAGCCGTGCGGGAGCAAAGCTCTTTAGCTCACATAACGATATTGATATTCAGGCGCAGGGGGGAAATCTGACCACCTGGTCAACACAGGACACCTATATATCGAGTGGTAAAAAGCTGGTGGTGACAGCGCAGGATGAGTTAACACTGATTTGTGGCGGGGGCTATATCAAAATTAAAAGTGGCAATGTGGAGATTGGCGGTCCGGGAAAACTATTGGTTAAAAATGCCGGTATTAAGAAAGCAGGCTCCGGTAGTATGCAGGGCGTGATGAAGTCGTTTGAGCCTGAAAGTTTCGATGAAAATTTCATTATTTCGAATCCAGCATCAGGTAAGCCGATAGCAAATCAAAAATATGAAATACACATGCCAGATGGGAGTGTTATTGCCGGGATAACCGATGCAATGGGGTATTCCTCTCTTGTTGCGTCAAAAGCATCTGATGACCTAAAAATTATTCTGAAAAAATGATTTCAGGGGGAAATATGTTGAAAGAATGGATGATATTTACGTGCAGTTTATTGACTCTGGCTGGGGCGTCACTGCCCCTCAGTGGCTGTATTTCCAGAGGCCAGGAGTCTATATCCGAAGGGGCGGCATTTGGGGCAGGGATCCTGCGCGAACCGGGAGCAACAAAAAAAGCCGACACGAAAGACCTCAATGTGCCACCACCGGTTTATGGTCCGCCGCAGGTGATATTTCGCATTGATGACAACCGCTATTTCACGCTAGAAAATTATACCCACTGCGAGAACGGGCAGACGTTTTATAATAATAAAGCAAAAAACATTCATGTTAAAATATTAGACGCTTCAGGGTATTTATTTAAAGGCCGCTTATTCTGGTTATCAACGCGTGATGATTTTCTGGCCTTTCCTGCCACGTTAAATACCAGACACGCTTCCTGTATGGGGTCGAATAAAGGCTGTATGAATGCGGTCATTGTCACTACCGATGGTGGAAAAAGACGCAGTGGTGTGCCATACGGCAGTTATACCCAGAATCCGACCGGTGCCACGAGGGATTATGACATGCTGGTGATGAATGACGGCTTCTACCTGCTTAGATATCGGGGGGGACAGGGCAGATTTAGTCCGGTGATACTTAGATGGATTCTCAGTACTGAAGATAGCTCTGGTGTTGTGCGTTCAGAAGATGCTTATGAATTGTTCCGTCCCGGAGAAGAGGTACCCTCCACCGGTTTTTATAAAATCGACCTGTCACGTTTTTATCCCAAAAACAACGTTATGGAAATGCAGTGTGACAGGACGCTGGAGCCAGTTCAACCTTCAGAGAGTAAAATTCAATGAGTACCAATAAATCAGAGCCAACCCGAAAGGTCGATGTTCATCTTACGGATAATGGTACTCCTTTTGCCTATTCAATGACCTCTCATAAAAATGTCAAAGTCCGTGCGGAAGTTCAACCACCGCTCCAGTTACCCGGCTTAATTATTTTTGTTCACGGCGTTAATTCTGAAGGCGAATGGTACGATTATGCTGAGAGGTCGTTATGCGCCGGACTCAATCAGCGCCTGGGGCTTGAAGGTGAGCATGGTCTTAAGGAAAACAACTATGAAGGAGGTTTCTTTGTCAACAGCGATAAAAGTGAGGGTGGTTGGGAACATACCTACGAAATAGAGGGTTCCCAAAAGAAATGGGTTTCAGGCCCCAGAAAAATAACAAAAGGTGGTGACGGTCGTTCCCCGGTTATTCGTTTTTACTGGGGCTATCGTGCGGCGGATAATGAAACCGATACATACGCCATTCCGCTAAAAAATAAAAAGGGGGACAACTATTATGACCTTCCCCCGGAATCGCGTAAAGCCAAAGGCCCTTGGTTTTGGGGCGGCGGTCCGTTCCAGAATGGCTGCAACCAACTGGTCAGCCTGTGGAGTAAAACCGGGTTTAATAACAATCCATCCCTGCTGGGGGTTCCGCTTCCGTTCAGTACTCAGGTACTGAACGGCGAACGTGACAGGCTACTAAGCGACGCCCCACCAAGACACTATTACGCTCATGCGGCTGGTCGTCTGGCCAAATTAATTAAAACCATTCGCAACCAGCATCCGGAAGACACCGTTACGGTGCTGTCACACAGTCAAGGAACAATGATTGCGCTGGCGGCGGCAGCCATCGAAGCGCCGGATGCGCTGTTTGTGATGAACTCCCCCTATGCGCTGGAGAATGAACCTACCACCTATATTTCCTACCCGATAAAGGAAATTATCAGCCGTAAGGCCAGATCGGCGACGTTTGCCGATATTGTCAAAAAGGTAGCGGAAAACAAAACGCGGCTGAAGCAACAGGGCTGCGACAATCTGCTGGCAGGCATGAGCAGCGACGGTAATTCATGGATCCCGGAAGGTAAAACACATAACGGACTACCGGAGCGGGACAACCATGGAACGACGTGGATTTATTGTAATCCCCATGACCGAGTTATGGGGTCTTCCCCCCTGCGCAGTATTGGCTGGCAGGGGCTGCCGGATACTAAAGATGGCACACCACATACCTTATTTAAACAGGCTGGAGATACGCTTTATGTTCGTATACTTGGGCGCAATACACCCTGCGGCGGTACGCCGACCGCACAGACCCATTTCAGTAATTTGGGTGATGGCAAACCCTTCTGGGACAGCACAACAACGCTGTTACAGAGGGCAACGTGGCCGGATCCGGACAGCGGGCAGACATTAACTATTAACGCGCCGCAGGTGCCGGAACCGCTGACAGCTGAAGAACTAAAGAATTTTGATCAAGACTATGCCCGTGACGAAAAGCAAAGCGGCGGAGCAGGATATGCTTACGGGCAGATTAACCCAGAGACGAAAAAACCTGTCGATACCGACTATCGTTATTACATTTCACTGTATGGCTATTTTGACCGGAAGATGGTGCCGAAAAAAGACTCGGGATACTACCAGTCAGGGCCGGGGTCGAAAGAGGACAGGGTAAAGTATGAAAAGCAGTCACAAGAAGAGATGCTGGAGGAGGTAAGAACCTATGTTCAGCGTCCAACAGATCACAGTACCCTGCCATCGGATGAGCGATTTATGAGCCGGGTGGTGGCCTATGATTTACCCATCGGTTACTGCTGGCATTCGTGGGACAAAGCGGGTCTGGAAGAGCTTCGTCGTCAGGCTGACTGGCTGGAAAGCGATGACTATTACTTTAGTGGCAAGCTGACTGTTCCGCCAATACCGCCTGCGATAAAACAGGATGTCGCCGAAGATGCTGAACAGAGAAAGGCAGAAGAAAAGGCCCGGTTACGTAATGTGTGAAACAAATACATGGAAAGTGATATGGGAAAAAATGTGGTAGTACTCAATGACGCAACTTCTCACGGTGGCAAAGTCTCTTCGGCCTCTTCAACCTTTGATATTCAGGGAAAAAAGGCTGCACTGCTGAATGATACCGTCACTTGCCCGAAGCATGGTACTAACCCAATTGTGGAGTGTGATACCAGTTATGAGGAGGGTGGACGTGGGATTGTTGTGCATGGCTGTAAAAGCGCCTGCGGCTCGGTGGTGTATGCCAGTCTGCCGGATGTGGAGATAGGCTGATGGGGTGGTCAAAACCGAAAATTCCCACCAGCAAAGACGTGCAGCGCTGGTCTCCTTGGGTATGCCTTTTTATTCTGTTTGCCGGGGCATTTGTCGCGCTCACATATGGGATACTGCATTCCCCTGCGGACGGACTCCCCGCCCTCGCCAGCGGTTACTGGTTGCCCTTGACAGGCAGGATGATGGCTGGAGTGATGACAGCCCTAACCGGCTATTTGTTGTGGTGGGAGTTTCAGGCATATTACGTCTGGTGCTGGAATAGTCGGCGGCACAGCGCACTCCTTGTCTGGCAGCAGCGAGCACATCAGCACCGCTACTTAGCCTGCCATGTTCTGCTGACCTCAGACACGCAACTGCTTCCTCGCCTCGCAGGTACTTCTTATGAAGATAATAATAATGATCCTCCTTTAACATTATTGGCAGAGGAGCCGCTGATACCCGGTATTGCGCGTTTTGAGCAACTTTGCCAGTTACTGATAAACCAGATTAAAGCTTCTCTTATTCAGCATTATCCTTCCGGTCAGATGACTGTACTGATTGAAACCTCTGCATCGGATAAAGAGCGTGAGCGAACAACCCTTATTCGTTTATGGAAAGAGGATGAATTACCCTGGATACTGGACATCCATATGTCACCCACTCCCCTTCCTCTCAGTGATGAGAATAACCACTTATTTGATATTGATAACCCTGTTCTTGTTTTGGCGTTGCACTACCGCCAGCCGGAGGAAAACCTGCCGGAATTCGCCAGCGCATTGTTACTGTTGCCGCCCGAGTTACTGAAAGTTTCTATACGGCGGGATACGGTGCGGGTGTTTCGCCCGATGCCACTAAACATTGATGCGATCTCCCGTGAGTTGACTGAACTGCGGGATATGGCGCAACAGCCAGTGAATGCCAGATATCTGGTCTGGCACAGTGGTCTGACACAGGCATCACAACAGGCTCTGGGCCGTGTGGTGAACGACCTTCCGTTATCCCTGCATAACGATATCGCCACTGGCGGAATTATTGATGTGGATAAAGTTATCGCCGCTTACGGGCCTCCTGCCGGTTGGCTGATGGTGGCAACCGCCGCAGAGATGGTCAGATACGGGCCGGGAAGTCACTGGTTGTTACAGGTCAGAAATAAACAGGCCAGTGCTGTGGTGACGGGCAACGGCTATCCGGCGATTAATCAGGAATACCTTGATACAACCTCATCTCCTTATCCCGCAGGTTCCCTAATGCTGGCGGTTATGCTCAATATACTGGTGCTCTGGTTTATCGGGCGGTACAGCCAGGAATGGCTGTTTTCCTGGGCAGGCGTAGCCATGACACTGTTGCTGATGATAGTGACATTGCCAGGCATCGTCTTTGGTTTACGAAGCGCTGTTGCTCATCTGCAATACCCTCGCTTTATACAGGCTATCGTTCGCGCCCAGAAGGAATAATTTGTTATGAAAAGAGTTGTGCGTCTTTTGGGTGTGGGGTTACTGCTCCTTGTTGTGTTGTTGCTCATTTTGTTTGTTCTGGCTCAGACCACACCGCTGATATCAGCACAGGATGAGCATGCTGTCTGGCTTCGTCTGTTGATAACAGCGATTGTGATCTGTTTGCTAAGTATGTGCATATTTTTCCTCTTTTCTTTCCGGCAGAACGAAGCCTCGACGATATCACTATACGCTCAACCGACTGATATAAAGGAAATAAATACGGAGCAGCCGAACTATGCATCACTGCTGACGATATATTTACGCGACCGCTACGGTCCGTTCTGGCGGCGTAAAGTCCGCCTGCTGCTGGTGACCGGCGAGCCTGAACAGGCAGAAGCCATCGCGCCGGGGCTGACCGGGCAACACTGGCTGGAAGGCGACCACACGGTGCTGATATATGGCGGCAGGCCAACAGCGGAGCCTGATGTCACACTGCTGACCGCCTTAAAAAAACTGCGCCGCAGCCGTCCGCTGGACGGCATCATCTGGGCGCTGACAGAAGAACAGAGCCGCCAGACAGCGCAACTCGACAAAGGCTGGCGCGGACTGATAAACGGCGGTAAGCGACTCGGTTTTCAGGCTCCACTCTATTTGTGGCAGGTCTGTGACGACGGTGATTATCAGACCGGACGCCCCCTGCAAAGCGTCGGCTGCCTGCTGCCGGAACGCTGTACCCCGGAACAACTGGCTGTAATGCTGGAAGCACAAACCCTGCCGCTGACGGAACAGGGCATGTCGCAGCTACTGACCGATAACCGCCATGATTTTCTGCTGCGTCTGGCTCATACCCTTGCAGAGCGGGGTATTGCTCACTGGCAGACCGTCCTGAAACCGCTGCTGGCAGGCGGCGCATTTTCTTCCCTGCGCCTGCGCGGCCTGATGTTCAGCCCGCCGCTTGCCGCCGTGCCGGAGGCCGCACCTCATGCGTGGCTGCCGTCACCGG
>OHYQ01000280.1_pt1 | contig 14039 bp, 15 predicted proteins | sample 1580281 | NCBI WGS metagenome assembly OHYQ01 (sample SAMEA3882525, study PRJEB24775) | human gut metagenome | biome: human-associated habitat; feature: intestine environment; material: feces | place: Netherlands | collected 2009/2010
CCCGCCGGCGAAGGCCGCCGTGTCCGCCGCCGTCAGAACGCCCTCCACACGGGCGTAGTACACCTTGTCCACGTGATAGCGGGGGCTCAGCAGCCGATGGGTCAGCTCCCCGTGGTTGGTCAGCAGCAGCAGTCCCTCCGTGTCCTTATCCAGCCGCCCCACTGGGGATAGATCCCGTTTGCGCAGCTCCGGCGGCAGCAGATCCAGCACCGTCTGCTGCCGGCCGTCCACACGGGCCGACAGGACCCCGGCGGGCTTGTGGAGCATGAGATAGGTGTACCGGCGGCAGTCCAGTGACTGACCGTCCACCAGCAGGCAGGCGGCGTCGGCGTCCACCTTTTCCTCTGGGGAGGAGGCCAACCGTCCGTCCACCACCACCCGGCCCTGCCGCACCAGCTCCTTTACCTCCCGCCGGGAGTATTTGCCCGTTCCGGCGATGATCTTGTCCAAGCGTTCCATAACCAGCCCTCCTGCCGCAGTTTTTTTCATTATAGCATATCCCACCGGGAAACGGAATAAGCTGAGGACAAAGCTATGGAAAAACGAAAGGAGCTGCGTGCCTGTGAAGCGCTGTCTTGCGGGGCTGTGCCTGCTGCTGATGCTGCTGTCCGCCTGTACTGCCCGTCCCTCCCAGACCCCGGTGACCGCCAAGGACGATGCCGCCCGCCGGGCATGGCTGGAGCAGCAGGCTGGCAGACGGAGGAGCAGCCGGTCCGCACCCTGACGGTGCAGCTGTCGCTGGCGGGGCAGGAGGACTATCTGACCCTCCAGCAGGAGGCGGGCCTGCCCTTGGCGGACTACGACGGCCAGACCGTCACTCGCTGCACCTACACCGTCACCAACTACCCCGGCCGCACCGGCGATGTGCAGGCGAACCTCTACCTCTGCGGTGACGTCATTGTGGGCGGCGATATCATGGCCTTGGGGGAAAACGGCTTTCAGGCATCCCTCCGCTATCCGGCGGAGGACACATGAAAATGGGGGGGAGGTCCAAAAGGGCCTTCCCCCCATTTTTCAGTACCCCTCGCCCAGCGTAATGATCTGGGCCCACAGCACCGGCCCCACGGCCCCGGTGGGGTCGAAGCCCAGCTGCCGCTGGAGGGTCAGCACCGCCTGCTGAGTGGCGGGGCCCAAGATACCGTCCACCACCAGACTGGGCAGAGTCTCGTCCTCCCGGCTGATCTGGTTGAGCCGCTCCTGCATCAGGGCTACCTGTTCGCCCCGGTCGCCCCGCACCAGAAACCGTCCCGGATAGACCTCCCCGGCGAATTGCCGGTAATCCTCCGGCAGCTCCGCCAGCACCTTCCGATAGGCCGTCTGCAGAGCGTTCCACGTCTCCCGGCCCACCACGCCGTCCACTGGCAGACCGTAGACCCGCTGGAAGGTGTACACCGCATCCAGCAGCTCCTGATCGAAGTCGTCGGACAGAGAGATCATGGGCAGTTCCGGCAGAAAGTACCCCAGAAACGCCAGATAGAACCGCACCGTCCGCACGTCGATGCCGCTGTCTCCCAGCCGCAGATCCTCGGCGTACCGCCGCTGCACCTCGGGGATGGTGAGTCCCTCGCTGCTGAGGTCCGACAGCTGCTTGACGCCGTTGTAGATCTGCTTGATCTTGTACCATGTGGCCTTGCCCACAATGCCGTCCTGCGCCAGATTGAAGATCTGCTGAAAGACCCGCACCGCCTCCTCCATGTCCTCGTCAAAGACGAAGCTGTCGTCCAGCGCCGGGATGGCGGGATAGTTCTTCCCGATGCGGTTGAGCTGCCGCTTCAGGGTCTGCACGTCGTTGCCGGCATCGCCCCGCCGCAGGGGCCGCCCCGAATAGGAGGCCACGTTCCCGCCCACCGGGGCATTCATCACCAGATTGATGTCTCCGCCGTAGTAGTACTGCAAAATTTCGTAGGGCGTCATGCCCTCCTCCGCCAGATCCACGCTGCCCCATTGGGACAGGCCACCGCACTGGGTACGCACCCCGTCGCAGAACTGGGCGAACAGCGGCTCCACGCTGCCCTGCCGCACGATGTAGTTGTTGAAAATATCGTCCACGATGCGGCTGATGTTCTCGAATACGTCGCCGCCCTCCACATAGGCCTGATCGTACCGGGTGGTGGAGGTGATGTCGAAGTCATACCCTCTGGCCCGGTAATACTCCGTGTACACCCGGTTCAGGGCGTAGGAGATCTGGGCCAGAATGTTGGCTCGGATGGCACTCTCCGGCCAGGTAGGATAAATTTCGTGGGAGGCCACGTTCTTGATGTACTGGGTGAAGGGCACCACCACGTTCCGGGCGGACTCCCCCGGCGCCCCCAGATGCACCGTGATGGTCTCCGGCACCACGGGATAGGGATAGGGCATCATGCACGCTCCTTTCTCACACCACCGGCTCCAGCATCACCGGCAGGATGGTCTCCACCCCGTCGAATACCGTCGCCGTCCGGCCAGCCACCGGCTGGAACATGGGATGCTGTACCGACACCTGATAGTCCAGCCCGCTGAGGGCGGCGGTGTCCGAGGCTTGAGACCAGGCAAAGGGCGGGGCGGGCAGGCGGATGCCGGATAGGATACCGGAGCCGTCGGTGACGCCCCGGTAAAATATGTGCTCCTCCGTGCCGAAGACCCGGCTGATGACCACCTGCGCCCCGGCCACGGGGAAGCGCCCGCCGCCGGCGGCGACCTGCACGCGCAGGCCGCCCCGGTCCGGGTGGGTCCTGAGGAAAACGTCCACAGGTGTTGGTTGTGCTGACTGCATAGGCAAAGACCTCCTTTTTTCCTATCCTATGCACCTTGCTTCGTCCCGTGCCAAAAAAATTCCCGGAACCGGGGGAAGTCCGGTTCCGGGAAAGAAAAGCGTTATTTCTGGGGCAGATATATCCGCCGTGTAGGCCGAAGCCCCAGCATCTCCCCCACGGGGACGGCCACGTCGCCGGTGGCCTCCTCCGCCAGAGTGAAGACCATCACCATCAGCGCTGCATTGGGGAAGGGGCAGAACTCGCCGGGGTTGGTCAGGGAGATCAGCAGCATTCCCAGATAGCTCAGAGCCAGCGCCCGGACAAAGGGCGTTTTTCCGGCCCGCAGCAGGGCGATACGATCCCGCATCAGCACGCCGTAGGCGGCAATGCCCACCAGACCCATGCTGCCCATGATCTGGGCGATGCTGTTGTGGTAGAACACCATGCTCCCCTCCACGCCGGTGAAGAGGTCGCTGTTGCGCTGGCTGATGAGGCCGATGCCAAACACGGGGTTGTGCAGGAAGTCCGTGATGCCCCGCAGGAACAGCTGCACCCGGACGGAGTCCCCCTGATGGAACAGATGACCGTCCTCCATGCGGCTGTCCATCATCAGCGACAGCAGCTCCGGGCCCACCAGCACCGCCAGCACCGCACCGGCCACGCACAGAGGCAGCACGGCCTTCCGGGGAATGAGGCCCCACCGCACCAGATATACGAAGCCCAGTCCCAGCAGCGCCACACCGAACAGCAGAGCGCTGCGGCTGCCGGTAAGGGCCAGCCCTGCCGCCTGCACCGCCACACCCAGCAGATGGGCGGGCTTTTTCAGCGACAGATAAAAGGACATGGGCAGGGTAGTCAGCAGCAGCGCCGTGGCAAAGTTGCGGTACTTGAGATAGAGGGTGGTATGTACCTGCAGAAATTCCTGCCACCGCGCGGCGTAATCCAGCATCACCAGACACGCCATGCACACACCCAGCACGCAGAAAATGGCGGCGAACCGCCGGTGCAGGTCGTAGCCCTTGGAATAGGTCAGGCACGACCGCAGCAGCACATAGAAAACCAGCATCCCGCCGCCGAGACACCCGGCGTAGTACAAACTCAGCGGCTGAAGCAGCTGATGCATGGACAGGATCCCGCAGCCCCCCAACAGGGTGGCCGCCGACACCAGCAGCAGCCCCGTGGCGCTGCGTCCCACCCGGAAGGTGACGGGCCAGACCATCAGGTGCCAGATCAGCGCCGCAAAGAACGGCGCCGCCAGCACGGCGCAGGGGAGGAAATCCCCCAGACTTTCATATCGCTGGGTCGACAGCAGAAATACCAGCAGGAACGGCGTCACCGACGCCAGCAGATCCCGGCAGAACACCAGCAGCCAAATACAAATCCCCAGCAGGGCCATGGCCCCATAGACCGGCTGACGCAGAGCGGCAAAGCCCAGCGCCACCCACAGCAAAAACGGAAAATAGGCACGGCTGAGCCAAAATCGCTGGCTTAGGCCGGACAGACGGCGGAAGCCCCCATAGCAGCGGCGCTGCAGACGGGGCCAAAAGCCGCTGTCCTCGTTCAGTGCGCTGAAAGACAGATCCCACATAGAATTGTTTTACTCCTTTTTTCATCCAGACAGGTACATGGACGGCTTCCCTTCCCTCCATGCACATACCAAAACAAATGCTCCCTGAAAAATGTGAAATTTTTGTGAATAATAGGTTTTTTAGGGAACCTTTTTACCGAGGTATATACCGCCTTTCTCCGGGCGTAAGCGGTACTATACCACGTTCCGGCGGGAATGTCAACGGGAGAAGCAGTCGGTTTATGAGGAATGTCCGTCCGGCTGTACTAAGAAAAATCAACGTCTGCCGCAGACCGGCGGCAAAAGAGCCTGAAAATTCCCTGAAAGAAGGGGATTTTCAGGCTTTTCACAGAAAATGTACACAAAAATGGCTGGTTTGTATAACTGACTAACATTTTTGTCACTTTTGGACGCCCTGTCTGGTATCGAAGTACCTATAGGACATCCAGCTCCGGCAGCCGGTCCAGGGCATAGGTGATGAACCGCTTGGCGGCGGGGGAGACGTGCTCCTCCTCCGGCAGGGCGATGCCCAGATGCACCGACTGGGGCGGGTCCAGCGGCAGCACCGCCACCCCGTCCGCCAGATCGGCGGTGAGGATATCATTTAATAAGGTGATGCCCAGACCCGCCCGTACCATGGCGATGGCGGCCCGGCTGTCACTGGTGGCGAAGCGGACCTTGGGCCGGATCTGCAGCTGCTGGAGCATCCGGGAGTTATCCGTCTCCTGTCCCGGCAGAAACTCGATGAAGGGCTCCTGCCGCAGCCGCTCCACGGGGAAGCGGTCCGCCTCCACCAGCGGGTGGGTAGGGGGGAGAATGGCCATCAGCTGGTCGTCCTTCAGCGGCACCCACTTGTGCCGTCCCGGCCGCTGGCTGATGAGACAGAAGTCCGCCCGCCGGTGATCCACCAGCTCCCCCAGTTGGGTAGAGCTGCCCTCCCGCAGCTCCACCCGGATGCCGGGATAAGCGTGATGGAACCCGGCAATGACCTCCGACAGCCACGGGTAGAAGGCGGCATAGTTGGTGCCGGCCACCACCCGGCCCACATCCAGCCCCTGAATCCGGTGGGCCAGCTGCTGGTACTGCTCGTCCAGCTCCGCCATTCGCCGCATCAGCGGCAGCAGCTCCTGACAGGCCCGTGTGGCGGATACCCCGCCCCGCCCCCGGTGCAGCAGGGGAAAGCCCGTCTCCCGCTCCAAACTGTCCACCAACCGGCTGATGCCGGAGGGGGTGTAACCCAGCGCCTCGGCGGCAGCGGACAGACTTCTCTCATGGAGTACAGTGAGCAAAACCCGGCATTTTTCGGTGTCCATGAAATTTCGCCCCTTCTTTGACATTTTGTCAAACAAAATTTGAAATAGTATCGCTTTACGCAAGGATACACCAAGTGCTATACTCTGTCAAGGGTAGGAGAGAAACCCCGATTAAGAACGGACAGAAACTTTCGGAGGAACAGGTATCATGACTCAGAAAAGAGCGGAGATCCTTTTGGCGGCAGTTATCGCAGCACGGGCTACGTCCATTCTGTTCAGCAAGATCGCCATGAACGGCATGGGGATCTTCAACCTGCTGGCGGCCCGGTTTTTGATGGCCTTTGTGCTGCTGGCGGTGGTGTTTTTCAAGCGCCTGCGCCACATCAAGCGCCATACGTTGGTGCGTGGCGCCATCATGGGCGCTCTGTTCTTCCTGATGCTCTCCACGGAGCTGACGGGGCTCAAGAGCACCCCCTCCTCCACCGTCTCCCTACTGGAGAATACCGCCATCATTCTTGTACCCATGGCGGAGGCCGTGCTGCGGCATAAGCTGCCCAAGGCCGCCACCGCCGTCAGCGCACTGGTGGCCATCGGCGGCGTGGCACTGCTGACCGGCCAGTCCGGCGGTATGGTGCTGGCGGTCATGGCCGCCGTGCTGTACGCCGCAGCCATCATCACCACCGACCGTTTCTCCCACGAGGACGATCCCCTGACCCTGGGCATCGTTCAGGTGGGTACGCTGGGCCTGCTGGCGCTGGTGTCCTCCTTCGTGTTCGAGGCGCCCCACCTGCCCCAGTCCGGTACCCAGTGGCTGATGATCGCCGGCCTTGCCGTCATCTGCACCGGCTTCGGCTTCACCCTCCAGCCTGTGGCACAGAGCCACACCACCGCCCAGCGTGCAGGCTTGTTCTGCGCTCTGAGCCCCGCCTGCGCCACCCTGCTGGGTGCCGCCGTGCTGCGGGAGCACATCAGCGTCATGGGAATGTGCGGCATCGCCCTGATCCTGCTGAGCCTGCTGGTACCGCAGCTGTGGCAGCTGGCGGAGAAGAAGGGCATCACCCTGCTGCCCCGTCATGCCGTCCCCGCCGTGCGCCGGGCCTGAGATATCATAAACTATATACCATTAGGTGTCCTTTCGTTGGGAGGAGCGCCGGAAAAAGCATTTGCCTTTTCCGGCGCTCCTTCTTTTTGCCGGGAAGATCCCCCTCGGCCGCTTTTTTACATGGACTTTACACGAGGAGACTTTTGCCCTTTACACCGCCCCTTTATCATGGGGACTGTAGCAAGAAAGCAAGTCCAAACATGAAAAACGAAAGGAGATCTTCATATGAAAAAGATCATCAGTATCCTGCTGGCCGCCGTTATGGTCATGGCTCTTCTGGCCGGCTGCGGCAGCAAAAACAAGGACAACACCAACGACAACAACACCCCTAACAATAATCAGACCACCGAGCTCAGCGGCTCCGTGTCCACCAACGGTTCCACCTCCATGGACAAGGTCATCGGCGCTTTGCGGGAGCAGTTCATGGCGGACCACAAGAACGTCACCGTCACCTATGATCCCACCGGCTCCGGCTCCGGCATCGAGGCCGTGAAGAACGGCACGGCGGACATCGGTCTGGCCTCCCGCAGCCTGAAGGATGAGGAGAAGGCCGACGGCCTGACCGAGACGGTCATCGCCCTGGACGGCATCGCCGTCATCGTCCATGCCCAGAGCAAGGTCACGGATCTGACCGTGGAACAGATCGCCAAGATCTTCACCGGTGAGATCACCGATTGGAGTCAGGTGGGCGGCGACCCCGGCGCCATCTCCTGCATCGGCCGTGAGTCCGGCAGCGGTACCCGTGACGGCTTCGAGTCCATCACCGGGACCAAGGACTCCTGCAAGCTGGATCAGGAGCTGACCTCTACCGGCGGCGTCATCGAAGCCGTGGCCGGCAACCCCAACGCCATCGGCTATGCTTCCCTCTCCGCTGTGGAGGGTAAGGACACCGTGAAGGCCGTCACCGTAGGCGGTGTGGCCTGCACCGAGGCCGCTGTGCTGGACGGCAGCTACGCCATTCAGCGGCCCTTCGTGCTGGTGACCAAGGACGGCACGGCCCTGTCCCCGGCGGCGCAGGCCTTCTTCGACTTCGCCACCTCCAAGGACGCTGCCTCCCTCATTCAGAATGCGGGCGCCGTGCCTACCGCCAAGTAAAACAAATCGGGGGACCCTCACCTGCTGCGGCGGGCTTCCCCGTCATCGGGAAAGGAGAACTCTATGAAGCGGACAGCAGGCAAAAGCCTCCGCACCCGCAGGGCCATGGAGCAGGCCATCCACCTGATCTTCCTGCTGTGCGGCATCGTGGCGGTGGGCTTCGTGCTGTGCATCAGCGTGTATCTGGTGATCTCCGGTCTGCCGGCCATCCGGGAGATCGGACTGACCAAATTCCTCTTCGGCAAGGTGTGGGCGCCTACCAACGCCACCACCGGCCCGCAATTCGGCATTCTGCCCTTCATCCTCACCTCTGTCTACGGCACGGCGGGAGCGTTGCTGCTGGGGGTGCCGGTGGGCCTGATGACCGCCATTTTTCTGGCCAAAGCGGCCCCGCCCCGTCTGGCGGCGGTGATCCGCACGGCGGTGCAGCTGCTGGCGGGCATCCCGTCGGTGGTGTACGGTCTGGTGGGTATGATCGTGCTGGTTCCCGCCATCCGCCGTGCCTTCGGTCTTGGCTCCGGGGCCTGCCTGCTGGCGGCCATTCTGGTGCTGACGGTCATGGTGCTGCCCTCCATTATCAACGTGGCGGAGACGGCCCTTCAGGCCGTGCCGAGGGAGTATGAGGAGGCCAGTCTGGCACTGGGCGCCACGGAGACGGAGACCTACTTCCGGGTGAGCCTGCCTGCCGCCCGCAGCGGCGTGGCAGCGGCGGTGGTGCTGGGCGTAGGCCGTGCCATCGGAGAGGCCATGGCCATCATCATGGTGGCCGGCAACGTGGCCAATATGCCGGGGCTTTTCACCTCGGTGCGCTTCCTCACCACCGGCATCATCTCCGGAATGTCCGATGCCGCCGTGGGGAGCCTGTATCAGCAGGCGCTGTTTTCCATCGGGCTGGTGCTGTTTCTGTTCATCATGCTCATCAACGTCCTGCTGAATGTCTGCATCAAACGCAGGAAGGAGGACTGAGCCATGAAGCAGCAATGGTCGCTTCGCCGGAGACTGTATAACGGTGGGATGCGGGGGCTGGTGTGGCTGTGCGCCGGACTGACCTGCGCCCTGCTGATCTTTCTCATCGGCTATATCTTTTACCGTGGTGTGCCGGGCCTCAGCTGGCAGCTGATCTCCGGCCAGACCAGCTATATCCGCAACACCGTGGGCATCCTGCCCAACATATTGAATACCCTCTATATCATTCTCGTGGCCATGGTGGTGGTGCTGCCGCTGGGCGTGGGGGCCGCCATCTACCTGACGGAGTACGCCGCCAGCGGCCGGCTGGTCCGTATCATCGAGTTCGCCGCCGAGACCCTGACCGGCATCCCCTCCATCATCTTCGGACTGGTGGGCATGATGCTGTTCGTGCAGAAGCTGGGCCTTCAGGCGGGGATCTTAGCCGGCGGCCTGACGCTGGTGATGATGATCCTGCCCACCATCATCCGCACCACGCAGGAGAGCCTGAAGACCGTCCCCCAGTCCTACCGGGAGGGGGCGCTGGCGCTGGGTGCCGGCAAGTGGCACATGGTCCGCACCGTGGTGCTGGGAGCGGTGGACGGCATCGTCACCGGCTGCATTCTGGCCATCGGCCGCATCGTGGGGGAGAGTGCCGCCCTGCTGTATACGGCGGGCTTCGGCATGGCGCTGGTGAGTCTCTTTGACTCCCTGCACACCTCCTCCGCCACCCTGACGGTGGCCCTGTACGTCTACGCCACCGAGGGCGGCGAGACGGCGCTGGCCTTCTCCATCGCCACCATCCTTATGGTGCTGACCCTGCTCATCAACCTCACCGCCGGGATCATCGGGCGGAAGCTGAAAAGGAAGTGAACGACAATGGACCCCATTCTGCAAGTGAAGGATCTGGACCTGTGGTACGGCGCTCATCAGGCGCTGCACAGTGTCTCCATGGACATCCCGGAGAAGAGCATCACCGCCTTCATCGGCCCCTCCGGCTGCGGCAAGTCCACATTTCTGAAAACCCTGAACCGCATGAACGATCTGGTGCCGGGGGTGAAGATCACCGGCGAGGTCCGCTATCGGGGCGAGGATATCTATGCGCCGGGGACGGACGTGTGCCGCCTGCGCCGTGAGATCGGCATGGTGTTTCAAAAACCCAATCCCTTCCCCATGAGCATCTACGACAACATCGCCTACGGCCCCCGTACCCACGGCATCCGCAGCAAGGCCAGACTGGACGAGCTGGTGGAGCGCTCCCTGCGGGGTGCCGCCATCTGGGACGAGGTAAAGGACCGGCTGAAGAAGAATGCACTGGGCCTTTCCGGCGGCCAGCAGCAGCGCCTGTGTATCGCACGGGCGCTGGCGGTGGAGCCGGCGGTGCTGCTGATGGACGAACCCACCAGCGCACTGGACCCCATCTCCACCTCCCGCATCGAGGAGCTGACCATGGAACTGAAGGAGCGCTATACCATCGTCATCGTTACCCACAATATGCAGCAGGCGGTGCGTATCTCCGACCGCACGGCCTTCTTCCTGCTGGGTGAGCTGGTGGAGTACGGCGCCACGGAGCAGGTGTTCTCCGCCCCGGCGGAGAAGCGGACAGAGGACTACATCACGGGGAGGTTCGGATAATGAGAAGCCGGTTTGATGAACAGCTGGCCCAGCTGGAGCGGGAGCTCATCGAAATGGGCGCACTGTGCGAGGAGAGCATCGCTCTGGCGGCCAAATCGCTGGGGGACGGCAGTCTGGCCCGTCAGGTGGCCCCGCTGGACACGGAGATCGACCGCAAGGAGCGGGACATCGAGTCCCTGTGCCTGAAGCTGCTTTTGCAGCAGCAGCCGGTGGCACGGGATCTGCGGCAGATCTCGGCGGCCCTGAAAATGATCACAGATCTGGAGCGCATCGGGGATCAGGCGGAGGATATTGCCGAGATCGTCATCAGCGGTCAGGTCAACGAGGGGGAGGAGCTGCTGCGGGATATGGCCGCCTCCACCATAAAAATGGTGACGGAAAGTGTTGACGCCTACGTGAAACATGATACAATGTTGGCAGAAAAAGTCATCGCAGAGGACGATATTGTGGATGGCTGGTTCGACAGGGTGAAGCATACGCTGATCCGCCGCATGACCACAGACCCCGGTGAGGGGGAGCGGGCGGTGGACCTGCTGATGATTGCCAAATATTTTGAGCGCATCGGGGACCATGCGGTGAACGTCGCCCAGTGGGTGATTTTCTCCGTCACCGGTACGCACAAGGAGGGATAGCATGATCTGGTGCGTAGAGGACGATGCCAGTATCCGGGATATCGAGGTATACGCCCTGCGTTCCACCGGCTTCGAGGCCTGTGGCTTTGCCGACGGTGCCGCCTTCTGGCAGGCCCTCCAGACGGAGGAGCAGCCGGAGCTGGTGGTGCTGGATGTGATGCTGCCCGGCGTGGATGGCATGGAGCTGCTGCGCCGGATGCGGGCCTCGGCGGCCCTGCGCCGCATCCCGGTAGTGATGGCCACCGCCAAGGGCGCAGAGTACGACAAGATACAGGGGCTGGATCTGGGGGCGGACTATTATCTGGCCAAGCCCTTCGGGGTCATGGAGCTGGTGTCCTGCGTCAAGGCGGTGCTGCGGCGCTGCCGGACGGAGCAGGAGCCGGTGCTGCGGGCCGGGGGTATCGTACTGCACCCGGAGGAGCGCATCGTCACGGTGGAGGGTCAGCGAGTGACGCTGACCTATAAGGAGTTTGAGCTGCTGCGGCTGTTTCTGTCCCATCCGGGCATGGCCTTCACACGGGACCAGCTGTTCAACGAGATCTGGGGCATGGATTACTGCGGCGAGACCCGGACGGTGGATATGCACATCCGCACCCTGCGCCAGAAGCTGAGCAGCTGCGGCAGCATGATCCAGACCGTGCGGAATGTGGGATACCGGCTGGAGGTAGGCGCATGACAAGAAAGATTTTCCGTTCCATCCTGCTGGTGGCCGGTGTAGTGCTGGCGGCGGGTATGGTCATCATGACCGGCTGCCTGTACAGCTACTTCGGCGGTGTGCAGGAGCAGCAATTACAGGATGAGTTGAGCCTCGCCGCCAGCGGCGTGGAAAACGGCGGTACGGCCTATCTGGAGCGCCTTCCGGCGGAGCGGTTCCGCCTGACGTGGATCGCCTCCGACGGCCGGGTGCTGTATGATACGCAGGTGACGGACGTGGCCTCCATGGAGAACCACGCCGGCCGTCAGGAGGTGCAGGAGGCCCTGGAAAGCGGCAGCGGCGAAAGTAGCCGCTACTCTGATACCCTTTTGCAGCAGACCCTGTATGTGGCCCGCCGCCTGACGGACGGCACGGTGCTGCGTATCTCCGTCAGCCGTGCCACCGCCGGGATGCTGGCGCTGGGAATGCTCCAGCCCATGCTGGTGGTGCTGGCGGCGGCGTTGATCTTCGCCGGACTCATGGCCGGGCGCCTGTCCCGCCGCATCGTGGATCCCCTGAACCGGTTGGATCTGGAGCACCCGCTGGAAAACGACGCCTACGAGGAGCTGGCTCCTCTTCTGAGCCGCATCAACTACCAGCATAAGGAGATCGACGCCCAACTGAGGACCCTGCGGCAAAAGACCGACGAGTTCACCCAGATCACCGGCAGTATGCAGGAGGGGCTGGTGCTGCTGGACGAGAAGGGGACGGTGCTCAGCATCAACCACGCCGCCTGTAAGCTCTTTCAGGCGGACGAGGGCTGTGTGGGCCGTGACTTCCTGACGGTGGACCGCAGCCATGAGTTGTGCCTTGCGATGGAGACAGCCCGGGAGAAGGGCCACAGCCAGCTGCGCTGCCAGCGTAATGGCCGGGAGTATCAGCTGGATATGAGCCGCATCCAGTCCGACGGCGAGACGGTGGGTACAGTGCTGCTGGCCTTCGACGTGACAGAGCAGGAGTACGCCGAGCGCAACCGCCGGGAGTTCACCGCCAACGTCTCCCACGAGCTAAAGACCCCCCTGCAGGGCATTGTGGGCAGCGCCGAGCTCATCCAGAGCGGCATGGTGAAGCCGGAGGATATGCCCCGCTTCGTGGGCCATATCCACGACGAAGCCTCCCGCATGGTGACGCTGGTGGAGGATATCATCCGCCTGTCCCAGCTGGACGAGGGGGATGCCATGCCCACGGAGACGGTGGACCTGCTGGCCCTGAGTCAGGAGGCCGTGACCAATCTACAGGATGCCGCCGCCAAGCGGCGGGTGTCCCTGTCGGTGGACGGGGATCACGCTCCGGTCACCGGCGTGCGGCGGCTGCTGTATGAGGTGATCTTCAACCTCTGCGACAACGCCATCAAGTATAATGTCCCGGATGGCACCGTGAAGGTGCAGGTGTCCTCGGAGAACGGGATCTCCTCCGTCACGGTGTCGGATACCGGCATCGGCATCGCCCCGGAGCACCAGAGCCGGGTGTTCGAGCGGTTCTATCGGGTGGATAAGAGCCACTCCAAGGCCTCCGGCGGCACGGGGCTGGGCCTTTCCATCGTGAAGCACGCCGTGCAGTATCACCACGGCGACATCCGCCTCACCAGCAAGCCCGGTGAGGGGACTGTCATTCGCATCACCTTCCCCGCAGCGGCCCAGTGATATATAAAAATTAAAAGAAATGCGCTGCATCCGCTCCGGCGGAGCGGCAGCAGAGGAAAGTCCTATGGAAAAAACCACACAGTGTATCGCAGGAGGCGGACTCCTTGCCGCCATCGCTGCGGTGCTCCGGCTTGTGGGCAGCGCCATCCGTCTCGGCCCCTTTTCCGTCTCACTGGTCCTGATCCCCATTGTGTTGGGCGCCGCCCTGTACGGCTGGGGCTGGAGGCACTGCTCTCTGGTACGGCCCAGCTGCCGGATATCCGCCTGCGGATTCCGGATCGGGTGATCTGTGGCCGGACGGAGGAGAGTCTCCTCAGCGGCGCCCTATATAGGGCTGCCGCTATGACGGAGGGACTGACCCAGCGCATGGAGCAGGAGCTGGGCTGTCCCTGCACACTGGTGATCACCGGTGGCTTGGGCCGCTTCGTGGCGCCCCTGTGCCGCCGGGAGGCCGTCTATGACGAGGATCTGCTGCTGCGTGGCCTGTGGAAGCTCTACACCGTTAACTGCCCATCGGCAGATAAGCCCTGAAAAACGATTGCGATACAAAAGGAGACTGGGGACTCTTCGTCCCCAGCCTCCTTTTTTGCCCTTGCACCCCAAATCGGCCTACGGAAAGAACACCCGCACCGCCCATGCGGCGGCGATGAAGGCCGCCGCATCCGCCGCCAGCGCCGCGGGGACGGTGTGGCGGGTGCGGCGGATGCCCGCAGCGCCGTAGTAGACCGCCACGGTGTAAAA
>OHYQ01000284.1_pt1 | contig 13922 bp, 10 predicted proteins | sample 1580281 | NCBI WGS metagenome assembly OHYQ01 (sample SAMEA3882525, study PRJEB24775) | human gut metagenome | biome: human-associated habitat; feature: intestine environment; material: feces | place: Netherlands | collected 2009/2010
ACTGGCGTCTTACGGTATTAAGCTGCCCTCACAGCGTGCGGCAGAAGAAAAAGCCCGCGAAGCCCAGCGTAATCAGTACGATTCTGGCGATCAGTACAACGATGATGAAATCGATGCGATGCAGCAGGATGAACTGGCACGTCAGTTCGCCCAGACGCAGCAGCAACGCTATGGCGAACAGTATCAACATGATGTGCCCGTGAACACAGAAGATGCAGATGCTGCGGCAGAGGCAGAACTGGCTCGTCAGTTTGCTCAAACTCAACAACAACGTTATTCCGGCGAACAACCGGCTGGGGCGAATCCGTTCTCGCTGGATGATTTTGAATTTTCGCCAATGAAAGCGTTGCTGGATGATGGTCCACACGAACCGCTGTTTACGCCAATTGTTGAACCTGTACAGCAGCCGCAACAACCGGTAGCACCGCAGCAGCAATATCAGCAGCCGCAACAACCGGTAGCACCGCAGCCGCAGTATCAGCAGCCGCAATATCAACAGCCGCAACAACCGGTTGCACCGCAGCAGCAATATCAGCAGCCACAACAGCCGGTTACACAGCAGCCGCAGTATCAGCAGCCGCAACAGCCGGTTGTACCACAGCCGCAGGATACCCTGCTTCATCCGCTGTTGATGCGTAATGGCGACAGCCGTCCGTTGCATAAACCGACGACGCCACTGCCTTCTCTGGATTTGCTGACACCGCCGCCGAGCGAAGTGGAGCCGGTAGATACCTTTGCGCTTGAACAAATGGCGCGCCTGGTAGAAGCGCGTCTGGCTGATTTCCGTATTAAAGCCGATGTTGTCAATTACTCTCCGGGGCCAGTTATCACTCGCTTTGAATTGAACCTGGCACCGGGCGTAAAAGCAGCGCGCATTTCTAACTTGTCACGTGACCTTGCCCGTTCACTTTCGACGGTGGCGGTGCGTGTCGTTGAAGTTATTCCTGGCAAACCCTATGTAGGTCTGGAGTTACCGAATAAAAAACGACAAACCGTTTATCTGCGCGAAGTTTTGGATAACGCCAAATTCCGCGATAATCCGTCGCCATTAACCGTGGTGCTGGGTAAAGATATCGCCGGTGAGCCGGTGGTTGCCGATCTGGCGAAAATGCCGCACTTGTTGGTTGCGGGGACTACCGGTTCCGGTAAGTCTGTCGGGGTGAATGCGATGATCCTGAGCATGCTTTATAAAGCACAGCCAGAAGATGTACGTTTCATCATGATCGACCCGAAAATGCTGGAGCTTTCGGTTTATGAAGGCATTCCGCACCTGTTAACGGAAGTTGTTACTGATATGAAAGATGCCGCCAACGCGCTGCGCTGGTGTGTTAACGAGATGGAGCGTCGTTATAAACTGATGTCTGCGCTGGGTGTGCGTAATCTGGCGGGTTATAACGAAAAAATTGCTGAAGCCGATCGCATGATGCGTCCGATTCCAGACCCGTACTGGAAGCCGGGTGATAGTATGGATGCGAAGCATCCGGTGCTGAAAAAAGAACCATACATTGTGGTGTTGGTGGACGAATTTGCCGACCTGATGATGACGGTAGGTAAAAAAGTGGAAGAGCTGATAGCACGTCTGGCGCAAAAAGCCCGTGCCGCGGGTATCCACCTCGTACTGGCAACGCAGCGTCCATCGGTTGATGTTATTACTGGTCTGATTAAAGCGAATATTCCGACCCGTATCGCCTTTACCGTATCCAGTAAGATTGACTCACGTACCATTCTTGATCAGGCTGGTGCGGAATCACTGCTGGGTATGGGGGATATGCTCTACTCTGGGCCGAACTCCACGTTGCCGGTACGTGTCCATGGTGCTTTTGTTCGCGATCAGGAAGTTCATGCCGTGGTGCAGGACTGGAAAGCGCGTGGTCGCCCACAGTATGTTGATGGCATCACCTCCGACAGTGAAAGCGAAGGTGGCGTGGGCGGTTTCGATGGCGCTGAAGAACTGGATCCGTTGTTCGATCAGGCGGTGCAGTTTGTCACTGAAAAACGCAAAGCGTCAATTTCTGGCGTACAGCGTCAGTTCCGCATTGGTTATAACCGTGCAGCGCGTATTATCGAACAGATGGAAGCGCAGGGGATTGTCAGCGAACAGGGGCACAACGGTAATCGTGAAGTGCTGGCCCCACCGCCATTTGACTAATTAATGCAACGTAGACCGGATAAGACGCGATAGCGTCGCATCCGGTATTCTATCAACTGAAAATTCAGTATTTTCTTCTTTCCTCAAGCTGATTATTAGCCTGGAATAGAGAGTAGAGGGAACTCCCGATTGGGAGTGACGTAATTTGAGGAATAATGATGAAAAAAATTGCCATCACCTGTGCATTACTCTCAAGCTTAGTAGCAAGCAGCGTTTGGGCTGATGCCGCAAGCGATCTTAAAAGCCGCCTGGATAAAGTCAGCAGCTTCCACGCCAGCTTCACACAGAAAGTGACTGACGGTAGCGGCGCGGCGGTGCAGGAAGGTCAGGGCGATCTGTGGGTGAAACGTCCAAACTTATTCAACTGGCATATGACTCAACCTGATGAAAGCATTCTGGTTTCTGACGGTAAAACACTGTGGTTCTATAACCCGTTCGTTGAGCAAGCTACGGCAACCTGGCTGAAAGATGCCACCGGTAATACGCCGTTTATGCTGATTGCCCGCAACCAGTCCAGCGACTGGCAGCAGTACAATATCAAACAGAATGGCGATGACTTTGTTCTGACGCCGAAAGCCAGCAATGGCAATCTGAAGCAGTTCACCATTAACGTGGGACGTGATGGCACAATCCATCAGTTTAGCGCGGTGGAGCAGGACGATCAGCGCAGCAGTTATCAGCTGAAATCCCAGCAAAATGGGGCTGTGGATGCAGCGAAATTTACCTTCACCCCGCCGCAAGGCGTCACGGTAGATGATCAACGTAAGTAGAGGCACCTGAGTGAGCAATCTGTCGCTCGATTTTTCGGATAATACTTTTCAACCTCTGGCCGCGCGTATGCGGCCAGAAAATTTAGCACAGTATATCGGCCAGCAACATTTGCTGGCTGCGGGGAAGCCGTTGCCGCGCGCTATCGAAGCCGGGCATCTGCATTCTATGATCCTCTGGGGGCCGCCGGGTACCGGCAAAACAACCCTCGCTGAAGTGATTGCCCGCTATGCGAACGCTGATGTGGAACGTATTTCTGCCGTCACCTCTGGTGTGAAAGAGATTCGCGAGGCGATCGAGCGCGCTCGGCAAAACCGCAATGCAGGTCGCCGCACTATTCTTTTTGTTGACGAAGTTCACCGTTTCAACAAAAGCCAGCAGGATGCATTTCTGCCACATATTGAAGACGGCACCATCACTTTTATTGGCGCAACCACTGAAAACCCGTCGTTTGAGCTTAATTCGGCACTGCTTTCCCGTGCCCGTGTCTATCTGTTGAAATCCCTGAGTACAGAGGATATTGAGCAAGTACTAACTCAGGCGATGGAAGACAAAACCCGTGGCTATGGTGGTCAGGATATTGTTCTGCCAGATGAAACACGACGCGCCATTGCTGAACTGGTGAATGGCGACGCGCGCCGGGCGTTAAATACGCTGGAAATGATGGCGGATATGGCCGAAGTCGATGATAGCGGTAAGCGGGTCCTGAAGCCTGAATTACTGACCGAAATCGCCGGTGAACGTAGCGCCCGCTTTGATAACAAAGGCGATCGCTTTTACGATCTGATTTCCGCACTGCATAAGTCGGTACGTGGTAGCGCACCCGATGCGGCGCTCTACTGGTATGCGCGAATTATTACCGCCGGTGGCGATCCGTTATATGTCGCGCGTCGTTGCCTGGCAATTGCTTCCGAAGATGTCGGCAATGCCGACCCACGGGCGATGCAGGTGGCAATTGCGGCCTGGGATTGCTTTACTCGCGTTGGCCCGGCGGAAGGTGAACGCGCCATTGCTCAGGCGATTGTTTACCTGGCCTGTGCGCCAAAAAGCAACGCTGTCTACACTGCGTTTAAAGCCGCGCTGGCCGATGCTCGCGAACGTCCGGATTATGACGTGCCGGTTCATTTGCGTAATGCGCCGACGAAATTAATGAAGGAAATGGGCTACGGGCAGGAATATCGTTACGCTCATGATGAAGCAAACGCTTATGCTGCCGGTGAGGTTTACTTCCCGCCGGAAATAGCACAAACACGCTATTATTTCCCGACAAACAGGGGCCTTGAAGGCAAGATTGGCGAAAAGCTCGCCTGGCTGGCTGAACAGGATCAAAATAGCCCCATAAAACGCTACCGTTAATGTTATCGTTGCGGTAATGTTGTTAATGTATCCCTGTGGTCGCAGGCTGTGGCCACATCTCCCATTTAATTCGATAAGCACAGGATAAGCATGCTCGATCCCAATCTGCTGCGTAATGAGCCAGACGCAGTCGCTGAAAAACTGGCACGCCGGGGCTTTAAGCTGGATGTAGATAAGCTGGGCGCTCTTGAGGAGCGTCGTAAAGTATTGCAGGTCAAAACGGAAAACCTGCAAGCGGAGCGTAACTCCCGATCGAAATCCATTGGCCAGGCGAAAGCGCGCGGGGAAGATATCGAGCCTTTACGTCTGGAAGTGAACAAACTGGGCGAAGAGCTGGATGCAGCAAAAGCCGAGCTGGATGCTTTACAGGCTGAAATTCGCGATATCGCGCTAACCATCCCTAACCTGCCTGCAGATGAAGTGCCGGTAGGTAAAGACGAAAATGACAACGTTGAAGTCAGTCGCTGGGGCACCCCGCGTGAGTTTGACTTTGAAGTTCGTGACCATGTGACGCTGGGTGAAATGCACTCTGGCCTCGACTTTGCAGCCGCAGTTAAGTTGACTGGTTCCCGCTTTGTGGTAATGAAAGGGCAGATTGCTCGCATGCACCGCGCACTGTCGCAGTTTATGCTGGATCTGCATACCGAACAGCATGGCTACAGTGAGAACTATGTTCCGTACCTGGTTAACCAGGACACGCTGTACGGTACGGGTCAGCTGCCGAAATTTGCTGGCGATCTGTTCCATACTCGTCCGCTGGAAGAAGAAGCAGACACCAGTAACTATGCGCTGATCCCAACGGCAGAAGTTCCGCTGACCAACCTGGTACGCGGTGAAATCATCGATGAAGATGATCTGCCAATTAAGATGACCGCCCACACCCCATGTTTCCGTTCTGAAGCTGGTTCATATGGTCGTGACACTCGTGGTCTGATCCGTATGCACCAGTTCGACAAAGTTGAAATGGTGCAGATCGTGCGCCCGGAAGACTCAATGGCGGCGCTGGAAGAGATGACCGGTCATGCGGAAAAAGTCCTGCAGCTGCTGGGCCTGCCGTACCGTAAAATCATCCTTTGTACCGGCGACATGGGCTTTGGCGCTTGCAAAACTTACGACTTGGAAGTATGGATCCCGGCACAGAACACCTACCGCGAGATCTCTTCCTGCTCCAACGTTTGGGATTTCCAGGCACGTCGTATGCAGGCACGTTGCCGTAGCAAGTCGGACAAGAAAACCCGTCTGGTTCATACCCTGAACGGTTCTGGTCTTGCTGTTGGTCGTACGCTGGTTGCAGTAATGGAAAACTATCAGCAGGCTGATGGTCGTATTGAAGTACCAGAAGTTCTGCGTCCGTATATGAACGGACTGGAATATATTGGCTAATACCCAATTTTTCTGAATCTAAAAAGCGCCTGCGGGCGCTTTTTTTGTCTCCCTTTGATACCGAACAATAATTACTCCTCACTTACAAGTAATACTACTTTCGAGTGAAAATCTACCTATCTCTTTGATTTTCAAATTATTCGATGTATACAAGCCTATATAGCGATCTGCTATAGAAATAATTACACAATACGGTTTGTTACTGGAATCAATCGTGAGCAAGCTTGAGTGAGCCATTATGAAAACGAAAATCCCTGATGCGGTATTGGCTGCTGAGGTGAGTCGCCGTGGTTTGGTAAAAACGACAGCGATCGGCGGCCTGGCAATGGCCAGCAGCGCATTAACATTACCTTTTAGTCGGATTGCGCACGCTGTCGATAGCGCTATTCCAACAAAATCAGACGAAAAGGTTATCTGGAGCGCCTGTACAGTTAACTGTGGTAGTCGCTGCCCGCTACGTATGCACGTAGTGGACGGTGAAATCAAATATGTCGAAACGGACAATACCGGCGATGACAATTACGACGGCCTGCACCAGGTTCGCGCCTGTCTGCGTGGGCGTTCCATGCGTCGCCGTGTCTACAATCCGGACCGCCTGAAATATCCGATGAAACGAGTCGGGGCGCGCGGTGAAGGCAAATTCGAGCGCATTAGCTGGGAAGAAGCCTACGACATCATCGCGACCAAAATGCAGCGCCTGATCAAAGAGTACGGCAACGAGTCTATCTATCTGAACTATGGCACCGGTACGCTGGGCGGCACCATGACCCGCTCGTGGCCGCCGGGAAATACCCTGGTCGCGCGGCTAATGAACTGCTGCGGCGGTTATCTGAACCATTATGGCGACTACTCCTCCGCGCAAATTGCGGAAGGTCTGAACTATACCTACGGCGGCTGGGCAGATGGTAACAGCCCGTCGGATATCGAAAACAGTAAACTGGTAGTGCTGTTTGGTAATAACCCTGGCGAAACGCGAATGAGTGGCGGTGGGGTGACTTACTATCTTGAACAGGCGCGCCAGAAATCTAATGCTCGCATGATCATCATCGATCCGCGCTATACCGACACCGGTGCCGGGCGTGAAGATGAGTGGATCCCTATTCGTCCGGGAACAGATGCCGCACTGGTTAACGGTCTGGCGTATGTCATGATCACCGAAAACCTGGTAGATCAGGAATTCCTCGATAAATATTGCGTTGGCTACGACGAGAAAACCCTGCCAGCCAGTGCGCCGAAAAATGGTCACTATAAAGCTTATATTCTGGGTGAAGGACCCGATGGCGTGGCTAAAACACCGGAATGGGCCTCGCAAATCACCGGTGTTCCGGCAGACAAAATCATCAAACTGGCTCGTGAAATCGGCAGTACCAAACCGGCGTTTATCAGCCAGGGATGGGGCCCGCAGCGTCATGCTAACGGTGAAATCGCAACCCGTGCTATCTCGATGCTGGCGATTCTGACCGGTAACGTTGGTATTAACGGGGGGAACAGCGGCGCGCGCGAAGGTTCATACAGCTTACCGTTTGTCCGTATGCCGACTCTCGAAAACCCGATCCAGACCAGCATTTCTATGTTTATGTGGACCGATGCCATTGAACGTGGCCCGGAAATGACGGCGCTGCGTGATGGTGTGCGCGGGAAAGATAAGCTGGATGTGCCGATCAAAATGATCTGGAACTATGCCGGTAACTGCCTGATTAATCAGCATTCTGAAATCAACCGTACCCATGAAATCCTTCAGGATGATAAGAAGTGCGAGCTGATTGTGGTTATCGACTGCCACATGACCTCATCGGCGAAATATGCTGACATCTTGCTGCCTGACTGCACCGCTTCCGAACAGATGGACTTTGCACTGGATGCATCCTGCGGGAATATGTCTTACGTTATTTTCAATGATCAGGTCATTAAACCGCGCTTTGAATGTAAGACTATCTATGAGATGACCAGCGAACTGGCAAAACGTCTTGGCGTCGAACAACAGTTTACTGAAGGTCGTACTCAGGAAGAGTGGATGCGGCATCTGTATGCCCAGTCGCGGGAAGCGATTCCTGAACTGCCAACGTTTGAAGAGTTCCGTAAGCAGGGGATCTTTAAAAAGCGCGATCCGCAAGGGCATCACGTTGCTTACAAAGCCTTCCGTGAAGATCCGCAGGCTAATCCATTGACCACGCCATCGGGCAAAATTGAGATCTATTCACAGGCGCTGGCTGACATTGCCGCTACCTGGGAATTGCCAGAAGGTGATGTGATCGATCCACTGCCGATCTATACGCCGGGCTTTGAAAGTTATCAGGATCCGCTGAACAAACAGTATCCGCTGCAGCTTACGGGTTTCCACTATAAATCTCGCGTTCACTCAACTTACGGCAACGTTGATGTGCTGAAAGCAGCTTGCCGTCAGGAAATGTGGATCAACCCGCTTGATGCGCAAAAACGCGGTATCAGCAACGGCGATAAAGTCAGGATCTTTAATGATCGTGGTGAGGTTCATATTGAGGCGAAAGTGACGCCACGAATGATGCCGGGTGTGGTCGCACTGGGTGAAGGTGCCTGGTATGACCCGGATACAAAACGTGTCGATAAGGGCGGTTGTATTAACGTACTGACCACTCAACGTCCGTCTCCTCTTGCCAAGGGGAATCCATCACATACGAACCTTGTTCAGGTTGAAAAGGTGTAAGGAGTAACCGATGACAACCCAGTATGGATTTTTTATTGATTCCAGCCGTTGCACCGGTTGCAAAACCTGCGAGCTGGCTTGTAAAGACTACAAAGATTTGACGCCAGAAGTCAGCTTCCGCCGCATTTATGAATATGCTGGTGGCGACTGGCAGGAAGATAACGGTGTCTGGCACCAGAACGTGTTTGCCTACTATCTGTCGATTTCATGTAACCACTGCGAAGATCCGGCTTGTACCAAAGTCTGCCCAAGCGGTGCGATGCATAAACGTGAAGATGGTTTTGTCGTTGTCGATGAAGATGTGTGTATTGGCTGTCGTTACTGCCATATGGCCTGCCCGTATGGCGCACCGCAGTACAACGCAACCAAAGGTCATATGACCAAATGTGATGGTTGCTATGACCGCGTCGCAGAAGGTAAAAAACCGATCTGCGTCGAATCTTGCCCGCTACGGGCGCTGGATTTCGGACCTATCGACGAGCTGCGTAAAAAACACGGCGATCTGGCGGCTGTTGCGCCGTTGCCGCGTGCGCACTTCACCAAACCGAATATTGTGATCAAACCTAACGCCAATAGCCGCCCAACCGGGGATACCACTGGCTATCTGGCAAACCCGAAGGAGGTGTGAGATGGGAAGTGGATGGCATGAATGGCCGCTGATGATCTTCACGGTTTTCGGGCAATGTGTAGCGGGTGGTTTTATCGTTCTGGCTTTGGCGCTGCTCAAAGGCGACCTGCGAGCAGAAGCCCAGCAGCGTGTTATCGCCTGCATGTTGGGTTTATGGGTGCTGATGGGCATTGGCTTTATCGCCTCTATGCTTCATCTTGGTTCACCGATGCGCGCTTTTAACTCGCTCAATCGGGTAGGGGCTTCAGCACTCAGTAACGAAATCGCCAGCGGTTCGATCTTTTTTGCTGTAGGCGGCATCGGCTGGTTGCTGGCAATGCTGAAAAAGCTTTCACCGGCATTGCGTACGCTTTGGCTGGTGGTGACGATGGTTCTTGGCGTAGTCTTTGTCTGGATGATGGTGCGTGTGTATAACAGCATCGATACAGTACCCACCTGGTACAGCATCTGGACACTGATGGGCTTCTTCCTGACGATGTTTATGGGCGGCCCGTTACTGGGTTACCTGTTGCTGAGTCTGGCTGGTGTCGATGGCTGGGCGATGCGTCTGCTGCCAGCCATTTCTGTTCTGGCACTGGTAGTGAGTGGCGTGATGTCAGTGATGCAGGGCGCAGAGCTGGCGACTATTCATAGCTCTGTGCAGCAGGCCGCAGCGCTGGTGCCGGACTATGGTGCGCTGATGTCCTGGCGGATTGTGCTTTTGGCCGTTGCCCTGTGCTTGTGGATTGCACCACAGCTAAAAGGTTATCAGCCTGCGGTTCCGCTACTTTCTGTATCATTCATTCTGCTTCTGGCAGGGGAATTAATCGGTCGTGGCGTATTCTATGGTTTGCATATGACCGTGGGGATGGCTGTCGCAAGTTAATCAGTAACAACCGGGGTTTCGGCCCCGGTTCGCTTTTATTTCTGCTTCGTTAACGTGTCATAACTGGTCATCAAGTTACGATAATCAGGAATGTGGTTAGAGAACAACGTCGCCAGTCCTTCAATATCATTACGCCAGTCGCGATGCAGCTCGCACGCCACGCCGAACCATGTCATCAATTGCGCACCAGCTTGCGACATGCGATCCCATGCCGAATGCCGGGTAATTTCATTAAAGGTCCCTGACGCATCAGTCACGACAAAGACGTCAAACCCTTCTTCAATGGCTGAAAGCGCCGGGAATGCCACGCAAACTTCGGTTACCACACCGGCAATAATTAACTGTTTTTTACCTGTCGCTTTGACAGCTTTTACAAAATCTTCGTTATCCCAGGCGTTAATATTTCCCGGGCGAGCAATGTAAGGTGCATCGGGGAATTGTGCTTTCAGTTCTGGAACTAATGGGCCGTTAGGACCGGTTTCAAAACTGGTGGTAAGAATAGTTGGTAAGTTGAAATACTTAGCCAGGTCACCCAGCGCCAGCACGTTATTTTTAAACTTATCGGGTTCGATATCCCGTACAAGGGAAAGTAAACCAGCCTGGTGATCAACAAGCAAAACGGCAGCATCATTTTTATCAAGACGAACATACGGTTTGGTCATCCTCTTCTCCTTTCGAGAGTCAGTGGTACGTCTAAATCGGTCAGACGTGATGCATTGCTCTGAAAGCATAGACGGGAAATATGAGTTTGCTGTGACCATGAAATTTTTCGACTGAACGAAGCGTATGAAATTTGTGTTAGATCAATAAAAACAATCAGATGAGATTAATCGTCTCTTCAGCATTAGCGTTATGAATGAGTAATATAAATCGATAATACCGCCGCTGCGATATGCGCGTATTTTCACCCATTGACAATGTTTTTGGCGGTGGCATGATGCGCATGAAATTTGAACTTCCTCACGGTTTTAATTCATGTCCACGTATACCCGGCCTGTCATGCTTTTGCTGTCTGGCCTGCTTTTGTTGACTCTGGCGATTGCGGTGTTAAATACACTCGTGCCGCTTTGGCTCGCCCAGGAACACATGTCTACATGGCAGGTAGGCGTTGTCAGCTCATCCTATTTTACCGGCAACCTTGTCGGTACATTGCTGACAGGGTATGTCATTAAACGCATTGGCTTTAACCGTAGCTATTATCTGGCCTCCTTCATTTTTGCCGCTGGCTGTGCCGGCCTTGGCCTGATGATTGGATTCTGGAGTTGGTTGGCGTGGCGTTTTGTCGCGGGCATCGGCTGTGCCATGATTTGGGTGGTTGTTGAGAGTGCGCTGATGTGCAGTGGGACGTCGCGTAACCGCGGGCGGTTGCTTGCTGCGTATATGATGGTTTATTACGTCGGAACGTTTTTAGGCCAGTTACTGGTCAGCAAAGTCTCAACCGAGTTGATGAGTGTATTGCCGTGGGTTACAGGTTTGACGTTGGCAGGAATCTTACCGCTGTTGTTTACGCATGTCCTGAATCAGCAGGCTGAAAACCATGATTCGACGTCAATTACGTCAATGCTAAAACTCCGTCAGGCGCGGCTTGGCGTGAATGGCTGCATTATCTCAGGAATCGTGCTGGGATCTCTATATGGCCTGATGCCGCTGTACCTCAATCACAAAGGGGTGAGCAATGCCAGCATTGGTTTCTGGATGGCGGTACTGGTCAGTGCGGGTATCCTCGGGCAATGGCCGATTGGACGTCTGGCGGATAAGTTTGGTCGACTGCTGGTGTTGCGTGTTCAGGTCTTTGTCGTCATTCTCGGCAGTATTGCGATGCTTAGCCAGGCGGCGATGGCCCCAGCGTTATTCATCCTCGGTGCCGCTGGCTTTACGCTATATCCGGTGGCGATGGCCTGGGCTTGTGAGAAAGTTGAACATCATCAACTGGTAGCGATGAACCAGGCCTTACTGTTGAGCTATACCGTGGGAAGCCTGCTTGGCCCGTCATTTACCGCTATGCTAATGCAGAATTTCTCCGATAATTTATTATTTATCATGATCGCCAGCGTATCGTTTATCTATTTGCTGATGCTGCTTCGTAACGCCGGTCATACGCCGAAACCCGTGGCTCACGTGTAAATGAATTCAAGCAGAGTGTGAACTTACTGTTTCACACTCTGCTTTTCTGTGCACAAAAAAGCGGCAACTTAATAAAGTTGCCGCTTTACGGGGAAATTAGAACATGACCTTATGACCGTACTGCTCAAGAATGCCTTTCACGCGTTCCATGGTCTCTTTCTTCGGTGGTTTAACACCATCGAGTTTGTATTCTTCACCCATTGCCACCCATTTGTGTTTGCCCAGTTCGTGGTAGGGGAGGAGCTCGATTTTCTCAACGTTGCCCATATCACGGGTAAATTCACCAAGGCGATGCGCTGAATCGTCATCGTCAGACCAGCCTGGGACAACAACATAGCGGATCCACACCTTCACATTTTTGTTCGCCAGATATTTAGCGAACTCCAGCGTGCGGTGGTTGGAAACTCCAACCAGATTTTGGTGGATCTCGTCGTTCATCTGTTTGAGATCGAGCATTACCAGGTCGGTTACTTCCAGCAGTTCATCAATCACCGGATCGTAACGACGAACAAAACCGTTGGTGTCCAGACAGGTATGAATGCCTTCTTTTTTGCAGGCGCGGAACCAGTCACGAACAAACTCAGCTTGTAGGATTGCCTCACCGCCGGATGCGGTAACGCCGCCGCCGGAAGCGTTCATAAAGTGGCGATAGGTCACCACTTCCTTCATCAAATCTTCAACGGTAACTTCTTTACCGCCATGCGTATCCCAGGTGTCGCGGTTATGACAATACAGGCAGCGCATCAGGCAGCCCTGGAAAAAGGTGATAAAGCGAATACCCGGGCCGTCTACGGTTCCACAGGATTCAAAGGAGTGAATGCGACCAATAACTGACATTGCGGTGTTTCTCCAGATGTGGCCCATCTGAGGCCGTGTTGGTGCGCAGCTCGAAGGCTACGTCGAGTCTGTTTTGGCAGTCACCTTAAAGTATAGATAGCTGACAAAAAAGGCTCTCGTGCTAAAAAAGGCCCCACTTTCGTGGAGCCTTTATTGTACGCTTTTTACTGTACGATTTCAGTCAAATCTAATTACATAGATTGAGTGAAGGTACGAGTAATAACGTCCTGCTGCTGTTCTTTAGTCAGCGAGTTGAAACGTACTGCGTAGCCAGATACACGGATGGTCAGCTGCGGATATTTTTCCGGGTTTTCCATCGCGTCGAGCAGCATTTCACGGTTCATCACGTTAACGTTCAGGTGCTGACCACCTTCGATGGATGCTTCGTGGTGGAAGTAACCATCCATCAGACCAGCCAGGTTGGTCTTACGAACTTCGTCGTCTTTACCCAGTGCGTTCGGAACGATAGAGAAGGTGTAGGAGATACCATCTTTAGCGTAAGCAAACGGCAGTTTAGCAACGGAAGTCAGAGACGCTACAGCACCTTTCTGGTCACGACCGTGCATCGGGTTAGCACCCGGTCCGAACGGCGCGCCAGCACGACGACCGTCTGGGGTGTTACCAGTTTTCTTACCATACACAACGTTAGAAGTGATGGTCAGAACAGACTGAGTCGGGATAGCGTCACGGTAGGTGTGCAGTTTCTGAATTTTCTTCATGAAACGTTCTACCAGGTCAACAGCCAGGTCATCTACACGCGGATCGTTGTTACCAAACTGCGGGTATTCGCCTTCGATTTCGAAGTCGATAGCCAGACCGTCTTCGTCACGAATCGGTTTAACTTTCGCATATTTGATTGCAGACAGGGAATCTGCTACTACGGAGAATCCCGCAATACCGGTTGCAAACCAGCGTCTTACCTGTTTGTCATGCAGCGCCATCTGCAGTTTTTCATAGCAGTATTTGTCATGCATATAGTGAATGATATTCATCGCATCATTATACACACGTGCAATCTGCATTAATACTTTCTTATAATTAGACCATACTTCTTCAAAGTTCAGCAAGTCTCCTGTCAATACAGGAATATCTTTCACCATTACAGTTCCTGTATTTTCGCAACGTCCGC
>OHYQ01000300.1_pt1 | contig 13494 bp, 21 predicted proteins | sample 1580281 | NCBI WGS metagenome assembly OHYQ01 (sample SAMEA3882525, study PRJEB24775) | human gut metagenome | biome: human-associated habitat; feature: intestine environment; material: feces | place: Netherlands | collected 2009/2010
CCATTATCAGCCTCAGCCTACGCATTGGCGTGAAGAATACCAAGTTTGGCTATTGTCCAAAGAGGATTTTGACAATATTTGTGCTATCGACAACGATGACTGGAAGGACGATTGGGGCTGGTGGCGTCACGCTTATGGTTCTAATCTGGGCGCTGTTGACTGCGCCTATGTTATCAATGGTGAAAAGCTGATGGCGTGGGATGGTCTTCAGCGTAAAGAGTGGTGTCGGGATTGCAGTGATTGCGCCGGCACCGAAAAGGACAAGGACGAATGCTTTCACGACCATCAGTACCCCGACATTCTCATCTATCTTTGCGATGAAATTGGGGCTTCTACCGAGCGCAATGTTTGCGCTTGCACGATTGATCTGGCACGGCAAAACAACCTAACCCTTGCAGAGCTTTTCAAAAAGTATCTGGGATAGGTGGTGATGGTTGTGATCAAAATTCTCATATTAACCGAAGATCGTGATACTTGGGTTCAAAAAATCACTTCCGAATTGCGCAGTTGTACCTGTCGCAAAATGCTTAATCCGTATCAAATCCAAAGCGGACTGTTCTTTTTTGAGATTCGATCTCATTATTCAGAGAATTGCAAAGGGGAATGTTGGTCTTGTGTTATTTTGGATCAGTATATCCCTCATGAGCTGGAAGTCTGTGTACTGCGCCCATGTGTAAAGAGCAGTATCATCCGCACAAAAAACTATCAAATTGGTTGGGAGGCAAACGAAAATGCTCATCATTAACCTTTTTGGCGCTCCCGGTGCTGGTAAATCCACCGGAGCTGCCTATGTCTTCTCTCAGTTGAAAGCTGCCGGCGTTAATGCCGAGCTTGTCACCGAGTTCGCCAAAGACAAGGTATGGGAAGGAACAAAGGCCGTTTTCGAGAATCAGGCATACATCTTTGGCAAGCAGTATTTCCGCATCAGCCGGCTTGAGGGCAAGGTCGATGTGGTGATTACCGATTCACCTATCCTGCTTTCTGCGTTCTATAACGACAACGACCACGTGCTGGGTGAAGAGTTCGACAAACTGGTTTTCAAAGTTTTCGATTACTATAACCGCATCGACGTGTTTGTTCATCGGGTGAAACCCTATAACGAAGCAGGACGCTTCCAGACCGAGGAAGAGAGCGATGCAGTCAGCAAAGAAATGCTGCGTTTCTTGGACAAGTTCGGTGTTGACTGTCTGCACATCAACGGCGATTTCGCAGGATATGACAGCCTGGTTGATACCGTACTGGACGCTTTGGCAGCAGACGGCAAGCCTTTTGTCTGCCCACATCCTTCTGATGTCTGCCCGCGCCCTTCTGATTCGGCAGAGGCGCTAACAATTAAGGTGCGCTATCTCAGCGATAAAATCCAACCATTGGAATATATCGACGGCAAGTCTGACTGGGTTGACCTTCGGGCAGCTGAGGATGTTGAGCTGAAGGCTGGTGAGTTCAAGCTGATCCCCCTGGGAATTGCTATGCAGCTTCCCAAGGGTTATGAAGCAATCGTAGCCCCTCGCAGCTCAACCTATAAGAATTTCGGTATTCGTCAAACCAACAGCATCGGCGTAATCGACGAGACTTACTGTGGTGACAACGACCAGTGGTATTTCCCCGCCCGTGCAGACCGCCATACCGTTATTCATGTCGGCGATCGTATCTGTCAGTTTCGCATTGAGAAGCACCAGCCCCAGCTGTTTTTCGAGCCGGTCGATACGCTGGGCAACGCTGATCGAGGCGGTATCGGCTCTACGGGAAAGAGGTGAGCGATGTGCCCCAGTCGAAGGTCATATGCTTCAATAAGGAGGGCTAAAGTGTGAATGAAACACCGATTTCACCCACATCTAAATGGTGTGACAATCAGTCCGTAGACGAGCTGGGCAAAGTAATCTGCTTGGCCCATCTCGCCGAGGCCAGAGTTCCAGACTGTCCATACAAAAGTAAGGAGGAGCGAGCGAGTGCCAAATATCCTTGCTCCGACTATGAAGAGGTGAGAACATGAAAGGTCTATTCCGAAAACGCGGCGGCGGTAAAACGACCGCATTAGTTTACACATCGGCGATAACCGGATATCCGATTGTCGTACCAAGTACCATCAACAAGCGTTACGTAAAAGACGTGGCACGGCGGGCAGGTGTATCTATCCCCGAACCGATTGTTATGTCTGAGGATACCAGAGGCCGTCGAATTGGTGGTGTACTCATTGACAACGCCGAAGAAATTATCCGGGCGTATGCTGCAGAGCATTTCAACGCCCCGGTCATAGCCTATACCATAACGGTAGACGGGGATGGTGATAGCGCATGAGCCTCCTCCCTAATACGGTCGTCAATGGCAACTGCTTGGAAGTCATGAAGGAAATTGATGATGCGAGCATTGACATGATCCTTTGTGATTTGCCTTATGGGGCGACTCAGAACTCATGGGACTCGGTTATCCCGCCTGCTCCGCTCTGGGAGCAGTATGAGCGGATTATCAAACCGAATGGTGCGATCCTGCTGTTCGGTCAGGATAAATTTACCGCTACCATGATGCTCTCTAACCCTAAGCTGCACCGCTACAATATCATCTGGGACAAGGTGTTAAAGAGCGGATTTCTCAACGCTAAGAAAATGCCGCTCAGAGAGCACGAGGATATCATGGTGTTCTACAAATCTCCGCCGCCGTATCATCCGCAAATGACAGTTGGCGAGAAAAACCACACCAAGGGCAAGGCCGTAGGGAAACAGGCGGAAGACGTTCATTCTAACCGGAGCTATGGCAACTATACATTGGTAGAGTCGCCAGACGGTAACATGAAGTACCCAGCGTCAATTTGGCGCTTCCCTAAACCCCACCCGTCCGTAGCGCTCCACGCCACTGAAAAACCTGTTGATCTGTTGCGCTACGCAATCCGTACTTACACTGACAGGAATGCAATCGTCCTGGATAACTGTTGCGGCACCGGATCTACTCTCATTGCTGCCAAGCTGGAAGGACGCAGATACATTGGGATTGACAATGGCGTGTGTGATAAAAAGAAAAGCCCTTACTATGGAATGCCTTGGGCGCAAGTAGCTCAAATCAGATTGGAGGCGATCGACCATGAACCTGCCGATGAACCTGAACGACATCGACCTTTGGGAGAAGGAACTACTGAAGGGGTTTGCACTCCCTCTGGGGTTTCTGCCTGAAATCGGTGAAGTAGTGAACATTCTCGAACCGTTCAAAAGACTGACTATTTTTGAGCCGGTCGAAAAAGACGGAGAGACAACCGAAAAGAAAGTCACTGTAGGTATCATATACCGCTCCGATGGCTTATATGCTTGGGATAACAGCAGAGCTATACCTAACGAGTATGACGAGGCTATCAAATGGAGTCCAGCCAGCCAGCTCCCGGAATATGCCATTCGGCGTAAGGCTATTGTCACCAAGTTCGAGTACAAGCCGCTTCGATCCTTTACCGCTGATGACATCAAACTTCTTCGGTTGGACTATGCTTCACAAGATGATCCCCAGCTTCTTATGGAGGAATATCTGCCCATCAAGAACTTTGAGTTGTTGTATGGCTGGTGGAAGCAGCACTATAAAGCGACCCTGAAAGATTGCGACAATCCACAGGTCATTATCCTCCATCTTGCTTCAACAGACTGACAACAAACTTCATTAGCGACAAAGAAAATCACGGCTTCCCTCTTGACAAATTGGGAGGCCGTGATTATACTATGTATATAGCAACAAAGTAAATTATTCTATCCTTATAGGAGGACTGTCAAATGAAAGTAGCTATGGTAAAGCATAAGCCCTATGGCAAGGTGTTCTGGTTCGAGATCCCTGAGCACTTTGTAGGCAAACTTCAGCCCGGATTTCGCGTGGCCTGTAATACAGCGCGTGGTCGGCGGTATGGCACCGTAGTGGCTGCGGATCTTGACGAGCAGGATGTGAAAGAGGTTATGTTGGCCTCCGGCGCTACCTTCCCGCTCTCCACAATCGAAGCCACCACCCAGAAGGTACTGATGAGCACCATCAAGATTCCGGGATATATGGCCCGCACAAAGCCCAGCGATGAGAAGATCGCAAAGCGTTTTCTGGAGTTCTATCATACCGGCCAGTTCAATACCAATGTTGCCCTGGACGATAACGCCGTCTTGATTGACGGCTATTCCGCCTATCTGGTAGCGCAAAAAGTTGGTCTCACGTTCCTCCCTGCAATCTACAAGGAGGTCTGAGGTATGCCCGGATTTGTAAAACCTACAAGAAAGGTCGTCAACATTGAAGACGCCTTTGGAGAGCTGATTGGGAAGAAACTCATAAAGGATCTCCATGACAATGAGGAGATTTGCCCTGTTTGTCATGGTATCGGCCTCCGTATCGAAGATAATCCTTATGGGTTGTCTGACGACCCCGATAAGAAAGCCGGCCAATTCCCCTACAAGCACCAGTCTATCCGGTTCTGCCCGAACTGTTATAACGGTGTTGTACGTTTTTGCCCCGACTGTGGAAAGCAGATTCCGAGATGCCGAACACTTTGCGACTGCGACGCCGTTGTGCAGCGCCGCCAGCAGGAAGAAAGCCGCAAAGAAAAAGAACGGCTCGAAAAAGCAGAAAAGCACGAGCCGAATGCGCTCGGATCGTTATTTACAATGGCACAAAGCGACTTCTACTCTCACAACGAAGGATATTTCAGCTGCTGGGAGGATTTCTTTGATAGCTGGAATGAAGATCGTGAAGAGTTCACGGGAAAGCCGCTGTACGTATGGGGAACCGAAGAGGTAGAGATGAGTTTCGATGCTTCAAGCATCGTATCCAATGCCTGTGAGGATATGTATGAAGATGCTTATGATGACATTGGAACAGACGCTGTTGCTGAGATGCAGCGTTACCTCAACGAATGGAAAGAGAAATATGGGCGCACGTCCTATTTGCTGACTACCAAGCACGCTATCCGTATTCCTTGGGAGGAGATGAAATAACAATGGCAAAGAAAAACGACAGTCTGGGCGACCGCATGAAAGGCTATGAGGGTGTTTCTCGCAACTTCTTAACCCGCCGTGTGCCCGCAATCATCCGACTTGACGGCAAGGCGTTCCACACCTTCACGAAGGGCATGGAAAAGCCTTTCGATCTCGTACTGACTCAGGCTATGCAGGAGACGATGAAGCATCTCTGTGAGAACATCCAGGGCTGTGTGCTTGGTTACACCCAGTCCGATGAGATCACTCTGGTGCTGACAGACTATGCTACTATCCAGACCGACGCCTGGTTTGGATATAACATTCAGAAAATGTGCAGCGTTTCGGCGTCGATGGCAACTATGGCATTTAACAGGGAGTTTGAACGTATCGCTGAGGATTGGTTTCACGACAATGGCCCGTATTGGAAATCTATCGGTGTCGATGTTGACGTCGATCTTACCATATATAAACGGTACAATGCCTACCAGAAAAAGATGTTCACTGCCATGTTCGCCGGCTTTCCGTGCAGGGGATCGACCGCCTGTCGGGGACGGTCGTGGAGGTCCGGTCGCAGGGGTAGTTCGATACGTCCTTTCGGCGGGGTTATCCGCCCCTCCAGCAGGGCGATGTAGCGTTTTCGGACGGTCCCAAAAGAAGAGGTCTGTAACTGTCTGATCTGGCGGCAGCAGGACGCAACCCGAAACAGCATTGAGGCCGTAGGTCAGGCCAATTTTAGCCATCACGAGCTGCATAAAAAGACCTGCAACATGATTCAGGAAATGCTTTGGTCTCAGCGAGGCATTAACTGGAACGATTTCCTCACAGAGCTGAAGCGTGGTTCCTGTTGCATTAAACGGCAGTTTGAAGAAACCATCGACGATCCTCGCAACCCCGACCAGAAAATTACCGTGTGCCGTAACAGATGGATTATCGGCCACGAAATTCCCATCTTCACTCAGGATCGGGAATATATTGAAAGGTTGATTTAAGGAGGTCATAAAAAATGTCCCATATCTATGAGAATGATACGAAGCCCATTCTGAACGACCCTCCGTATCTGTTGCAATTCATTTTGTCCGTGGTACTGTCTGTGCTCTGTGGAGCGACCATCATGTTCATGTGGAACTGGTTCGTTGTCCCGCTCGGGCTTCCCATGATTGGCCTGGTACAAGCGCTGGGGCTTGATACGCTCATCACATTCATTGTGACCACCAGAGTCAATACCAACCCCGACCCATTCTGGGATCGTTGGATCACTGCTATCACCTATGCGCTTCTCACACTGTTCGCCGGGTGGCTGCTCCATTTCTTCATGTAACCCAGGAGGATGTCATAATGGATACACAAATGGTATTGACCCACACGGGTAAAATCTACTTCAACCGATCGCTCGGTTTGGAGTTTCTTACCGTGGGTGACTACGGCAAAGAAAACAACATCAAAGCCGATTTCCTCGGCTTAACCAAAAAGATTGAGGGCGTTCAGCACCACGACGTTGACCTTATGGACAAGTGGGTTGCAACTATCAGCAGCCAGAAGGGATGCCCCATGAAGTGTACCTTCTGCGATGTTCATAAATACGGCTTCTTCGGGAATGCCTCTCTGCCTGATCTCGAATATCAGATCCGCTACATCATTGAACATGAGGGCGTCCGTTTTACCAACCGTTTCAATGTTCACTACGCTCGCATGGGTGAGCCGACTTGGAATCCTGCAGTGCTGGATTTTACCGAGTCTCGATTGGACGACCTGGTTAAAGAGTGTGGTCTTCACGCTGTTACCATTCACCCCGTAGTTTCCACCATGATGCCTCGTAGCAATAACAACCTCTCCAGCTATTTGAAGCATTGGTGCGAAATCAAGAATACTCAGCGGCATGGTGAAGCTGGACTGCAACTTAGTATCAACAGCACTTCAGACGACCAGCGGGAAGCTCAGTTCGCCGGCAAATCTCTGAGCCTGAGAGAAATCGCTAATATCGCCAGCGATTTACCTATGCCGGTTGGCAGAAAGTACACGTTGAACTTTGCTGTAACCGAAGCAACGATTTTGGACGCCAAAGTGCTCGACTCCCTCTTTGACCGCGATAAGTTTATCGTCAAGATTACCCCGATCCATCAAACCAAAACCGCTCTGGAACACAACTACGATATCACTACCAGCTACGACGATTACAGTGTCTACGACAAATTCGAGCAGCCCTTACTTGATTTGGGCTGGGACGTAATCGTGTTTGTTCCCAGCAAGGAAGAGGATTCCGACCGCATTACCTGCGGCAACGCTCTTATTAGCGAGGTATAACACAATGACTGAACAAGAAAAACTAATCAATGTTGATCTGTATGGTGACGGTAGCCGTGACTCGCGGCTTCGCGCAGAGTACATTTATTGCGATCATGCCGATGTGTGTTCGGTATACAAGGAGGGAAAATGCTTCCGTAAAACGACACTATTTGGCGTTCGTTGTGAATTTGGCCGCATAGCCTGTGTTGATGGCGGCACAAAGAAAACCAAGATGTACGGTCGTGTTTATAGCGAGGCCAAAGACTCTGAGCGATACCATAAGCTCTCTTACCCCAACAACACCTACATCGCAAAAATCGGCGACGGTGCTTTTCTCGCGCCGCCCCATGTCAGAATCGAACGCGGCCCGGAATCCGGGCTATTCTGTCATAATCCTGGGTTCGGTTGCAATCGTCTCTTTGTCCCTATTGACGAGCTGACGCCAGACAATATCAATCGAATTTGCACCTACCATCCGCGTGCTATGCTTGGTGGAGAGATTGAGAGCTATCAAACAGAAACCATCCCGATCTTTCTCCACCAGTTGTCCAAATTATTCCCGGAGCAGTACAACGCTTTCATCGCGGCGTTCCCGGATTATGAGCTGAAGGCTCCTGATTATCGTGGGAAATATGCGAAGCTGTCAACCTGCAATCGTGAGCTAACCTATCGTGACGCTCATGGCAACTCTTTCCGTTTTGACGGCGATGAGTTGGTATGTGACAAGTATCGGATTGGCGGATTCATGCCGTTCTCATCCTCTGGTTACGCACAAATGCGTATTCCGGTGACAGATGATATGCAGGTAAAAATCACCGACAGCAACCAAGTCACGGATCAAACCGTCCTTATGTAGTCATAAACCCTCAGTTAGCAACAAAGTAAATCAATCAGAGGTAGCAAAAATGAAAACCCATACTCTCAAATTCAAAGGATATCATGGGCGACCCAAAAAGATTGCTGAGATCCGTGACCTGAACGAAGCAGGCCAGCCCAAATCCGACCAGGATATTTTGGATGAGGCGTTTTTGCTGATTCATGCGTTCTGTGCCGAGCGCAATTTCAAAATCTATTACACCCGTACTTGGAATCACAATGGCGTCACCATTTTTGATGTAGGAAGCCATACTGAGTTCTTTCATCTTACCCCAGCGGTCAGTCTCTACGCGGACACCGCTTCATCAGAAAGGAGTAAACAAAATGGCTAAGGTTTCAACCAGAACCCCGCCGCTCATTTCCCTTTATTTCTGCCAAGAAAGAGGCGACCCTGACTATGGGTCTTGCCTCTGGGCAGTTTTTAACTTCGATCTCGAACGATATGAGCTGTCCATTACATCCGACTGTGGGAACTACGCCTACGGTTGGGTTCCTACCCACAAAAGCGAGAGCTTTATGCACCTCATGGCAAGGTTGGACTCCGGCTATCTGCTGGATAAGCTCGCCAGCCCGTGCGTTATCAATGAAGAAGCCACCTTTGAGGCTGTAAAAGAACTCATGGAGGCTTGGGGCGTTGATTTCTCAGAGACAGATCGTTGGGGAGATCCCGTATTCGACATGGACGAAATCAAAGACTGTTGCTATCAGAGCAACGAGCGAGATGTCCACGATGCCTTAGAGCGAAAGTTCGAGGGCACATCTATGGAAACCTGTGACGACTACGATCTCTGGGGTTGTATTCAAAAGGACTTCACGACCAACGCCAAGAAGATCGTGCAAGTATTTATGGATCATATTCGCCCCATGTGCAAGAAACTCTCCCTAAGTGATGTTCAAATAGCGGAGGCCGACAAAGACGGACGGCTGGTGGCGCTGCCGTCTGACAAAGCGTTGACCAATGCAGACCGTATGCGAGCTGCGACAAATCAGCAGTTGGCGAAACTGTTATACGATAACCAAAAAGAGTTTTGCAGGTTAATGTACAAAAATCTTGGGTTTGAAGATGAATTGACTTTTTCTGAGGATTACTCGGACATCTTAGCTTGGTTAAATGCACCAGCGGAGATGGGAGTAGTACAGGATAAGGATGAATGACTATGAAATACAACTTTGATGCAGGAGACTATGTTGAAACCAAAGGTGGTTCCAAAGGTTATATCAGCAATCCCAAAACCATGTGGTGGACGTGTACGTGCGAAGGATCAGATGGCTATAATGAGGGTCTTTCTTACACCGTTGCTGGTTTGGAGAAAAATAATCTGGCATTTTTTTATAATCGCATCGGAAGTTATGATTTTACCAAAAAGAATATCCCCAATCGGATTAAACCTCTGGACAGAGAATACACCAAATCCTTCTGTTTTCACAAAATAAACACACAGAATATCCAAGAATCTTTTATTGTTGATCTCGGCGTTATTTCCAACAAAATCAACGAACTCATTGCTGCTGTCAATGAACTGAGGGAGAACCATGAGTAAAATCAAATTGTTGTCAAAACTTGACCTTGCGGTAATCGAAAAAAATAACGGCAAAAAACGATGCCAAGCGGTATTTACCCCTAAACGTTTTATGCCTCTGCTTGATTATGACAAAGTATTGGACAAGCTGAATGAGCTTGTTGAAGCTGTAAACCGATTGGAGGAAAAGATGGCAAAAGCCGATCATGATGATCGAGGAGAATAACCATGAGAGCAACAAAGCAATTCAATAACGTAGACACCCAGAGCAAAATTACAATCAACACTGACGAGCTTCAGGCCATGTTGAGTTGTGGCCGGTATTCTGCCATACAGATTGGCGAGGCTGCTGAGGCTCGTATCCAGATCGGGAAGCGAATCTTCTGGAATGTCGAAAAAATCAAAAGCTACATCAACTCTATTTCTGTATAGGAGACTGCCGTATGAACACTTACCTGACCATCATGGTGACGATCTTAGTTCTTACTCAGATTGTCCGTATCGTTCAAAACACCATTCAGCTTCGCCGGCAGTATAAGCTGTTTCAGGCTCAACTCGGACAGCTGGATGACATCACCCAAGAGGATCTTGATATGCAACGCAGAGCATATCGCTTGATCGTAGATCACTTTGAACACAAGAGGAGTGAGGCGTAATGACCAAAGAAGAGGCTATCGCTGTCTTTGAATGTTTGGCAACAGAAATAACTGCAATTTTGGCAGGAATCCCAAAAAGCGAAGCCGCAGCGGGTCAAATAAAAAGGTACATTGATGCCTATGATATAGCGGTCTCCGCTCTTCGTATCCAGCAGAAGCAGGAAAGCGAATGTGCAAATTGTAGTGGCATTGTGTATCGTCAAACAAATAGTGGGAAAATCATCCCCGTTGACCAGCGTTGCGGCGTAAAAATTACGCCTCCGTGCTACGTGCCTGATGGCGATGGATGTGCTTATCAAATCTATGGAGACAACAACGACGAGCCAATCGCCCGCTGTAAGTCTTGCCCGTTGTGCCAGAGCGACAAGATCAGGCATAAACAAGAGCCGGCACACAATGATCCTCTAACCCTGGACGAGCTGATGCAGATGGATGGTAAGCCCGTGTGGGTTATTTGTGACGAAGGATTTGAGCCATTGGCTTTTTGGTCGCTGGTTGAGGTCTGTGAGGAGTCTATCTTTCTGACAAATAACCTGGGAGGACGTACTGAATATGCCGCTGTATGAGCAAGCCTATGAGTGAGCAAATGCAAAAATTGGCGGCTCGATACGAAAAAGCGACTGGTAAGAAGTTCAATGCGAAAACAAATGCACAGAAAATCCGTTCCATGACAGACGAGGAGCTGGCGGAATTGTTTGAAGAACTTTGCTACGACAGCATGGCGCATCGTGCCAAATATTGGCTACACTGGCTCCAGCAGCCAGCGGAGGAGGAACCGAAATGAACTTTAAGCAGTTTATCCGGTGGAGATTAGTTTGCTTTGTTCAAACTCACATCAGGCATTGCCAGGAATGCCTTGGCAGTAATGGGCACTGCCAAGAGTGTAACGACTGGCACCATTTGTTCCGCAGAGACTGGCAACGGACATATTGGAGAAGGAAGTTCTGACCATGAGCAATAACGCGAACTGCATCACCTGTAGGCACAAAAAGGACTTCTTAGTTCCGTGCGATTGGTTGAAAAACCAAAGAGCAGTGATTATGCCGCCCTGCCCAAGATACGAATCCGAAGAGGAGGATACCGATGCCCGAATTAAACTTAAAGCCATTACCTTGCCCATTTTGCGGCAGCACAAAGCTGAAAGTCGATCAGAAAACAAGCAGTAATACGAGGTGGAACTCCGAAACACGGCGATGCGATAAACTGGTCGTCGTTACAGTTCGTTGTAACAAATGCCACACGAGAGGCCCGACAGTCTCTATGTACGCAGGGTGGTACGATCGACCTGCTCAGGTTTTGAATAATGCTGCTATCGAAGCCTGGAATCAGCGTATCGAAAAGGAAGTGGCTAACGATACCATTTGTTGTTGATAGCATAAAAAAAAGAGCGTAGGTGAAAACCCTACGCTCTTATAGCTTTAGATTTCTTCGCCATTATCATTTCTGAGAAATCTTCCTTCAAAATGACAGTCCAGTGCATTGGCGATCTCTGCTAATTCCTTTTCACTGAAATTATTACGTCTGAATTTACCACTAAGATTTTGAGAAGTACAGTTAAGCCGCGACGCTAATTCTTTCAAAGTCATGTTACGCTTGATAAGTGCGATTTTGATTTTCTCGGCCATTGCCATACTAACACCTCACAATCTTTGCTAAATCATTATAAATTGCTAAAGCACAAAAATCAATAGACAGTTTTCAAAGTAACCTATTAGCGATTTTATCGCTTGACTTTAGAAATCCCTCAAGATATTATGTAACTGTAGACTTACCATCGAAACAAAGGAGGATGATAAGTATGGCTGGCTTAAAACGAACAGACAACAAAGGTCGTATCTTAAAAGACGGCGAAACCCAAAGGAAAGACGGTACCTACCGTTTTACTTACACCGACGCAGATGGTGTTCGGCATGACGTATATAGCAAACGGCTGGTTCCAACTGACCGCCTCCCTCCGGGCTGCAAAGACGATCTCTGCCTTAGAGAAAAAGAACGAAAGATCAACCGCGATCTGGAAGATGGCATCAAGGCTGCGGTCGAAAACAAAGCTACGCTCAATGATCTGTTCGAGTTGTATATGGCAAACAAGCCAGAGCTGAGAGATACCACTCGTAGCAATTACCTTTATATGTACAACAAGTACGTGCGAAACGATATTGGCAAGAAAAAGATAGCCAGTATCAAATATTCAGATGTCAAGGCTTTCTATAACAAGCTCATCAAAGAGAAGGGATTCAAACCTAACTCTATGGAAATTATTCACACCATCATCCACCCCATATTTACTCTGGCCGTCCGTGATAATTACATCCGTATCAACCCGGCTACCGGAGCGATGGCGGAAATCAAAAAGAGCCACAACTGGGAGAAGCCAAAGCGTCACGCGCTGACCATCGCAGAGCAGACGGCATTTATTGACTATATGAGAAATCACAAAGTTTATAATCATTGGCTCCCCTTGTTCACTGTCTTGCTTGGTACTGGATGCCGTATCGGTGAAGCCATTGGCCTGCGCTGGGAAGACTGCGACTTTGACGAAGGGATCATCAGTATCAACCACAATATGGTCTACCGAAAGTATGAGGAAGACGAAAAGGCACGCTTCCATATCGTAACACCAAAAACAAGCGCCGGCGTCCGTATTGTGCCTATGTTATCAGAGGTCAAAGCCGCTCTGCAGGCAGAATGGGAAACACAAAAGATAGTCGGGTTCAATGAGTCCGTTGTTGACGGGTATACTGGCTTCATCTTCCAAAACCGCTACGGCGATCCTCTCTCTCCTCATAGTGTCAACCGAGCTATTGACCGTATTTGTGCCGCCTACATCGAAGATGAAACGGTGCTGGCCGATCAAGAGGGGCGAGATCCTGTATTGATTCGTCACTTTTCTGCTCATAATCTGCGTCATACTTTCTGTACGCGGTTTTGTGAAAACGAGCGGAATATCAAAGTCATTCAGACATTGAACAATATTACGCTTGAGACCACCGGAATAAGGCATCAGCTCTGCCACAACCTTCACTTTGGCACCTTCCAGTGTCATACGTCTTGCCATGATCATGCCGATATCACCGGATCCAAGGATCACGACATTCTTTCCCGGCATGCGGTTCTTTAAATTGATATAAGCCTGAGCCACACCGGCAGTGTACACACCGGCCGGCCGGGTTCCCGGAGTGCTGATGGCTCCGCGGGTGCGCTCCCGGCAGCCCATAGCCAGGATCACAGCCTTTG
>OHYQ01000307.1_pt1 | contig 13287 bp, 13 predicted proteins | sample 1580281 | NCBI WGS metagenome assembly OHYQ01 (sample SAMEA3882525, study PRJEB24775) | human gut metagenome | biome: human-associated habitat; feature: intestine environment; material: feces | place: Netherlands | collected 2009/2010
CGCTGCCCGGTATGACGAAGACGAGCCTCCTTCCGCAGGAGGCAGCGGCGGTCGGCATCGGCTATGAGGAGCTGTGCGAGAAGATCGTCGAAGAGTCGATGAAGCAGAGAAGAGGGCTGTAAATGGAGGCTATCACGGTAAAGGAACTGCTCGCGGCGGTGCACGGCGAGCTGCTGCAGGGCGAGGGGACGGCGAAGATCCTCGGCGTGAACACCGACAGCCGCACGGTCAAAGCGGGCGAGGTCTTCCTGCCGCTCGTCGGCGAGCGCTTCGACGGGCATGACTATATCGAAAAGGCGCTTTCCGCGGGCGCGGAGGGCTGTCTGTGCGCCCGCGTGCCGGAAACGCTGCTGCCCGGAAAGTTTTACATCAAGGTGCCTGACACGCTGCTTGCGCTCAAGGACTTGGCCGCGTGGTACCGTGCGCAGTTTTCTATCCCCTTTGTGCAGGTGACGGGCAGCGTCGGCAAGACGACAACAAAGGAAATGATCGCCTCGGTACTGGGCGTGAAGTTCCATACGCTCAAGACAGCGGTCAACTATAATAATGAGATCGGCACGCCGCAGACGTTGCTGGGGCTTTCCTCCAAGCATCAGGCGGCGGTCATCGAGACGGGCATGGACCGCGCGGGGCAGATCCGGTATCTTGGCGAGATGGTGAAGCCCGATATCGCCGTCATCACAAATGTCGGCGATATGCACATTGAATATCTCGGATCGCGCGAGAACATTCTGAAGGCCAAGTGCGAGATCTTTGAAAACCTCAAAAAAGACGGCCTCGCCGTCTTAAACGGCGACGACGAGCTTTTGAACACCGTCTCTCTGCCGCAGAAAACGTTGCGCTGCGGCCTGTCCGAGCACTGCGATGTCCGCGTCAGCGAGGTCGAAGACCTTGGCATCGACGGCATTCGCTGCGTCGTGACGACGGCAAAGGAGCGTTACGCGCTCTCCATCCCCGTGCCGGGAAAGCACATGGTCTACTCCGCGGCGATGGCCGCGGCCATCGGCGAGTACCTTGGCGAGACAAAAGAGGAGATCGAGCGCGGCGCTGCGGCCTACGAGCCCGCGGGCTCACGCATGCACGTCATCACGTTCTCTGAAAACCGCCGCCTGCTCGACGACTGCTACAACGCGGGTCCGCAGTCGATGGCGGCGTCGCTGCGCGTATTGGGCGCGAGCGGCGGCAAAAAGGCTGCCGTCATCGGCGATATGGCGGAGCTCGGCGAGCTCACCGAGCGTGCGCATAAGGAAATCGGAGAACTCACCAAAGAGCTCGGCATCGATACTGTCATCGCAATCGGTGCACGGGCAAAATACTTTACAGAAGGGAACCCCTCTGCGCAGTGGTTCGGGAGCGTGGACGAGGCGATGGGCGCCGTCAAGGCGGCGTTCACGGCGGAGACGGCGATGCTCGTCAAGGCCTCGCACTCCATGCACTTTGAGAAGATCGTAGAGGAACTGACCAAAGCATGATCGACATCAGTGTTACGGGACTCATCAAGTCCTTTGACCTCGAAAAGAAAATACTGGACGGTATCACCTTTCAGATCGACACGGGCGAGCGCGTGGGTCTTCTCGGCAAAAACGGCGCGGGCAAGACGACGCTCTTCCGCATCTTGACGGGCGAGCTCGACTACGACGCGGGCGAGGTGAGCATCGCCTCGGGCCGCAGGCTCGGTCTCATCTCACAGATCCCCGTGTATCCCGAGGGCTACACGGTCGAAGACGTGCTCAAGAGTGCGTTTTCGCGCATGCAGAGGATGGAGGACGAGATGAACTCCCTCTCCCAGCAGATGGCAAGCGGCGACGAGAGCGAAGAGACGCTGCGCCGCTACGGCGAGCTTTCGGCCAAGTTCGAGGGCCTCGGCGGCTACGACACCGAGACGCCCATCAACAAGGTTGCCAACGGCCTTTCCATCCCGCCGGAGATGCGCGAGCGCCTGTTTGACACGCTCTCGGGCGGCGAAAAGACGCGCGTGAACCTCGGCCGCCTCATTTTGGAGGATACGGATATTTTACTTCTCGACGAGCCGACGAACCATTTGGACCTGCACGCCATCGAATGGCTGGAGCAGTATCTCTCGACGTTCAAGGGTACGGTCGTCGCCATCTCGCATGACCGCTACTTTTTGGACCGTACCATCACGCGCGTCATTGAGGTGCTCGACGGCAAGGCGGAGTTTTACAGCGGCAACTACAGCTTCTATGCGGTGGAAAAAGAGCGCCGCTATTTGGAAAAGATGCGCCAATACGAAAAGGAGCAGGCCAAGATTGCCCAGCTTGAAAAGAGCGCCGAGCAGCTGCGCATGTTTGCCTTCAAGGGCATGGACAAGACGTACCGCCGCGCGCTGTCGATGGAAAAGCGCATCGAGCGTATGCGCACGACGGACAAGCCGACGAAGGAACGGGCACTGAGCGCGCAGTTCAAGTCGCAGGAGTTCTACGGTGACGAGGTGTTCGCGCTCAAAAAGCTCAAAAAGAGCTTCGGCGACCGTGTGCTGTTCCATGACGTAGACTTGCAGGTGCGCGGCGGCGAGCGCATCGCGCTCATTGGCGACAACGGCACGGGCAAGTCGACGCTCATCAAGATGCTGATGGAAGAGGAATATCCCGACGAGGGCAAGATCAAGTTCGGCCCGTCGGTGCGCATCGCGTACCTGCCGCAGATCGTCGAATTCGACGTGCCGGAACGAAACTTGGTCGACACGATGCTCTACTCCAAGCGCAACATCACGCCGCAGAGCGCGCGCAACCGCCTGGCCGCGTTCCACTTCACGGGCGAGGACGTTTTTAAGAGCGTCAGCGTGCTCTCGGGCGGCGAGCTTTCGCGCCTCAAGCTCTGCATCCTGATGGATGAGGAAGTGAATCTCCTGATCCTCGACGAGCCGACGAACCACCTCGATATCGCGTCGCGCGAGTGGATCGAAGAGGCGGTGGAGAGCTACGACGGGACGCTCCTGTTCGTGAGCCACGACCGCTATTTCATCAACCGCTTTGCAACGCGTGTGTGGGAGCTTGAAAACGGCGTCATCACAGACTATCCGATGGGCTTTGCGCGCTACCGGCAGGTCAAGGCACTGGAGGCGCAGAACAAGATCGACCACACACCAAAGGCTGTAAAGGAAAAGACGGTTACAGAAAAACCGAAGCCGAACCGCTCTGCCCAGCAGGCGCGGCGGCAGCTCACCATCTGTGAAAAGGAAATTTCCGCGCAGGAGACCGCCATCGCCGAGATCGAGCAGCGCCTCGAAGAGGCGGGCGGCGACTACGAGCGCTACAGCGAAATCTATAAGGAGAAGGAAGCCGCCGAGCAGAAGCTCAGCGAGCTGATGGAAAAGTGGGAAACGCTCGCCGAGCAGGCGGGCGAATGAGGAACATACCATGAAGAGACAGAAAAGACTGTGGACGGCGGCAGCAGCCTGTGCCGTGCTCGGCGCGGCGTGCCGGGCCGTCCCGGGTGTGCGCTTTGCAGGACTGCTATTCTGGTGCCTGACGGCGCTTTTGATCGTCTTTGCGATGCTCGAGCAGTACAAAGAGCATGCGTGGGCAAAGTGGGGAAAACGCGTTCTGCTCGCGCTCGTGTGCCTAGGCCTTGTCGCATTCGGGTATCTTGAATCGCTCGTTATTCGCGGCGCGCACACGGACGGGCGCGCGGAAGACGCGCAGTGCGTGGTTATTTTGGGCGCGGGCGTGAACGGCACGACGCCGTCGCTGATGCTCTCGTCGCGGCTGCAGGCGGCGCTTGACTTCATCGCGGACAAGCCGGACATCCCCATCATCTGCTCAGGCGGTCAGGGGCCGGGGGAGGATATCTCCGAGGCCGACTGCATGGCGGACTGGCTCATCGCCCACGGCGTGGACGAGAGCCGCATCTACCGCGAGGACCGATCGACCAGTACGCAGGAGAACTTTGCTTACAGCGAAGAGATCATGGCGGAGCTGGGGCTTGATGCGGGCGACACGTTCGCCTTTGTCACGAACGACTACCATATTTTTAGGGCGGGGCGCATCGCCGGAACAGATGCGGCCTGCGGCGTGGCGGCGACGCTGCCGCGCAGCGCCTATTACGATGCCTTACAGCTCAACTACTATGTGCGGGAGGCCTTTGCCACCGGTTGGCTCCTGCTGAGAGGAAACTGAGTATGAACGATAACATTTTATGCCTTTACTATTCCCGCACGGGAAACACGAAAAAAGCCATGGAGGAGGTCGCCGAGGCGCTGGACTGCGAATGTCTCGAAATTCGCGACAAGGTCGATCGCAGCGGCACGATGGGCTACCTTCGCTGCTGCTTTGACGCGATGCACAAGCGCACGAGCGCCGTTTCGCGCCCTAAGTGCAAAAAGCCGCTTTCGGACTACAAGCTCGTCATTCTGGGAACGCCCGTGTGGGCGGGCCGCTGCTCGAGCGTTATTCGCGGCTTTTTGAAGCGCCGCGGCTATGAAATTCAGAACGCGGCGTATCTCATCACGCACAAGAGCGAGCAGGACTATAAGGACGTCTTCCGCCAGATGGACCTCTATTTGCAGACGCCGCACGTGGCGGAGGTCTCGCTCTGCCCCGATTCGGCGGGCTACCACTTCTGGCGCGACCAGTTCGTCAAGGCCTGCTCTGACTTTATCGCGGAGGACAAGGCCTGATGTGGGAAAAGCTCAAACAGCTCGCGCGTCGCTATGACGAGATCGGCGAGCTGCTCGAAGTGCCGGAAATTTACGCTGACCCAAAGAAGCTGCGCGCGCTCACGCGCGAGCAGAAGGAGCTCTCCGCCGTGGTAGAGGCCTACCGCGCGTACCAGAAGTGCGAGGACGACATCGCGCAGGCGCTGGAGCTTGTATCCGATCCCGAGCTCAAGGACATGGCGCAGGAGGAATTGAACACTGCCAAGGCGGAAAAAGAGCGCCTTTTTGACGAGCTGCGCGTGCTGCTCCTGCCGCGCGACCCGAACGACGACAAAAACGTCATCGTCGAGATCCGCGGCGGCGTGGGTGGAGAGGAGAGCGCGCTTTTTGCCGCCGACCTCTACCGCATGTATGCGATGTACGCGGAAAAGCGGGGGTACCGCGTGGAGCTGCTCAACTACAACGATACGGAGTTGGGCGGCGTTAAGGAAGCTGACTTTATCGTCAGCGGCGATGGGGCGTATTCGAGATTCAAGTTTGAATCCGGCGTCCACCGGGTCCAGCGGGTGCCGGTGACGGAGTCCAATGGCCGCATCCAGACCTCCGCCGCCACGGTGGCGGTGATGCCGGAGGCGGAGGAGACGGAGCTCTCCATCGACCCCAAGGATCTGCAGATCGACACCTTCCGCTCCAGCGGTGCAGGCGGGCAGCACGTCAACAAGACAGAGTCCGCCATCCGCATTACACACCTGCCCACCGGTACGGTGGTGGAGTGTCAGGACGAGCGGAGCCAGTATAAGAACAAGGATCGGGCCATGAAGATCCTGCGAAGCAAGCTCTACGAGGCGGAGCAGGCTCGGCAGAACGCCGAGATCGCCGCCACCCGGCGCAGTCAGGTGGGGACCGGTGACCGCAGCGGCAAGATACGCACTTATAATTTTCCCCAGAACCGGGTGACGGACCACCGCCTCACGGGGGACAGTAAAAATTTCAACCTCGCCGCCGTCATCAACGGCGACTTGGATGCCCTCATCGATGCGCTGACGCTGGCCGATCAGACCCGGCGGCTGCAGGAGGGTTATGAGAAAGGAGAATGAGCCATGGATGCAAACACGAAGATGCGGTACGACAAGGCTGGTCCGCAGGTGGTGAAGGCGCTGGAAAAGCGCCACTTCGAGGCCTACTACGTCTCCACGGCGGCAGAGGCTGTGGAGAAAGTGGTGGAGCTGATCCCCAAGGAGCACACGGTGTCCTGGGGCGGCACCGCCACGGTGGACGCACTGGGGATCAAGCAGCGGCTGGCGCAAGAGTGCATCGCCCTCATTGACCGGGATACGGCCCAGACGCCGCAGGAGCGGCAGGAGATGCTGAAGAAGGCGCTGACCTGCGGCACCTTCCTGATGAGCAGCAACGCCATCTCCGCCGACGGTCAGTTGGTGAACATTGACGGCACCGGTAACCGTGTGGCAGCTCTGTGCTTCGGACCGGAGCAGGTCATTGTGGTGGCGGGCATGAACAAGGTGGCCGGAGATCTGGAGGGAGCCATGCGCCGGGCCAGAGAGGTGGCCGCTCCCGTCAACGCCCAGCGGTTTGCCGGGCTCAAGACTCCATGTTCCGTCACCGGCCTGTGCGCCGACTGTACGGGGCCTGACAGCATCTGCTGCCAGATCGTCACCACCCGCATCTGTCGCCCGGCAGGCCGCATCAAGGTGGTGCTGGTGGGCGAGGAACTGGGCTTCTGAGAAATACGCCGCAAAAGGGAAGGATCGCAGTGAAAACCATTCTATTCCATCCGGAGAGGGATGCAGATGCCATCCCGCAGGCCGCCGCTATCCTGCGGCGGGGCGGGCTGCTGGGCATCCCCACGGAGACGGTATACGGTCTGGGGGCGGATGCCCTCAACGAGACGGCGGTGCGCCATATTTTCGAGGCCAAGGGCCGTCCGCAGGATAATCCCCTCATCATCCATGTGCCGGATGCCTCGTGGCTGGAGCGGTACTGCCGGGAGGTACCGGAGACGGCCTACCGTCTGGCGGAGCGGTTCTGGCCGGGGCCACTGACCATGATCCTGCCCCGGCGGGCTGGAGACGGTGGGCGTGCGCTGCCCGGACCATCCGGTGACACGGGCCATCATCGAGGCTGCCGGTGTGCCGGTGGCGGCCCCCAGCGGCAACACCTCCGGGCGGCCCAGCCCCACCACGGCGGGCCACATGGCGGAGGACATGGACGGCAAGATCGACGGTATCGTGGACGGCGGGCCGTGTGCGGTGGGGGTGGAGTCCACCATCATCGACCTGACGGTGACGCCGCCCCGGCTGCTGCGCCCCGGCGGACTGCCGTTGGAGGCGCTGGAGGAGGTGCTGGGCACGGTGGCGGTAGATAAGGCCGTTACCGGGCTTCTGAAGGACGGGGAAAAGCCCCGTGCGCCGGGGATGAAGTACCGTCACTACGCACCCAAGGCACCGGTGACGGCAGTGACCGGAGACCCGGCCCACAGCGCTCTGGTGATCCGGGGTTTGCTGCGGGAAAAGGCGGGGGTCATCTGCTTTGACGAGTTCGCCGGGTATTTTGAAGGTCATATCGTCCATCGGCTGGGGCCGTTCACGGACAAGCTGGCGCAGGCCCAGCGGGTGTTCGACGCTCTGCGCACCTTCGACGGAACGGACGTGACGGAGATCTTCGCCCAGTGTCCCGATGATGCGGGGCTGGGTCTGGCGGTAGGGAATCGGCTGAAAAAGGCGGCGGGCTTCCACCTCATTGACGGAGATGCCCCAGTGGTCATCGGCATCACCGGCGGCACCGGGTCCGGAAAGACCAGCGCCCTGCAGGCGCTGGAGGCGCTGGGCGGCACGGTATTGGACTGCGATGCCGTGTATCATCAGGCCCTGCGGGAGGACGAGACCCTGCGCCGCCGCATCCGGGACGCCTTTGGTGAGGTATTCCGGGGGACGGAACTGGACCGGCAGAAGCTGGGGAGTATCGTCTTTTCCGATCCGCAGGCGCTGGAGCGGCTCAACGGCATCATTTTCGACTATCTCCCCGGCGTGCTGCGGAGGAAGATGGAGGGAAGGGTGCTGGTGGGGTTGGATGCCATCAACCTCATAGAGAGCGGCCTGGGGGAGTTGTGCTGCCGGACGGTGGCGGTGCTGGCCCCCGGCGAGCAGCGGGTGCAGCGGATCATGCAGCGGGACCATATCCCGGAGGAGTACGCACGGCTGCGTATTCAGGCCCAGAAGCCGGACAGCTATTATCGTGAGCACTGCACAGATGTGCTGGAAAATCAGGAGGAGATGCCGGAGGCGTTCCGGGAGAAGGCGGAGATTTTTTTCCGGGATCTGCTGCGGCAGCTCCACCATATCACCGAAGGAGGACATGAACAATGACCGATGAAATGAAGGCCAAGAGAGAGCTGCTGTTTTCCGGCAGCAAGAACGGCTATGACCGGGTGGACCAGCAGACGCTGGACGCCATGGAGGCCTATTGCCGGGACTACAAGAGCTTTTTGGACCACAGCAAGACCGAGCGGGAGTGTACGGCCCACACCGTGGCGCTGGCGGAGGCGGCGGGCTTTATCCCCTATGAGCGGGGCATGGCCCTGCAGCCCGGCGACCGGGTGTACCGGGTGAACCGGAAGAAGAGCGTGATGCTGGCCGTGATCGGCCGGGAGAGCCTGTCCGAGGGCGCACAGATCGTGGCCTGCCACATCGACTCTCCCCGTCTGGATCTGAAGCCTCATCCCATTTATGAGGACAGCGAGCTGGCCTACGGCAAGACCCATTACTACGGCGGCGTCCGCAAGTACCAGTGGGTGGCGATCCCCCTGCAGCTGCGGGGTGTGGTAGCCCTGAAGGACGGCACGGCGGTGTCCGTGGTGCTGGGCGAGGGCGACGAGCCCAAGTTCGTCATCAATGATCTGCTGCCCCATCTGGGCGGTGAGCAGGGGAAGAAGCCCCTCAACGAGGCCATTGCCGGTGAGACGCTGAACATCCTCATGGGCAGCCGTCCCTTGGGCGACAGCGAGGACAGCGACCGTGTGAAGCTGCGGGTGCTGGATCTGCTCCACGAGAAGTACGGCATCTGCGAGGATGACCTGACATCCGCCGAGCTGGAGGTGGTCCCGGCCTTTAATGCCACGGATATCGGTCTGGACGGCAGCCTCATCGGCGCCTACGGCCACGATGACCGGGTGTGCAGCTATGCGGCCCTGAAGGCTCTGCTGGAGCTGGAGACCCCCACCAAGACCGCCGTTTGTATGCTGGCGGACAAGGAGGAGATCGGCTCTATGGGCGTCACCGGTATGCAGTCCGCCTTCTTCGATACCTTTATGGAGGATCTGTGCGAGAGTCAGGGCGTTGCCCTGCGGGTGTGCTATGAGAGCGCCTTCTGCCTGTCCTCCGACGTGACGGCGGCCTATGATCCCAACTTCGCCGAGGTGTATGAGAAGCGCAACGACGCTCAGGTGAACCACGGTCTGGGGCTGTGCAAGTACACGGGCGCCCGCGGCAAGGGCGGCTCCTCCGATGCCGACGCCGAGACGGTGGCTTATGTCCGCCGGGTGATGGACGAGGCCGGCGTGGTGTGGCAGATCGGTGAGATGGGCAAGATCGACGCCGGCGGCGGCGGTACGGTGGCCCAGTACATGGCCAACCGCAACATCACCACCATTGATGCCGGTGTGCCGGTGCTGAGTATGCACGCTCCCTTCGAGACGGTGGGCAAGCTGGATTGCTACATGAACTATCTGGGCTGCAAGGCCGTCTATCTGGCGTAAAGCGCAAATAAATACACAAAACAGGAACCGGCGTGACCTTTACGGGTCAAGCCGGTTCCTGTTTCGTTATTATTAAAGAAAAATGTCATTTGTTTCCATTCTGCGACAGCGGCAGCGCCATATACTTTTTTGTCTCGCAAAACCCCAGCGACGCATACAGGCGCAGCGCATCTCTGTTACGGGACATCACCTTCAGCTCAATGCTGGCAGCGCCGCAGCCCGACGCAAACTCCTGAAACTTACGGAATAGATCTTTGGCGATTCCCTTCCCACGGTAGCCCTCTTCGACATACAGGGCATCGACGATGGCGATGGGCTGCAAGAGCACCTGCGGGATCCGGTATGTAAATCCATAGAGATATCCAACGATGGTTCCATTTTCCTCTGCGACATAAGCCTTACAGCCTTCTGTGGCTATTTGCCCGACGTAATTGTCCTCTATGACGACCTCTGGACTCAAATTAGGATCAAAGCGGGTCTCATAACGGATCAGCTTCGTCAGGAGTGCATCCATATGCACACAGTCATTTTTTGTGGCTTCTCGGATGTTCATAATAAATTCCTTCCGTACTTCATCTACTGCCTGCGGGCGGTGAGATAGTCATCGCCGGGCCGCCAGTAGGGACAGCTGTCTGCCTGGGAGGAGAGGAAGCGCACCATCTCGTCCTCGTCCAAGTCCATGTCGCAGACATAATCGTCGTAGTTCTCATCGTACTGATAGAACACACAGCTCTCACACTTGGTCATTGGATGTCCTCCTTGCTGCCGTCCTCCGCCACCAGCCGGGTGGACAGGAAGGAGGTACGGCGATAGTAGATCAGCGTGGCGGCGCTGCACACCAGCCATCCGGCGGGATAGCCCATGACCAGCGGGATCAGCTCATGGGAGATGTAGTGGGACATAATGAACAGGTAGACCTGTCGGAACAGCACAAAGGAGCACAGCATGATGATCATGGTGGCCTTACTGTTTCCGGCGCCCCGCAGGGCAGCTGCGTAGACCTGATTAAAGCAGCACAGCACATAGAAGGGGGAGATACACCGCAGCAGCAGAGCGCCGTAGGCCACCACCTCCGGCTTCCGGTTGAAAAAGGCCGTCATCTGCGGGGCAAAGACCAGCACCGGAATCATCACCAGCACCGTGGCGGCCATGGCAATGGCCAGCGCACGGCGCACGCCCTGCCGAGCACGGGGCTCGTTGCCGCGGCCCAGATTCTGCCCCACAAAGGTAGTGGCGGACAGGGCCAGGGACTGCATCGGCAGCAGCATCAGCTGGTCGATCTTGGTATAGGCCGTCCAGCCGCCCATGCAGTCGGCGCCGAAGGCGTTGATGTAGGACTGGACAAAGACATTGGAGAAGGCGGTGATGGCCATTTGCAGAGCGGAGGGGACGCCCACCCGGATGATCTGTCGCAGCACAGGAAGATGGATGTGAAGGTCACGGGGGATCAGCCGCACGGCCTGCTCCGTTCGCAGAAGGACAACGATCACCAGAAGCGCCGAGACGGCCTGCGCAATAACCGTAGCCCAGGCCACGCCCTCCACGCCCATGCCGAACCGCAGCACAAACAGCAGATCCAGCGCCGTGTTCAGTACGGCGGAGACCACCAGAAAATAGAAGGGGCGGCGGGAATCCCCCACGGCCCGGAGGATGCCGGAGCCCATGTTGTAGATCAGTAGGCCGCTGATGCCGCCAAAATAGATGGTCAGATAGGCGGAGGACTCCGGAAACACCTCGGCAGGGGTGTTCATCAAACGCAGCATCAGGGGTGTAAAACCAATGCCCAGCGCCGTGAATACTGCACACAGGATCACCGTCAGCACCAGCGCCGTGTGGACGGCGTCGTGGACCCTCTCCGTGCGTCGTGCGCCGTAGTATTGGCTGATGACCACGCCAGCGCCGCTGGAAAAGCCCAGAAAGCAGCCGATGAGCATATTGACGATGGGGCCCACTGTGCCTACGGCGGAGAAGGCCTCGTTGGAGACGAAATTGCCCACCACCCATGTATCCACCATGTTGTACAGCTGCTGGAAGATGTTGCCCGCCAGCAGCGGCAGCGCAAAGCGGATCAGATGGCCGGTGATATTGCCTTCGGTCATATCCACGCCGGAGCGGGTCGGGTGAGGGTGCTGGATATGGTGCATAGTCTTGCGTTCCTTTACATGATTTTCGTATATGTATAAGCATACCACGGTTTGGGCGGCGGTTCAATAGGCACTGCTGCAAAATCCGGCAGCTACTCCGCAAATTCCGACAGCTCGGCCGGACGCATGACGGAAACCTCATAGGCCACTCGCTCCTGCGGCCCGGTCTCCAGATTCTTGGTGTAGGTGCGGCTCTGGATGCGGCCCTCCACCGTCAGACGGGCGCCCACCGCCAGAATGGACGTCTGACGGGCAACGGTACCCCATGCGATAAGGGGGAGGTAGTCCGCCCGACCGTAGCGCCGGTTCACCGCCAGAATGATATCGCAGATCTCCCGTCCCAAGGGCGTGCAGCGCAGGGTAGGGGGCTTACAGAGCACGCCGGACAGCCGAATGCGATTCACCGGCCCCTCTCCGCCGGGCTGGAGGGTCTGGGCAAAGACCGACACCACCAGCCGTGGCCCCTGTCCGCTGCGGTTGTTGAAGGAGCGAAGCTGGCCAGTGACGGTGACGGCTGCGCCGGGGGACAGGGGACACAGCTCCAGCAGCGGCTGGGGGACGATCACCGGCAGACAGTCCTCCTGCCCGGAGAGCCGGGGGACGGACAGCAGGAACCGGGAGAAGCTCTGGCTGTGGTTGACGTGGGACGGCTGCGGCTGGGTGAGAACCTGTCCGCACAGAAGAACGTGGTTGAAGTTCTGTTCCATATTCGGTCACCTCGTTGGTTGAAGTCAGCACACTATATGTACCGCCTACGGAGAATATGTGCTTTTCAAATGGAAGAAAATCTGCTATAATGGAGCAAATGACCAAAGGAGCGTGAGACCATGCGTTATAAGGGAAAGGTATACCGTCCGCCCAGTGAGGCTTACAGCCTCATCGTGCAGGTGACCTACGGATGCAGCCACAACGGCTGCGCCTTTTGCGATATGTACGACGACAAGCACTTCGCCATCCGACCCATGGAGGAGGTCCGGGAGGACTTTGAGATGGCCCGCCGGGTCTATAAAAAGGTGGAGCGGGTCTTTCTGGCGGACGGCGACGCCCTGATGCGGAAAACGGAGGAACTGAGCCAGATCCTGGGCCTGATCTACGGTCTGTTCCCGGAGTGCCAGCGGGTGACGTGCTACGCCTCGCCCACCAGTCTCCAGATCAAAAGCGAGGAGGACTTGCGCCTGCTGCGGTCTCAGGGCCTGACCATGGTGTATATGGGGCTGGAGTCCGGCTGCGACGAGGTGCTGCGCCGGATGAACAAGGGCCACACGGCGGCGGCCATCGTGGCGGCGGGGCAGAAGGCCCGGCGCTGCGGACTGGCCCTGTCGGTAACGGCCATCTCAGGACTTGGGAGCCGGGAACTGATGCGGGAGCACGCCATCGGTACGGCGGAGGCATTCAGCGCCATGAAGCCGGAGTACATCGGTCTGCTGACGCTGATGGTGGAGCCGGGTACGCCGCTGGAGAAATGGGTGCGTGAGGGCAGCTTTACCGTTCTTGGCCCGGAGGATATCCTGCGGGAGACGGAGCTGCTGCTCCAGCACATCGACAGCGAGGGCAGCGTTTTCCGGATGAACCACGCCTCCAACTACCTGACGCTGAAGGGGACGCTGAATCAGGACCGGGACGCCATGCTGGAGCGAGTGCGGAAGGGCCTGGAGGGCTACGGCCTGCGACCGGAGTACCTGCGTGCTCTGTGAGCGCTGCGAGCAAAGAACTTTAAAGTATTATTATTTCACAGAGGAAGCCGCCCCGGAGGG
>OHYQ01000318.1_pt1 | contig 12938 bp, 10 predicted proteins | sample 1580281 | NCBI WGS metagenome assembly OHYQ01 (sample SAMEA3882525, study PRJEB24775) | human gut metagenome | biome: human-associated habitat; feature: intestine environment; material: feces | place: Netherlands | collected 2009/2010
CGTAAACACCGCCATCGACTTTTGCAGGGATATAAAAAGCGTCCGCCAGAAGCTGGAAATCCTAAAGCAACTTGGACTCGGCTACCTGACCCTTGGCGAAGAAACGCCCGGACTGTCTGGAGGCGAGGCGCAGCGGCTCAAGCTTGCCAGCGAGATTGGAAAGACCCAGGAGGATTCCGTATTCGTCTTTGATGAGCCCTCCATCGGTCTGCATCCGCTGGATGTGCAGGTTTTGCTGGGCGTCTTTCAGGCGCTTCTTCATCACGGTGCGACCGTTGTCGTCATTGAACACGACCTGGATGTAATCAAAAATGCGGACTATGTCATCGACATGGGACCGGGCGGCGGCGAAGCAGGCGGACAGATCATAGCCTGCGGGACGCCGCAGGAAATAAAGGAAAACCCAAACAGTATTACCGGGAACTATATCTCATAAACCTCGTTCTCGAGATGGCTTGTCTTTCTCAGCCTGCCAGGATTTTCTGAGTGCCGCGTAGGAAATCAGAAAATCCGCAGGCCGGCGGCTTAATATCCACTTTTGTATCTCCAATGTCCACTTTTTCTTCGATCAAAAGTCCACTTATATGGAGATTTCGATTATAAAGTTCATTTTTCTCGTTTAAAAGCCAGTCTCTGAGAAACGTTTCCAGATACTCCGTTGTTTCGTGAATCCCTTTTTGCAGGTTCATATAGTTTGCACGGACAAGTGCATTTCTGTATCGCTTTGACCGGAGTCTGATCCCTGGTCTAGTATTTTTCCAGCTTATCCTCAAATTCCTTATCTTCGTCGTACCAGAAGATGATGCGACGCTGATAAAACTCCGGCAAAGATGCAGCAAATCTGCGATTTAAATCTTGTATTATTTTATCTGTATCCATGCTGCATTATCTCCCTTCCGTATTTTTTACATAAATTGTGCTTCGTGCCGCACCTTCTTTTCTCAAATAACCATCCTTAACCATATTCAGCAAGACAGCTCTGGCTCTACGATGTTTTACACCTAAAATTTCTACTGTTTCAGCAGTAGTAATAGAGCCCTTTTCCAATACATATTTAAAAATTTGTTGTTCCTGTTCACTATCCGGCATTTTTTCTGTCGTATCTGGCACTTCATTGCCACTATCCGGCATTTTTTTCATAGTATCTGGCACTATTTCTGTTTTATCGGGCACTCCATTGCCATTATCCGGCATTTTATCAATAGTATCCGACACTTTAATAGCGTCATTGAGGTCAACAGTGCCGTCAACCTGACCTCGATAAATATTGATACGCAAATCAACTTCGCCACCAATAAACTCCGGCTCCTGCAGTCCGGCAGCTTTTACTTTATCAATAATTCTCGGAATGCCGCTTCCCCAATGCTCAATCAGGTTCATATAAGCAAACGCATGGGCAAGGGCTTCATTTCTGATTTTGGAATAGCCTTCTTTCATACGCTCCATCGTTTGTCCCATTGGCAGCTTTCCTGGAGAAGTAATTTCCAATCGGTTGTCATATACCGCAACCTGTATCGTACCATGATCCAGATAACTACGATGTACCATGGCATTGATAATCAACTCACGAATGGCATCCGGTGGAATCTCATAAACATCCTGGCGATAAATTCCCACAATTGTAGCACCCAGATGAATATTTCTCAAAACAAACTGAAACGCTTCGTCTATCTGTTCCCAAAGCGGACCGGTATATTCTCTACGATCAACAAATACCGCTTTCGTTGTCCCTTTGAACACGCCACATTGCGTTGCAACATGAAGTCCACCGTTGCCTGTTAAAATAGCAAAAGCATTGGACGGATAATCTTTTCCATCACGCTCAATCAAAATCCCCCAGGAGCGCAACTGCTGTCTGCCTACATCTTTAATCGATGCTTTCTGTTCCTCTGTACGGGCATTTTTGACAGCCTGCTCTTTCATAGCTTTGCAAAGGGCATCAATATCTTCATCTGTAACATTTAACCCAGTACATAAAGCCTGATCGTAGTAACGATTACTGCCCTCAAACAACAATTCTTTTATCATATACTCGTCGGCAAGGCGGGTAGTTCCGGCAACACGGACATATACACCGCCATCTCTGCCAAGAGCTTTGATATAATATGGGCGCTGTCTGCCCTCAGAAACCTCTACCACAATAACAGTCTTACCATCAACCGTCTGTAAAGTAATATCCGGGATGATTGCCGGTTCACAGCTGTCTGATACAGCATTGGCAATGGCATCCATTTTCTTGAACACATCTTCCTTGTCAAAGCCAACAACCTCTCTGGTTTTATCGGCAATTCCGAAAATGATTTTTCCTCCGGTTCCATTTGCAAAGGCAACCACAGACTTCATATATTTGATGCTTTTCTCCGGCAGGTTCTCTTTGAACTCCACATTCTTCGATTCTCCTGCAAGAATTTCTTCTATGGTCATCATAACACCTCGCTCTCTTTGGCAGTCCTTACCGCCATATATTTTTACTTGATTGATGAAGAAATTGAGCTCAGTGCTTTGCTTAAAGCATCTTCATCAGCCTTTTTTCTTCTCTCACTTTCCCACATACCGAGTATCTGATAAATACATTCTTTCACAACAGGAAAATATTTTTTGCATTCTTCTTCGCTTAATTCATGAATACCTTTGCTTAGGATTCCGTAAATAGTTGTATTTTTGATGAGTATCTCAGGCAAATATCCCTGTAACATCTTAATTCGTTCAGCCACCCTTGCCTGTTCAAATTCCTCATCATTAACTTTATCTCCCGCAGTTGCTTTTGCTTGATAAATAAGTCTTTCAAGAATTCGTCTCAAATAAACATATGAACCTGCACCAATACCACTTGCAAATAACCCTATGGCAGTTCCAAGCTCTTTTCGATCTTGTTTAGAAATCACATGCTTATAAGCATCTAATTCTGGAAATGTCATATCTGCAATAGATGGATACTGCCCGATTTTCATCATTGAATTGTCTGTTGTCAAAATAATATAATCCAGATGATGCTTCTCATCCATTGAACAAATATATTCCAATTTCATTAATCTCGTCGTATCAGCTATTTGCCAATTTATCCATTTCCATTCTTCAGCAGAACTCTTTTCTTGTCTGGCTTTGGTGCTAAATATCATATTTTGAAGTGATTCTATTTCCTCGCCAAGAGATGCACACCTAATTTCTTCATCCCCCTCTGGACCCGTTTCAAAATAATACTCAATAGGTTTCATGTGAAAAACTCGCTCTTGCTTGCACTCTTTACAATAAGCGCTAATTTTAACATTTCCCTTAAGTAACTCAATCAAGTCAGCAATATTATCTTCACAAATTTCTTTAGAATCATATAATCCCGCAGTTTGTAAAAACGTAGCAAATATATTTTCCATTTACGCAAGCCCTCCTTACTTTATTTTAGCCAAAACATCCTGGAAAATTGCATAATTCTTCTTCACGCCATCGTCCAGATCAATAGAAATCATCTGGTCGGCAAGGTGATGAATCTTTTCCTCGTAGGTTCTGATTTCAGTATCCTGTGCCTGCAAAGTGGTCAGCTTTTTGTTCAGCTTCACACGCTCGCCGGTAGAAGCATTCGCAATACGCTGTTCCAAATCGGCAATAGCAGTACGATAACGAGCCTGCTGTTCATGTACATAATCGGTACGAATACGAGCAATGGTGTCCGGCTGATAGCGGTGCATATAAATCAGAGCCTTAAAACCGTTCTTTTTACCGCTGTCAAACAGCCAGTAAATCGGGCGTTTCTGATAAATCTTGCAATGGTCAGAATAAAAGTCGCTCAGGAAGTAATTCCGAATCACATCTTTCGGCTGACCTTTGCCGCCCAGAGCATCCGCAATGAATTTCAGGTTTTCGTCCAGAGTATCTGCACCATAAACGGTTTTCACGAACTCCACAAACAGACCGACAATATCATCCTCGAAGTATTCATCGTCGCAAATCGGGATAATGTTATCCTTATCCGCAGCGAAAGAATCGTACTTGCTGTTGTCCCATTCGCCGCCTGCATAGGCAAGACCCTCCACATCCAGAGAGTAGCGACCAGACATACAGCCAACCGCATAGGAAATGAAAGAACGAATATCTCTGCCAAGGTCAGCCTTGCGGACAGTAACGTCCTTATCCTCAACCTCTGGTATTAACTCATCTTGTAAACCGTAAATATCAATAAAGATACGGTTGAGTTCTTCCTCGTTGGCTTTCAGCTGGTTGAAGCGGTCATCACATTCAGCCTGCCACTGGTCAAAGGCTTCAGCAATGGTAGGAACTTTGCGAAGTAACGGATGGTGCTGGAAATCCCATGAAGTTTCAAAAGAATCCCAATCCGTTTGTGATAATAAAATATTCCATTTTGTTAATTGATTTACCTCATCTTCATTTGAATATACAATTGGTATTCTATTTATCTGCTCAGGACCATAGTTAATTGTCGGTGCTAAATATCCTAATATTTCCATTGCAACTTTTGAATTTAAGAGTGCTAAATGATACATAAGTTTTTTATTAAAGAAAAAACTAACTGGTCCACCATTTCCAAACAAAATTCCTTTTGGAACATACCGACAGGTAAAAATGCTTGAAGAAATTTCTGTCCAAGTTATAGCTTCCAGCATATAATACTGTGAATCTCTCAAACGATAATTCTTAACATTTGCTTTTATATCCGCCCCATCATTCTCTAAATTTACAATCGTATCAAAATTGCCATACCACCGTCGCTTTTCTCCTCCAGATGTAACAGGAAACCATTTCATTGACGAATCTATCATTTCAGCATGAGAATACAATTCAAACCCAATCTTGCCAATATTCACTTCATGCCATAAACGAAGATATGTATTATTATCTCCAGTCAACACTCCCTTTTTTGTTTCACCTGCAAATTTATTTCCTGTCTGAAATGCTTCAAGCATTTTTGTACTTGCCCAATATGCCACAGGACTTCCTGGTATTATTGAAAAATTATCTGTATTCTGCTCGTAATAAAACCCACAATCGTGGTTTTTAATTGCTTCCAATGTTTTCTGTCTCTGAACTTCCATACCTCCACGGAAATCTACCAAGCGCAAATAGCATCCTTTTTTCTGTACATGGCGATTTTGGAAAGCAAAAGTACATACCGGAACCGTTGCTTCCTCAAAAGCAGAATATTCAAACTGAATCAATGTTTCTATGGTTGCTTGGTTATACAAGTAATTACGCATTTTCTCATAACTTTGAATAAACATCCAAACATAAGGTGTAAAGAATCCGCAGTAACCACTCTGTTTTGTCATTTGAGAAGCATGAATGACAAACGCAGAAAAGAAATCGCTCTTATAATCTGCATAGTTATTTTTAATAAACTCATTCAGCTTCAGATTCATATTAGACGCACCCATATACGGCGGATTTGTCACAACCACATCATATTTCTGTGCCAGTGCTTCCGCCACCTGTACCAGCGGCAGTAATTCTCGCAGTGCCGTTTCACGGGACATATTTATATCTTCTGTAATCTCAGCAAAGCGATCATACAGGGCAGACCAATCTTGTGGTGTTACGGTCAGAATCGAACCATATTCCTTGGCATCATGCAACTCTTTGATGATGGTATCCATAGCCGTTGTTAGCTTCATATCGCCATTACAGAAATAGTCCACAGCAAATTTATCTACATGGTTGCTCTCCACAATAGCATACACATGGGGCTGAATGCCACGGCTAAAGAATCGGCGGTCATACTGACGGGCTTTCATCATTACCGCAAAATAAGCCAGCTGTGCCGCACGGTCATCAATATCCAGACCGTAAAGATTATTCTTCACAATGTTTGCCACCGCTTCACGGGTAGTATATCCGTAGGATTCATAAATCTTCATCAGTACATCAAACATATATGCAAGAATATGACCGGAACCGGAGCATGGGTCAATGACTTTCAGTTGATCCGGTGTCAGTGCGGCGTATTCCTTGCGAATCTCTGCAAGCTGTGTCTGCACTTCCGGCTCCTGCTCGGCTTCTTCCAGATAGTAGTGCCATTTGGTATCTTCCGGGTCACGGTTTCCGGCAGCATAAGCAGACTGTTCTTCCTCTGTCGGAAGAAGCTGTTCTTTGACATCCGGGTGTCCCTCCAGCCACAGACGACCAAGGCTGTTCTCTACCATGTAGCGAACAATCCAGTCCGGTGTGAAAAGCTGGGTTGCTGCAGGGATGTTTTCTTTCGTGATTTTCACATTCTTTTTCAGTGCTGCAAAAACATCGTCTTTTTTCTCACTGTTATAATACTGATACAGCCAGCCGATGATCTGGACGGCATCCTTCCAGTCCTCCTCCGGTATCAGCTCAATCATTTGCTGAATCACACTGCCTTCACGAAGCAGATTGTCCGGCAGAAGAAGCTCGGTGTAATCCGCAATCTTCTGAAACATTCCCGGCAGAATTTTATTCAGAGCGTTACACTGCACAATCAACAGATATTTATACAGTTCTTCGCTCTTTTCTGCATCTTTCAGTTCATAGACCTTTTCCATATCGAGTCCATCCAAATCCAGATGAATGGCTTCGGTTATAATCTGCGGCTTAAAGTTGTTTTCCTCGTCCGTAAATACACGCACATGAGAAGGAAGATAGCCGTTGACTTCCATGAATCGCAGAGCAGAGAAGCGATTGAACCAAGTATAGGCAACCTCTTCCATGACCTGCTTATATCCTTTATCGTTAATCTCGGCAATCAGAGCCTGACGCTGTTTCTTTTCATTGGCAGCGAGGACTTTTCCGCCAACACTGTCCGCATTGGCATCCTCAATGTTGTCCTCTGTGATACCGTATTCCACACCTTTTAGTGAAACACGGGCGATCAGCTCTGTTCTTGCCCAGACAGCAAATTTTTTAATCGCATTCTTATCCATAATTTTCTCCATCTTCTATTCGAACAGACAATTTCTTAATACCTTTATCAATATTCTCCATTGATTTTCTCAAATTATCAACACTATTCTTAAACTCATCCACTTCTGAAATATAGTTTAAAAATCCACTGTACTCTGAAAAATCGATTGCAATTTTTTCAATATAAGATTTGTTTTTCCCATACTTACAATATTCGTAACCAATCCTTACTGTTTTTTCTTCAAAATCGTTTATGATATTAAAAACATTTGTATCAAATGAAATAACCCATTTCTGATTTGGAAAAATCACAATACTCGTCGATTCTTTCTTTTTTAATCGTTTCTGCGTTTTCGTTTGCAACTGTTTGGTAAAAGTTTCATTAAACGTCAAACTTTTAACTTCCAATGGAACAGTGCCAACATTTCTCAAAACAATGCACGCCAACGTTGAGCGAACAAGTTCAAACGATATTTGCATATAAGGGCGATTTTTCTCACTTCGTTCCTTGAGCAAAAAGAAAATTGTAACCCATGAAGCAATTAGTGCTAATATTGAAATTACACTATCCCAAGGAAAAGCTGAATTTTGCTGTTCAACTGCAATAACCAGTCTTTCAAGTAATTCTTCCATCCACACGCTCCTTAATTTAATTCAACTTGATTTCGTCGCAATTCTTCAGCAACTGTTTCAGCTGAGAACGAATCTTCTCTACATAATCATCAATATCCGCATCCGTCTGTAAGGTCTTTGCCTGGAATACAACCTGACGGTTATAGGCTCGGACAACCTTTTTCTTTGCAGTTGCTTGCTCTTTTCCTTGCTGTGTCGGCTGTACCTGTGGCTTCGGTGCAGGCGGTTCCAAAACAGATTCAATATTGCTGACTGTATCATCCTTGTACTGACACATTGGCAGAAACATGGCATCCAGAAGGGCAAGGCTCTTTAATTCTGCGATTTTCTCCTTGCATTGGCTGAAATACCGATCTGATTTCTCAATCAGATGGGATACCTTGGAATCGCCGTTTGCGGCAGTGTGGGTTGCTTCCATACACTGACGAACCGTTTCCAGAATCTCAACACGTTTTTCTTCCAACATCTTGTCATGAGCTGTACGAACCGTATCCATCAGCGGATTCAGTTCACGAATCCGGTTATAGTTGAACTTACTTCCGGTCTGAACCATGATAATCAAACGAATGGTATTCAGTGCCTTGTGTGCTTCCTCATTTTCTGCGATACAGTCAAGATCATCATGCAGAGATTTTTCAAACTGCACTGCCTGGTCGAATACTGTTACCTGGGTTTTGAAGAAGTTTTCAATGCCATTGCTCATGGCTTCCTTGTTATTGAAAAGAGCATCCTCTTTTTTCAGCACACGCTCAATCAGAGCAATATTGTCTTTCTTCTGAGAAAGTACATCATCCATCAGATGAATGGCTTCCTGAACTAATGCACGGTCTGGGTATTTATGTCCGTCATAACGGGCATCCAGAGAAGTATAGTAATCACGCTGTTCACCAAATTTCTCAGTCACAAAGCGAATCAGCCCATCTTCATCGTCCGGTACATCCATGATGTCGAAATACTCTCGGAGCATCGCTTTTACATCACGCATCATCGTAGCAGAAATGGTTTTACGCTTGCTGATGAAAGTCTTGCCGATCTCACTCTTTTTTCGGAGCATATCTGGCAATTTCGGGTCATCTGGCTGAATGGTATTGCCTGCATACTTGATGGTTACTTTCTGGGAATAAATCAGCTGTGCCGCAACCGCAGCAATGTCGATTTCTTTCCAGCCATACGGAATCGCACTGTATTTGCTCTGCACATCTGCCATAGATGTCGGCAGCTTTTTCGCATCCTGCATTTCCAGATATTCTTCCATAGCGGAAGCAGCATCACGGTTTGGCTCCATGCCCGGAAGTGCCGTTACCGCACCTGTCAGAATCGCAATAATATCTGCATCACTGCCTGCATTATCTGTAATCAGGTCAAGCTTGCTATATACATGAGCAACCAGATATTCAAGAGACTGGTCAATCTTACTCTTGGCATTTCCAGCTTTGATTTCCAGATGCTCACCGTCTACATAGAACTGCGCCCCTTCAATAGCATTTTGCAATTCGGTCATGGCACTCAGCTCATATTTTCCGGCTTCGTCTTGCTGGTCACTGATGATTTTCTGCACAGTTTTTGGAAGCTGGCTTACATTTCTCTGCTTTACGTACTTGCGAATCTTCATAGCAGATTCCAGAGATTCATAGTAAGGTGTGTCAGCCAGAACCACGATTGCTTCGTTACCTTTGGATTCTGCCATCAGACGATAATCTGTTTTTTCAATAGCATCAGTAGCAACGGTCAGGAAGCGTAAACGCATACCTCCTGTTGCCACACCAACAGTAATTCCATCTACCATCTGATCAAACGCAAAGTCATATTTTCCATAACGGAACTTCTTAGTTGTGAAAATATCACCGTAAATCATCTGAGCAATACGCTCTACGATAGAAGCGGTATCCACATTTGTATCTCTTATTTCACGCTGAATGTCCTGTTCTTCGTCAGTCAGGAAGTTATAAGTGTCACCAGTTCTGCCGATATAGTTCTGGCTCATCAGACGATCAAGGCATCCTCGGACAGCTTCACGCATGATAATCTTATCCACACGAATATCGTCTGCCATAAGGATTACGATATTGTCCAAATTGGAAGGAATATCATCAATATATCGAATCAAGTACAAAAGTTTCAGTACATCTACATCCTGCTGCTCGATGCCATCACCATTGTCGGCAGCTTTCTGGCAACGCTCGATTACTCGGCGGATCGAACCATCCAGGAAAGTATGTACGGTATCATAAAAACGGAAGAACGGAACAAGTGCGTATTCATCCTTCTCCTGAATTTTCTGTGCAGCTTCCTGGAAACCGGACAGCATGGAACGCTCACCACCAGACAGGTGCTTACCGGAATTTCCATGTTTCCGGATTTCAGCAAATACCTTCTGCATGATGATGAACTGATACGGCACGAACGGGAAGTTCTCTGTAAATTCCCTCGGACCGGAGTAGCCTTTAATGTCAAGAATAGAGCCACTGAAGCTGAACAGGTTACGCAGAACAGAATCATTCTGCTCATAAACATCTTCCAAATTTTTAGCTGCTTCTGGTTTCTTTTTCAGAATACGTTTCTGAATAACTTCATCCACGGAGGAAGAAGATAAACTCAGTCTTGTCTTAAAACGAGCCTGAATACGGGAGAACTCATCGGCACGAACTTTGATGATTTCATCAATGGCTTCCTGTCCGGTGCAGATCACCCAAATCTTACCTTCGCACTCGCTTCCGATTTTTTCAGTCAGAGACTGGAGGTTCAAAAGCATATCGGTATCCGTACCAACATACTGTCCAACCTCGTCAATCATAAACAGCAGACGGAAGTTTGCAGGTTTAGTATCTACATAGGCTTTCATATCTTCCACAAGCTGTGCGATAGAAATTTCTGTTGCGGTTTTATCATTGAACCATGCCTTGGCATCGTCCTCACTCATATCCAGAACTTCCATCAGTGTCGGGATAATGAACTTACCATTAAAAGCAAAGGCACGGCGCATTTCCAGCCAGGACTTGCCTTTCTTTTCTTCAAAAACTCTGCGGAACTCCTCTGTCTTACCCTGCTGGTCAATATAACGCTCCATCATGGCAACTTTCAGATTTTCACCGTAAAATCCCAGATGGTTGTAGAACATTTTGGCAAATACACGAAGAACCGCAGTCTTATCTTTATTGCTGAATCCCTCAATATCAATATTAAACAGAATTGTCTCTGTTGTTCCCTTTATAGCACGGTCAATCAGCATAAAGGTTGCCGGATCGTCCTCAAACTTTTTACGGAAACGTTCTACACTCCGAATACCTTTTACCTCTTTATTTTCCAGAAGGTAGGAAAGCATTTTCAGAAAGTGAGATTTACCACTTCCAAAGAAACCGGAAATCCAAACACCCATATCAGCGGTCGGCTGGTCGAAAGCATCACCGTAATAATTGAAGAACGTAATGAAATGTTTCTTCAATTCTCTGGTAATGACATATTCATTTAACTCCTGCTCGATTACATCATCAGCAGCCTGATCTACTTTAATTACACCATTGATTTTGCGGTTGATATCGTCCGCAAACATATCTCGAATCATCATGGCTTTATCCCCCTTAATCTATGACATTGAATGCCCGGTAATAATCATTTGGTGTCAGACGATTGAACAGTTTTACATGACGACCATCAAACTCACCCGGATACATAACCAAAATCGGAACATCTGAAAAATACGGTTGCAAAGCTTCCAGTAACGTATGGATTCTCATAAACGGGAACACCTCGCCCACACCTGTCAGCATCAGCACATCACCCGGTTCGTGTGGCTCATACTGGATTTTATCAATGAACTCTCCATTGCCGATTGCGGAGTTAAGCTGCTCCAGAAGATAAGCACTTCCGTCAGCTTCTTCCATATCGGGAATCGCATCTGTGATGTCCATATCATCGCAGATAGAGAGAAATGTTTTATATAAATTACAAACGATCAAATGGCAGTCTAAGGACTGATCAGTTTCCAGCTGATTCACAAAATGACGGACAACCATTTCATTCTCCGGTTCATAACAGAAGATTCTGATATTCACCTCATTGCTGAGTCCTTTGCCTTCCAGGAACTCCGGTTCCTGAATCAATGCCCGAACTTTGTCCAGGCGTTCTTTTATGTCACTCATTGGCTACCTCCTAAGAAAAGCAATTAAACGCTGGCAGTATCGCCGTGTCGCCATTGCTTCTGATGGCATTCTCCAAAACAGGATGCAGCCATACTGGATTCAAATGATCTGCCTTGAGGTTGTCGAGATATTCTGTTTCAACAAGCACTCTAGCAATGATCTGTTTTAACTTTGTTATTGTAGTATCGCTCCAGGAAGCCACGGTATCATTCTGCTCCTGCAAGCGCATAAAAAATGTATTCAAATCTATCTTACCAAAAGACGTGTCCCTTAATCTGTACTTCTCGCCAATGACGGTCAGCATAAATTCCCAAACCAGTCGACTCTGCTTCATCAATGCATACAGACAAATCTGTTTTGCTACATCCGTTGGCTGTGACGCAATCGCAGAAATCAGAGAATCATCTTCCAGTGCATGAAGCCGTTTGATGCAGGCTTTTGCCATGCGTGTGATAGATTTTTCCGTTGGGTACTGGAAGAGATTCTGCTCTACAATTTCTTTAATAATTGCATCATCGGAATTTCCTTCTACCATTAGCTTTGCGGTAGAACGCATTTCGTAGAAAAGGAACGGCTCTCTGGTCAAAGACGCAATATAAGGATAAGAATGATCCATGTTCCCGTACCTCCTTACTGTTCCTCTTTTTTATCAGGAACAAATTCCATGATATCTCCCACATCACAATTCAAAGCAGAACATATCTTTGACAGAATCTCTGTACTTACATTTTCATCTTTTGATAATCGAGACATCGTTGTTGTACTAACTCCTGTCATTGCACGCAAATCTTTCTTCATCATTTCTTTATCAATCAACAATTTCCACAATTTCTTGTAACTAACTGCCATTTTTTCACCTCAATCTTATTTGCTTGAAATATCTGTTCACATGGTATTTATCATCATATCACAAAAATGCGTTTCAAACAATCTAATCTATCAAAAATCGTAATTCAATTCTGAAATATCGCATTTAAAATCACAAGGAGCACATCTTAATAAGACAAGCTGAAAGTATAAGTGCCACTATATATCCGATTCCACAGAAAAATTTTATCTCGTTTATTTTCTCTGATTGCAATCTTATCCTTTTTTTCAATTTTTGCACTTCGTTCTCAGCTGTCTTTCTTTTCTGTTCCGCCTGATACTTTAATGACTGTAATTGTTTTTCTGCTTCTTTTTGTTTTCTATATGCCTCATCAACAGCTTGCACAGATGATTTATTCACCTGTATCTGTAATTTAGAGTTCTGGTCCCGAACGTCTTTTATTTCTTCTTCGAGCTGCTCTTGCT
>OHYQ01000324.1_pt1 | contig 12675 bp, 10 predicted proteins | sample 1580281 | NCBI WGS metagenome assembly OHYQ01 (sample SAMEA3882525, study PRJEB24775) | human gut metagenome | biome: human-associated habitat; feature: intestine environment; material: feces | place: Netherlands | collected 2009/2010
TTCGTCACATGGTTTAACATCAGTGCCACGCCGACCGCACCGCCCGGCGCAATATTCGCCGTCTCAATAAAGCTGTGCGTGCCGATACTGTAGATAAATGCGCCCAGAATCAGATATAAAAAATCTTTTACAGAATATTTTCCAATGTATTTCTCCATTTCTGCATTTCCTCCTGTTATTCTGTCTGAGCGTTCCATCCTTTCCGGGCTGATTCTGCTGGTTCTGCTTCCCGCATCGTCCTCAAATTTCCGTATCTATCCTCCATCGCTCAGATTTCTTTTTCCTGTTTTTCCTTCGCCTTTTCGCCTCGCAGCTGACTCGCCTTTCTCTGCAGCGTCTGCCTCGGCACATCCAGAATATTTCCGTGCGCCGCCTCCAACGCCTGCCAAATCAGTTTTTCCTCATAGGCAGCCACCGCCTCACGAAGCGACGAGCAGAGTTTTGGAACTTCTTCCAGGCTTTCCGGCGTCTTTTTCCTGTCCGCCTGCTTTTCCAGCAGAAGCTTTCCCTTGATGTCTTTATACTGGAGCAGGGCGCTCGTCTCGTCTACCATGCTCATGCCGTAAACGATCACGTGTTCCAGCTCCCGGACATTGCCCGGCCAGTCATATTCTTCCAGTTTTTTTAGCAGATCCTTTGACACATACTGAACCTGCTTGTGGAACGTGCCATTGTGTTTGTTTACATAAAACTTGACAAAATGTCCAATATCCGCCTTCCGTTCCCGCAGCGGCGGAATCCGGATCGACATCATGCTCAGACGATAATAAATATCGCGCCAAAGCTGTCCTTTCTCGATCGCCTCAAGCGGTTCCACATTGGTCGCCGCAATGATCTTCACATTCGTGCGTTTCGTCTCACTGCCGCCCAGGCTGCGGAAACTGCCGTCCTGCAGAACCCGCAGAAGCTTTGACTGCAAAAACAGAGGCATCGAGTTGATCTCGTCGAGGAACAGAGTGCCGCCGTCGGCCAGCTCGAACAGACCCGGCGTATCCTTAGCCCCGGTGTAGCTGCCCTTGGTGGTGCCGAAGAGGATGCTCTCCAGCAGGGTGCTGGGGATGGAGGCGCAGTTCTGCTTGATGAAGGGGGCATCCTTGCGGCGGCTGGTTTTCTGGATGGCGTTGACGATGAGCTCCTTGCCGGTGCCGGTCTTGCCGTAGACCAGCACATGGGCATCGCTGTCGGCGGTCTGCAAGATCTTCTCCTTGATGCGGATCATCTCGCCATCCTGCGTGACGATGTCCTCCAGCGACTGGTCGGAGGTATTGTAGCTTTTGGTGAGGGCGCTGATGAGGCTGATGTCGAAGCTTAGCCGCCGCTCGGTGACGTGGGCGTCCTTGTAGATGACCATGTCGATGACGCCCACCACTTCGCCGTGCTCCTTAATGGGGACGGCACTGCAGTTGGCCTCCATAGAGTCCCCCTTGTAGTTGATATAGGTCTGCTCGTAGTTGATGAAGCTCTCTCCTGTTTTCAGCGCCCGGCAGATGTAGCTGTCCTCTCGCTTCAGGGTGGGATAAATTTCAAAGAGACTGCGGTTCAGAGGCTCGTCCTGCCGCAGGTTTACCAGATCGGGATAGGCGGTGTAGTAGTGGCGGATGATGCAGTTTTTGTCCACCACCATCAGGCCGTCCACATAGTCCACCAGACGGAGCATTTGTTCAAAGTTCTTGTTCATAGTTCATACCTCCTGAGAAAAAGAATGGGGAAGGGGCGAGACAAAAAATCTTGACACGGCGCAGAGCAAGAGCGGAAGTGAAAGGTGGCTGCACTGCCGGATCGGGTGACTATTTGGCGAAAACGCCGAGTTTTCCGGAAAAATCTTGTGAAAACCGCTGGACGAGGAGAGAAACTTGCGGAATAACCGTGGAAGCTGTCATGCTGGCACGGGAGTTGCTATTTAGTTTGGCATCAACCTGATATGTGAGGAGATACCATGAGCGATTATAAAATCAAGAATAGGGAGATCCTGCTGTCCCACGGCGACGCCGGGGCCAAGGCACAGGTGCTGGAGCTGACGGAGCGGGTGCTGCACCGACTGGATGCCCGGAAGCGGCTCCATGAGATGATGCACCGGGAGGGCAGCGAGCTGGTCATCGGCAGCCGCCGCCACGATCTGAGCCGGTACCGTCATGTGTACGCTTTTTCCTCCGGCAAGGCGGGCAATCACATGGCACGGGCCTTCGAGGATCTGCTGGGGGAGTATCTGACGCTGGGCGTCACCATCATCAAGATCCGGGATGAGGAGGACGTCTATCGAAAGACGGAGGTCTATGTGGGCGGGCATCCCCTGCCCAATGAGGAGGGCATCCGGGGCTGCCAGCGGATGATCGACATCGCAGAGCAGATGGGGCCGGACGACCTGCTGCTGCTGGGCCTTACCGGCGGGTGCTCGGCGCTGATGGGCTACCCGGTGGAGGGAACCACACTGGAGGATCTGCAGGAGGCCACGGATGTGATGCTGAAGGCCGGGATGTGGGTCATGGACATCAACGACATCCGGGGGCATCTGTCCCGCATGAGCCGGGGAAGGCTGGGGCAGCATATTCACGGGGCCAAGATCCTCTGCTTCGAGATCTGGGACGCCGTGGGGCTGGACGATATCACCGATTACACGGAGCCGGTACCCATTATGGGAACCCCTGTGGGCTACGACACTGTGACCTTCGAGGACATCGGGGCCATCCTCCGCAAATACCACATCGAGGACAAGCTGCCCCGCAACGTGGCCCGGTATCTGCTGGACTATGACCCGGCGCAGGAGACGCCCCAGGCCATGACCAACGATGTGGATTACTATATCGTCAATACCCTGCCGGACTCCTGCCAGGCGGCGCTGGAGGCGGCGGAGGAGATGGGAATCCCCGCCCATGTGCTGACCACCTACGCCGAGGGGGAGAGCCGGGACTACGGCACCTTTATGGCCTCGCTGGCCCATGAGGTGGTGAAGAACGAACGGCCCTTCCGGGCGCCCTGCTTCCTGTTCTCCGCCGGGGAGACGACCACCGCCATTCCTGACAGCAGCCTCATCCGGGGTCATGGCGGCCCGTCACAGGAAATGACGGCGGCCTTTGCCGTGGCAGCGGAGGGGTTGAAGAATGTGTGCCTGCTGTCCATGGACAGCGAGGGTACCGACGGCACCACCCCGGTGGCAGGCGGCCTGACCGACGGCACCACCGGGACTGCTGCCGCAGAACAGGGCATCGACCTGCGGAAGGCGCTGCGGGAGCACGCCGCCTATGAGGCGCTGGAGCCGCTGGGGGATACGGTGCTCACCGGGAACACGGGAACCAATTTGTGCGATTTTAATGTGCTGTACATCGGTACACAGGAGTAAGGAGGAACTATTATGAAAATTCAGGATTTGCGAGCCAGAGAGATCATCGACTGCAAGGGAAAGCCTCTGCTGGAGGTGGATATCATCACCGAGGACGGCACCATGGGCCGGGCAGCGTCCCCCTCCGGCATCTCCGCCGGGGAACACGAGGCTATGGTGCTGCGGGACGGTGACCGGAGCCGTTATGACGGCAACGGCGTCCGCAAGGCCGTGGAGATGGCGGAGAAGGTGGTCCTGCCTGCTATCCAGGGCATGGACGTGCTGGACCAGCAGGCGCTGGACCGCCGTCTCATGGAGCTGGACGGCACCACCAATAAGTCCCGTCTGGGGGGCAATGTCACGTACAGCACGTCGCTGGCGGTCATGCGGGCCGGATGCCAGCTGCGTCATGTGTCCCAGTACCGCTATCTGAACCCCGGTGACATCCGCACCATCCCTCTGCCCACCTCGGATATGTTCGCCGGAGGCAGCTATGAGGACGACACCATGCCGGTGCAGGAGACCACCATTGTTCCCTATAAGGCATCCTCCATCGCTGAGGCCACGGAGATCCTCTGCAAGGTCTATAAGAAGCTGCCGGAGGTCATCCGGGAGTTTCAGGGGGGCCGCCGTCCGGAGATCGGCGCCATGTCGGAGTATATGGCCCCCAGCACCGATTTCATGGACTGTCTGGATATCCTCTATGAGACGGCCAAGCGCTGCCGCTGCGAGGAGAAGATCGCCTTCCATATGGACTGCGCTTTCAGCGAGATTTACGACGCCAAGCGGGGAACCTATCACTACTGCGGCCGGGAGGTGGATCTGGACGAGATCATCGGCATCCTGAAGCAGGCCACGGAGAAGTATAACTTCCTCTACATCGAGGATCCGGTGGACGAGAACGACTGGGAGGGCTGGGTGAAGGCCGCCAAGGCGCTGAATCGTACCACCCTCTGCGGCGATGACCTCACCGTCACCAACATTGACTATCTTCGCAAGGCGCTGGACATGGGGGCCTGCGGGGCCTTCGTCTTTAAGCCCAATCAGGTGGGAACCGTTACGGAGGCCATGGAGGCCCAGCGGTATGCCGTGGAGCACGGAATGTTCTCCATCCCCTCCATCCGGGCGGGCGGCGTCAGCGACGACCCTGTGGCGGACATGGGCATCGCCGGCGGAGCGGCGGCGGTGAAGCTGGGCCCGCCCAAATTCGGCCACGCCATTCACATCGTCAACTCCCTGCTGCGGGCGGAGACGGAGCTGCCGGAGGCCAAGCCCTTCGACTTCTCGCCCTTCGTGAAGTTCTGAGGTACTTGCCCCTATTGTAAGAGATACTAAGGGGAAATGCAAGTTTTTTTACAGAAAAGTCAGTGAAACCGGATACGGCGTAAAAATATTTTTACTAATCTGCTCTCTACACCCCCTCAAGTAGGAGACCGCAGCGGACGCAGAACACGGCGCCGCTGCGGTCTCCCTGCGAAAAAACGGCTTGCACCGGGGCGGTGGATGCACTATAATAATAAAAAAATCCCGTGCAGGGAAATCGGGGAGGGAAGCACAGTGGAGCTGGAGCTGAGGCAGGAGCAACAGCTGTCCATGCGGCAGCTGCACAGCCTGCGGCTGCTGCAAATGGGGCGGCTGGAGATGCGGGAGTATCTGGAGAGCGTGGCACAGGAGAACCCCACGGTGGAGCTGGAGCTGCCCCACGAGGAGGAGCCCCTGACCAGACAGGCCGAGCGCTGGCTGGACCGCTGGCGCTGGCTGGAGGAAAACGACCGCCAGAACAGCTACTATGAGCGGCCCAATCAGGAGGAAGAGGATTCCCCCATGAACCGCATCGGCACCGATGGAGGTCTGGCGGAGACGTTGGAGAGTTTTCTGTGCCGCCAGATCGCCGGACTGGAGGTGCCGGAGAGGCAGCGGCAGCTGCTTTACTATCTGGTGGGCTGTCTGGAGGACAGCGGGTATCTCACCACACCGCCGGAGGAGCTGGCTGTCGGAGCCGGTGTGCCGGAGGAGGAGCTGCGCCGCAGCATCGCACGGCTGCAGACGCTGGAGCCGGCAGGAGTTGGGGCTGCGGATCTGAGCCAGTGCCTGTACCTGCAGCTGCAGCGCATCGGAGATGACGGCCCCGCCACCCAGATCGTGCTGCATCATCTGGAGGCACTGGCCAGGAACCGCTATCACCAGATCGCACAGACCCTGCACATCTCGCAGGAGGAGGTGCGCCGGGCCCAGCAGCGCATCCGGCAGCTGGATCCCCGACCGGGGCGACAGTTCAGCCCGCCGGAGCCGGCCCCCATGGTGTACCCGGATGTGTTTGTGGTGGAGCAGGAGGGGGAGTTCGTCTGCGACGACCACCGGCGTCCGGCTCCCATGCTGCACCTGAACCGGTATTATCAGGATCTGTACCGCCAGACGGATGATCCGGAGGTCAAAAAGTATCTGGCGGAGAAGCTGGTGCAGGCGGAGAACGTGTTGTTTGCCCTGCGGCAGCGGGAGAGCACCATGCTGCGCTGCGCCCGGTTCGTGGCGGCGGGGCAGCAGGCCTTTTTCCGAGACGGCCCCCGTGCCCTGCGGCCCATGTACATGACGGAGGCGGCACAGGCGCTGGACGTGCATCTGTCCACCGTCAGCCGTGCGGTGAAGGATAAGTACCTCCAGTGCCGGCAGGGGGTGTTCCCCCTGAGCTACTTTTTCTCCGCTCCGGCCCCGGACGGCAGCGATGTCAGCCGCCGGGCGGTGCTGCTGCAGCTGCGGGAGCTGATCGACGGGGAGGACAAGGCTCATCCCCTGTCGGATGAAAAGCTGCGGTGTCTGCTGGAGCAGAAGGGCTGCGTCCTGTCCCGGCGCACCGTGGCCAAGTACCGGGAGGAGTTGGGCATCCCCGGCACGGCGGGCCGCCGGGAGTAACAGCATAAGCTTATTTTTTCAAGCAGAAGCGGGGAGCCATTCGGCTCCCCGCTGCTGCTTTCACCTGTGGGAGTGGGATTGGATCACTTCCGCAGCACGGTGTACTTGTCCATAAGCTCGTGGTTGATCTCCACGCCGAGGCCCGGCTTCTGGGGCACAGCGATGTAGCCGTCCTTATCCACCACCAGAGGCTCCGTGAGCATCATGTCACGCACCTCGTAGGGCCAATAGGGGGGATCGTAGCAGTACTCGATGAAGGGGCAGTTGCTGACGGCGCCCGCCATATGCAGGGCGGCGGCCATACCCATACCATGAGTCCAGGTGTGGGGGGTGTAGATCTTGTTCTCCGCCTCCGCCATGGCCGCTACCTTCCGGTTCTGCACGAAGCCGCCGGAGAGCACCACGTCCATCTGATAGATGTCGAAGCAGTTGTGCTTGATGAGGTCACGGTACTCGTGGACCTGAGCGTTCAGCTCGCCACCGGCCACATGGAGGGTGGTGCGCTTGCGCAGTTCTGCCAGACCCTCGAAGTCGTAGCCGTACAGGGGCTCCTCGATCCACTCGATGCCGATCTCCTCGAAGGCACGGCACACGTTCAGGGCCTTCTTCAGGTCCCACTTGGCCACGGACCGCTTGCCGGTGAAGAACCAGCCCTGATTGGCGTCCACGGCGATCTTCAGCTTGTCGCCTACCCGCTTTTTGATCTCGGCGATGATACGGACGTCCTCGAAGGGATCGTCGTGGTGAGCACGGAGCTTCATCATCTTGAAGCCCTCGGCAATATACCGCTCAGCGTCCTCCACACGCTCCTCCACGGACTTCAGGGAGCCGGTGCTGGCGTAGGCCAGAACCTTGTCCTGCACGCCGCCCAGCATCTTATAGATGGGGAGGTTGGCGTATTTGCCCAGTGCATCCCACACGGCTACCTCCACGCACCAGGGGCGGTAGGCGTACAGGGAGGCGTTGACGAGGCCGGTGTTGATGGCCTCCACCTGCGTGATCTCCTTGCCGATGACCAGCGGGCGGATGTGGGTGTCCCAGATACCCGCCAGCAGCTGGGAGGAGTCGCAGGCGGCACCGTAGCCGTGGATACCGTCATCGGTGATGATCTCAGCGATGGTAACGAACAGCTTGGTCTCCGGATTGCCGGGGTTCCAGGTGGAGGGGAAGGGATGGGGCAGGGGGACTTCCACCACCTGCAGCTTCGCGTCGATAATTTTCACGGTTATATCCTCCTATTCGTGTCCAAAATTTGGATGGGATCAGGCGGCGTCCTGAGGGGCCTTGGCATCCTTACCACGGCCCACGTGCTTGTTCAGCAGGAAGGACACCAGGCAGATGAGCACCAGCGTGATGGCAAGTCCCACGAAGGCACCGCCTTTCATCAGGCCGCTGACGATATAGCCAACCAGAGACGATCCGGCAACCGTCAGGGCATAGGGCAGCTGCGTGCGCACGTGGTCGATGTGGTCGCAGGAGGAGCCCATGGAGGACATGACGGTGGTGTCGGAGATGGGGGAGCAGTGGTCGCCGAAGATACCGCCGGACAGCACCACGCCGATGGCCATGCCTACGGGGGCACCGATGGAGATGGCCAGAGACACGGCGATGGGGATGAAGATGGCGAATACGCTCCAGGAGCTGCCGGTGGAGAAGGAGGTCAGGCAGGCAGCGATGAAGATGATAGCGCACATAGAGGTGGGGGTCAGGAAGCTCTCGCAGGTGCTGACGATCCAAGTGGAAGTGCCGCAGGCGGAGCAGATGCTGCCGATGCCCCAGGCCAGCATGAGGATCATCAGGACCTCCATCATGCCCGTGCAGCCCTCGATGAAGGTGCTCAGGGCCTTCTTGAAGTTCCAGACCTTGCTGATCATGCCCATGATGATGGCGGAGATGGAGGCCAGAATGAAGGCGGTATCCAGCGCACGCAGGGAGCTGCCGTTGGCCAGCGCACCAAAGAAGCCATTGGTCTTGATGTCACCGGTGTAGAACAGGCCCACGAAGATGAACACCAGCAGCACGATGACGGGAACCAGCATATTCCAGATGGAGGGCTTGGCACCTTCCGGAAGATCCTCCTGCTCGACCTCACGGCGGATCTCGGCGCCGTCACGGAACAGCTTGCCGGTGAGCAGCGCACGGTCCTCGGCCTTCTTCATGGGGCCGTAGTCCCAGCCGGTGACGGCGATGATGAGCACCATGAGGATGGAGCCGATGGTGTAATACTGATAGGGGATACCGGCCGCAAAGTCTACCTGAGGATTGCCATTATAGCCGGTGGAGGTGTAGAAGGTGGCGATGAGGCCGATGATGTAAGCGCCCCAAGCGGAGATGGGGAACAGAGTGGGGACGGCCGCCGTGGTGGAGTCCACGATGTAGGCCAGCTTCTCACGGGAGACCTTTACCTTATCGGTAAAGCTGCGGCAGATGGGGCCCACCAGCACGGGGTTGGTGGAATCGGAGAACCAGACGAACACGCCGCCCAGCCAAGTCAGCACCTGAGCGCCCCGGCGGGTCTTGCCTGCGCCGTGGCTGACGGCATTGGCGAAGGCTTGGGCACCTCCGTTCTTTTCCAGCAGCAGCGACAAACCGCCGCAGAAGGTGGTCAGCGCCAGGATGCGCTGGTGGTCGGTATCCTCGAAGCCGGGGAGGATGTAATCGAAGAAGGTGCTGTAAAAGCCCTCCCACAGATTACCGCCGCACAGCATCACGGCGCCGACGAACACGGCAATGAACAGGGACAGCACGACCTGGCGTGTGATGACCGCCAGGAGAATGGCCAGCAGAGGGGGAACGATGGCCAATAGGGTAGGTGAAAACTCCATATGTCGTCCTTTCCTCACTCGAAGAGTGAAACATAAATTCTGCGGTCCGTGGACCGTCTGCCCATAGTAATAGCAAGTGACGTGCCAGTCTGAGAAACGGCGATTTTTCGGGGATTTTGGGGGACGGTAAAAGCAATGAGTTCCATTTTGTCAAAAATATTTGATTTTATATCCGGACGCTGGCATTTTCTATCAAGAAATTTTGACAAAACCGGAGAAATATGAAGAATTTGTAAAAATTTGATGTGTGGGGGGGAGGCCGTTCAGGCGAAGGGGGCGTGTGCGTCTACCTGCTTGGGGATACGGATTCCTACGACCAGTCTGCGCCTAATGCTCACCGTCGTGTCATCCGGTTTCTTGTTGCGTCATTGCCAAGCCAGTGCGCACACTGGCTGTGACGATCCGTCCCCCACGGTAGGGCAGCAAGCTTCTTCAACCACCCAATAAAGCGGCAGCGTGAGTAGGAGAAAGTCGATTCCCTGTTTTGGCGGGATTTAGGAAGTAACTCTTGCACAGAAAAGAGGAAGTCTTGCAACCTAAGGGTGGCATTCTTTGGGAACTCTCTGCTGCTATTGGCAGAAAGTTACCCGCCGGAGGCAAAAAGAAAACGTCACCTGCCGGAGAGAAAATACGACACATTTGCAAAGCGGCCTTGTAATGACAGAAGAATGAGCCGCAGCCACGACAGGAGCTTCCCCTTGATTCCGGCGGCGGGGTCTGGTATAATATTTGGGATTTTTCCCCGGCGGAGAGGCCAGAAAGCGAGTGATACCATATGCCTTTTCAGAAAATGACCATCGATGATATTCCGGTGATCGCCCCATATTTCCGCTTCGTCACCACCAACACCTGCGACTTCACCGTAGGCGGGATGTTCATGTGGCGGGACTACTTCCATATGACGTGGCAGGTGGAGGACGGCGTGCTGTACTCCACCCTCACCGGTGAGGACGGAAATCTCTACTACAACCTGCCCCTGGGGGAGGATATCCCCGCCGGACTGCGGCAGTGCCTGACCCGCCATCCGGAGCGGCCGGTGCGGTTCTGCACCATCCCGGAGGCGGATCTGCCCCTGTTCCGGGATCTGCCGGGTCGGGTGGAGATCACGGAGGAGGAGAATTTTGCCGACTATCTGTACTCCGCTGAGGAGATGATCCGGCTGTCCGGCAAGAAGTTCAGCGGCCAGCGCAACCACATCAGCCGCTTCCTCCGCACCTGAGCCGCTGGACAACACCGACGCAGCGGAGGTGGAGACTTTTTTCCACACCCTGAACAAGAAGCTCAACTACACCCCCGGCGAGGCGGCGGAGGAAAACCATAAGGTGCAGGAGGTGCTGGAGCATCTGGATCAGTACGGTCTGGTGGGCGGCGTCCTCCGGGCCGACGGGGCCATCGTGGGCTTCACGCTGGGGGAGGTGCTGCGGGACACCCTGTACATCCACATCGAGAAGGCGGACCGGGACTACCCCGGCGCCTATCAGATGCTGTGCCGCCAGTTCTGCACCGCCTATGCCGGCGGTCTTGCGTATGTGAACCGGGAGGAGGACATGGGGGATCTGGGCCTGCGGAAGGCCAAGAGGGATCTGCACCCGGTGACGCAGCTGAAGAAGTACACCGTGGAGGTGTGGTGACTGTTCCCCTCCTACGGACAAAACGGTTGCGCCGTGCCGCAGAATGAAGTATAATCAAAGAGCATTCCATGAAAAAATGACAGGAGGCCTTTCTCATGCAAAAACTGGAGAAACAATTTCACATCCACTGTGTGGAGGGCGACGTGGGCCGGTATGTGATCCTGCCCGGCGACCCCGGCCGCTGCGAAAAAATCGCCGCCCTGTTTGACAACGCACACTTCGTGGCCCAGAATCGGGAGTACACCATCTACACCGGCACCCTGCTGGGGGAGAAGGTCTCCGTCTGCTCCACCGGCATCGGCGGCCCTTCGGCCTCCATCGCCATGGAGGAGCTGCACAATATCGGCGCCGACACCTTTATCCGGGTGGGTACCTGCGGCGGCATCGATCTGGATGTCCGCTCCGGCGACGTGGTGGTGGCCACCGGCGCCATCCGCTTCGAGCACACCAGTCGGGAGTATGCGCCCATCGAGTACCCCGCCGTGGCCAACTTCGAGGTGACCACAGCGCTGGTGGAGGCGTCTCGTGCGCTGGGCAAGCGGACGCAGGTGGGCGTGGTGCAGTGCAAGGATGCCTTCTACGGTCAGCACAGCCCCGCCAGGATGCCGGTGTCCTATGAGCTGCTGAACAAGTGGGAGGCGTGGAAGCGTCTGGGCGTCAAGGCCAGCGAGATGGAGTCCGCTGCCCTGTTCGTGGTGGCGGATGCGCTGGGCTGCCGCTGCGGCTCCTGCTTCCATGTGATCTGGAATCAGGAGCGGGAGGCCGCCGGTCTGGATCAGGACATGAGCGAGGACACCACCTCTGCCGTGCAGGTGGGCGTGGAGGCCCTGAAGCGCCTCATCGCCGCCGATCGGTTCCGGAAGGAGCAGCAGTAAGCGGACAAGGGAATGAAAACTCCCTGCGGGGCTGGCGGAGCAAGGGGGCAGTGAGATGTGGAAACAGAATCGATCATTATTCGCCTACTTCCGGTTCATGGGCTATGTGATGATGATTGTGGGCATCGGCCTGATTGCCGACGGGATCGGCAACTATGTTGATCAATCCCGTCAGAAGGATTGGATCTCCATAGAGGCCACGGTCACGGATGTCTCCAGCGAAGAAGACACTTCCTCAACACTGCATAGCAGCCACAGTACCTACTACATTATGGCGTATGAGTATGCCGTGGACGGAGAAACCTATACGGGCCGCACAGGACGTATGTCATCGCCCCGTCTGATTGGTACTGTCATTACTGTGAAATATAACCCGGGGATGCCGGAGGAGAATACGGCGATTCTCTCTCCCAATACCCACAATCTGGTGGTCCTTTTGATTTTGGGAACGGCCATCGCAGTGGTGGGCTTTTTCCTCTCTGGGGGGCTGGAGCTGTTTCGCAATCTCCTGCGAAAGAAGCACACTGAGGAGCCGAAGGAATCGGTCCCGAAGACAGATACAGGGTTTGACCCAACGGCCATTGCAAAAATCCCGGCGAAGCAGTGGGTCCCCCGACTTGCGGCTTGGCTTCTTGCGTTCGTCGCCCTCGTCCTTTTCGTGAAATTCTTCCTTACGTCGGGAGCTGCGGACTTGGATAAGTTCCGCAAGGCCGCAGCGGCAGCCGGCTATACTGCCGTGGACTCTACGGAGGATATCCGCCAGAGCTGGGGCATCGGTTCCATGTTGATCCGCTCTGTTTCTGTGCATGAGGACTCCTTGCGGTTAGACTACTGCAGGCTGGATTCCGCAGACGGCTGCCGCCGCATCTATGCTGCTGCGACCCTCCCAATCACCGGTGAGGTGACGGAGAGCAATACCTTTACTGGTCAGGTCTATGCCGTGGACAGCCCCACGAATTTCGCAGCAAAGATCCGTAGCGGCAGGATGATGCTTTATGTTTTTACCACGCAGGAGGACAAGGCCGATGTGCTTGCGTTTCTGGAATCTGTGGGCTGGTGGAGCGAATAAGAGGGCGAAAATCCCATATACGGGATGCCAAGGGAATAAAGAATCAGGC
>OHYQ01000327.1_pt1 | contig 12595 bp, 10 predicted proteins | sample 1580281 | NCBI WGS metagenome assembly OHYQ01 (sample SAMEA3882525, study PRJEB24775) | human gut metagenome | biome: human-associated habitat; feature: intestine environment; material: feces | place: Netherlands | collected 2009/2010
CCGCCACTTCCGATTTATAGCGCAAGGCCTTTATCGAATATCCGATGCGGCAGAGGGACACAGCTCCGGAATAAAAGAACAAGAAAAGTCCTCCCCCTATCAGAAGGATAAATAAGGGATACCCGCAGACAAAGTCACTGACAGTGGTTATTGCTGAGCCTATAGAATCTAAAATACCATTCATAGTAGTAGTTTGATGGAGGAGTTCATGGGAAGGTTTAAAAAAAGTCCCACTTCTCTTTCACGGGAAAGTGGGACATTCATTATAACATTTCGTTCGGCCTTATTTAGCCAGGTCTTCAATCACCTTCATAATCTGCTGGCCGATTTCCTCGGCAGCCTCCGGTGTGGCAGCCTCACTATAGACACGGATAATCGGTTCCGTATTGCTCTTACGCAGATGAACCCATTTGTCGGGGAAGTCAATCTTCACACCGTCTATATCATTGATTTCTTCATTCTTATACAGCTCCTTCACCTTGGCAAGAATAGCATCTACATCTGTTTCAGGAGTCAAGTCTACACGATTCTTTGCCATGAAGTATGCAGGATAGGATGCACGGAGTTCGCTCACCTTCTTACCTTCGTGTGCCAGATGGCTCAAGAACAAGGCAATACCTACCAAGGCATCACGTCCATAGTGGCTGGCCGGATAAATTACCCCACCGTTTCCTTCGCCACCGATAACGGCACCTACTTCCTTCATTTTGGTAGTTACATTCACTTCACCTACGGCAGAAGCGTAATATTCTTGCCCATACTTGCGAGTTACATCGCGCAAGGCACGGGTCGAACTCAAATTGGATACCGTATTGCCCGGAGTATGTTTCAATACGTAGTCGGCAACAGTAACCAGCGTATATTCTTCACCGTACATCTTGCCGTCTTCGCAAATCATTGCCAGGCGGTCTACATCAGGGTCTACAACAAATGCAACATCTGCCTTCCCCCCTTTCATCAGGTTCATGATGTCACCCAAGTTCTTTTCCAAAGGCTCGGGATTATGCTGGAAGTTACCGGTCGGTTCGCAATAGAGCTTCTCTACGTGCTGAACGCCAAGTTGTTCAAGTAGTTGCGGCAGAATAATACCACCTACAGAGTTTACACAATCGATGGCTACACGGAAGTTTGCCTTTCGGATAGCTGCCACATCTACGAGGTCAAGTGCCAATACGCTGTCGATGTGTTTCTGGTTGTAGCTTAAATCCTGACGGTACGAGCCAAGTTGGTCCACTTCGGCATAGTCGAATTCTTCGGCGGCGGCAATGCGGAGTACTTCCTGGCCTTCGGCAGCGTTCAGAAATTCACCCTTTTCATTCAGCAGTTTCAACGCATTCCACTGCTTGGGATTATGTGAGGCAGTCAGAATAATACCTCCACTGGCACCTTCCATGGTTACAGCCAGCTCGGTAGTCGGAGTAGAAGCCAAATCAATATCCACTACATCCCAGCCCATACCCATCAAGGTACCGACTACTACGTTCTTGACCATCTCGCCAGAGATGCGGGCATCACGCCCTACCACGATTTTGTTACTTTTTACAGTACACGTCTTACGAATCAGGGTAGCATAAGCTGAAGTGAACTTCACAATGTCGAGCGGATTCAATCCCTCGCCAGCACTACCGCCAATTGTTCCGCGGATTCCAGAAATAGATTTGATTAGAGTCATAGGTTAATGATTTAAAATTTATCGGTTAGTTCCAAATTTGGAGTTTATGTAAATCGTAATAATAAGGATGAACGTCCCGCATAGCATCCGACTGTCCCATCTTGGAAGGAACAATCAGCTTCACATGTGCTCCGTTACGAATATAATTCAACGCAACCAGCCAGCCAGCAGGTACAGACGAACCATGATATATAAGCATATAGCCTTGAGTGAAAAGTCCGGCAATAGACGAAGAAGTAACAGAATATCTAAACTCATCCACAACAGTCGGACTATTCATATTGGTTATATACGATTTCACCCCTCCAACAGCTATCAACCCTTGTTCTTCAAAGCGCACCAAAATCAAATCATTCGGTTTAACTGTATCTGCAGGATTCGTCGAACCTTTATCCACAATCTGCATATACACCCCGCTTGCCAGCTGCACATACTCATTCCTGCTTACATCCGTTGTCGAATCTTGCGCATAGAATTCACTTTGAGAAATAACGACAATGCTACTATCTTTGATAAATGCTTTGATGGCATCTTTTTCTTCCTCAAGCATTTCGGCATAAGTTTTAGAATTATCGCATGCCTGGAAGGCTAAACAAACTGCAAGTAAGGCAAAAAAGAATAAAGTAAGTTTCTTCATTTCTGTTATTTAGTAATTTCGTACAAAAGTATCTGATTTCCTTGAAAGTTGAAAGCTGCGGATAGAAAGTTCGTAACTTTTAACCTTTACAACTGAACTTTTTTTATCCTTTGGCATTCAGCAGCGGTTTGTATTTCTCCAAAGCCTGCTCAAAGACCTTGCGGGCCTCATCCATCGTTCCATAAAATTCACCGCCGGAAGCATTCAAATGACCGCCGCCGCCAAAGAACTCGGCAGCCAGCTGATTGCAGGGGAATGTACCGACCGAACGTAAAGAAATCTTTATCATCGGCTTCTCCGTATCTTCACGCAGGAAGCAAGAGAAAATCACCCCTTTGATGCTTAAAGGAATGTTCACAAACCCCTCACTATCTCCACGCACATAGTCGAACTGGCTTTGTTCGGCTTTAGTCAGAGAAATTAAGGCTGCATGATAGTCCGGATAGACCTTCATTTGTGACAAGACATATCCCATTAGGCGCAAACGGCTTTCTGAATAAGTATTGAACACCTTGCGGTAAATCTCGTCCTTGTCAATACCTTTCGACAACAGTTCGCTGATGATGAAATAGATTTCCCGGTTATTGGAATTATAGGTGAACCCGCCGGTATCCGTCATCATACCCGTATAGATGCACTCCGCTCCTTCCCTTGAAATGTCACTGAAATAGCCCATACGGCAAATCAGGCGGAAAACCAGTTCCGAAGTGGAAGATATCTCCGGATGGGAAATGATAATCTTGCAGAAATCCTCCGGATGGAGATGATGGTCTATCAGTATTTTTCTTGCCGGGGATGCAAGAACAGCGTCACCCATGGCATCTATACGATGGATAGCATTAAAGTCCAGACAACAAATGACATCCGCCTCGGCAATCAGCTTGTCAGCGAACTCCTTGTAGCGGTCGTACAGAAGGACGTCCTTGCTCCCGGGCATCCATTTCAAGAAGTCGGGAAAGGCGTTCGGCACAATAACATTCGCCGTCTTTCCCTGCGAGCTGAAGAAGTGCCACAAGCCCAGAGAAGAGCCGATGGCGTCCCCGTCGGGACCCACATGCGAAACGATTACTATCTTGTCTGCACGGTCAAACCATTTGGTGAAATGGTCTATCTTGGATTGTTCTATTACTTTGGTCAACATATTCTTATTTACTATTTGACGATTGACTATTTACTATTTGGCGTTTATAACAAATTGAAGGGGCAAAAGTACGAAAAGTTTGTGATTTATAACAATATGCGGTAAGAACCTTTTTGAGAAAGAAGAAGATAGGGAATACCTAAGCGAACGCAATCATTGGCAATCTTATTCTGATAATAGTCTGAAAGAGAAGCGTCAAGCACCACCATGCCCATGGAAAAGAGCGAAGTAAGTTCCTCTATCCCACCTTGATACCCCTTGGAGACATACAGATAATCAACTGAAAGGGGATGGGAAGAGCTCTTGTTTCTCCAACGGTTGTCGGAAAGAAGACAGATGCGCTTACCGGCGTAAGAGACAATCTGGTTGCGCATGGATAAGCCGGAAGTGGTATAATCTCCGGCAACCAGTCGGGGAGTCTCCAGACGCAGGCGGTTCCAATGCGGAGAAAGGGCACGGCACAAACACGGCATATCCGGCAAGCTATCGGCACATGCCAACCAAGAATGACGGTTGTCTGCCATACAATGGACAACGGGACAGCCTCTCACGCTATAAAAAGCAATCCCCTGCCGGGAAGCATTGGACATGATGGAAAGGGAATGCCAGGAAACCACTGCCAACAATGCCAGCAACGCAAAGCAGACTCTACGTACCGTAAGGCGTAGAAAGCCATAATATGCCATCCCCAAGAACAGATAGACGAGCAAAACACCCCATATATCCAGCCAAATATCATCGACAACAGCGCCGGGAAGATGCTCTATCCAGCGGAGCACTTCATTCTGGACATGTACCAATGCCTCTACTACCCTTGCAAACAGATGTTGTACAAAAGGCAGCGGCGTAAGCATCAACAGAAAGACAGCAGAATACAGAACGAGCGACACCATGGGAATTACCCAAAGATTAGTCAACAGAAAATGAGTGGAAAAACGGGAGAAATAGAAAATGACCAAAGGGGCCGTACCCAGCTGAGCCGCCACAGACACTGTCATAAGTCCCCACAAATATCGCAGGAAACGATTGTCAACCTTCCAAAGGGCATATAACTTAGGCTGTACAAGTACAATAGCTGCAACCGCCGAGAATGACAACTGAAAACCGACATCAAACAACCAGACCGGCTTGCACAGCAGCATCAGGAAAGCAGTTGCCGCCAGCGTATTCAGAGTCAGCGGCTTTTCCGGCTGCAAACCGGCAAACGCCAACAAAGAGAACATGATGACCGACCGCACCACCGAGGAAGACAATCCCGTGAAAAAAGCAAAACTCACCAAGAAAAGGACCAGAAGCAAAAGCAACAAAGGTTTCAACCGCCGCCATCGCCTCCACAAAGGACGAAGCACAAACAAGAGCAAAGCATACAGAAACCCTATATGCAATCCCGAAAGTGCCAGTACATGGCTGGCTCCCGAGACGGAGTAGGTCTCCACAATATCATCACTCAGTTCCTCTTTATCCCCCACTGTCAACGCAGCAAGTACCGCCAATTCATCAGTTTCAAAACCCAAACTCCGGTATAAGCCAATCACTTTCTCCCTATAATCCAGTGCCACCTGGCTGACAGTGCGGGAGGCATCATGCCCCGTCTTCCGCCAATGTCCGTCAGCCACGTAGGCCGTGCCGCTATAACCTTTCCGCCTCAGGTAGCGAGCATAGTCAAACTCGTCGGGATTACCATTGTTCGCCGGAGGAGCAAGCCGGGTAGATACCAGCAACTCATCACCACGGCACAAAGTGACCGTAGCAGAATCTTTCGGGAAATAAGCCAGAAAAAGATGATTCCGGGGACAACCCGTAACTGTATCCTGCTCCACCTCTCCCAGCAGGGCAACCCTGCACAATATGCTGCGCTCCCTCTCTTCTGGATGCTCACGGATACAAACCCTATAAACAGCAGGTTTGCCCGAAAAGGGAAATACCGTCTTTCCCTGCTGCCAACTCATCAAGCAGAACCCCGTACCACCCAAGAAAAGGTATACCGCCGCTCCATACACCCATCCGGTATGCTTGTATCTACCTATAATAAAAAGAAAAAGCAGAAAACCTGCCACATACTCCCATGCAGAAAGCACGTGTGGAAACGCATCTCCACACAAAATACCAACTACCAACGGCATCAACAGTCGAAGGAAAGGATGCCGTTGCCAGCTGTCGATTATCAATCCAGAAGACGGATTACAGATTCCTTAATGCACGGATGGCCTCTTTCGGGTCGGGAGCCGAGAAAACGGCATTGCCTGCCACCAGTACATCTGCTCCAGCCTCTACCAGACGCGAACCGGTTTCCAAGTTTACGCCACCGTCCACTTCTATCAAGGCCTGCGAACCGGTAACCGTAATCAATTCACGCAATTCGCGCACTTTATCAAGAGAATGCTCTATGAACTTTTGTCCGCCGAAGCCGGGATTTACGCTCATTATCAGCACCATGTATACATCATTAATAATATCCTTCAACAAGGACACGGGAGTTGCCGGATTAATCGTTACTGCCGGCTGCATCCCTGCTTCGCGAATTTGCTGCACCACGCGGTGCAGATGCGGACAAGCCTCGTAATGCACATTCATGACATGTGCTCCCAGAGCCTTCACCTCCGGAATAAACTTCTCCGGCTGTACAATCATCAGATGCACATCCAAAGGCTTCTGCGACAGTTTTGCCACATACTTCAGTACCGGGAATCCGAAAGAAATATTAGGGACAAACACACCGTCCATGATGTCGATATGTACCCACTCCGCCTCACTTTCGTTAATCATTTCAATGTCTCGTGCCAGATAACCAAAATCGGCAGAGAGAATAGAAGGGGATATGATTGGTTTCATAATGTTATGTTCTAAAGTTTACGAACTTTGTTATGTACAAATATAGAGAAAAGATTTAATTCAGCCTAACATTGGAAGTCAAAACTCTCACTGCAAACTTACTGCATACCTTTTGCAGCGTCACTGCAAACGTGTTGCAGTGCTACTGCAAAGCAGTTGCAGTCACACTGCATATTAGTTGCAGCAACACTGCAAAGTGGTTTGCAGTGACGCTGCAAAACGAGTGCAGTAGTTTTGCAGTAGGAAGTCACTGAATGACAATCAGTTATTTCATCACGTATCCTTCCGTCAACCGGAAGCCGCGCAACAGTTCATCCGTTTTCAGTCTCTTCTTGCCCGGAAGCTGGAGGGAGCAGATGCCGACAAAGCCATCTTCGGCAGCAACGCGGATATAGGTCTTCCCGTCTGTCTGCAAGGTTCCGGGAGTCAGTTGATGGGATTCCCCTATTTTCTCCGTCTCGAAGATTTTTACCACAACAGATTCTCCACCGGGTTGGACCAGCTCCGTCCAAGCGGCAGGATAGGGAGAAAGACCGCGTATAAAATCGTAAATACGCTTCACCGGGCGGTTCCAGTCAATACGACAAGTATCTTTGAAGATTTTCGGTGCCGGACGCAGTTCACCCACGACGGCCATTTCTTCTTGAGGAATACTTTTCACTGTACCGGCAAGAATGGCATCTACGGTTTCTACCACCAGGCGACCGCCCAACAGCATCAGTTTGTCGTGGACGATACCCACGTTGTCCGTATCGGCAATGGGTACCCGTACCTGCTGGATAACCTCACCGGTGTCAATCTCATGTTTCAGGAAGAAAGTGGTGATGCCCGTTTCCGTATCACCATTAATCACCGCCCAGTTGATGGGGGCTGCGCCGCGATACTGCGGAAGCAGGGAAGCATGCAGGTTGAAGGTGCCCAATCGCGGCATGTTCCATACCACCTCCGGCAACATGCGGAAAGCAACGACTATCTGCAAATCGGCCTTCCATGCACGCAACGCCTCCACAAAAGCCTCATCCTTCAGCTTCTCCGGCTGAAGAAGCGGAAGATTATGTTCCAGTGCATACTGCTTCACCGGAGAAAACTGGAGTTTATGTCCCCGTCCGGCAGGCTTGTCGGGCATCGTAATGACACCCACCACATTGTAGCCTCCTTCTACCAGGCAACGAAGAGCCTCCACCGCAAAGTCGGGAGTACCCATATATACAATCCTCAAATTCTTCTTTTCCACCATTTCATTTACAGTTTACCATTTACAATGTACCATTTGCGAGGCAGCTCATTTGCCCATTTACAATTTACCATTTACAATGTACGAAGCATCTTCTTTGCGATTTACAATGCCCCATCACCCCGAACGGCAAATAGTAACTTGTAAATAGTAAAATAGTAAATACCAAAAAGTCCTCAGTCTTCCGAAAAATGTACCAATACTTCACGGTACGAGTTGAATATCTTCGACTTGGACACGAAGCCCAAGTATTTGTTTTCCGCATCCACCACCGGCAGATTCCACGCCTTCGTATCATCAAAGGTACGCATCACCCGCTCCATACTGTCCGTATCATACAGACGTGCCGGAGCCGAAGTCATCAGTTTTCCCACCGTAAAGCGATGATATAACTCCTGGCGGAACATAATGTTCCGGATATCGTCCAACAAGACAATGCCAATCAGCACCCCTTCCTTATCCGTCACGGGAAAGACATTGCGATGCGAGGCAGAAATGGCCTTTACCAGTTCGCCCAAATCCATTTCGGGATGCACGGTCACAAAATCCTTTTCCACCACATTCTCCATCTTCATCAGGGTAAGGATGGCCTTGTCCTTATGGTGCGTCAACAGTTCTCCTTTCTTGGCCAAACGCATGGAATAGATACTATGAGGCTCGAACATGATGATGGTAAGATAAGAACTGACGGAAACAATCATCAGTGGCAGAAACAGGTCGTATCCTCCCGTAAGCTCGGCTATGAGGAACACGCCGGTCAGCGGAGCGTGCATGACCCCACTCATGACCCCCGCCATTCCCATCAAGGCAAAGTTCTTCTCGGGCAGATAAGCCGTCATCTCTATTTCATTGCTGAAATGTGAAAAGACAAAACCGGCAATACAACCCAGATACAACGAAGGTGCGAAGATACCGCCGCAACCGCCCCCGCCATTCGTGGCACTCGAGGCAAAGACCTTGAACAGAATAATCAGTATGAGGTATATCAGCAACAGATTGCCGTGCCCGTAGAAGAAGGAATTATTCATCACCGTGTCCCATTCGGCATTGCTCATCCCATTCAGCAACAATTCTATCGTATCGTAACCTTCGCCATACAACGGTGGGAAAAGGAATATCAGGATACTCAGCATGGCACCGCCCATTATCAGTTTCTTATAGGGAGTTCTCAACCTTCCGAACACGCCTTCCACAGAGTTCATGGCCCGGGTAAAATAAAGGGAAACCAATCCGCAGAAGATACCCAGCATAATGACATACGGAATACGCTCCAGTTCGAAAGCTTGGTCCAGATGGAATTTGAACATGGCATCCGTACCCGTCACGATATAGGAAACAGTTGCAGCCGTCACCGCAGATATCAGCAACGGCAACAAGGAGGACATTGTCAAATCTATCATCAGTACCTCCAGCGTAAATACCAGACCGGCAATCGGCGCCTTGAAAATGCCTGCAACCGCACCGGCAGCACCACATCCCACCAATAGCATCAGCGTACGATGCTCCATCTTGAAGATGGTTCCCAGATTGGAACCGATAGCCGAACCCGTCAGCACAATAGGCGCCTCTGCCCCGACCGAACCACCGAAACCGATGGTAATGGAACTGGCTATGATGGACGACCAAGTGTTATGCCGTTTGATGCGTCCCTGCCGCCGCGAGATGGCGTATAGGATTTTGGTAACACCATGACTGATGTCGTCCTTCACCACGTAGCGGACAAACAATCCGGTCAGGAAGATACCCACTACCGGATAGACCAGATAAAGGTAGTTGGCTTCCGTCGCATTGAAATTATCCGTCAGGAAGTTCTGTATCCAGTGTATGATGACTTTCAGTATCAGTGCGGCGAATGCCGTAAAGATACCTACAAGAAAACTGAGAATCAGTATGAACCGCTTTTCCTTGATATTCTTTTCGCGCCATATGATGAAGCGCTGCAACAAACTCCTCTTGTCCTCTGCCATTTTTCCTTTTATTCGCGAATAATCTTAATGACTCCGCCCTTGCCCAACTTGATGATACTGGACGGTTTCGGGCGTCCCGTTTCCTCCTGGCGGTATCCTACTATATAATCCACCGCAGACTTGATGTCTTCACTTATTTCACTGAAGTTACCGGGAGACGGTTGCCCGCTGACATTGGCAGAAGTAGAGACTATCGCCTTGCGGAACTGCTGACAAAGCCGTTTTGAAAATGCCTCACTGGTGACACGGATACCTACACTACCATCTTCGGCAAGCAAGTTAGGAGCCAGATTACGCGCTCCGGAATAAATTATGGTAAGGGGCTTGTCAGCCAGTTCTATCAAATCCCAGGCAACCTCCGGAACATCCTGCACATAGAAATCCACCTTTACCGGAGAATCTACCAATACCAGCATCGCCTTACTGTCAGAGCGTTGCTTGATTTCATATACACGGCGCACCGCTTCTTCATTGGTAGCGTCACAACCTATACCCCAAATCGTATCTGTCGGATACAGAATTACCCCGCCCTCGCTCATTACCTGGCAGGCTTTTTTGATGTCTTCTATCATTTCTTGATATATAAGTTCACGGATTAACACGCAAAAATAGTATTTTTGCAGCGATTATAAACAAAGTTTAAGAGAAAACAATGGAAGAAATTCAATTTAACCACACCCTGCCCATACAACTACGCTTCAATGACGTCGACAAATTCGGCCATGTAAACAACACTGTTTACTTCTCTTTTTATGATTTAGGAAAAACGGAATATTTCGCTTCCGTATGCCCGGATGTAGATTGGGAAAAGGATGGTATCGTTGTCGTCCATATTGAAGCAAACTTCCTCGCACAGATTTATGGTTCGGACCATATCGCCGTGCAAACTGCCGTCACTGAGATAGGAACCAAAAGCTTCCACCTCGCCCAACGGGTCATTGATACGGAAACCCAAGAAGTAAAATGCGTATGTACCTCCGTCATGGTAGCCTTCGACCTCGCCAAACACGAGTCCAAGCCACTGGAAGAAAAATGGATTGAAGCAATCTGCAAATATGAGGGAAAAGATTTGAAGAAAAAGAAATAAAATCCTATATTTGTCAATTAAGCTAACATTTGTATAAGTAACAATCAGTTACATTTAGTCAACTGCTATGATTCGATTGATATTATTGACCGATTTTACAGAGTCCTTTTCGTACAATCTGCTAAAGGGGGTATTGGCCTATTCCAAAAGCCATGAGCCATGGGTAGTATGCCGTATGCCACCCTCCTACAAAAACAGTCATGGTATAGAAGGAGTCTTGAAATGGGCAAAGACATGGCATGCAGATGCAATCATCGGCAGATTTGACAATGATGACAACGTGGAGCTATTCCGTGAAAACGGAATTATCGCATTGGCCCAGGATTATAAATCAAGGTTCAGCAATATTCCAAACATCACCGGCGATTACCGCAAGACCGGCAGAATGGCAGCAGAGTTTTTTCTGAGTAAAGGCTTTCAGAACTTCGCATTCTATGGTTATCGCGATACGGTATGGTCACAAGAACGTTGCGAGGGTTTCTATGAATGTATAGCAGCCCAAGGGTTTGGAAACAATTTCTATTCTTATCAGGACCAATCCCTTGATGACTTATGGTTTTATGAAGCACCGCCCCTGCTCAACTGGTTAAAGTCATTGCCACAACCTACGGCACTCATGGCTTGCGATGACAATCAAGGTAACCGCATTACGGAAATCTGTAAAGTCAACAACATCAGAGTGCCCGACAAGATAGCAATATTAGGAGTCGACAATGATGAGATTATATGCAATCTTTCAGACCCTCCCCTATCCAGTATCAGCCAAAACATTGTAAGAGGCGGATTTGAGGCAGCTGCCCTCATAGAACATCTATTGAATGATGAGGAGGCCACTTATCAGGACGTAGTGCTCCAACCAGTTAATATAATCAACCGGCTTTCGACCGACTTCTATTCTACCACCGATGCCCATATCCAAACCGCTCTGAAATATATCCATCAGAATATAGCAGCTGATATCACTGTATCGGATATAGTGAAACAAGTACCATTATCACGCCGTTTATTGGAGATTCGCTTCAAGCAAGTCACCCAGCAATCCATCCACAAATACATCTTCAACCTTAGGATGGAACGCTTTGCCCAATTGCTGTTGGCCAGTGATGCTCCGATTGCAGATGTGGCGGAACAAGTCGGAATAAACAATCTGAAGAACTTGTCCCGCCAATTCAAAGCTTTGAAGAAAGTCTCTCCCAATGAATATCGGAAAGAGTACCAGACAAAGAGTTACCAGCGCTGATTTAATCCGGTACAAACAACATGGTATCAGGTAACACGGTTTCCAGAACATTCCGTCCCGAATACCCGACTTCCAATTCCTGGCCCATGTAATCTTCGAAATACAGCAGATGCAACTCGTGGTACCCTGCTTCGAGAGCGACTTTCCCTTCGGCACGGCGTCCGCTGTGTCCACCGTCGTTATCAACAATCAATTTACCGTCTATGTATAGTTTAGAACCATCATCGGAAAAAGTATAGAAACGGTATACTCCCCTTTCTGGAATTTTCACCAACGTACGGAAATCATAAGCAAAATGATCAGGGACGGCTACTTCTTCAATCGAGAAGTTCTTCATCACCCCTTCCTTCACTTTATTGCAGGCGGCAATATCGGCAACACGTTTACATTTGCCTTCATAATAGGTATATGCCACGCCCTGCTTCTTGGGAGAAGTTCCCGTAGCCGGCAAATAAGCCATACTCTGCTCCTCATCCGAATTCAGACCTGAAGGGTAATAGTAGGCAGCCTCCCTTCCCGAAGGAGTGGAAATCCATGTGTCAAATTTGAATTGGTCTTCGTACAGTTCAATGATACGGGCTCCTCTCGTCAACTCTCCATACGCATCCGCACCGGTCACCCGTCCGTATCCCAATGCAATACCTTTATCTATTCCTATAAAATCGTTATCATGGTCATGTCCTACAAATACTCCCATTACATCCCTCATGTCAAGGAAGGAAGCAAACATACCAGAATTGATATTAGCAGAGGCAACTCCACCTTCTTTGTCATTGCCATAAGTT
>OHYQ01000333.1_pt1 | contig 12467 bp, 10 predicted proteins | sample 1580281 | NCBI WGS metagenome assembly OHYQ01 (sample SAMEA3882525, study PRJEB24775) | human gut metagenome | biome: human-associated habitat; feature: intestine environment; material: feces | place: Netherlands | collected 2009/2010
AAAATATTTTCTCGGCTGATTGGGATTACGCGCAATCTCACTTACACGAATACGCCGCAGCGTGCGATCCTCTTTGCCGGAAACCAGCGTTAATACAGACATCATGGTTAACCACTCTCCAATTCGTCTTATTCGTTTATTTTATTCGCGCTTATCTCTGCCGCACCACCAGCAGAATGTCGCCCTCGGTAATAGATTACCATATAATTACATATTGACAAGTGAAATCGACCGCGTGATCTGCAAAATTCAACGAAAATATGACAAATTATATCTGATATCTATAATTTTTCCCTATTTTCGGGCAAAAATACCCTCTGTAATTTTCCGTACAGAGGGGTACTTTCCGTATATTTCTCGCCTGATTTACAGCGGCGAAGTCTGTATTTTCTTGAAGCGGCGCGGATACTTTTCCGGTGTTTCCTGCGTTTTCTGCAGGCGCACGATGGCGCGGGAAACCGCATCGAACGGCACAGTATAGTGCAGCACTTCAGCGTCCGGCGCACCGAGAACCGTGCGGGCGTTTGCCGCTGTTTCAACTTCCTCTGTGCAGTCCTCGGCCTTCATGGCGAGGAACGCACCCCCGACCTTGACCATCGGCAGCGCCAGTTCACTCAACACGCGCAGATCGGCTACCGCACGCGACACCGCCAGATCAAACGTGCCGCGGTTGTCTCTGGCGTAATCCTCCGCACGGGCATGCACCGCCGTGACGTTGGTCAGACCCAGATCGGTGATGACCTCATTTAGAAAATCAATGCGCTTGCGCAGTGCGTCGAGCAGCACAAACTCGGTCTGCGGGCACAGCATCGCCAGCGGCATGCCCGGAAAACCGGCTCCCGTTCCCACATCGAGCACGCGTCCATCCTGCGGCATATATGGTGTCAGTGCCGCGCAATCGAGGAAATGCCGGGTCACGATTTCTGTTGGATCGGTAATGGCGGTCAGATTCATAACCTTGTTTTTCTCACGCAGAATCTCGGAATAACGCAGTAAGTTGTCCGCTGCAGACGGACACTCTGCGACGCCCAGCTCGCGCAGACCGGCGGTCAAAAGCTCGCGTTCGGTCATGCCTTTTCCTCCTTTTTATGGGTCTCGATGTAGATCATCAGTGCCGTGATATCCGCCGGTGAAACGCCCGAAATACGAGCCGCCTGACCGAAATTCAGCGGCTTGACGGCGTTCAGTTTCTGACGCGCTTCCAGTCGCAGCGAGTCCACCTCGTTGTAGTCCAGATCGAGCGGCAGCGGGCGGCTCTGCAGCTTGCGGTACTGCTCCACATCGCGCATCTGGCGCTCGATATAGCCCGCGTATTTGACGCGGATTTCCACCTGCTCACGGATAACAGCGGGCAGCTCCGGACGCTCAGGATCGAACATTGCAAGGTCCGCATAGCTGAGTTCCGGGCGGCGCAGCAGGTCGATCAGCTTGCAGCCCGCCTTGAGCGGTGTGGAGTTTTTACCCGCAAGAAAGCCGTTCAATTTATCGCTCGGCGCCACGCCGACCGAGGCTGTGCGGTCGATCTCTGCCTGCACTGCTTCGTACTTTTTACGCACCTTTTCGCCGCGTTCCGGCGAATTCAAGCCAACTCGAACACCGATCGGCACCAGACGTTCATCTGCGTTATCCTGCCGCAGAAGCAGGCGGTATTCCGAGCGTGAGGTCATCATGCGGTAGGGTTCGCTCGTGCCGCGCGTCACCAGATCGTCGATCAGCGTACCGATGTAGCCGTCCGCACGGTCGAGTACAAGCGGCTTCTCACCCTTGATTTTGAGCGCAGCATTGATGCCCGCAACCAGTCCCTGCGCGGCCGCCTCCTCATAGCCGGACGAGCCGCAGAACTGGCCTGCGCCGTACAGTCCGGGCACCTTTTTAGTCTCGAGCGTCGGCTGCAGCTCCAGCGGGTCGATGCAGTCATACTCGATGGCGTACGCCGGCCGCATAATCTCCGCGTTCTCCAATCCCTTGACCGAGCGCAGCATCTCGCGCTGCACGTCGAACGGCATGGACGACGAGAAGCCCTGCACATAGACCTCCTCGGTGTCCAGACCCATCGGCTCAAGGAACAGCTGGTGGCGCGGCTTATCCGCAAAGCGCACCACTTTGTCCTCGATAGACGGACAATAGCGCGGTCCCACGCCCTCAATCTGGCCGCCGTACAGCGGCGAACGGCTCAGATTTGCGCGGATGATTTCATGTGTTTTCGCGGTCGTATAGGTCAGATAACACACCGCGCGGTTGTCCGGCGGGTGGTCGGTCTCGAACGAAAACGGGATGATCTCATCCTCACCGGCCTGCTCTGCCAAATCGGTATAGTCGATAGAACGGCGATTGATGCGCGGCGGCGTACCTGTCTTAAACCGCTGTAGCCGCAGTCCCAGACCGCGCAGCGACTCGGTAAGCGGCTTGGCTGCCGCCATGCCGTCCGGACCGGATTCACGGGTGTACTCGCCGATGATCACACGTCCGCCGAGGAATGTGCCGGACGCAATGACAGCCGCCTTGACCGGATGGCGCGCGCCGATGGCGGTAACGACCGCGGAAACAGCACCGTTCTCCACCTCAACGGACACGATCTCGTCCTGCATGAGAAACAGGTTTTCCTGCCGCTCAAGCGTGTGCTTCATATACTCTCTGTATTTAATGCGGTCGGCCTGTGCACGCAGCGAGTGCACTGCCGGTCCCTTGCCGCGGTTGAGCATGCGGTACTGAATACAGGCCGCGTCAGCCGCACGCGCCATCTCACCGCCGAGCGCATCTATCTCGCGTACAAGGTGTCCCTTAGCTGTTCCGCCGATCGCCGGATTGCACGGCATATTGCCTACAGCGTCCAAATTGATCGAAAAACACGCTGTTTTTGCACCCAAACGTGCTGCAGCCAGCGCCGCCTCAATACCGGCATGACCGGCGCCGATCACCGCTACATCAAAGCTCTCTGCCGAAAAAACCGTCATTGGCGCTCTCTCCCCTTTCAAAAAATTCCTGTGATTTCGGTTGTGTGAAACCTGTGCGTAACTGTTGATAACTCTGTGGATACTGTTGATAACTTGTGAGTTTTTGACCACATTTTTATACGCATAGTTTTATTTCTGTTTTGTTATTACAATAAGTAGTTGAATATAGGGCAATTTTCCGGGTTATCCACTATATCTCGTATACCGCCGGATAGAAGTTGTGCACAAGTGGTTTTTACCTCATTTTTACCTGCGGACATACAGTATATATCATACACGATTTCAGCGCAAAATAAAAGAGGACGTTTGCACAGATTGCAAACGCCCTCTCTGAATTTTAAGTGCAATTTCTCTTAATAACAGCTGCAGCAGCATCACTTTCCGACGCAGAAGTCGCTGAAAATGCGGGTGACAACGGCATCGGTCACGGTTTCGCCGGTGATCTCGCCCAGTGCGGTAATCGCGCCCTCGGCGTCCATCACGACCGCGTCCGGCGTCATACCGGATTGCGCCGCATACAGCGCTGCTTCACAGCGTTCGGCAGCACGCGCCAGCGCCGCCGCCTGTCTTGCGTTAGTGATGAGCGCACCGTCAAACGCACCGTCGCCCAGACCCACGGTTCGCGGGATAAGATTGAGCAGCTTATCCAGTCCGTCACCGGTTTTCGCAGAAAGCGGCACGATGTGCAGGAAGTGCTTTTTCAGCAGCTTTTCATCCAGCTGCTGCGGCAGATCGACCTTGTTCACAACCGCGATCGCGCGGTGGCCTGCCGAGCGTGCCAACACGAGCATATCCTCGTCACTGATGGGCTTGGAGCCGTCGAACACAGCCAGGATGAGCGAGGAAGCCGAAGCCTCCGCCATCGCCCGGTCAATGCCCGCCTGCTCCACCGGATCGTCCGTGTTGCGCAGACCGGCGGTGTCGGTCACGCGAAGCAGAATCTGTCCGACCTTGACATTCTCCTCGATGAGATCGCGGGTCGTGCCCGGAATATCGGTCACGATCGCCCGCTCGCGACCGAGCAGCGTGTTCAGCAGCGTGGACTTGCCCGCGTTCGGTCTGCCGAGGATAACGCACGGTACGCCTTCTCTAAGAATACGGCCGCGCTCGTAGCTTTCCGCCATGCTGTACAGACGGCTTGTCGTGCGGTGCAGCAGCGCCGCCGCGTCCTCGAACAGCACCGGATCAATGTCCTCGTCCGGGAAATCCACGACCGCGTGAAAATGCGCCACCATGCCGAGCAGCTCATCGCGCATCTGCTGCACGGGAGAGCCGACCGCGCCCATGACCTGTGCCGCCGCATTCTGCGCCGCCTCTGCGGTGCGCGCAGTGATCAGATCATGCACGGCTTCGGCCTCAGAAAGGCCCATTTTGCCGTTTAAGAAGGCGCGGCGAGTAAACTCACCTGCCTCTGCCTGCCGCACGCCCTGCGCGAACAGAGCGTCCAGACCGGCACACAGCACGGCTGTCGAGCCGTGGCACTGCAGCTCCGCCATCGTTTCACCCGTATAGGTGTGCGGTGCATGCAGCGCGACAGCGTAGCAGCAGTCGATCACATTGCCGGACTTGTCCGTCAGCGTGCCGTAAACCAGCTTCTGCGAGGGTGCTTCCGTAAGCGGCTTGCCGTTCTTCGCCTGAAAAACGGCATTTATCGCTTCGATTGCGCGTTCACCCGACACGCGGATCAAACCGATCGGTCCGCCGGAGGAGGAAATTGCGGCAATCGTATCGTTCATAACGAATACCCCGATTTAACCGCGGTCGCGGTTGCGATAGCTGTTATCCGGCGCAATAACAACGCGGCGACCCGGCTCGGTGCCGGTCGAATAGGTGGTCACACCGTTGAAGTCCTGCAGCGCGGCATGGATAATGCGGCGCTCATACGGGTTCATCGGCTCGAGCGTCATGGAGCGATGCGCCTTAACGACCTTCATCGCCATCTTGCGGGCTAGGCGCTCCAAGCTTTCCGCGCGCTTCTCGCGGTAGTTTTCGGTATCGACAGACAGACGAACGTGCTCATCCAGTGCGTTATTCAGCACCAGAGAGCCGAGGTACTGGATGGCATCCAGCGTGTCGCCGCGGCGGCCGATGATCGGGCCCATATCCGGACCGGAAATCTCCAGACGGAGCTGGTCGCACTCTACCTGAGGCAGGGTCTTAACCTGACCCTCAACGCCCATCTTTGCCAGCAGGCCGGTTACAAAATCGGTAGCCAGCTTTTCCGCCTGCTGCATGCCTGCTTCGGAAACCGGGATCAGCTCACGCTCCTTGGGAACGGACGGCGTGATCGGACGGTCCTCACGCGGGCGGCGCGGACGGCGGTCACGACCATTGCGGTCGCCGCGGTCACGGCGCGGACGGTCGCTGCGCTCACGGCGCGGCGGACGCTCAAACTCCAGCTTTTCCGGTACAAAGTCTGCCGGAGCAGCCTTTACCAGACGAGGCGTGTTATCATCCGTGGTGATGGACAGCTTCTGCGGCTTCTCAGCGGGTTTCTCTTGCTTCGGAGCCGGCTTTTCCGCCTTGACAGCAGGCTTCTCCGGCTTCGGCTCAGCCTTGGGAGCGGGCTTACGCTCCTCACGCTTTACCTCCGGCTTTGCCGCCGGAATATCCGGTGCTTCATAGGTCACGCGCACGCGTGCCGGCGTTGCGCCGATACCCAGAAAGCCCTTTTTGCCGATCTCGAGTACCTCTACCGATACATCGTCGCGCTCCAGACCGAGCTGCTTGAGGGCATTCTCGACTGCTGCGTCACGGTTTTCACCGGTAGCCTCTAAAAACTTCTGCATGATTTACTTGTCCCCCTTTTTGTTCTTTGCGTTCTGGGACTGCTGCTTCTGTGCAGCCTTGTGTGCTTCACGCTTGGCCTGCTTCTCTGCCTCGATGCGGGCAGCCTCAGCAGCCTGCTTGGCCTCCTGCTTGCCGCGGAGCGTCTTGGTGAGGATGATCTCCTGTACGCAGGTAAATACGTTGTTGAAGATCCAGTAGATGCCGATCGCACCCGGAAGGATGAACGCAAAGTACAGCGACATCAGCGGCATCATAAAGTTGAGCATCTTCATCTGACCTGCTGCCGCAGAGTTCTGCGTGCCCTGCATCTTCTGCATGATGTAGGAGGACAGGAATGCGGTCAGACCGGACAGGATCGGGATGATCCAGATAATGCTCGGATGAGAGATAGACGGCGTATCAGCCAGATTCAGACCAAAGAAGTGGAAATCCAGCGGGAAAATGGTCTCGCCGCTCTGCAGGCAGTTGGTAACAGCATCCGAGAAATGGCCGCTTCCGTCCACGAAAGCGTTCAGCTTCTCGGCGATCTTGATCTGAACGGTGTAGTTTGCGCCCGCAAGCTGATCCAGACCGATCATCTGCGCCAATGCGATAACTGTCTCGCGGCTCAGGCCAACGATGTACTGCAGCGGCTGCTGAACCGCGTAGTACAGACCCATCATGATCGGCAGCGGGATGAGGTTGGGCAGACAGCCGCTCATCGGGCTGACGCCGTGCTTCTCATACAGCTTCTGCATCTCCTCGTTGAGCTTGACACGGTTGTTCGCGTACTTCTTCTGCAGCTGCTGGAGCTCGGCGTTCATCGCGCTCATGGCGAGCATACTCTTCTTGCTCTTGATGGTCAGCGGGATGCAGACCAGCTTTACCAGCAGCGCGAACAGGATAACGGCGATACCGTAGTTCTGCACGATGCTGTACAGCCACTGCAGCAGCAGGCCGAACGGTCGAACGATCAAAATACCGAACAGTTTCGGATCTTTGATCAGGTTAGAAAGTTGATCCAGGGTCATAAAAACCTCCATGTTAAATTGTAAAACGACACAGTGAAAAGGATTTTGCAAAGCAAAATCCTCACTTTACCGCCGTAAGGCAGTATAAAACATGATCCCGTTCCTATTATGGAACCGGATCATAGGGTCCTCTCTTAGAGAAAGGATTGCAGCGGCAGATGCGCTTAAACGCCAGCCAGCCGCCCTTGATTGCGCCGTATTTCTCGATGGCCTCGATCGCGTACTGCGAGCAGGTCGGGATATACCGGCAGCAGGGCGGTTTGTTTGGAGAAATATACCGGCGATAAAACCGGATCATCGCCAGCAGCAGCCGCTTCATGTCCGAGCTGCCGCAACCTTGTTGTCCTTCAAGGCGCGCAGCAGCGATTTTTCGATTTCCTGATAGCTTGCGCCTACGGCCCGTACCCGTGCGACCAGCACAAGGTCGATGCCGTCGGCAAATTTGTCCTCGTTGAGACGGTACGCCTCACGAAACAAACGCTTGATGCGGTTTCTTTTCACCGCACACGCCAGCTTGGCGCTGACGGTGAGTCCCAGCCGGTTGTAGCCGAGCTTGTTCCTGCGGCAGTAGATCACAACGTGTTTTCCTGCCGTGGACACACCACGATGATACAATCGGCGGAATTCGTGGTTTTCCTTTAAGGATACTGTTTTTTTCATCTTCTGATGCTCCCGTTTTTTCCTGATGCCCTCGAAAAAAACGTATTTTTTCTTTGCATCTGATGGTTTGCAAAGCTGATTTTACTGTTTCGTTCGTTTCGGTCAGTAAAATCCGAACCTGAATACCACATTTTCGCTGCACGGACTGCACCCTAAACAGAATGGCACCGCTCCAGACAGCGATTGCTTGAGTGGTGTTGCCCGTAAACGAAAAAACGAGCCGCACGAATGCGGCTCGTTACGAACTCTTTTGCGCCGCTGGCGCGAATTTTCGGGAAGTCTGAATACTTCCTTTACAGGCTGTCATTAAGCAGACAGCTTAGCGCGACCCTTAGCGCGACGGCGTGCAAGTACCTTGCGGCCGTTGGACGTGGACATACGCTTACGGAAGCCGTGCTCCTTGGAGCGCTGACGCTTCTTCGGCTGGAACGTTCTCTTCATAACTTTGTGCACCTCCCTGTTCTAAAATTTACAGATGGGCACCGGCATAGGTCCGGCGCAAGACGCGGGCATATGCCGCTGCCTGTCTGCATAATAGGATACGATATTTATTATCCTATATAGGTTCGATTTTGTCAAGCATTTTTTCCGACCCTCGGAATGAATTTCAGCAGTTTGCACAGGTTGTCAACATGTTGTGGATAAGTGGAAGCGTATGCTCAACGGCTTGCGGAATCACGGTTTTCGGCAATCTGCGGATTTTCGGATTTTCGCGGAAAAGCCGCCAATTTTCGATGAATTTTTGCATAAATTCCGCAGTTTTCATAAAAAACGCCGTGCATTTTTTCCAACCGGCTTTAATTTTCGATGATTTCGACGCAAAAAACGCCGATTTTTTTAAATTCCGCGAAGTAAATAAACCGGTTCGGCTGTTCAAAATCATGCTGCCACGCGGCATGCCGCCGAACAGTTATCCACATCGACGCATTGAACTTGTGGATAAAATATGCTATTATAAAATAGAATCATTATCGACAGGAGGCGCCCTATGGCAAACAATATATTGGAGATGGCGCTCGAGCAGCTGGACTTCCCTCCTTCCACCATTTCCGCTTGGTTTGACGACGTAACGGTCGTTTCCTTTGGGGATAATCGGCTGGTGCTGCACTCTCCGGTACCCTTTAAGAAAGAATTTATCGAGTCCAAATTTATCGCTCCTCTGCAGGAGGTGCTGCACAACCTGACCGGCGACCCGATCACGATCGTTGTAGTAACCGGCGAATACACCGCGCCAAGCACGAGCACTTCTCCGTATGACGACTACACGTTTGAGCGTTTTATCGTCGGTTCGAGCAACAAATTCGCGCATGCGGCTGCACTTGCGGTTTCACAGCGCCCAGCGGCAGAGAACAACCCGCTTTTTATCTACGGCAACTCGGGTCTGGGTAAAACGCATCTGATGTACGCGATCGCAAACGTGCTGCGCCGCACCCATCCAGAATACCGCATTATATATGTAAAGGGTGAGGATTTCACCAACGAGCTGATCACCGCCATCCAGGAAGGCAACGTACAGGCATTCCGCAACAAGTACCGCATGGTTGACCTGCTGCTGCTGGATGACGTGCAGTTCATCGCCGGCAAGGAGCGCACGCAGGAGGAATTTTTCCATACCTTTAACGCGCTTTATGAGGCAAAAAAGCAGATCGTGCTCACTTCTGACCGTCCGCCGAAGGAAATCAACACGCTCGAGGACCGCATGAAGACCCGTTTTGAATGGGGTCTGCTGGCTGATATTCAGCCGCCTGATTTTGAGACCAGAATCGCTATTATCCGCGATAAAGCGGTCAAAATGGGCGTTGAACTGCCCGATGACGTATCCAACTACATTGCAGAGAATATCCAGGCAAATATCCGCCAGCTTGAAGGCGCGGTCAAAAAGATCAAGGCCATGCACGAGCTGATGGGCGAACGCATCACGGTTTCGCTTGCAGAAAACGCGATCGACGCGCTGCGCACCGAGAATCCGGGTCTCAATCCGACACCGGAGCGCATTATGGAAGCGGTAGCGAACTACTTCTATATCCCGGTCGAGCAGATGATCTCGCAGAATCGCTCCAAGGATGTAGCCTACCCGCGGCAGATGGCAATGTACATGATCCGGCAAGAGCTTGAATACTCCTTCCCCGATATTGCAAAGATATTCAAACGCGACCATACCACCGTCATGCACGCCTGCAACAAGATCGAGGAGGAGCGCAAGAACTCCCGCGAGACCGAGGACGTCATCAAAAAGCTGCATAATAATATCCGCGGCGACGGCTGATCTTTGCCGTGCATTCGTGCAAAACGGCTTTTCCACAGTCTGAAAATGCACAGTTCAGTTATCCCCAACCAGCCTGTGGATTCCACATGGATAACTCTGTGGATAAATAACAGGGTTATTTTCGCTGTGTATCGTTTATTTTTCATCCACAACCTCCTGTGTACGACATTTCCCGCGCCATACCTGAGGATTTTCGGGTTTTCCCCAATTTCCCCAGGTACTACTACGAATACTATATCCTATCCTTCTGTTATGTGTGATCTTTCGAGTCTCTGGCGACGCAGGCCAGAAGCTGTTCGCCCACTGCGGACATGGTCATTAGATGGTGTGTGTAATCGCACAGTATTCGCTGACGCATATTTATAAATATGCAGATACTGCATAAATCGACTCTTTGTTTTATTTCCAGTTTTGAGAGGAGCAACTATGAAGTTTTCCTGTGAAAAAGAAACCCTGCTGAATCTGCTCAACATCGCCTCCCGCGCAGTAACCGGCAAAAGCTCGATGCCGCTGCTCGAAGGTCTGCTGCTGGCAGCCGATGCAGATACCCTGACCATCACCGGCTACGACCTGTCCATGGGCATTCGCACGACCGCTCAGGTCGATGTGGTAGAACCCGGCAGAATCGTACTGAATTCCCGTCTGTTCTGCGAAATCGTGCGCAAGCTGCCGCAGGACGTGGTCTACCTTGAGACCGACGACAAGCTGATGACCACCATCAAGTGCGGCCGTTCGGTATTCAACCTGATGGCCAGCGAGGCCGACGAGTATCCGGCTCTGGCTGATGTGGCCAGCGACAAGGGGCTTTCTCTGCCGCAGCCCATTCTCAAGAGCATGATCGCGCAGACCATTTTCTCGGTTTCGGACAACGAATCCAAGCCCATCCATACCGGCTGCCTGTTTGAAATCGAAGGCAGCCGTCTGAACGTCGTGGCCGTTGACGGCTACCGCCTGTCTGTACGCCGCGAGACCGTCGAGGGCGTTCCCGGTGATATGAAGTTTGTTGTGCCGGGCGCGTCCCTGCGCGAGATCGAACGAATTCTGGGCGATGATGACGATATTGTTGAGATTTTCCCGGATTCCAAGAACATTTTGTTCCGCATCGGCGGCACGACTCTCATTACCCGTCTGATCGACGGCGAGTTTCTAAACTACCGTGCGGCCATTCCGAAGGAGTTTGAGCACGAGGTTTCGGCGGATCGCCAGGAGCTGATCCAGTGCATCGAGCGTGTCTCCCTGATCGTGTCGGAAAAGCTGAAAAACCCGATCCGCTTCCATTTTGACGGCTCGTATGTGCAGATGTCGTGTGTGACCGCGATCGGCAAGAGCTATGACGAATGCCCGTTTGACGGCTCGATCGAGAACCTTGAGATCGGCTTCAACAACCGCTACATTCTGGAGGCGCTGCGCGCGGCCGGCGATGAGCAGGTGAAGCTGCAGCTCAAGGGCGCACTCAACCCGATGATCATTTCGCCGATGGAAGGCGATAAATACACCTATCTTGTACTGCCTGTGAGACTGAAAGCCAATGACTGAAATTAAAATTGAAACCGAATTCATCAAACTTGATGCACTGCTCAAATTTGCAAACCTGGTAAGCTCCGGCGGCGAAGCGAAGATCCGCATTGCCGAGGGCGAAGTGCTGGTAAACGGCGAAATCTGCACCATGCGCGGCAAAAAACTGCGTTCCGGTGACACGGTAGAGCTGGACGGCGCGAAGGTCTGCATCAAATAAAATAAACACTGCGTACGATAACGAACGCGATTTTGCGTGTTCGTTATCGTACAAACCGTCTGATATGGAGAAGCCCATGTACATCAAGTCGTTAAAACTGCAGAATTTCCGCAACTACGCGGACGAATCGTTTGCGTTCGATCCGGCGGTCAACCTGATCTGCGGCGAAAACGGACAGGGCAAAACCAACCTGCTCGAAGCGGCAGCGGCCTGCTCGACCATGCGGCTGTTCCGCACGGCCCAGAAAAAAGAGGGGCTGCGGTTCGGAGAGAATCATGCTTTCATCTTTGCGGATTTTCTCGCGCAGGAGCGCGATATTTCGCTCGAGCTGCGGCTGTCGCGCACCAAGGCGATGGAAATCTACAAAAACGGTGTGCGGCAGAAACGCCAGTCGGACGCACAGGGACTGCTCAAAACCGTGCTGTTTTGCCCGGAGGATCTGATGCTCGTCCGCGCGGGCGCGGCGGCACGCCGCCGGTTCCTCGATACCGCCCTGTGCCAGATGCGGCCCAACTACGCACGCTATCTCGAGGAATACAACCGTCTGCACGAGCATAAAACGCGCATTCTGCGCGACAGCGAAGAAAAGCCTTCCCTGCTCTCCATGTGGGAGGATTTCTCGCTGCGCATGGCGCATATCGGCGCGCAGATTATCCGCTACCGCGCGTACTACTGCCGCAAGCTGCTGAAAGCTGCGGCTGCCGTCTATGCAGATATCGCGCCGCACGAGGTGCTCTCCGGTGTGTACAAGACCGTGTCGAGCGTCACTGACCCGTTTGCAGACGCACGGACAATCGAAAAGCAACTTATCGACCATGTGTTCAGCCATAAAACCGCCGAGATTGCGGCTAAAAGCTGTCTTTCCGGTCCGCATAAGGATGACTTGGAGCTGTTATTGGATGGTCGCAGTGCCGCTTCCTTCGGCTCTCAGGGACAGGTGCGGACCTGCACACTGTCGCTTAAACTCGCCGAGCGTGAGCTGTTCTTCGACGAGGACGGCGAGTATCCGGTGCTGCTGCTCGACGACGTGCTCAGCGAGCTTGACCGCCGCC
>OHYQ01000334.1_pt1 | contig 12422 bp, 9 predicted proteins | sample 1580281 | NCBI WGS metagenome assembly OHYQ01 (sample SAMEA3882525, study PRJEB24775) | human gut metagenome | biome: human-associated habitat; feature: intestine environment; material: feces | place: Netherlands | collected 2009/2010
ATGTCGTCGATGGTCGGGTTGAACTCTGCGCTGTCCTTCAGCTTGATCAGGCCCGCTGCTTCCAGAACCTTGAGTGCGCGGCCGCCGTTGGTTACATCGTCCGGAATGGCTACGGTGTCGCCGTCCTTAAGCTCATCAACCGACTTAACCTTGTCGGAGTACAGGTTCAGCGGGATGATAAAGGTGTTGCCGATATTCTCGATCTCGTAGCCGTAGTTGTCGATCTCGCTCTGCAGGTAAATACGGTGCTGGAAAGCGTTCAGATCGATCTCGCCGTTAGCGAGTGCGTTGTTCGGGGTAACGTAGTCCGAGAACTGTACGAACTCAAGGTCGATGCCCTCGTCAGCCAGCTTTTCCTTGGCCGGGGTCCACAGATCCTCGTAGATGCTGCCGACTACGCCGAGCTTTACGGTTACGGCATCGCCGGAATTGCTGTCGGATGCCTGTGCATTATCGGAAGCTGCGCTGCTCGAGCCGCCGCAAGCGGTCAGGGACAGGGCGAGGGTTGCTGCGGACAGGGACAGTGCGATGATTCTTTTGAGCTTCATTAGGATTACCTCCGTTTATGATGTGAACTTTTTAATTAACTGATGTTAGAGAGTGAGCGCCAGCTGATAATTCTCGCTCATGGTCTTGCAGGATGCGTTGAACTTCTCCTGCTCCTCCGGGGTGAGGTGCAGCTCAATGATCTCTGCGATGCCGTCGCGCCCCACGATAGCGGGCACGCTGGCGTACACATCGTGCTGACCGTATTTGCCGTCCAACAGAACAGAAACCGAAAGAACGCGGTTCTCGTTGTAGAAGATGGCGCGAACGACCTCTGCGGCAGAAGCGCCGATGCCGAACTCGGTGCACTGCTTGCCGCGCAGGATGGTCCAGCCGCCTTCACGGCCTGCGTCAGCAAGCGCATCCAGGTCGAGTTTGCCGAAGGTGTCCGGATACTCCTCGCGCCACTGGGAAAGCGGCTTGCCCGCGATGGTGACAGCCGACCATGCGACCATCTGGCTCTCGCCGTGCTCACCGAGCGCGTAGGCCGTGATGGATTTCTGGTCAATGCCGGTTTCCTGAGCGATCACGCGGCGCAGTCTTGCGGAATCCAGCGTGGTGCTGGTAGAGAAAATGCGTTCCGGCGCCCAGTTCAGCGTGTGCTGAATGTAATGCGCAATAACGTCTGCCGGGTTCGAGATACTGATGATAATGCCGTCAAATCCGGATTCCTTGATAGATTTTGTTACATCCTTCAAAATGGCAATGGTCTGACCCAGTGTATCCATACGGGTCTGATTGCCGGTCGGCAGCGGGCCTGCCGAAATGATCATAATCTGTGCGTCCTTGGCATCGCTGTAGTCACCTGCGGTGACCTTGGTGCGAACCGGAAGGTAATTGGTCGCATCGGTCAGGTCGAACGCCTGTGCGACTGCCTTTGCGTGATCGGAGTCAATGTAGACAATCTCGTCTGCCAAACTCTGCGAAATCAGTGCGTAGCCGACATGGGAGCCGACATGGCCTGCACCGACAATAACAACTTTGCGATTGGAAATACTCATGTCAGGCACTCCTTAATGCGTGTTCTTCTTGACGACCTTGCCGCCAACGAACTCCATAATACAAACAATGATGACGAGGACCAGCACAGTGACGTTGGTAACGTCCAGCATGTTGCGGTCGTGGCCGTAACGGATGGCGAAGTCGCCCAGACCGCCGGCACCGACGACACCGGCCATTGCAGTCAGGTTCAGCAGGCTGATCGCCGTGATGGTTGTGCCGCGCGCGATGGCGGCTACGCTTTCCTTCAGGTATACGCGGAAGATGATCTCCAGCGGTGTGGAGCCCATCGAGAGTGCCGCTTCGATCAGACCGCCGTCCAGCTCGGCAAGCGCGCTTTCCACCTGACGGGTGAAGAACGGCACCGCACCGAATACCAGCGGAACGATTGCACCCCGAACATAGATTGCCGTACCCATAATTGCACGGGAAACCGGCATTACCCACGTCAGCAGGATGATGAACGGGATGGATCGGAACAGGCTGACCAGCTTGTCCAGAATCTGATAGACGATTTTGTTTTCCAGAATGCCGCCCGGCTTGGTGACCGTGATCAGCACGCCCAGTGCCAGACCGAGCACGAACGAGATTGCACCCGACCAGATCACCATGAGCAGCGTGTCACCGATGGCCGCGTAGAAGTCCGGCAGCTTTGCCATCACGTTCGGAATGATGTTATTCAGAAACTCTTGCATCCTTGATGACCTCCACTCCTACGTTTTTCTCACTGAGATAGGCGATTGCCTGTGTGATTTGATCGCGGCTGCCGCTGATAATGGCTACCGTGCCGCCGATCGGTGCATTCTGCACGATGGCGATATCTGAAAAGATGATGTTGAGCACAATATCGAATTTGCGCGATACCGTCGAGATGAGCGGCTCGGATACATTGCGCTGAATGTAGCTCAGGCGCACGATAAGCTCGCCCGGATTGAGCTTGACGACCGGCGAATCCTCCGCGATGAGTTCTTCGATCTTGCGGAGATTGGAGGTCGTGTGGATGAAGTTCTTGGTGATATCCTCTCTCGGGTTGGCGAAAATGTTGAATACCTCACCGGACTCGACCACCTTGCCGTACTCCATAACGGCTACGCGGTGGCAGATCTCCATTTCGTGGGTGATGATAACGACCGTGATGCCGAGCGTTTCATTCAGGTGCTTGAGCAGCTGCAGAATCGCCTTGGTGGTCTGCGGATCGAGTGCCGAGGTAGCCTCGTCGCAGAGCAGCACATTCGGGTCGTTGGCCAGTGCGCGAGCGATTGCTACACGCTGTTTCTGACCGCCGGACAGCTGCTTGGGGTACGCCTCCGCCTTATCACCGATGCCGACCAGCTCAAGAAGCCGCTGTACCTTGTCTGCGATCTGCTGCTTGGAAAGGCCGCTGCCGCGCAGCGGATACGCTACGTTGCCGGCTACGGTGCGCGAGGGCATCAGGTTGAAGTGCTGGAAGATCATGCCGATCTTCTTGCGGGCCTGCCGCAGCTCCTTTGCCGAGAGTGACAGCATATCCTGACCATCTACGATCACCTTGCCGGAGGTCGGCCGCTCGAGCAGATTGATGCAGCGCACCAGCGTTGACTTACCTGCACCGGAAAAGCCGATCATACCGAAAATTTCGCTCTTGCCAATCGTCAGCGAAACATCCTGCACCGCATGAACGGTTCGCTTGCCGCTCACAAACTCCTTCGAGATATGTGACAATTTTATCAAGAAAATTCCTCCTTATTCCTCTTAAATGCGCAAAAAAGCGGGAAGCTCGCAGCTCCCCGCTTCAGAAAACGCAATGAATCCGCAAGGACGCGCAGCGTCAGGCAAGCCGGTTCAAAGTAATTTCGTATTCTGTCGGTCAGGCAGCATCTGAGCATAATACAGCATGTTCATACACATTCGACCCGACATTCGTGCGTTTACGATGAACATTTTGCTCGCTCCCTTCCGATTCCCTACTGGATTTGTTGGTTATAGAATAACACAGCCAATCCCCAGTGTCAACCTCGGAATTGTAGGAATTTCGTTTTCTGGCGGTTTTGCCAGTTTTGTATCAATCAAGTCAGTAAAATCTATGGGATTTGACTGATATTTTCAGCAGTTTGCTGTAATTCAAGGCGGTCTTCTTGGCAGGCATATTGGGTGTTGTACTTTTTATCGGACTTTAACTGTTATATACTGTATATAACAATTCAATAGAAGGTGATCGCTATGGATAAAAAATTCTATGCACACACCCGTCCGATCAATGAAAACGGCGTTGAACGTACAGAATATCAGCTTCTCTCCGATCACGAGCGCGGTGTCGGCACGCTCTGCGGGCAGTTTGCCGAAGCATTCGGTGCACAAGCTGAAGGTCACGAGGCCGGTGTTCACCACGATGATGGCAAAGCAACTGCCGCATTTCAGCATCGTCTTCTGGATAATGGTCCAAAGGTCGATCATGCAACCGCCGGTGCACGAAACATCATGTTGTCAAACAATCTGCTCTTAGCCGCTTGTGTCATGGGGCATCACAGCGGTTTGCCGGATTTAGGCAGCACAAACGACCCGGAAGGTGCGCCCACCTTCACCGGCAGAATAAAAAAGTGGGGCACTCCCGCTATTCCGCCGCTTGACCCGGATTATCCCATTCCGCCGGTACGCCTGCCGCAGCGTCCGGTCACCAGGCCGTCGCTTTCCGAGTCATTCCGCACGCGCATGCTGTACTCCTGTCTGGTGGATGCGGATTATCTGGACACCGAGCAGTTCATGCAGGGCGATATGCCGCGCGGCACCGGAGATTCACTTGAAACCCTGCTCACCCGCTTACAGGCCAGGCTAAATGAATGGGACAACCCGACTTCCGCGCTGAACAAGCTGCGTCAGCCGATCTTGCGGGCGTGCGTTTCCGCCGCAGCCAATCCCAAGGGCATTTACACGCTTACGGTTCCGACCGGCGGCGGTAAAACGACCAGTTCTCTCGCATTTGCGCTGCATCACGCCGTTGAGCACGGTATGAAACGTGTGATTTATGTTGTACCGTACACCTCCATTATCGAGCAGAATGCCGATGTTTTCCGCGGTATTTTAGGCGATGAGAACGTACTCGAGCATCACTCCGGTGTACAGTTCGAGAACGATGAGGAAAACGGCAATCCCGATCCCAAGGCACTGGCCGCCGAAAACTGGGACAGCCCGCTCGTTATCACAACTGCCGTTCAGTTTTTCGAGTCGATGTACGCTAACCGTTCCTCACAGTGCCGCAAGCTGCACAATCTGGCGAACAGCGTGATTATTTTCGATGAAGCGCAGATGCTTCCGCTGTGCCACCTGATGCCGTGCGTTGCAGCCATCGGTGCTCTGGTAGAGCAGTTCGGCGCAACTGCTGTGCTGTGTACGGCTACCCAGCCGGTACTCGGCGATTTGATACAACGATTTGCACCGTCGCACGCGATTTCCGAGATTTGTCCGGGGATTCCGTTCTATTTTGACAAATTTCGCCGTGTGACATTCCGGCAGGTCGGTGTACTCGAGGATGACGTACTCGCTGAGCAGCTGTGCACACATGAGCAGGTTCTCTGCATTGTCAATTCCCGCAAAGCAGCGCAGTCCATTTTCTCGCAATTGCCGGAGGAAGGCAGTTTCCACCTGTCCACATTGATGGTGCCGAAGCATCGCCGTTCGGTGCTCGAGGAAATCCGACGCCGACTGAATGACGGTTTTCCCTGCCGTGTCGTATCGACTTCTCTTGTTGAAGCCGGTGTTGACATAGATTTCCCCGCCGTTTATCGTGAACTGGCGGGTCTGGATTCCATTCTGCAGGCCGCCGGACGCTGCAACCGCGAGGGCAAGCGTGCCGCAGAGGACAGCATTGTTACTATTTTCCGCCGCACGGAGAAGGCTCCGCCGCTGTTTGGACAAGCCATCGGCGCGACAAATATTGCGCTGGATAACAATGCCGATCCCGCTTCTCCGCAGACAATGGAAAACTATTTCCGCGAACTGCGCAAGCTGAACGGTTCCGCGATTGATAAAATCGGCGTGATCGACGCGTTTGAGCGTGGACGCGGCGGCTCTTTGTATCCGTTCCGCACGATTGCCGAGAATTTTCGCATGATCGACAACGACACACGCACAGTTTATATTCCGTGGAAGGACGGTTCCGAACTCATTGAGCGGCTTTGCGATGGTGCGTGCTCTAAAAAGCTGTATCGGCAGCTTGGGCAGTATGCCGTGCAGGTGTATGATGCGCATTTTCAGGCGCTGTACGACGCCGGTGCACTTCAAACCGCCGATAAAACCAATGGTCTGGACGACCGCAGTGCTATTCTGTGTGATCTGTCGCTGTATGATGAGAAAACCGGTCTGTCGCTCAAGGCTGACAGCGGTCAGGCGTTTTTCGGATAATTTTTCGCGTAAAAAGGAAAACGGGAGAATGCGGTAACATTCTCCCGGTCTTCCTATAATAACACTCCTCTTATTTCAATCCCACACTGTTTCCAGCGACAACGTCACTATAACATATTATACGTATCGTGTAAACATAAACCGCTTCCTTATCAGAAAATAGATTTATAATTACAACTACTCTTAAAGTTTATCTTGCTTTCATATAGCATAAGTGATATACTACAAATATAGACCGGAATCATCTTCCTGTCTATTCAATAAATTACACCGAAGCCCTGTCACATATCCCACTCTCTGTTGATGCCAAGGAATATCTGGCAAGGCTTCGTAAAGGAGGGAAATATACCAATGTCAATTCAAGTTGAAGTCAGCGGTCCATACGCTCTATTCAGCCGACCCGAAATGAAGACCGAACGCGTCAGCTATGACTGCATGACACCCTCGGCGGCACGCGGGTTACTGGAAAGTATTTACTGGCACCCCGGTCTGCGCTGGATCATCGACCGCATTCATGTCTGTGCGCCGATTCACTTCACCAACATCCGCCGAAACGAGGTAAAGGACACCATTAACGCGCGTTCGGTCAAGGCGTGGATTGCAAAACCCAAGGGTGAGCTATACCTCGCTGCGTCGGAAAGCATTCAGCAACGTGCCGCAATGGTACTGCGTGATGTCCACTATGTCATTGAAGCGCACTTTGAAATGACCGACAAGGCTGCGCCGACTGACAATCCCGGCAAGTTTCAGGACATTATGAAACGCCGTCTGCGCCGCGGACAGTGCTACAGCATGCCCTACTTCGGCACACGGGAATTTCCGGTAAAGTTTGAGCTTTGTGAACAACTTCCGCCTTGTCCGGAGGAACTGCTCGGTGAACACGATCTCGGCTGGATGCTGCTCGACATGGATTACAGCGATCCCGCCAATATCACACCGATGTTCTTCCGCGCCAAGCTGGTAGACGGTGTCATGGAGGTTCCCCCGATTCACAGTGCGGAGGTGGTCAAATGATTTTGCAGGCGCTGACGCAATATTATGATGCCCTCAATGCTCGCGGTGAAATTGATGCGCCCGGCTGGGGCAGACCGAAAATCAGTTATGCGCTCCAGCTGCGCGAAAACGGTGAACTCACCCAGGTTATTCCGCTGCTGCATGAAGTGGATGCAGGCAAAAAGAAAGTGCTCCGTCCGCGTGAGGATATTCATCTGCCGGCGGCAGTCAAGCGTTCTTCCGGTGTCACGTCCAACTTTATGTGGGATAATTCGGCATATCTGCTTGGCATAGACGCAAAAGGCAAACCGGAACGCAGTCTGCAATGCTTTCACGCCGCTGCCGAGCTGCACCACAAGCTGTTAGACACCGTGGCCTCTCCTTTCGCACACGCAATTCTCTCTTTCTTTGATACATGGCAGCCTGCCGAAGCTGCACAGCACCCTGCTCTTGTCGATGATTACGACAAAATCATTTCCGGTGCCAATCTAGTATTTTATGTGAATGGGCAGTATCCGGCAGATGATCCGGCCATCTGCGCTGCATGGCAGGCGCATTATGACGGTGACTCCGATGCACCCAAACAGCAATGTCTTGTCACCGGCGAACTGGATGAGATTGCCGCCGTTCATCCCGCCATCAAGGGTGTGCGTGATGCGCAGTCCAGCGGCGCCGCACTTGTATCGTTCAACGCACCCGCCTTCTGTTCCTACGGTCACGAGCAGAACTACAACGCACCTGTTGGCAAGCACGCTGCATTTGCTTATACGACGGCGCTCAATCACCTGCTGGCTGACCGCGAGCATACGCAGTACATCGGCGACACCACTGTCGTTTGCTGGGCGGAGACCGCGGAACCGCAGTATACTGATTTTTTCAGCTGCCTTATGGGCAATAACACGCAAAGCTGGTCGGATAATGACTTATCCGCTGCGCTCAAACACCTTGCAGACAGCGAACCGTGTCAGGAATTAAATCTTGATCCTGACCGTGCATTCTACATTCTCGGTCTGGCACCGAATGCTGCGCGTCTGAGTGTGCGATTCTTCTATAAAAACACGTTTGGTGAATTGATGAAGAACGTCAACGCGCACTATGAACGTCTGGAAATCAAGCGTCCGGCGAAGGCGCCTGCCGGCTTTTTGCCGATGTGGCAGCTGCTTGCCGAAACCGTCAACCAGAGTGCCCGCGACAAAAAGCCGAGTCCGGTTATGGCCGGTGCGACTGCCCGCGCCGTCTGGAACAATGACCGCTATCCGGCTGCACTGCTGAACGGTGTTATGCTCCGTATCCGCGCAGATTCTGAGATAAACTGGCGGCGTGCCGCAATTTTGAAGGCGTATCTGCTGAAAAACTGCGAAAATCAGTCTAACTATTCTATTCTAAAAGAGGTGGCATATATGCACTTGAACGAAGACTGCACCTATCAGCCCTACGTTCTGGGACAGTTATTTTGTGTCCTCGAGCAGATTCAGCTTGCATCTGTAGATTATCAAATCAACCGCAGTATTAAAGACAGCTATTTTCGTGCGGCTGGCTCCACTCCTAAAACTGCATTTAATAAAATTATTCCGCTTAGTGAGTACCATATGAAAAAACTGATGCGCAATAAGCACAATTACGCCGTTAAATTGCAAAACGAAAAGGAACATCTGCTCTCTCTGCTGACCGAGACGCTTCCCTCTCGCTATAACCCCGAAGAAACCACCTGTTTTTATCTTGGATACTACCATCGCAAAGTAAAGGAGGACAAGTAAATGGAACCCATCAAAAACCGCTATGAATTTGTAATCTTTTTCGACGTGGAAAACGGCAATCCGAACGGCGATCCGGATGCGGGCAACATGCCGCGTATCGACCCGGAAACCGGCTACGGTCTGGTGACCGATGTATGCCTCAAGCGCAAAATCCGCAACTATGTAGAGATGGCTAAGGAAGGCGAATCCGGCTACCGCATTTACGTTAAGGACAGTGTGCCGCTCAACCGCAGCGATGCGGAAGCCTGCGCTTATGTCGGCGTAGCGCCGGACAAGCTCAAGGATGCAAAGAAGAAGGACGATCAGCTTGACAGCAAGCTGCGTGACTTTATGTGCCAGAATTTCTACGATATTCGCACATTTGGTGCGGTTATGACCACCTTTGTCAAGGGTGCGCTCAACTGCGGACAGGTGCGTGGTCCGGTACAGCTTGGCTTTGCCCGCAGTGTGGATCCCATTGTGCCGCAGGAAGTCACCATCACGCGTGTTGCCATCACCACCGAGGCTGACGCGGAGAAAAAGGGCACCGAAATGGGCCGCAAGTACATCGTGCCTTACGGTCTGTACCGTGCGGAAGGCTATGTTTCCGCAAATCTCGCCCGCAAGACGACCGGATTCTCTGAGGATGACCTTGAACTTCTGTGGACGGCAATCATCAACATGTTCGAGAACGACCATTCGGCTGCTCGCGGCAAGATGGCTGTACGCCAGCTGATTGTGTTCAAGCATGATTCCGAGCTTGGCAACGCACCCTCGCACAAGCTGTTTGATCTGGTTCATGCCGAGCACAACGAAGGCGTGATTGCGCCGCGTGCGTACACGGACTACACCATCACGGTTGACGAAGCCGATCTGCCGGACGGCGTGACCTGCAAGGTGCTGGGGTAATCTACGCCGAGGAGGACTTCCTCCAGCTCTCCGGTTTGCAGCATTTTGCATTCTGCCGTCGGCAGTGGGCGCTCATCCATGTGGAGCACCAGTGGGCGGAGAATTACCGCACGGTGGACGGCTCGATTCTGCACGAGAAAGCGCACGGCGGCGGCACGGAAAGCCGCGGCGACCTGCTGATTGTTCGTGCCATGCGTATCCATTCTGCGGTACTCGGTGTGTCCGGTGAATGCGATGTGGTGGAATTTCATCGCTCGGAAAACGGCGTTACCCTGCAGGGACGAGACGGACTGTGGTCACCGTTTCCGATCGAATACAAGCGCGGCAAGCCCAAGCCGCACGACGCGGACGAGTTGCAGCTGTGCGCCCAGGCGATGTGCCTTGAGGAAATGCTGTGCTGTCAGATTTCCGACGGTGCGCTGTTCTACGGTGAACCGCGCCGACGGACGCCTGTCGAATTTACAGACGAACTGCGGCAGCGTGTACGCGACAGCCTTGCCGAAATGCACGACTATCTGCGCCGCGGCTGCACGCCTAAGGTAAAACCGCAGAAAAGCTGCTCAGCCTGCTCGCTCAAGGAATTGTGTTTGCCCGAGCTGATGAAGGCGAAATCTGTCTCCGGCTACCTGAAAGGAGCGATGGAGGAATGAAAAAGCTGCTTAACACGCTGTTTGTCACCTCCGAGGACGCCTATCTGACACTCGATGGCGAAAATGTTGTCGTCAACCGCGAGAAGCAGGTAACGGCTCGATTTCCGCTCCATGCCCTCGCCGAAATTATCAGCTTCAGCTATGCAGGCGCGTCTCCGGCGCTCATGGGCGCGTGCGCAAAACGCGATGTGAGTCTGTCATTCTGTACGCCGAGAGGGCGATTCCTGGCACGAACCTGCGGCGTGAGCAACGGTAATGTACTGCTTCGACGCACACAGTACCGCACGGCGGATGACCCACCACAAGCCTGCCGTATTGCCCGCATGATGGTGTTCGGCAAGATTTACAACGCGCGCTGGAGCATCGAGCGCACCTGCCGCGACCATGCCATGCGCGTGGACACGGAAACGCTCAAAGCCGCCTCCGCCAAGCTGAAAGCGCTGCTGCCGCAGGTGCAGGCAGAGACTGATTCAGGCTCTCTGCGCGGACTGGAAGGCGCAGGTGCGGCCATCTATTTCGATGTATTCGACCGGTTGATTCTCAACCACAAAGACGTGTTTTCGTTCACCGGACGCTCGCGCCGTCCGCCGCTCGACCCGTGCAACGCACTGCTGTCGTTCGCCTATTCCCTGCTGGCGAACGACTGCGCCGCTGCGTTGGAAGCCGTCGGACTGGACAGCTATGTCGGTTTTCTGCACACCGACCGTCCGGGCCGGCAGTCTCTTGCCGCCGATTTGATGGAAGAACTGCGGCCGTGCTTTGCAGACCGTTTTGTGCTTTCGGCTGTCAATCTCGGCAGGTTTTCCGCGAAGGATTTTGAAGCGCAGGAGAACGGTGCGGTTTATCTCTCAGAGAACGCCCGCAAAACCTTTTTACAGGGCTGGCAGGAGAAAAAGCGCGAGGAAATTCGTCACCCGTACCTTGAGGAAAAGCTGTCTTGGGGTATGGTGCCCTACGCGCAGGCACTGCTGCTGGCGCGCTATTTGCGCGGCGATCTGGACGATTATCCACCGTTTTTGTGGAAATGAGGTGTCGAATATGCTGGTTGTGATTACTTACGATGTCAACACCGAAACAGCCGCCGGGCGCAAACGCCTGCGGCAGATTGCCAGGCAGTGCGTCAATTATGGACAGCGTGTGCAGAATTCCGTGTTTGAATGCCTGATTGACGCGGCTCAGTGCCGTATGCTGCAACAGAAGCTGTGCACCATTATGGATGATGAACTGGACAGTCTGCGATTTTACTATCTCGGCAACAAATATGAAAATAAGATTGAGCATTTTGGTGCGAAACGCGGCTATGAGCCGGAAGGCGTGCTTATGGTGTAAGGCGGTGCGAAGTGCAAGCAAACCGAAAAGTGTCGGCGCTTCGCACCGTAATTTCCGATAGATTATATACAATAGTTTTATCGAATGTCAAATTTGCAATTGTGTTTTGCACGAATCTATGCAAAACTGTTATTGTAATTGTTTATTTTGTAAAAATCATTGGGGATAGTCTTGGTGATTTTTGCTGTCGCTCCCTTCACGGGAGCGTGGATTGAAATATACAAACCGTTCTGGACAGCGGCGCAAGCCTCGGTGTCGCTCCCTTCACGGGAGCGTGGATTGAAATTACAAGCCGTTTGTCTCAGAAAACCGTGTGCTTGTCGCTCCCTTCACGGGAGCGTGGATTGAAATTGCTTTTGTGATGCGTACCATGGTAAGTCCTTTCGTCGCTCCCTTCACGGGAGCGTGGATTGAAATAGCTTTACAACGCGGTCAAGCGCATCCTGCACTGTCGCTCCCTTCACGGGAGCGTGGATTGAAATACCATTGCAGACAACCTTTCTGTATCGGATGAACGGTCGCTCCCTTCACGGGAGCGTGGATTGAAATGGCAAGCAGAATTGCCGGGTAGGTAAGTACCAGAACGTCGCTCCCTTCACGGGAGCGTGGATTGAAATTACCAACACCAGCGGCACTGCAGGTGGCTACAAGGCGTCGCTCCCTTCACGGGAGCGTGGATTGAAATTTAGAAGGAATTGCAATAGACCATATTGCGAGGTAAGTCGCTCCCTTCACGGGAGCGTGGATTGAAATGCACTCAACTCGTGCCATAGGTGCATTGCTGATGTGTCGCTCCCTTCACGGGAGCGTGGATTGAAATAGCAACTATGCAAACCGGTATACCTCCACAGGGAGTCGCTCCCTTCACGGGAGCGTGGATTGA
>OHYQ01000340.1_pt1 | contig 12130 bp, 11 predicted proteins | sample 1580281 | NCBI WGS metagenome assembly OHYQ01 (sample SAMEA3882525, study PRJEB24775) | human gut metagenome | biome: human-associated habitat; feature: intestine environment; material: feces | place: Netherlands | collected 2009/2010
TGTCCACCATCGGCATCGCGGAAAACGGCAAGATTAGCTATGCGCTGGAGGGCTCCATCTTCCATGCGGGCAGCACCATCCAGTGGCTGCGGGACGAGCTGCGGCTGGTGGACTCCGCCCCGGAGTGTGACCGGCTGGCGGAATCCGTGGAAAACTCCGGCGGCGTGGTGGTGGTTCCGGCCTTCACCGGGCTGGGTGCGCCCTATTGGGATATGTACGCCCGTGGGGCCATTCTGGGCATCACCCGTGGTACGGGCCGGGCCCATATCGCCCGTGCGGTGCTGGAGTGCATCGCCTATCAGGTGACGGATCTGATGCTGGCCATGCGGCAGGATGCCGGGTGCGACATCACGGCCCTGCGGGCCGACGGCGGCGCCAGCGTGTCGGACATCCTTATGCAGATGCAGGCGGATCTGCTGCGGATCCCGGTGGATCGCCCCGCCATGGTGGAGACCACTGCCTTCGGCGCAGCATCGCTGGCGGGATTGGCCTGCGGCCTGTGGCGGGATACGGAGGAGCTGGCGGCCCTGCGGCGCAGCCAGCGGGTGTTCCTGCCCCAGCGGCCCCAGGCGGACTGCGACGATGAGTACCGTCTGTGGAAAAAGGCTGTCAGCCGGGCCTGTCATTGGGCGGAGTGACATAGGGGCATGGACGAATACACACATATGGATACATAAGCCCATAACAAAGGAGGCCGGACAGAGTCCGGCCTCCTTTGTTATGAGAATCTGAAGGCTCACTGCGCCGTCAGCTGAGCTCGGACTGGCCGGTATATAGCTGATAGTACTTGCCCTTCTGAGCCAGCAGTGTCTCGTGGTTGCCCCGCTCGATGATCTGCCCCTGCTCCAGCACCAGAATGGCCTGTGCGTTGCGAACGGTGGACAGGCGGTGGGCGATGACGAACACCGTGCGGCCCTCCATCAGGGAGTCCATGCCCTGCTCGATGAGCTTCTCCGTGCGGGTATCGATGGAGGAGGTGGCCTCGTCCAGGATCAGCACCGGGGGATCGGACACGGCGGCCCGTGCAATGGCCAGCAGCTGGCGCTCCCCCTGACTGAGACTGCCGCCGTCACCGGTGATGACGGTGTCGTAACCCTGAGGCAGGTGGCGGATGAAGGTGTCGGCGTTGGCCAGCTTGGCGGCGGCCCGGACCTGTTCATCCGTGGCGTCCAGCTTGCCGTAGCGGATGTTGTCGGCAATGGTGCCGGTGAAGAGGTGGGTATCCTGCAGGACGATGCCCAGCGATTTCCGCAGAGAGTCCTTGCGGATCTCCCGGACGTCGATGCCGTCGTAGGTGATGGTTCCCTGTTGGATATCGTAGAAGCGGTTGATGAGGTTGGTGATGGTGGTCTTTCCGGCGCCGGTGGAGCCCACGAAGGCGATCTTTTGACCGGGCTCGGCAAAGAGGGAGATATCGTGGAGCACCGCCTTATCCGGATCGTAGCCGAAGGTGACGTGGTCGAAGCGCACGTCGCCCCGCAGCTCTGTCAGGGAGCCGTCGGGCTTCTTCCATGCCCAGTGGCCGGTGCGCTGAGGTACCTCGGTGAGGGTGTCGCCGTTCTTCTCCACCCGGACGATGGTGGTCTGGCCCTCGTCCTTCTCCGGTTGGGCCTCCATGACGGCGAAGATGCGCTCGGCGCCGGCTATGGCGGCCAGAATGGTGTTCACCTGCTGGCTGATCTGGCTCACCGGCTGGGACACCTGCTTGACGTACAGCAGATAGGCCCCCAGAGAGCCGATATCGAACACACCGCCCATGGCCAGCAGTCCGCCTACGCAGCAGGTGACGGCGTAGTTGATGCGGGAGAGATTGGCGGTGGCGGGCATCATGGATCCGGCATAGGTCTGGGCCATGGTGGCCGCCGTCTGATAGGTATCGTTGCGGGCAGAGAACTGGTCGATGGCCTGCTGCTCGTGGTGGAACACCTTGATAACCTTCTGGCCCTCGATCATCTCCTCAATGTAGCCGTTGAGGTCGCCAAGAGCGGCCTGCTGCCGCTGGAAGCTGACCCGGCTGCGTCCACCGATGACCTTCACCACCAGCAGCATCAGCCCCAGAAAGGCGAAGGTGATAAGGGTCAGTGCCCAGTTCAGGTACAGCAGCATCCCGATGGTGCATAGGAACGTCAGGGAGTTGGACAGCACATTGGCGAAGCTGTTGTTGATCATCTCGGACACCGTGTCGATGTCGTTGGTGAAGCGGCTCATGAGGTCACCGGACGGGTGGGTGTCGAAGTAGCGCAGGGGGAGCTCCTGCAGCTTGTCGAACAGATCCTGCCGCAGGGCGGCCACCGTGCGCTGGGACACCCGCACCATGATGCGGGAGTACACATAGGAGCACAAGGCCGACAGCACGAACACCAGTCCCATCAGCACCAGCAGCTTCAGCAGACCGGCGAAGTCGCCGGGGAGGATGTAGTCGTTGATGGCGGGCTTGAGAAAGTAGCTGCTGGCCACGGAGCCCACGGAGCTGAGCAGCAGGCAGACGGCCACCAGCACCAGCAGACCCTTATAGCGGCCTACATAGTGCAGCAGCTTCTTCACCGTACCACGCAGATCCTGGGGCCGCTGATAGCCGTGGCTGCGGGGGCCGTGGCCGGGTCCGCCGGGACGGCGGGGCGGCATGGAATTTTTCTGTTCAGCCATCGATGCTCACCCCTTCCTGCTGAGACTGATAGACTTCCCGATAGATCTGATTGGACGCCATCAGCTGTTCATGGGTTCCCATACCGGAGATCTTGCCGTCATCCAGCACTAAGATCACGTCGGCGTCCATAACGGAGGAGATGCGCTGGGCGATGATGAGCTTGGTGGAGCCGGGCAGCGCCTCCTTCAGGGCCGCACGGATCTTGGCGTCGGTGGCGGTGTCCACGGCGGAGGTGGAGTCGTCCAGGATCAGCACCTTGGGCTTGCGGAGAATGGCACGGGCAATGCACAGGCGCTGCTTCTGCCCGCCGGAGACATTGGTGCCGCCCTGCTCGATGCGGGTGTCGTAGCCGTCGGGCATCCGGGAGATGAACTCGTCGGCGCAGGCCATGCGGCAGGCGGTCTCCATCTCCTGGTCGGTGGCGTTCTCGTCGCCCCAGCGGAGGTTATCCCGGATGGTGCCGGAGAACAGGGTGTTCTTCTGCAGCACCATGGCGCAGCCCTCCCGCAGCGTCTCCATGGTGTAGTCCTTGACGTTGTGACCACCTACATAGACGGCCCCTTCCGTGGCCTCATACAGCCGGGGGATCAGGCTCACCAGCGTGCTCTTGGCGCTGCCGGTGCCGCCCAGAATGCCCACGGTCATGCCGCTGGCAATGGAGAAGTCGATGTCCGTCAGGTTCCACTCGGCGCTGTCGGGATGGTATTTGAAGTAAACGTGGTCAAAGCGGATGGAACCGTCGGAGAGGGTGAGTTCCCTCTCGGTGCCGTCGCCGGTGATCTCCTTCACGGCATCGTCGTCGGTGATCTCCGGCTGCTCCTCCAGCACCTCCACAATGCGCTTGCCGCAGGCGATGGAGCGGGTCAGTACCATCATCACCATGGCCACCATCATCAGAGACATGAGAATTTCGGAGGCGTAGGTGAAGAAGGCCAGCAGGTCGCCGGAGAGCATCTGACCACCGGCCACATAGTGGCCGCCCAGCCACATGATGGATACGATGGTGCCGCCCATGATGAGGTTCACCATGGGGATGAAGGTCACCACGAAGCCGAAGGCCCGCTCCGCCGTCTGGCGGAGGGTTTCGCTGCGCTGGAAGAATTTCTCCTTCTCCCGGTCCTCCCGGACGAAGGATTTCACCACCCGGATGGCGTTCAGATCCTCCTGCACCACCAGATTCAGACCGTCAGTGGCCTTTTGCAGGGAGGTGAAGAAGGGCCCCACATACCGCAGCACGATGAACACCATCAGTGCCAGCAGCGGCAGGATCACCAGAAAGATCTGGCTCAGCTGCAGACTGATGCGAAGGGCCATCACCAGAGCGGTGATGAGCATCACCGGGGCCCGCACCAGCATCCGCATCCCCATCATCAGGGTCATCTGCACCGACGAGACGTCGTTGGTGAGCCGGGTGATGAGGGAGGCGGTGGAAAAGTGCTCGATGTTGGAAAAGGAGAAGCGCTGTACCTGCCGGTACTCTGCGTCACGGACGTTGGCGCCGAAGCCCATGCCGGCCTTGGCGGCCAGCGCCGCTGCGCCCACGCCCAGCGCCAGGCAGATCAGGGCCATCAGCACCATCTTCAGGCCCATGGTAAGGATGTAGGTGCGGTCGCCGGCACCGCCGTTGCCGCCGATGCCGTAGTCTACGATGTTGCTCATGGCCTTGGGCAGCATCAGCTCCAGCACCGCTTCGCCTGCCGAGCAGAGGATGCCCAGCAGGATGTAGACCCGGTACCCCTTGGTATACGGGGCAAGCTTGCGTATCATAGTTCTGTTTCCTCCGTTTGCGCTGCGAGATTTTGCGCCACCCGTTCCAGATAGCGGTGCAGGGCGGCCAGCTCCTCCGGGGAGAAGCCCTGTTCCATCTGCCGGTTGGTGTCCTGTGCGATGCGGATGAAGTCGCTGCGGAAGCGGCGGCCCTCCTCCGTCAGCCGGAGGACACGGCACCGGGCGTCCTGCTGGCAGGCATCTCTGGTGAGAAGGCCCTTCTCCTCCAGACGGCCCACGATGCCGTTGATGGTGGAAGGCTTCACGGCCATATACTGCTCCAGCTGCCGCTGGGTCACCGGCTCCGGCTGGCGGTGCAGGTACATCAGCGCCCGGCACTGGACCGGAGTGACGCCGTACTGCCGCAGCGAGCGGTCCATGACCATCCGCATCCGGTGCTCGCACTGACCCAGCAGTCGCCCCAGATGATCGCTCTGACAGGTACTACTCAAGGTAAATCGCTCCTCTCTGAATCATTAGCTGGCTAAATGTTAGCGTGCTAAATATTACCACGGAATGGAAGCACCGTCAAGAACAAATGGAGCGGCACCGTGTAAACGATTTGTGAACGGAGAGGTCAGGCGGCGGCGCGGCGGCGTAGGAGGTTTTTCCAGCTCAGCAGGTCGATGTCGTGATATTGAAGCAGCAGACGGACGGTGAAAAAGCTGTCGGCGGTCAGCAGCAGCCACGCTGCCAGCGTCAGCCAAGGCGGTACGGCGTTGAGCCATGGCCGCAGCAGGGGGTGGATATAGCGGACGGTCACGGCCGCCAGCGGCCCCCAGATCAGGGCAAAGGGCAGGCACACCCGGCGGTTCAGGTCCATTTTGGTGGAGGAGTAGTCCCAGAACATGACTCCCAGCAGCCTGTCGCAGCAGAAATGGACGGCGTATTCCACCGCCGTGGCGGTGAGTCCGCCATAGAGGGCCAAGTGCCAGAAGGTGTCCGTCATATCCGGCGGCAGAGCCAGCACCGCCAGCATGGCAAGGCCATATACCGGACACACCGGCAGCAGCAGATACCCCTTGCGGACGGTGTGGCGGGAACGGGTGACAAGGGCATAGACTTTCTCCAACAGATAGCCAAGAAAGCCGTAGGTCAGAAAGCTCCAGAGGTACATGGGCAGCGTCTCCTTTCTGGAGACAGTGTGTCCCGGAGGAGAATGGGTATCCCCACTTGCCAAAGCCATTTTTTTCTGCTATGCTGATGCTATTGAACGTGAGAGGAGGAGCGGCCATGGATCAGCAGTGGGAGCAGCTGCGGCAGCGGTGTCTGGCCTGCCGGGCGTGCAGTCTGGCGGAGGAGCGGACCCAGGTGGTGTTCGGCGTAGGCGATCCGGCGGCGGAGGTGCTGCTGGTGGGGGAGGCCCCCGGCGCCAACGAGGACAAGCAGGGCGAGCCCTTTGTGGGCCGGGCCGGGAAGCTGCTGGACGATATGCTGCAAATGATCGGCCTGTCCCGTGAGCGCATCTATATCACCAACAGCGTCAAGTGCCGCCCGCCTCAGAACCGGGATCCGCTGAACACCGAGAAGGAGGCGTGCAGCGGCTATCTGCGGCGGCAAATGGAGCTGATGCAGCCGAAAATCCTGGTGTGTCTGGGGCGCATCAGCGCCATGGAGCTTATCAAGGCCGATTTCCGCATCACGCAGGAGCACGGCCTGTTTTTCCGGCAGGACGGCATGGAGAAAATGGCCATGTACCACCCGGCGGCCCTGCTGCGGGACCCCGGCAAGAAGCCGGAGACCTTCGAGGATCTCAAGCGCTTACAGGCCAAGATCCGTGAGATCTGCGTCCGGACAAAGCTGGATTTTTAACGACGCACCGGGCCATACTACTTTCATTATTATTTTGTGGGAGGAACACCATTATGTATAAGAATATTGAAAAGCAGAAGGTTCTGCACATGGCGGAGCAGGTGGACTATCAGGACGGCCAGATCATCAGCCGCACACTGGTGCAGAACAGCAAGCTCAGCATGACCCTCTTTGCCTTTGAAAAGGACGAGGAGATCAGCACCCATGCCGCCGGCGGCGACGCTATGGTGACGGTGTTGGAGGGTACCGGCCGCTTCACCGTGGGCGGTGAGGTCTTTCTGGTGTCTCAGGGCGAGACGCTCATCATGCCCAAGGATATCCCCCATGCGGTGTACGGGCAGGAGCGGTTCAAGATGCTGTTGACGGTGTCGTTCTAAAAATCTGGTGCAAAATCCATTGGATTTTGCACCAAAGGCCCCAGCCCGCTGCGTGCATCATTTCTGTGTCAGACCGCAGAAATTCCACACTTGCGGTCTGAGAGGCATTTTGACTGATGCACCGGTCGCCAGCCAAAATGGATCAGACCTTTTCGCCGCCTGCGAGCGGCGAACTCTGCGAGGATTTTGATAGGCCAACGGTCTGCATGGCCTTTCCGGAGCGGTCAGAAGCTTTTTGCTGACTTTCCATCCCGTGTGCTGCGGCACACGGGATGCTTTTTCGCAAAAAAGCAGGAAAAACCGCAAAATAGGGGGTTGCAACTGCCGCATCCCTGCGTTAGAATGAAACTTACGACCATGAAGGAGGGTGCAGAATGCAAGGTGAAGGATTGAAAAAATTACAGAGCGGACAGCCCATCTCCACACGGGAGCAGCTGCTGCTGATCGCTCAGCTGAGCTGGCCGGCCATTCTGGCCCAGATCTCCTCCGTGGTGATGCAGTATATTGACACGGCCATGGTGGGCCAGCTGGGCTCCAATGCCTCCGCCGCTATCGGTGTGGTGGCGACCACCTCGTGGCTCTTCGGCGATCTGTGCATTGCGCTGACCATCGGCTTTAACGTGGCGGTGGCGCAGGCGCTGGGAGCCAGACAGTCGGAGAAAGCCCGCGGCATCATGAAGCTGGCCTTTCTGGTGTGCATGGCCTTCAGCCTTGTGATGATGGCCATAGCGCTGGGCATCACCGGGAATCTGCCTCGCTGGCTGCGGGCAGACCCCGCCATCTGGCAGGATGCCAGCGCCTACTTTCTGGTATTTGTTCTGTCGCTGCCCTTCATGCAGATGAATAACCTCTGCGGCGGACTGTTGCGTTCGGCGGGCAATATGAAAACCCCCGGCATCTGCATGGTGGTGATGTGCCTGCTGGACGTGGTGTTCAACGCCTTCCTCATCTTCCCCAGCGGAACGCTGCGGGTGCTGGGGGTGACGCTGCCGGGCTTCGGTCTGGGGGTTCTGGGTGCCTCCATGGGAACGGCGCTGTCGCAGGTGGTCATTGCGGTGGTGCTGACCTATATCCTGCTGGTGCGGTCGCCGGAGCTGCACCTGCGGCGGGGCGAAAAGGCACGGTTTACGGCGGCACAGCTGAAGCGCTGCCTGTCTATCTCGGCTCCCGTCATGGGCGAGCGCACCATTCTTTCCACCGCCCGGATGGTGACCACCGCCATCGTGGCCCCGCTGGGCATCATCGCCACGGCGGCCAACTCCTTCGCCATAACGGCGGAGAGTCTCTGCTATATGTCCGCCTTTGGCGTGCAGGCGGCGGCCTCCACGCTGGTGGGCCAGAGCGTAGGTGCCGGGCGGAAGGATCTGACCTATCGGCTGGGCTGGCTGACGGTTGCGCTGGGCATGGGCTTGATGGTGATCACGGGGACGCTGCTGTATGTGCTGGCCCCGGCCATGATCGGCATGATGGCGGTGGACGAGGCCGTCATTGAGCTGGGCGTGCGGGTGCTGCGGATCGAGGCATTCGCGGAGCCGTTATTCGGGGCCTCCATCGTGGCCAGCGGCGTGTTTCAGGGGACCGGCAGTACACTGGTGCCCATGCTGCTGAATTTTGGCACCATGTGGGGCATCCGTGTGCCGCTATCGGCCATTCTGGCGGCCAAGTGGGGCCTTGTGGGTGTTTGGGTGGCCATGGCCCTGCAGCTGGGTGTGTGCGGTATCTGCTTCCTGATCCGTCTGGCCGGCAAGCGCTGGCTGCCCAAGGAACCACTGCAATAAGAAAAATACACGGCACAGGGCCGGAGCGGGATACCGCTCCGGCCCTGTGCCGTGTATGGAAAAAGATGGGGATCAATAGGAGCCCAGGTCGGCGGACTTGTCGCCCACGGGATCGGTGCCGAACTGATATTCGTTGCCGGGGAGAACGGCGTTGAGGATCACACCCGCCAGAGCGGCGATGGCCAGACCCGTCAGGGTGATGCTGGCGCTGCCCACGGTGAAGGTGATGCCACCGGTGGCACTGAAGCCCAGTCCGCAGACGAAGATGACAGCGGCGATGATGAGGTTGCGGGATTTGGTGAGATCCACCCGATTCTCCACCACGTTCCGCACGCCCACGGCGGAGATCATGCCGTACAGGATGAAGCTGACGCCGCCCACGATGGCGGTGGGGATGGAGTTGACCAGCGCATCGAACTTGGGGGAGAAGGAGAGGATGATGGCGTAGACGGCTGCCAGCCGCACGACACGGGGGTCGTAGACCTTGGACAGGGCCAGCACGCCGGTGTTCTCGCCGTAGGTGGTGTTGGCCGGGCCGCCGAAGGCACCCGCCAGAGCGGTAGCCAGACCGTCACCCAGCAGGGTCCGGTGCAGACCGGGGTCGGCGATGAAGTTGCGGTTGGTGGTGGAGGAGATGGCGGAGATGTCCCCGATGTGCTCCATCATGGCGGCGATGGCGATGGGGGCCATCACCAGAATGGCGGTGAGGTCAAACTTCGCCAGCACGAACTGCTGCAGGCCGACGACGCTGGCGCTCTTCACGGCGGAGAAGTTGATGAGGGGCTGCATGACACCGTTGGCATCCGGCAGCTGGGCGCCGCAGAGGGTAGCCACCAGCGCCACCAGATAGCTGCCCACCACACCCAGCAGGATGGGGATGATCTTCACCATGCCCTTGCCCCAGATGTTGGCCACGATGATGATGGCGATGGCTACCAGCGCCAGCCACCAGCAGGTGCTGGCATTGCTGACGGCGGTTCCCGCCAGATTCAGACCGATAAGGATGATCATGGGGCCGGTGACGATGGGAGGGAAGAACCGCATGACCTTCTGTGCGCCCACCAGCTTGAACAGCAGCGCCAGCACCAGATACAGCAGGCCCGCCACCACGATACCGCCCATGGCGTAGGCCAGCTTGTCGCTGTCGGACATGGTGGCGTACTTTCCGGCGTTGAAGGCCGCCATGGCCTGGAAGCCGCCCAGATACGCAAAGGACGAGCCCAGGAAGGCGGGGACCTTCAGCTTGGTGCAGACGTGGAACAGCAGCGTGCCGAGACCGGCAAACAGCAGCGTGGTCTGGATGGACAGGGGCAGACCGTAGCCCTGCACCAGAATGGGGACCAGCACCGTAGCGCCGAACATGGCAAACAGGTGCTGCAGGCCCAGCAGGAGCATCCGGGGGACGCCCAGCTCACGGGCGTCGTAGATGGCGTCGTGTCCGAGTTTTTTGTTCATGTGACAGTTCCTCTCTTTCGTTTGTGGGTTTTATGAAAAAATAATTGCTGACCGGCTCAGGCGCAGAAAGCGCAAAAAAAATGACCGGTAAAAATACCGGTCAAAAAGGAAAAACAGAAACAGAGGGAGCGGAAAATTTGGTGAGCAGCGTGCAGACCTTCATTTTCATCACTCCCTTCGAATTGTCTTGCTTATTATACGGGCCTCCGGCGGGAATTGCAATGCACTGTTGTTCCAAGAAATGCCGGCCTGTCTGCCGCCTATTTGGCGGAGTTATCCAAAGCCCGGCGGATGGGCGGCGTCAGCAGAGCCGTCACCAGAATTTTCAGAGCGTCGCCGGGGAGGAAGGGCAGCATCCCCGCCCACAAAATGGCGGAGAGGTCCATGCCCTTGCCCATATAGCCGTTGAGGATCATCGCCATGTACGGCAGCCCCACGGCATACAGCACCGCCAGCCCCGCCAGCGCCGCCAGTGCAATGCGCCAGAAGGAGCGGGTGCTGCGGGACAGCCGCCCGATGACCCATGCGGCGGGAATGAGTCCCAGCAGAAAGCCGAAGGTGGGGTGCAGCACATAGGAAAAGCCGCCGCCTGCGGTAAAAATAGGCAGCCCCAGCAGCCCCAGCGCCACATAGATCAGCTGTGACAGCGCCCCGCAGCCGCTGCCCAGCAGACAGCCCGCCATGGCGGTGAAGAAGAATTGCAGAGTGATGGCGGAGGGACCCAAGGGAATTTTCAGAAATGCTCCCACCGCCGTCAGGGCGGCGAACAGAGCGGTGCGGACAAGCTGTCGAGTGGTCATGGCGGTGCTCCCGGTATTCAAATAAAGATAACGGCATTATACAGGAATCCGGCGGCGGATGCAAGAGGGGAGGTTTACAAATCCCCACAGGCGTGGTAAAGTATTGCGGAAAGTGAGGTGCGGCCATGGAGCGGCGTGTGTATCGCTATGAGACGGTGGGTTCCACCAATACGGAGCTGATGGCGCTGGCCCGGCAGGGGGCGGCGGAGGGCACCGTGGTGCTGGCCCGGCAGCAGACGGCGGGCCGGGGCCGCATGGGCCGCAGCTTCCAGTCCCCGGCGGGGCTGGGGCTGTACGGATCGGTGCTGCTGCGGAGCAGCCCGGAGGACGCCCCTCGCATTCCGGCGCTGGCGGCCACGGCGGTGCGCCGTGCCATCCGCCGCAGCTGCGGTCTGTCCTGCGGCATCAAATGGCCCAACGATCTGGTGCTGTCGGGCCGGAAGGTCTGCGGTATTCTGGCGGAGGCCCTGCCGGGGCCGGAGGGCAGCCTGTGGGTCATCGTGGGCATCGGCATCAACGTCTGCCAGCGGCGGGAGGATTTCCTGCCGGAGCTGCGGGAGACGGCGGCGTCCCTGTCCATGATCGCCGGGGCGGAGATAGACCGGGCGGCGCTGGAGACGGCCTTTCTGGAGGAACTGGAGGCCCTGCGGCGGGAACTGCCCCAGGAGACGGCGGAGCGGCGGCAGGAGTACGGAGCCGCCTGCCTGAATTTGGATTGCCGGGTCCGGGTGCTGCGCCCCGGCGGAGAGCGGGAGGCACTGGCGGTGTCCCTGACACCGGACTACGGCCTTGTGGTGCGCTATGACGACGGCGCGGAGGAGGTTCTTCGCAGCGGCGAGGTATCGGTGCGGGGCCTGTACGGATATACGGATAAGGAGTGAGTGTATGAAGGAGCTTTGGAGCCTGTTTCTGACCTTCGCCAAGGTGGGGGGCATGACCTTCGGCGGCGGCTATGCCATGCTGCCCATTTTGCAGCGTGAGGTGGTGGAGAACAAGGGCTGGGCCACCGATGAGGAGCTGACGGACTATTTCGCCATCGGCCAGTGTACCCCCGGCGTCATCGCCGTGAACACCGCCACCTTCATCGGCCAGAAGAAGGCCGGCATCGCCGGCGGCATCGTGGCCACGCTGGGGGTGGTGTTCCCGTCCCTGCTCATCATCGTGGCGCTGGCGGGAGTCATCGCCAGCTTTTCCCACCTGACATGGGTGCAGCACGCCTTCGCCGGGATCCGGGTCTGCGTGTGCGTTCTGATCTTCAATGCGGTGCTGAAGCTGTGGAAAAGCGCCGTGAAGGATGTATGGGGTCTGCTGATCTTTCTGGCGGTGCTGGCAGCGTCCCTGCTGACCAGCTTCTCCCCGGTGTGGTACGTGCTGGCCGCCGGTGTGGCGGGCGTGCTGATCCAGAATCTGAAGGGGGCGAAGAAATGACCTGTCTGCTGCTGTTTTACGAGTTCTTCAAGACGGGCCTGTTCGCCATAGGCGGCGGCCTTGCCA
>OHYQ01000341.1_pt1 | contig 12057 bp, 9 predicted proteins | sample 1580281 | NCBI WGS metagenome assembly OHYQ01 (sample SAMEA3882525, study PRJEB24775) | human gut metagenome | biome: human-associated habitat; feature: intestine environment; material: feces | place: Netherlands | collected 2009/2010
TGGCGCAGTAGCTGCTGCGGATCGAGCCGATGTTCTCCCCGGCGAAGCCGCTGAGGGCCACGCCGCCGCCACGGATCTGGAGTACCTCCACGTTGGCCATGGCGTAACTCTGGCTCACCAGACCGCTGTTGCCGCCGGTGAAGCCGCCCATCAGCAGACGGGCATAGTTGCTGCTGGCGGTGAGGGAGGGAGTACTGACGCTGCCGGAGCGGATGGTCCCGGCATTATAGCCCACGAAGCCGCCCATATACAGGACGCTGCCCTGATAGGCGTGGGCTGTGACGGAGTAGCCCGCCGCAGCGCAGTTGTAGACGGTGCCGTCGTTGCGGCCTGCCAGAGCGCCGACATAGGCGGTACGCAGGCGCAGGATGCCCTGCAGGGTCACGGAGTAGTCCTGCTCCCCGGTGGTGAGCACCACATTCCGCAGACTACCCTGATTCAGGCCGAAGAGTCCGGCGTAGTCGCCGCCGTTGGGACTCTGGAGCGGCACAGCGGCGATGGGATAGGTGCCGCCGTCATAGATGTGGGTAAAGGGGACGACGGCACTGCTGCCGATGGGCTGCTGGCTGGTGACGGCGGCGCCGCTGCGGCCGTAGTTCGCCCAGTCGTAGCCGGAGTAGTCGATGCTGCGCTCCTGCTGGAGGGTGGTGTCCTTGGCCAGCAGGGGGCTGTACTGCTCATAGTACAGGCTCAGGTTATTCAGCTGCCGGGCTGTGCGGATGCCGATCTCGCTGGGGGCCTCCGGGGCCTCGGAGCCCTCCGATACCCAGCAGGTGAAATGGGGATTGAAGTAGTAGGTGGTGTCCTCCACCTGCACCCGGCGGTAGAAGTCCGTGGATACCTCGGTGGTGTTCACCAGTGTCCGGGGCAGGGGCAGCAGGTAGTAGCCCCCGCCCATGTCGATGGCGTTGGCACGGTACAGGGTAGAGGTGACCTCCCGGCCCCCCAGCGAATAGCGCACCGTCAGATCCTGCTCCGGCAGCGTGCTGTACACCATGCCGTAGCCGTCGCCCGCCACCGTGCCGGTGGTTTTGACGGTGGACTTGTTGGCGCCACGGAAGCCGTAGCTGCCGTCGGAATAGACCTCGTAGTACACCAGTGTACCGGCCTCGAACTGAGCCTGCCAGTCGCCGTAGTGGGTCAGCCCCATCAGACGGGGATAGGAGTAAGCGCCCAAGCCCATGCCGTCCACCAGGTTATAGGCCACGGTGTCGCTGCCGCCGGTCTCAGCGGTGAAGGCGTCGTTGAGGTACTTCGCGATGGCGTCGGCCCGGTTGCGGCCGCTCCACTGCTCATAGTCGGCAAAGACCGTGCCGTCCATGTCGTGGTCGCCGTGGGACATATAGTAGGTGCTGGTGATATCGGGCTTGCCGGTGGTGACATCCGCAGGCTTGGCGGTGGAGTAGGTGAGCTTTTCACTGCCGTTCAGCCGGGCGCTGGCGCTGTAACAGGTGTCGATGACGTCGCCGTAGGACAACTCACCGCCCACCAGACCCGCCATGACGTCGGCCTCCTGAAAGCCGGCGGTGTAGCAGTCCCGCAGGGTGATATCCGCCGTGCCGATGCAGCTGCCGATGAGGCCGCCGGTGGTGCCGGAGGCGTAGAGATAGCAGTCAGCGTAGGAATGTTCCACATAGACGGTGCGAGTGCCGCTGATATAGCCCACCAGACCGCCGGCGCAGCGGCCGCCCTCCAGCACGGAGGAGGCGAAGCTGTTGCGGACGGTGAGATCATAGCCGCAGCGACCTACCAAACCACCGGCGGTGGCGCCGCTGATCCAGATATCCTGCTCACTTTTGCTGCTGAGCTTGTCACGGGTGGGGCTCAGGTAGACCTGACAGCCCTCAATGGTGGTGCCGCCCCGGAGGGAGCCGGCCAGACCGCCGGCATTGCCGCCGGCGCTGATCTGGGCTCCGCACAGACGGATGTTTCGCAGGGTGCCCCGGAAGCTCTCGAACAGGCCGCCGTCGCCGTCGGTATCCACCGGCAGCTCATAGATCACAGGGTGATAGGACTGGGTGCCTACGGCGACGGTGCTGTCGTAATAGGCGAGGTTCTCATTATAGATGGGGGTGAAGCTCCGACCCGGATAGCAGCTGTCCCAGCCGTCGTCCATGCCGGTGTTGACGAACTGGATATCCTGCTCCTGCAGCGCCCGTGTGATGGCGGTGGGCAGACCGGAGCCCTCGTCCAGATTTTGCAGATGCCGGGCATAGGTGACCACGGCGGTGGTGCCGCCGTCCCGCACCTCGGCAAAGAGACTGTTGGTGGTGAGCTTGCCAGTGACGGAGTCCACCAGACGGCTGTCGCTCTCCACCTCCACCTTCAATGTCAGGTCGGAGCCGGGGGTCAGCTGCCGGAAGCGGCGCTGCTGGGAGAAGCGTTTGCCCTCCGTCAGGTCGTCCAGCACCATGGTGACGGTATAGGTGCGGTAAGAGACGTTGACTTCGGAGCCGGTGAGCTCCATCCGCCCGGTGGAGTGGCCCTGTGCGTCCGTTACCGTCACATAGAAGTGCAGGGGGTCACGGGGCGTGTCACAGGTGACCTTCAGCAGCAGACGCTCCTTGTTGATGATCTCCATCTTGGGGGTCAGCTTGCCGGTGTCCTCGCTCTGGACGCTGTCGCCGCCGTAGTAGCCCACGGTAGCCCCCTCCTGCACCCGGCGATCCCGTGAGCGCAGGGGGTTGAAGGTGTCGAAGCTGTACTGCATGGGCTTTTCGCTGTAAAACACGGCGTAAACACTGCCGCTGCCGGGGTCATACTCGATGACCCAGTTGGCGTCCCACAGCTCCGCCTCCACCTGCTCACGGGGCAGGATGCTCCCGGCGGCGGAGGTGTCGGAGCTCTTGGCGGCGGAGGTGACGTAGTACAGAGTACTGGTGGTGTACTTATCCTGCTCGGCGTCCCAGGGGATGTTGTTCAGGGCCGTGGCCCGGTCCTTGCCGTACTCGTCGCTGCGGCCGCTGGCCTGCAGCTGGGAGAGCCGGTTCTGGGCCGCCAGATAGATGGTCTCCGCCTTGGAATCCAGCTCCGACTGGCGGATGCTGCGCTGGTGGCGGCTGATGGGGATCATGGCCAGCGCCAGCAGGATGATGAGGATGGCCAGCGCCAGCAGCACCTCCGTCAGCGTGAAGCCCCGTCTATTCCGTTGTAGGTTTCTCTCAGTCATAGAAAAAGCTCCCCGCCCCACGGCATCCTCAGGACATGATCTCGAAGTAGGTGATGACCAGCGTGGTCTCCACGGTGCCGCTGTTGCGGCCCTCGGTATAGGTGTTCATATTCATGTCGGAGATCTGGCTGATGTTCTCGCTGGAGCACAGCCGGTCCACGATCTGCCGGGCCTGCGCATAGGTGGAGGTCCGGAAGGTCATGACGATGGGCCGCAGCATGATATAGTCCTGCTGCACGGTACCCGCAGAGCAGTCCAGCGAATAGTCCAGCGTGTCGCTCATGATCTCGTGGAGCTCGATCATCAGCTTGCCGCTGTTGTCGTACTGGGGGATGGTGCGCTTCTCGCCCGCCGCCTTGATCTCGTCAATGGCCTTCTGCATCTGCTGCATCTGGGCCATTTTCCCCTGATTGGCGTCCAGCTCCGTCTGCTCGGCCTCCATGTTCAGCCGATAGCTGGATACCTGATCGTTGATGGGGATGAGGATCAGCTTACAGTAGCCCGCCACCAGCACCACCACGATCAGCACCAGCAGCAGGATCTTTTCCCGTCTTGTCAATTCCCGGTTCATTTGTCTGCCTCCTCTGCGCTGCGTAGGGTGATGCGGACGGTGAAGTCCAGAATGGTGGAGACGTTGCCGTCCTCCGTGGAGGCCAGATTCAGCTCCACATTGCTGACGATGGGGGACTGCTGGATCACGTCAAACATCCGGGAGATCTGATCCAGACTCATGCCGGACATGGCCACCACCATCTTGTTGCCGGATACCTGCAGCGATACCAGCCGTCCACGGGACAGCATCTCCTGCTCCAGCAGATCCAGCGCCTTCTGGCGGTCCACCAGAGTGCCGTTGTCCTCGCTGCCGTCGGTGGCCCACTCCATGGAGTAGGTGCGGTATTCCATCAGCAGACGGTCGTAGCCCTTCAGCAGCTCCTGCATCTGGGTATACTCCGTGTGAACGGAGGCGTAGGCGGCCTGCGCCGCATCCAGCCGGCGGTACTGGTCGATGACGCCGAACTTGGCCACGCAGCCCGCCAGAATGACGATGGCCAGACAGCCCACCAGCAGGGTCAGACGGGGATTGCCCTTCTGTTCCCGCATATTCAGATTGATGCCCTGCTTATGGGGGCATTTGAGGGTCTTGCGACCGGCCTCCGAAGGCCCCTTTTTCATCTTTTCTACCATTATCGCAGGCCCCCCTTGATGCCAAGATCCACGCCGCCGATGGCCCGCAGGTACATCCACGGCTCCTCGGTGGACATCCGCTGGCCCAGCAGCTCGGCGGAGGTGTGCAGCGTCATGCCGGTGGTATCGGCGATGGTGTCGTACAGCGGCTGAATGGCGCTGCCGCCGCCGCACAGGCACAGCTGCGTCAGCTCCCGCTCCCGGTTGTTGTAGTTGAAGAAGTTCACGGCCTTCACCACCTCCACGGCGATGCGGCCATACAGCTCACGGGCCTGCTCCGACTCCAGCACATGGTTGTAGTTCTGGCGCACGTACTCGTGAGCCACGTGGACGTCCACGCTGCACTGATCGGCCACCAGATGCTCCAGATCGGACATTCCCACCTCGATCTCCCGGCGGCTGGCGAAGTGGCCGCCCCGGTAGATATACAGGAAGGTGGCGCTGTGGCCCAGATTCACCACGCACAGGTCACGGCCCTCCTGCCGGGTGCGGCGGTAGTAGGCCTGCAGCACGGCGCTGTACGCGCACTCGCTGGGGGTCAGCACCCGCAGGCGGAAGCCCGCCCGGCGCAGCATGGTCCGATAGCTCTCCACGGTGCTCTTCAGGGTGGCGCAGGCCAGCAGATTCATCTCCGTGGGATGGCCGGACTCGTCCCGCAGCACCTCCCGCATGGAATAGTCGAAGAAGTACTTGCTCTTCTCCTCCGTTAGATAGTCCCGGAACTCATAGGGCAGGTTATACAGCAGCTGCTGCTCCGTCATGGCGGGCATCACCAGCTCACGGGTGAACACCTCCGTGGAGGGCAGCACCAGCGCCGCATGGGTCAGGGGGATGCCGTTACTTTTGGCCGTCTGGCGCAGGAAGTCCGCCATGGCGTCCATGGACAAAATCCTCGAACCGGAGACCATGTTGTCCGGCAGCTCCGCCGTGACGGCCTTTTTCAGGTCCGCACCGGCGAAATATACCAGCTTGACGCTGCTCTCACCGATGTCAAAGCCAACGATCTTTTCCAAAATGCTCGTCCTCACTTTCAAGAATTACAGCAGCCCCAGATACCAGTCGATGATCTGTTGGCCGCACAGCGCCGTCAGCCAAGCGCCAAGGGCGATGCTGGGGCCCCACGGGATGGCCTCGCCGCCGTCCCGTTTTTTTTGCAGGAGTCCCCACACGATGCCGATGACGCAGGCCGCCACCAGACACAGAAGGTTCCGCTTCCAGCCAAAAAACAGCCCCGTCAGGAACAGGAGCTTGATGTCGCCGCCGCCCATGGCCTCACGGCCCAGCAGCTTCTCCATCCCCAGCACCAGAAGCAGCACACACCCCGCCACCGCCAGACCGCCGATGGCGCCGTCCAGCGCCCGCCGGAGCGGCTGGGGGGCGAAGAAAAGAGTGATGATAAATAGCACAACGCCGACCGCTATAAAACGGTCGGGGATGATGTACCCCTCCAAATCCGCAAAGGAGCAGACCAGCAGGATGCTGGCCATGCACCAGCCTTCGAGAGCTTGGAGCGAAATATCATAATGCAGCAGCAGCGTCACGAACACCAGCGCCGAGACGGCCTCGGCCAGAACGTGACGCCGGGAGAGCTTGGCCCCGCAGTAGCGGCAGCGTCCGTGGGCGGCCAGATAGCTGACCACCGGGATCAGGTCCCGCACCGTCAGCACATGGCCGCAGGCGTCGCAGTGGGACCGGCCACGCAGCACGCTCTCCCCATGGACGATGCGCCAGGCTGCACAGTTCAGAAAGCTGCCCATGCACGCACCCAGCAGGGCGGCCAGCAGGCAGCAGTAAACAGTTAGGAAGGGATCGGCATACAACATGGGGAAGGCTCTCCTTTAGATGGGACTGCTCTCACGGAGCGGGGAGGGACGTCAACCCACGGCCATCCCCGCCCGATGAGAGACGGGTCGCCCCGCACCGGCCGGGCCGGTGCGGGAGCTGTTGCGTGTGAATGTGACAAGAGAATGTCAGTTGATCTCGGGCGTACCCAGCGTCCAGGTGAAGGTCTTGCTGTCGGCATTGGCGGCATCAGTCAGCTTAGAAGCGGTGTAGGTGATGGTGCCGTTGGCGACGGTCAGCTTGTCAGGATAGTTCAGGGTCAGGGTATCGTTACCAGTGGGGCCCTTCAGGAAAGCATCCTTATCAGCGGGAGCCTTGGTGTTCTCGGTGAGCATAGCGGTCTGCCACTCGGCATAGGTAGCACGGACATTGGCCACGTCAGCGGCCTCCTTGGACTTGGTCAGGGCACCGTTGAACACGGGGATGGCGATGGCCACCAGCACAGCGATGATGGCGACGACGATCAGCATCTCCATCAGAGTGAAGCCCTTCTTGTTTTGCAGTTTCTTCAACATAGTTCTACATCTCCTATTATTTTTTGCGGTTTTTATCTTGATCCGTACAGGGTTGTTATACGGATAGGATATGAATTTGGGTGCGGCGGCCTTACATTCCGCCGTAGAGGGTGAACAGCGGCAGATACACCGCCAGCAGCAACACCACTACGATCACCGCCAGAGCGATGGTGATGATGGGCTCCAGCACCGACAGCAGGCGGGCGGTGGTGACCTCCACCTCGTTGTCAAAGTATTCACCGATGACGTCCAGCGTCTCCTCCAGCGAGCCGGACTGCTCGCCTACGCCCACCATCTCCGTCAGCATTTTGGGGAAGTACTCGATCTGACCCATGCTCTCGGAAATGGTGCGGCCACGCTCCACCTTCTGCTTCACCTCCTGCACGGCCAGTGCGAAGGTGTAGTTGCTGATCACGTTACCGGTCACATCCAAGGCCTTGGGGACCGGCAGGCCGGCCGTCAGCATGGTGGCCATGCTGTGGGCGAACTGTGCGGCGGCGTTGAGGGTATGGAGCTGGTGGAGGGGGGCCTTGGTGAGGCTCCATGCGGCGATGGCCTTCCGGCCCTGAACAGAGCGGCGGGCCACCATATAGGCAATGCCCAGCCCGGCGGCGATCAGCAGAAGCAGCCACCACCAGCCCACGAAGAAGTCACTGATGGCCAGCAGCACACGGGTGATGCCCGGCAGCTGGGTGTCCATCTCGGCAAAGACATCGTTGAAGGCCGGGACGGCCACGGCGATGATGATAATAAACACGACGATGGCCACCACAATGACCATGGTGGGGTAGGTCAGGGTGCTGACCACCTTGGCCTTGGTCTTGGCGGATTTATCATAGTATCGGTGCAGCCGCTGGAAGCACTCCTCCAGCGTGCCGGACTGTTCTCCGGCCCGGACCGTCTCGATGAAGGTCTTGGGCAGATAGGGAGCGTTGTTTTCAAAGCTCTGGGCCATGGAGTAGCCTGCGCCCACCTCCTCGGCCACCTTCTCCAGCATCTGGCGGATGTGGCGGTTCCTGGTCTGGGCCGCCACCATCTCCACACAGTGCTGAATGGACATACCTGCGGCGAGGATAATGGCGAACTGGGAGCAGATCAGGGCCAGCTCCTTTTCCTTGATCTTCAGGCCGATGGGGCGGTTGAAGATGTTTTCCTTCTTCTCCCTTACCTCCTCCAGCCGGGTGATAACGGCTACGGTCTCCCGCAGGCGGCTGGCGGCCTCGAACTCGTCATAGGCCCGGATGACGCCGGATACAGCCGTTCCGTCCTTGGTCTGGCCCTTGTAACGGTATGTGGTCATGGCGTGTCTCCGCTCCTTCCGTGCCGGGTTTTACGCAATTACTCGTCTACTGTGGTGTTGATGATGCGGGCGGCCTCCTCGGCGGAGGTGACACCCTCCAGCACCAGACGGCGGCAGCTCTCCCTCATGGAGCGGAAGCCGTTTTTGCGGGCCTCCTCCGTCAGCCGCTCCTCGTTGGCGCCCTCGCTGATGAGCCGCCGCAGGCGGCCGCTGAGCATCAGGATCTCGAAGGCGGCCCGGCGGCCGATATAGCCGGAGTGATGGCACTCCGGGCAGCCCTCGCCCTTATAGAAGGTGACGTGGCTGTCCTCCGGCATCCCCAGCAGGGCCAGCTCCTCGGCAGAGGGCTGATAGCCCTTCTTGCAGTGGGGGCAGACCTTCCGCAGCAGACGCTGGCTCACCACGCCCCGCAGGGCGCTGGCCACCAGCCACGGCTCCACGCCTACGTCCTTGAGCCGGTATACGGCGGACACGGCGTCGTTGGTGTGCAGAGTGGAGAACACCAGATGACCGGTGATGGCGGCCCGCATGGCGATGGAGGCCGTCTCGCCGTCCCGGATCTCACCCACGGAGATGATGTCCGGGTCCTGACGCAGGATGGCCCGCAGGCCGCTGGCGAAGGTCATGCCGGTTTTCTCGTTGATCTGGCACTGGCTGACGCCGGGGATGTGGTACTCCACCGGGTCCTCCAGCGTGACGATGTTGATCTCCTCACGGGACAGATCCCGGATCATGTTGCACATGGTGGTGGACTTACCGGAGCCTGTGGGACCCACCAGCAGAATGACGCCGCTGGTGTTTCGCAGCAGAGCGTTGTAGTTGTCAAGATCCTGCCCCTCCAGTCCCAGCTGGGATTTGCTGAGGGCCTGAGCGGACTTGTCCAGCAGACGCAGCACCATCTTCTCGCCATACACCGTGGGCATGGAGGAGATACGCAGATCCAGACTGTGGCCCCGCACCGACTGGATGGCGTGGCCGTCCTGCGGGATCTTATGCTCGGCAATATTCATACCGCCCATGATTTTCAGGCGGGAGATCACGGTATTCTGCAGGTCGGCGGGCACCGTCAGGATGCGGCGGGGCAGACCGTCGATGCGCATCCGCACCACCATCTCGCCCTCCTGCGGCTCCAGATGGATGTCGCTGGCCCGCTCGGTATAGGCCCGCTCGATGAGGGCGTTAACGAAGCGGATGGTGGGGGCGGACTCCTGAGGGTCCGCCGTGTCCTGCACCATTTGGGCGGGGATGACATCGCTGCTGCTGCCGGCCTCTCGCTTCATCTCCTCGATGACCCGTGCCGTACCCTCGTTGCCGTACAGGCGGCTGATGGCCTGCTCCACGGCCTTGCGGGTGGCGATCATGGGGATGATGCGCTTACGGGAGGCGGTTTTGACCTCATCCTGAGCCACGAAGTCCAGAGGATCGCTCATGGCCAGATACAGGCTGTTGCGTACCAGCTTCACCGGCACCACGCAGTATTTCTTGGCGATGTTCCGGGGGACATACTGAGCCAGTTCCACGGGGATGGAAATGGCCGTCAGGTCCACAAAGTCCACGCCCAGCTGCACTCGCAGAGCGTCGATGAGCTGCGCCTCCGTGATGAAGCCGTTCTGAATCAGCACATCGCCCAGCCGCTGCTTTGTCTCCTTCTGGAGTGCCAGAGCACGCTCCAGCTGTTTTTCTGTGATGGTCCCGGACGCCACCAGCAGATCGCCCAGACGCATATAGGCCATTTCACTCACCTCCCGGTCGAAAGTCCGTCATGTACGGACAGGGGTAAAACGCACAGCCCACGCCGACGTATTCGACAATGTCGGATCCTGTACGTTTGTGGGCTATAATATACCCTAATTGCACTGCAAAGTCAACCGATTTTTCGTGATTTATTAAAAAAATTCTCACAAATTCTCTATAAAACGACATATTAGTCCGATATGAGAAAAGTATGAGAAAAATGTTGAAAACTGAGTTTTTGACTGACCGAATGACAGAAATGACAAAATGGAGCCAGTATTTTTCCAAAAACGAAAAGAGGACAGCTATGGGCTGTCCTCTTTGGAATAAACAGTTTATCGATTAGCGGAATTTTAACGGGCCGACAGATGCGGCTCCAGCCAGTGCCAGATGTCCTCATAGACCGTCTGGCGCATGGGGCCTTCGTTGAGAATCTCGTGTCTCAGGCCGGGATACAGCTTCAGAGTCACGTCCGACAGGCCCGCCTTGCGGAAGGCGTCGGCGGTGCGGCGGACGCCCTTGCCCATATCGCCCACCGGGTCCCGGTCGCCGGAGATCACCAGCACCGGCAGGCTGCTGTCCATGCGGGCCAGATTCTTGGGGTTCTGGTTGAAGGCGATGCCGTGGAGCATCTGGCGGAACAGCCCCACCGTGGCATCGGCGCCGCAGAGGGGGTCGGCAATGTAGCGGTCCACATTTTCGGAGTCCGCCGACAGCCAGTCATAGCCGGTGCGGTTGGGAGCAAAGGCCTTGTTGTAGCCGCCGAAGGCTAGATCGTTCACCAGCTTGCTGGCAGAGGAGGGGCCCTGTGCGGCGCAGATCACCTCCGCCACGGCACGGCCTCCGGTCAGCTTGGCCTGTGGCTGCCAGCCGGTACCCATGATGATGGCGGCCCGCAGGGTGCCGGGATAGCGGATTAGATAGCTGCGGGCCAGAAAGGAGCCCATGCTGTGGCCCATGAGGCACAGCGGCACACCGGAAAACTCCCGCCGCAGCTGTTCATGGAGCAGCTGGATATCCGCCACCACCGTCTCCCACGGGGTGCCGTCGCCAAAGTAGACGGGGGTTCCGCCCTCCGGCAGAGAGCCGCCGTGGCCCAGATGGTCGTGGCCCGCCACGGCGATCCCCTGCTCATTGAGGTAGCGGGCGAAGCCGTCGTAGCGGCCGATATGCTCGGCTACGCCGTGGGAAATTTGCAGCACGGCACGAGGCGTTCCCTCCGGCAGCCACTGCATGGCGTGGAGCTGAGTCTTGCCGTCGCTGGAGAGAAAGGTGAACTCGGTGAGATTTGTCATGGAAATTTCATCCTTCCTATGGTAAAATAAGAATCATTCTATGGACAGTATATCACAAACTCACCAAAAAGAAAAGAGGAGACGGCTATGGCATCGTATATTCTGGCACTGGATCAGGGGACAACCAGCTCCCGTGCCATCGTATTTGACCGGGCGGGGCAGATCGCCGCCAAGGCCCAGCATCCCTTTCCCCAGATCTATCCGCAGGCAGGCTGGGTGGAGCACGACCCCATGACCATCTGGGACACGGAGCGTCTGGCGGCGGCGGAGGCCATCCGGGGGCTGCCGGAGGGCAGCATCGCCGGCATCGGCGTCACCAACCAGCGGGAGACCACCATCGTTTGGGACAAGGCCACCGGCCAGCCGGTGTACAACGCCATCGTCTGGCAGTGCCGCCGGACGGCGGAGCTGTGCGAGGAACTGAAACGGCAGGGACTGGAGGAGCGCATCGTCTCCACCACGGGACTGCTCATCGACGCCTATTTCTCCGGTACCAAGATCCGCTGGATCCTGGATAATGTTCCCGGCGCCCGGCAGCGGGCGGAACGGGGGGAGCTGCTGTTCGGCACGGTGGAGACGTGGCTCATCTGGAGGCTGACGGGGCAGCACGTCACCGACTACTCCAACGCCTCCCGGACCATGCTCTTTGATATCCACCGGCTGTGCTGGGATGAGGAGCTGTGCCGTCTGCTGCGGATCCCTGCCTGTATGCTGCCCCGGCCGGTGGAGAACAGCGCCGTCTACGGCACGGTGCAGCCGGGCATCCCCGGCCTGGAGACGCTGGCAGGAGTACCGGTGTGCGGTGCCGCCGGCGACCAGCAGGCGGCCCTCTTCGGGCAGGCCTGCTTCCATCCCGGCGAGGCCAAGAATACCTACGGCACCGGCTGCTTTACCCTGATGAACGTGGGGACGGAGCCGGTCCGCAGCCGGGCGGGGCTGGTGAGCTCCGTGGCATGGAGCGTAGGGGGCAGGACCACCTATGCCTTGGAGGGCAGCGTCTTTAACGGCGGCAGCACC
>OHYQ01000356.1_pt1 | contig 11551 bp, 11 predicted proteins | sample 1580281 | NCBI WGS metagenome assembly OHYQ01 (sample SAMEA3882525, study PRJEB24775) | human gut metagenome | biome: human-associated habitat; feature: intestine environment; material: feces | place: Netherlands | collected 2009/2010
CATTTGCACCGGGAAGGCGAAACTCACCAGAGAAGCCCGTTGCATCCTCTCCGCCTATAACCGCACCATCAGTAATTGGGGCGGCAGTTCCGGGGTGTTCTATGGTTGCCGTGCTGTCGTGACCCCAGATCGGGAAGAAAAACGGCAAAACGGACGGAGAATCAAGAACTGCGGGGAGCCGTCTTTCACCATTACGGCGCAGGATCGGCATGGAGTGCTATTTCAAGACTGCGATGAGTGTCCCTACGGGATGCAGATTCGAGAAGCGACAAAGAAAGGATATGATATTGCCCGCTGCGGCGACAGTATCAACCTTTCTTTCCCGGAGAGCAAGACGCGGCGCGGACGGGTCGGCAAAGACCTTGCCACGACGCTGGAAACCTCTTGTAATCAAGGCACAGCTTTTGCCGGGTGCGGCCTGATCCGCAGGTTGACGCCCCGTGAGTGCTGGCGGCTGCAAGGATTTTCGGACGATATGTTTGACCGGGCCGCCGCCGTCAATTCCGATGCCCAGCTTTACAAGCAGGCTGGCAACGGCGTGACGATCCCCGTCGTGTATGCGGTCGGCAAGCGGATCGCCGAAATACAAAACGAATTAGATAAGGAGAGCCTATGAGAAAACGCAATGTTCACATTCAATTCTGGCTGGATAAAAAGGAAGCTGAGGCGTTTCAGAAGAAGGTCAAGAAAAGCGGACTTTCCCGTGAAGCGTATCTCCGGCACTTGGTAAACGGCCTTGAACCGCAGGACGCACCGCCGCCCGACTATTACGCCATGATGCGGGAACTGCATGGGATCGGCAACAACCTCAATCAGATCGCCGCAAAAGCCCATACCCTGAACGCACTGGATGTGCAGCGGTACGACGAGAACTGCCGCAAGCTGGACGAGGCCATCAAGACGATCACCGCAGCGGTCATTCTGCCCCGTCCGATGAAGTGACGCTTATGGCGACGACATCAATTTGGCGGGTAAAAGGCTGGCTCGGCAAGGTGGTGATCTATGCGGAAAATCCCGAAAAGACGGCAAATCCCAAATTCTACGCCGACCGGGAACTGAACGAGCAGGACGGGCAGCAGCTTTCCGATGTGATCCGCTACGCCGTCAATTCGGAGAAAACACAGGAAACGGGCAGCGAGGACGGCGCACCGCTCCATCGCTTCGTGTCGGGTATCAACTGCTCTCCCGCCACCGCCCGTGACGAGATGCTGGCGGTGAAAAAGCGGTTTGGCAAGGAGGACGGCACGGTGGCCTATCACGGCTATCAGTCCTTTGCCCCCGGCGAGGCCACGCCGGAACTGGCGCATGAAATCGGCGTAAAGCTGGCGACCCGGCTATGGGGCGACCGCTATCAAGTGATCGTCGCCACTCACCTTGACAAAGAAAACCATCTGCACAATCATTTTGTGCTGAACACGGTTTCCTTTGCGGACGGCATCAAATATCACCGCACCCGAAAGGACTACCATGAGATGCAGGCGGTTTCCGATGCGCTTTGCCGGGAATACGGGCTGTCGGTGATCGAACACCCGCAGCAAGGCCGAGGCAAGCAATACGGCGAATGGCGTGCCGAGCAGGAACAGCGCCCCACTTGGCGTGGGCTGATCCGTGCAGACATTGACGAGGCGATACGGCAAGCCATGACCGAGCGGCAGTTTTTTGACGCTCTGCGGAAAAAGGGCTATACGGTGAAGATCGGCAAGGATATTTCGGTCAGGCCGCCGGGCAAGGAGCGATTTGTACGCCTGATGCGTAATTTCGGTGAGGATTACTCTCTGGATAACATCCGCAGGCGTATTTTATCCCAGAGCCGCCCCGAACAGAAAAAGTTCGAACAGAAGCCGACGATCTTGCGGGTCAGGCTGATCGGCAACTTGAAAACCGCCCGAAAACTGACCGGCTTTCGGGCGCTGTATGTTCACTACTGCTATCTGCTGGGCATCTTCCCGAAGAACTGCCCGCAGCAAAACAGAAAGCGGCTGCACTTTCTTCTGCGGGAGGATCTGTTGAAGCTGGATACTATCACCGCCGAAACAAGGCTGCTCGTGGGACATCGGATCGACACCGCCGAGCAGCTTTTTTCCTACCGTGACGAGGTGAATGGAAAAATCACCGCTCTGACCGCCGACCGAAAACAACTCTATAAAGCACAGCGGACGGCGGCGGTGAAGTCCGATCCTGAAAAGACGGCGGAAGTCAAAGCGCAGATCGCCGCACTTCCCAAAGAGCTTACCTCACTGCGAAAGGAGGTGGTTTTATGTAACAGCATTGCCGAGCGCTCCGGTGTGATCCAAGAGAAAATCAAAGCCGTCCGTGAGGACGAACAACCCGAAAGAAAGGCGAAATGTGACCGCACTGAGCAGCAGAAAACTGTCAGATAATCGGCGGTCACACAAAATTCGCAAGCGAATTTTCTAAGCACGAAGGAGATGATGAAGTATGTACAATTCCGGTGACGCAGCGGAGCAGGTCGTGCGGATCAGTTTGGAGGGTACGGAAGTTGCCCTGAAGCTGACCGGCTCGGCGGCAAAGAATATCGCCGCCATGCTCTACGCTGTCTGGAAAAACCGAGATAAGAACAAGACCAAAGGCCACCAGCGGCTCTCCGCCATGCTCAAAAGCGGCAAGGAACTCAAAGTGTTCACCGTCAGCGAGGAACATTTGAAACAGTTTGCCGCCGAAGCCAAGCGGTACGGCGTTGTTTACTGCGCTCTGCGCGGGAAAGAAAAATCCGCCGACGGTATGGTAGACATTATGGTGCGTGCCGAGGATGCGTCCAAGATTAACCGCATCGTGGAGCGCTTCAAGCTGGCGACGGTCGATACCGTTTCCATCAAGCGGGACATCGAGCAGTCCAAGGCGGACAAAACCGCCCCGTCTGCCCCTGAGCAGGAGAAGCCCGACAAGGCGGCGGATGACCGCCTGCTGGATGACCTGATGGGCGCACCCGTTCAAAAGGAGGAACGCGCATCCCCAAACCCTGCGGCGGAAAAGACGGAGAAATCCCGTCCGTCCGCGCCTACCTCCGAGAAGCCCAGCAGAACCGCCGAGGGTACTGCTAAGAAAGCTGAGGAACGCCCCTCCGTCCGTCAGGCACTGCGGGACATCCAGGCTTCACGGCAGTCAGAAGCGGCAGAAACCAATAAAGAGCCGGAACCGGAGCTTCCTGCAAAGAAGTCTCCGCAAAAGCCCATTCAGCACCAGCAGCCGAAACCCAGTAAAAAGCATAAGAGCAAATCGAAAGCGAGGTAACGAGTATGAGCAACTTTGACGATATTTTTTCTGCCACTGCGGAAAAGAATGCCCAGACGGACCGACCCTTTGACAAGAAAGTCTGGGCGGCAAAGAAGCAGGAGCAGCGGCAGGCGATCTACGATTTGGCAGACAGCACCGCCGAAGCGGTAGCCGCAGACGGAAGCAAATTTCAGACGTATCTGGATGTGCAGAGTCGATTTGACCGTTATACTGCCACCAATGCGCTGCTGATTTTGGCTCAGAAGCCGGAAGCTACGCAGCTGCGCGATTTTGAAAGCTGGCGCAGCACCGGTGCTTTTATCAAGCGTCAGGAAATGGGACACGGCATTTCTATTCTGGAACCCGGCGATGAATATACGCGGGAGGATGGCTCTATTGGGACCTATTACAATGTGAAAAAGGTCTACGATGTGTCTCAGGTCAATTCCAGATCGAGAGCGCAGTCCGCTGTCAGTATGGATGAGCGGTTGCTGCTGAAAGCCCTGATCCATCGGCCTCCGGTGCCCATGCAGACGGTAGACGAGCTGCCCAATAACATGGGCGCACTTTATGACCATGACCAGCGGGTGATCTTTGTGCGTCGTGGCATGACGGCGGATGATATTTTTCGCAGCGTGTCCAAGGAATTGGCGCATGCGGAACTGGCTGGGACGAGAACGGAATATCGTCGGGAAGATGCCGCTTTTGCCGCATACAGCGTTTCTTATATGCTGTGCCGAAAATACGGAATCGACGTGAGCGGGTATGATTTCAGCCGACTGCCGGAGGGCTTCCAGGAGGCAGAGCCGCAAAGTATCCGTGCGGCTCTTTCTGAAATGCGGGATACGGCCAATGATATTTCCGGGCGAATGTATCGGGTGCTGGAACAGAATAAAACGCCCAAATCCAAGGAACAGGAGCGCTGATGATGGGAAAAGAAGAAAAGCATGTCTTGATGCTGGATCGGTACGAACGGGGCGTTATCATCAACGCCCTCAATGAAATGCGCAACGACCTGATCGGAGAAAAAAGCCCCACGGACATTGTGGATGAAGTGCTTCTCAAGACAATCGATGCGCCGGTCAAAAAAGTAAGAAATCGGGATGAGGCAAGATAATCAAAAGTCACAGCTTGCGCTTTGCCTGTTTGGTATCCTTCCCGTGGTGTGGCTGGGGCTTCTTGTGGCCCCGGCCATCCATGGCGGTCTGCCGGAGATCATGACCGCATTTCCGGTGGCGATGAATGATCCTTTCCATATTGAGCTTTGCGAGGACAGTGTAAAAACTGTCCTCCTTTTTTTATGCGCCTATGGATTGGGTCTGGGGATCTATTTCTCCAGCCGCCGCAACTACCGCCGTGGCGAGGAACACGGTTCGGCCAAATGGGGGGATGCCAGAACGGTGGATCGGAAATACCGCGACAAACGCCCAGAGCAAAACAAGCTGTTCACTCAAAATGTTCGGATGGGGCTTGACGGGAAAAAGCACCGGCGCAATCTCAACACCGTGGTGGTGGGCGGCAGTGGTGCAGGTAAGAGCTTCAACCTGGCTAAGCCCAACCTGATGCAGGCCAATACCTCTTTTACTGTCTTGGACCCCAAAGGAGAACTGCTCCGTGATACGGGTTATTTACTGGAGCAAAAAGGCTATGAGGTTCGGGTGCTGGATCTGCTGAACATGGAGAAAAGCCACTGTTATAATCCGTTCGTGTATTTGCAGAGCGACAACGATGTGCAGCGCTTGGTGACCAATTTGTTCAAGTCCACCACGCCCAAAGGAAGCCAGTCCAACGACCCGTTTTGGGATACGGCTGCCTCCATGTTATTACTTGCATTGATCTTTTACTTGCATCACGAAGCGCCGGAGGAAGAACAAAATTTTCCCATGGTCATGGAAATGCTGCGAGCCGGTGAAGTGCGGGAGGACGATGACAGCTACCAATCGCCGCTGGATGAATTATTTGAACGCTTGGAGATGCGGGAGCCGGATCATATCGCTGTGAAGTATTATAAGGACTACCATTCCGGCAGTGCCAAAACCCTGAAATCCATCCAAATCACGCTTGCTGCAAGGCTGGAAAAGTTCAACTTATCTTCTTTGGCGGCACTGACTGTGACGGACGAGCTGGATCTGGCAAGCCTGGGTGAGAAAAAGGTGGCGCTATTTGCGCTGATCCCAGACAACGATACCAGCTTTAATTTCCTGGTGTCCATCTTGTATACGCAGATCTTCCAGCAGCTTTTCTGGCTGGCAGATCACAAGTACGGTGGAAGTCTGCCCGTCCCCGTCCATTTTTTGATGGACGAGTTCGCAAATGTCAGTCTGCCGGATGATTTTGATAAGATCCTTGCGACGATGCGCTCCAGAAATATAAGCGTCACAATCATTCTGCAGAATATTGCCCAGCTAAAGGCGCTCTTTGAAAAACAGTGGGAGAGCATCTTGGGCAACTGTGATGAACTGCTGTATCTTGGCGGCAACGAGACCAGCACACACAAGCTGATCTCGGAGTCCTACCTTGGTAAGTCTACCATTGACACCAACACCTATGGAAAATCTACCGGACGCAGCGGCAATTACAGTACAAATTACCAGATCACGGGACGTGAGCTGATGACCCCAGACGAGGTGCGCATGCTGGACAATCGTTATGCGCTTTTATTTATCCGTGGGGAAAGGCCCATCATGGACGAGAAAATCGACCCGTTTAAGCATCCCAATGTGAAGCTGTCCGCACTGGGCGGCGCACCAGTCTACGAGCACGGCGGCACTGAAAATGCAGTTGCTGTCTTGTCCGTAACCGATACAGACCTCAGCGGTCTGCCGGTTCTGGAAATAGAAGAAAACAGTTATGAGCTGATCCCCGATGAAGAACTGGAACAGCTCACCGATTAAAGGAGGAATTTACCCATGAACAATCTGTTTCATATCATTAAAAATGCTGTCCATAAGAACGGCAAGTCTGGAAACCGCAATACGACTTTGGAACGCAGGATCAAGGGCGGCTTTCGTTTTTACACGGCTGTTGTGCTCATGCTGACCATGGCGGGGAGCATGGCGATTCCGGCCTTTGCGGCCAGTGACCCGATCGCAGTGGTCAACAATCTTTCTGATTTTATCTTTGGACTGATCCGTGCAGTGGGCCTTATCCTGCTGGGCTGGGGTATCGTTCAGGTGGGTCTTTCGTTTCAGTCCCATGATCCCAGCCAGCGCTCCAATGGATTCCTTACTCTCGCGGATGGCATTGTGATTACCTTTGCCAAGGAAATTTTGACCCTTATCACAGGCTGACCATTTCAGAAATGTGGGAGGACGGCTTTCGTCCTCCCACTATTTCATCGAAAGGAGGAAAGACGAAATGTCAGACAACTGGATCGTTCAAAATTTGGAGAATGCGCTGAGAACCTGGAATGAGAAGCTATCCGAGATATGGACACTGCTCACCCAATCCCCACAGTCTTTTAAGGGCGGAAGCATTTGGAACGTGATTACTACAATAAACGGCGCAGTACAGGCCATTGGCCTTGCCCTTTTGGTGCTGTTTTTTGTGGTGGGTGTCATGCGCACCTGCGGCAGCTTTACCGAGACCAAGCGACCGGAAACGGCGCTGCGGCTGTTTGTCCGCTTTGTCGTGGCAAAAGGGGTCGTTACCTATGGAATGGAGCTGATGATGGCATTATTCAACATCGCACAGGGGGTAGTTTCTACCATTATGGGCGCTGCAGGCTTTGGCTCCGCACAGCAGACGGTTCTTCCAAACGAAATCGTCACAGCAGTGGAAGATTGCGGATTTTTCGAATCCATTCCTCTCTGGGCGGTTACGCTGATCGGGAGTCTGCTGGTTACGGTGCTGTCGTTTGTCATGATTATGACCGTATACGGCAGATTTTTTAAGTTGTATTTATATTCTGCGCTTGCGCCGGTGCCGCTGTCTACCTTTGCTGGGCAGCCGACGCAAAGTGTGGGTGTGTCATTCATCAAGTCCTACGCCGCTGTCTGCCTGGAGGGTGCGATCATCGTATTGGCCTGCATCATCTTTTCTGTCTTTGCCGCATCCCCGCCGACCATTGACCCGGATGCCAGTGCAGTATCCATGGTTTGGAGCTATGTGGGAGAATTAGTATTCAATATGCTGGTGCTGGTCGGGACTGTGAAGATGGCTGACCGTGTGGTGCGGGAAATGATGGGATTGTGATCTGAAACCAGGCGTTTTCTTATGTCCAAATCATAAGGAGGTATTATTTTGGAAGTGAAAATCAACAGGGAGATCCGCAATTATACGGAGTCTCTTATTTTTGGTCTGTCTTTGCGTCAGTGTGTTTTTTCTGCGCTGGCCATCGGCGTGGCTATTGTATTGTACTTTGTACTGAAACCCTACTTCGGAACGGAAACCGTATCTTGGATGTGTATTCTGGGAGCGGCACCCTTTGCTGCTATGGGCTTTATCCGTTACCATGGCATGAACTGTGAACAGTTTCTGTGGGCATGGTTCCGCTCTGAAATTCTGGAACCGAAGCGGCTTTCTTTCAGGCCGACCAATTATTACTATGAGGCGCTGAAAGGCACCCTTGCAGAACACGAAAAAGAAATACTGTCCGGAAAGCCTGCACACAAAGCAAGGAAGCGTAAGGCTGGGAAAAAGGAGGAACACCATGCTTAAAACACTTACGACACTATTCAAGCAGGATAAAGAGCGATACACTGTGCCGCGCCGGGTGCAGGATACGATTCCCATCAGACGCATCTGGAATGATGGTATCTTTCTTGCTGGGAATCGCTACTGCCGTACCTGGCGATTTTCAGATATTAACTATCAGGTGGCCAGTGAAGAGGATAAGAAGGTCATGTTCCTGGATTATTCCGAGGTGCTGAACAGTCTGGAGGCTGGCTTGATTGCAAAGATCACGGTTAATAACCGTAGCCTGAACCAAGCAAGCTTTGAGCAGGACGTGTTGATGCCGCTGCGGAATGACAGGCGGGACGGCTACCGCATGGAGTATAACGGCGTCATTTCGGCAGCGGCTGCCGGAGGAAATGGAATTGTGCAGGAAAAATACATCACGATTTCCGTTTGCAAAAAGAGCATCGAAGAAGCCAGAAGCTATTTTGGCCGTGTCGGAGCAGACTTGAAAGCGCATTATACGGCCTTGGGTTCTAAATGTGTGGAGTTGGATGCCACGGAGAAGCTGCGTGTGCTCCATGACTTCTATCGCCAGGGGGAGGAGGCGGATTTCCATTTTGATGCACAGGATATGATGCGCAAAGGCCATGATTTCAGAGACTATATCTGCCCGGACTTCATCGAGAAGCACAGCGACTATCTTATCCTGGGCGGTAAGTTCTGCAGGGTATTGTACCTCAAGGACTATGCCAACTATATCAAGGACTCTTTCATTTCGGAATTGACCGATCTGAATCGCAACATGATGCTTTCTCTGGACATCGTGCCTATTCCTATGGATGAAGCAGTGCGGGAAATCGAGAACCGTCTGCTGGGCGTAGAGACCAATATCACCCAATGGCAGCGCCGTCAGAACGCAAACAACAACTTTTCTGCGGTCATTCCCTACGATATGGAGCTGCAAAGAAGGGAAAGCAAGGAGTTTCTGGATGATCTGACGGCCCGTGACCAGCGCATGATGCTGGGCATTCTGACCATGGTGCTGACTGCCGATACCAAAGAACAGCTCGACATGGATACTGACCAGATCCTCTCTCTGGCCCGTCAGAAGATGTGCCAGATGGCAGTGCTCAAATATCAGCAGATGGATGGACTGAATACGGTCTTGCCGATTGGAACCAGAAAGATCAATACCTTTCGCACGCTCACCACGGAGTCTCAGGCGGTATTTATGCCCTTTAAGGTGCAGGAGATCCAGGACAAAGGTGGTATCTATTTCGGAGAAAATGCCATTTCGCATAACCTGATCCTCTGTAATCGAGAAAGGCTCTTGAACCAGTCCACGTTTATTCTGGGTGTCCCTGGTTCCGGTAAGTCCTTTGCGGCCAAGGAATTGATCGCTTTCCTGATTCTGAATACCGAGGATGATATTCTGATCTGTGATCCAGAATGCGAGATGGTCCCGCTGGTGGAGGCACTGGCTGGCGATATTGCATCTATTATCCACATGAAGGCGGGTGGCAGAGATCGACTGAATGCCATGTATATGGTAGAGGGCTACGGCGAGAACAATCCCATCGTGGAGAAATCTCAGTTTATTATGTCCTTGGTGGAGCAGATCGACAAAAGCGGCATCGGCCCTCAGCACAAGTCTATTATTGACCGCTGTGTGGCCGCGGTATATCAGGAAGCAGCGGAAACCGGCATTGTGCCGACGCTCTGTACGCTCCGTGAAAAGCTGCTGGCACAGCCGGAGGAAAAGGCAAAGGAGATCGCACTGTCCCTGGAGCTTTATACAACTGGCTCACTGGACATCTTCGGACATACCAGCACGGTGTCTCTGGATAAGCGTATTACGGTCTTTGATATTCGTGACCTGGGCGCACAGCTTAAACCGGCGGGTCTGCTGGTCATTACGGATACGATCCTCAACCGTGTTACTTTGAACTGGAAAAAGGGCAAGCGCACCCATGTATTTATTGACGAGTTCCATGTGGTTTTCGAGAACGAACACAGCGGGATTTTCTTTAATTCCGCATGGCGTCAGTTCCGTAAGCGCAACGCATACCCGACGGCCATCACGCAGAATGTGGAGTATCTGCTGGACTCTGTGCAGGCCAGCACCATGCTCTCCAATTCAGAATTCATTATCATGCTCAATCAGGCGGCGTCCGACCGTGAGAAACTGGCAAAGCTTTTGAATATCTCCAGTGAGCAGATGAGCTATGTTACCAATGCGGATGCAGGCTGCGGCCTCATTAAGTATGGCAGCGCTCTGGTTCCTTTTGAAAACCATTTTCCGTACGACACCAAGCTTTACCAGCTCATGACCACAAAGCCTGGAGAAGGAGTGTTCGGCAACAGCACATCTTGAAGAAAGGCAGATCAATAATGAAAAGACAATATCTGAGCATCAGGGCGGCAACATGTGCCGCCCTCTTTCTTTCCTTTGCGATCCGGCGGTGCGGAACGGAGGTGAAGCCATGCACGACATCAAAACGAGAGATGTGGTCAAGGGAACGGTAAAGGTGATCGACAAGTCGGCGGTAGCTGCCGAGCGGATGAAGGACGCCTATGTTCGCGCCAAGGACAAGGCCGAGCACGGCATTTTTGCGGCGGAATCCTCTCCCGAAGAATACGCCGCCGACCGTGCTTTGACTGGGACGAAAACAGTAGTTCACGAAGCTGCCCATGGGTTGGATAAGGTTGGCCACAAGAGTGTGAAAACCACCAAGGCGAATATTTTCCAAGCCAGGGAGTATCTTCGGCGGCAAAAAGCCGACTTGCCGAAAAAGCAGGCGCAAAACGCCATGCGGCGGGTACGCCGCTCTGCCGATGCCACGCCAAAGACGATCAAAACTGTAGACCGCAGCGGTAAGGCCATCAAGCAGACGGCAAAATCCACGGGCAAAGCGGCAGTCAAGGCCACGCAGAAAACTATCAAGACTGCCGAGCAGACTGCCCGGACGACCATAAAAACGACGCAGGCTGCGGCAAAAACGGCACAGAAAGCCGCACAGGCTACGGCAAAAGCCGCTAAAACTGCGGCGCAGACCGCCCGTGCAGCAGCAAAGGCAACTGCGGCAGGCATCAAGGCCGCAGTTAAGGCTGCCGCTGCCGCCATCAAAGCCCTCATTGCCGGAACAAAGGCGCTGATCGCCGCCATCGCTGCGGGCGGGTCGCCGTTGTCGTGATTATTGTTGTCTGTCTGATCGGGTTGATCGTCGGCTCATGCTTCGGTATCTTCTTCTCCGGCGAGGACAGCGGCACGGGACAGAGCATGCGGCAGGCCGTGCAGGAGATCAACGCCGACTATCAATCACAGATCGACACCACGAGGGCAAACATCACCTATGACGAGCTGGAAATGTCCGGCTCCTGTGCGGTGTGGCCGGAGGTGCTGGCGGTGTATGCGGTAAAGACTACCACCGATCCCGACGCTCCGCAGGAGGTCGCCACGGTGGACGATGCCAAGAAAGCCATTCTCAACGATATTTTCTGGCAGATGAACGAAATATCTTCCCGCACCGAGAGCAAGACCGAGAAAGTCACCACCGAAACCGACGACGGCCACGGGAACATCGTGGAAACCACCACGACGGTCACACGCACGTATCTCTATATCACGGTCAGCCACAAGACAGCCGAGGAAATGGCAGAGCATTTTAACTTCACCGCCGACCAGCGGCAGCAGCTT
>OHYQ01000360.1_pt1 | contig 11516 bp, 14 predicted proteins | sample 1580281 | NCBI WGS metagenome assembly OHYQ01 (sample SAMEA3882525, study PRJEB24775) | human gut metagenome | biome: human-associated habitat; feature: intestine environment; material: feces | place: Netherlands | collected 2009/2010
CCCCCGCCTTGCCGCCGGCGGTATAGGCGTCGTCGCTGCGTTTCTTCTTGGCGGCGGTGTAGTGGGCCACCATGGAGTCCAGATTGCCCCCGCCGATGAGTACCCCGTAGCGGGGCTTTCCCATGGCCCGGAAGGCCTCGGCGTCGTGCCAGTCCGGCTGGGCCAGAATGGCCACCCGATAGCCCTCCCCCTCCAGCATCCGAGCAATGAGGGTGGTGCCGAAGCTGGGATGGTCGATGTAGGCGTCCGCCGTCACCACCAGAAAATCATAGTAATACCAGTCCCGCTGGAGCATCTCCTCCCGGCTCACCGGCAAAAATTCCGTGCCACGCATGGGTCACCTTCTCCTTTCCGCCCCTCACAGGGGGATGTGGGCGTCCAGCACCCGCGGCGTGATGTTCTTCTCCATAACGTCGCCCTCCACCGGGTAAAAGCCCAGCTTTTCCCAGAAGCTCCGCTGCCGGTCATCGCCGCACCGCAGGCGCAGGCGCAGCAGGCCCATGTGGCGGCAGCGCTGGATGATCTGTCCCAGGGGCTGGATGCCCTGATCCCGGCCCTGCCACTGGGGCAGCAGGCCGTACCAGCCGATCTCCCCCACGCCCTCCTCCGGGCGGGGCAGCAGCTGATAAGCGCCGATCAGCTCGTCAACGAAGCGGACGGCCACGCCTTCGCCGCCGGTGGGAACGCCCAGCTGCTGCCGCTCCTCCTCCGTCAGCGGGGCATACAGTTGGCCCATCTCCTGAACCCCCTTCTGCCGCCACCACTTCTGCTTGGCCAGCGTGGAGAGCCCCGCCTGCACCAGATGGCTGTTGTCATCCCGGTACAGCACCCGGATGTCATCGCCCTCCGCCTCCAGCCGGGCCACGGAGGTGTTGTCTCCGAAGGGCGTGTCCCCGATCTCCAGCAGGCTCAGGCCCTGCAGGGTTCCCAGCACGATCCGCATGGCGGCGCCGTGGGAGAAAATGGCCACCGTCTGGCCGTCATGCTGCCGGGCCACCCGCCGCAGGGCCGGGAGGTAGCGATCCAGCAGCTGCCGGGCCGTCTCGCTGCCGGGGACCTGCCAGCGATCCAGCCGGTGGTTGAAATCATAGTGGGACTGGGGGTACTTCCGCAGCAGCTCGTACCAACAGTGCTCCTCCCACTCCCCCATGCAGATCTCCCGGAAGGCGGGATCCGGATGCAGCTGCAGCCCCTTGGGCAGATAGATGGACTGGGCTGTGGTGCGGGTGCGGATCAGGTCGCTGGCGTACACGGCATCCACCGGCACGTCCCGAAAGCGCTCCGCCAGCGCCCGGATCTGGCGGCACCCCCGGTCATCGGTGATGCAGCTGTTATAGTGTCCGTGGGCAATGCGATAGAGGTTGCCCTCCGCCTCGGCGTGGCGGACAAGATAAATCGTCGTCATAGCTTCTCCTTTGTGGGTATCCGGGTCACACCACCGTGACCCAGTGCTTCATCTCCCGGACGGCATCGTCCATGGCCGCCGGCACATCCTCGGCGTATTGCAGGCTGTCGTCGATGACCATAGCCCCCCGGCCGAAATCGTCGAAGGCATAGCTGGCAGCTTCGCCGCCGCAGCCGTCCAGCAGCAGGAAGGCGTCCTTCAGCCGCCGCCGCAGCTCCCGCACGTCCAGACTGTAATCCGTCTGGGCCATGATCCCGGCCCCCCGGCGGGCCATCTGCTCTCCCGCCGCCAGAAACAGGCGACGATCCCCGGCCATGAGGTTCTGCACCTCCGCCGCACCCGGCTCCGCCGTGCGGACCAGCGCAAACAGGGCCTTGTCTTCCCCCGCCGCCGCAGTGCCATAGTAGGGCGAGATCGTCACGGCGTCGGCATTCACCTCACCGCCCAGCCACACGGCGGGATCGGCGCAGCGTGCGTCCACAATGGCGTAAAGGCCCTGACTGCGGGCCATATGGACCAGATTCGACAGCACGTCCAGCCCCATAGCTCCGCACAGGAGGTAGCGGTCGGCCCGCAGCACCACTGCCGGCAGCCGCTGGGCCGCCTGAGCCATCAGTTGGGTGCCGTGATAGCGCAGTGCCTCCGACCGGGCCATGACGCTCTCGCCGTAGAGATCGGTAAACCTCTTCACCACCGGGGCGGGAAGCCGGTTCGCCTCCGGGCCAAGGCCCAGCGCCAGCGGTGTCTTTTTTTTGCGGATATGTTCCTGCAAAGCCGTAATGGACATGAAACGCTCCTTCTCGCCGCAGAGCGGCGGCATGATCTGATATTTTATTCATTATATGCGCTGCGGCAGCTTTTGGCAAGGCATAGACGGTTATTTCCCGCCGGAATGGATATACTATGACCGTACCGAAAAAGGAGTGATGCAGGAATGTGTAAGGTCAGTACGTTCGTCACTGGCGTATGCGTCGGCATGGTGGCCGGCGCACTGGTAGAGGTGATGGTCATTCCCCGGCCGAAGACGAGAAAAACCGCTGTAGGCAAAGCCATGCAGCGGATGGGTAACGCAGTGGATTCGGCGCTGGAGACCGTTGCCGAGAAGATGAACTGAGGGTATCGCATGGAAGGGGGCCGCAAGCGGCCCTCTTCCAAAATTTATCGGTTTTTTGTGCTTTTCGCTTGACAAGGCGCAGATTTTTGGTATAATAGACCGTGCTGTTGCGGCAGTATTTTATATGCAGTGGTATCGAAGTGGTCATAACGAGCACGACTGGAAATCGTGTTGCCGTCAAAAGCGGCACGAGGGTTCAAATCCCTCCCACTGCGCCAGAAAAAAGGTCTTTGTCCCATGGGACAAGGACCTTTTGATTTTCCCCCGGCGCCTTCCCCGCAGAAAGGCGACCGCTGCCGGAGTTTTTCTCCCCCCTCTGGAAAATCCTCCGCCGCTGTGATAGAATAGACCTCCCGGAGGGCTTTGGCCGCCGGAGACTATCACGGCAAGGAGAATGTACCATGCAATGTCCCGTATGCGGTAAGGAGATGAAAACCGGCGCCTCCACCTTCATGGGCTCCACCGGCCTGACCCCTATGGCCTGCGTGTTCACCGACAGCGAGGTCAAGCAAAAGGGCTTCTTCCGGCACAATGTCGTCTCCAAGGTCCTCCTGCAGGGCGACGACATAGAGACCTACTTCTGTGAGTCCTGCCAGCTGCTCCTGCCCCTGATCCGCTGACATCCCGGCACGCAAAAAGGTTCCCCGGCTCTCGCCGGGGACCCTTTCCTGTCTCTTACGGACGCTCACAGAGCGCTTACAGAATGTTGATGGACGTCTGCTTGGGCAGCTGCTTCTTGGCCGCCTTCGGCACGGAGATGATCAGGATGCCGTCCTCGAACTTGGCGGACACCTCCTCCGGCTCCACGTCCTCGCCTACGTAGAAGCTGCGGCTGCAGGCCCCGGCATAGCGCTCCTGACGGATGTACTTGCCCTTCTTGTCCTGCTCCTCCTTGTCCAGACCCTTGGCGGCCTGAATGGTCAGATAGCCGTTCTTCAGCTCCACATTGACCTCGTCCTTCTTGAAGCCCGGCAGGTCGATATCCAGCTCATAGGAGTTCTCTGTCTCCCGCACGTCTGTCTTCATCAGGTTCTTGCCGTGCTTGCCATACAGCGGGTCACGGCTCTGAGGTACCATCATCCCGAAAGGATCAGAGAAGAAATCATCAAACAAATTCTCACCAAAAATGCTGGGCAACATAAGTCATACCTCCATTCAAAATTCCGGGTGCCGGTGTCTCACCGGCGCCAACTTTTGTCACCGCTTACACATTGTATGCGTTTTCCGTTCCCCGGTGGAGCTCTTTGGCTCTCTCCCTTGGAACAGCTTCATCATAGCACCGTTTTTAGCACTGTCAAGTGTCGAGTGCTAACGTTCACAGAAGTACCTATGTTTGTTCACAAAATATCCGAAAAGTCCACACACCGCCGCCCCAGCGGAAAATATTGTCCGGGGCATATACAAACGGCGGAAAGTGTGATATACTTTTATGAATCAATTTACAAAATGTTCAGGAAGCCCGAAAACTGCCGGGTATAATGGTAATATAGTATATAAATGGGAGGTTTCCTATGGCACGCAATATTCTGGTGGTCGAGGATGACCGCAATATTTCCGACCTGATCCGGATGTATCTGGAGAAGGAGGGCTTCGACGTCCGCATCGCCTATGACGGCGGCAAGGCCGTGGAGGAGTACGACCGGCAGGCGCCGGACATGGTGCTGCTGGATATCATGCTGCCGGTGATGGACGGCTGGTCCGTCTGCGCCCACATCCGGGAAAAGGCCAAGACACCCATCATCATGCTGACGGCCAAAAGCGAAGTCAACGACCGCATCACCGGTCTGGAGATGGGCGCCGACGACTATCTGGTCAAGCCCTTCGAGATGAAGGAGCTGATGGCCCGCATCAACGCCGTGCTGCGCCGCAGCGAGATCCCCGACGACACCCGCAAGCGTCTGGTGTTCGACAAGCTGGAGATCAATCTGGACAGCTACGAGCTGCTGGTGGACGGCAAGAAGGTGGATACGCCCCCCAAAGAGCTGGAGCTGCTGTACCATCTGGCCTCCACGCCCAACCGGGTCTACACCCGCAACCAGCTGCTGGACGAGGTGTGGGGCTTCGACTACTTCGGTGACTCCCGGACAGTGGACGTCCATATCAAGCGCCTGCGGGAGAAGATCGAGAATGTCTCCGACCAGTGGGAGCTGAAAACCGTGTGGGGCGTGGGCTACAAGTTTGAAGTGAAGTGATGGCAGAGCGCAAGAAACGGTTCAGTGGGCTCTACTGGCAGCAGTTCGCCCTGACCGCCGGCATGGTGATGCTGACGCTGCTGCTGCTGGGCGTGTCCTTTTTCGCCCTGAGCTATAACTATAACTTCACCGAGCGGCGGGACGAGCTGCAGGAGCGGGCCAGTCTCATTGCTCAGGTGTCCGTGGACTACCTGAAGTCCGGCGGCCAGACGGAGGATGAAAACCTCAAGCGCTTCATCAGTCTGGGTAGCGCCATGACCAACGCCGAATTTCTGGTGTGCAACGACAGCGGCTATGCCCTGCTGACGGCGGACCAGCGGCTGGGGGGCAAGGTGGTGGCCATCCCGCAGGAGATCACGCAGGAGGTTCTGACGGGCAGCGGCCTGTATCAGGGCCGCAGCAGTCTGGGCGGCGCCTACACCTCCAAACAGTTCGTGGTGGGCGTCCCCGTTCAGGACGGCGACCAGACCATCGGCATGGTGCTGGCGGTGATGAACGCCCGCTCCGTCATGGGGATGTGGCGGTCCTTCATCAGCCTGTTCCTCATGACCTCCGCCATTATCCTGCTGCTGGTGTTCATCGTCACCTCCCTGACCTCCATGCGGCAGATCCAGCCCATCCGGGAGATGGTGCAGGCCACACGGGCCTACGCCGCCGGGAACTTCGACGTACGGATGCAGGACGCCGACCGGGGCGATGAGATCGGCGAGCTGGCGGCGGGCTTTAACAACATGGCGGACTCTCTGGCGGAGACGGAGCGCCAGCGCCGGGACTTCATCGCCAACATCTCCCATGAATTAAAGACCCCCATGACCTCCATCGCCGGCTACACCGACGGTATTCTGGACGGCACCATCCCGCCGGAAAAAGAACGCAAGTACCTGCAAATTATCTCCGACGAGAGCCGTCGGCTCAGCCGTCTGGTGCGCCGGATGCTGGATATCTCTCAGATCCAGTCGCAGGAGATGAAAAAAGAGGACTTCGACCTGTGCGAGAGTATGCGTCTGGCGCTGCTGTCCATGGAGCAGAAGATCACCGACCGGGAGTTGGACGTAGAGGCGGACATCCCGGAGGAGCCTGTGATGGTGGAGGGCGTCAACGACCTCATCACGCAGGTCATTTACAACCTGCTGGAAAACGCCACCAAGTTCGCCGCCCCTCACTCATCCCTGTATCTGGGGCTGGCCGTCCATGGGGAAAAGGCCGTGGTCACGGTGCGCAACGTCGGTCATCCCCGCCGAAGAGATCCCCCTGCTGTTTGAGCGCTTCCACAAGTCCGACAAATCCCGCAGCGAGGATAAGGACGGCTACGGGCTGGGCCTGTACGTGGTAAAGACCATCCTGTCTCAGCACAAGGAGCAGATCACCGTCACCAGTGAAAACGGCGTCACCGCCTTCAGCTTTACCGTTCAGATGGCTCACCCCATGCGGAACGAGCCGTGAGAGGAAGTATCCTATGTATAATGACGAAAACAGAGAATTTGACCCGGTAGGCGGCGATCTGCCGCCCCAGCCGCAGCAGGACCGGACGGACCTGCCGGAGGAGGAGCCGGACGAGATTGTCAGCTGGTACACCCCCCGGCAGGAGGAGCCGGAGGAGGTCGTCAACTACTTCGTCCAGCAGCGCCCCATGCCCCGGAACGTCTGGAAGCAGGCCGCCAAGGCCCAGCGCAAGCGCCGCCGTCTGTGGACGTGGCTGGGCATAGGCGGCATAGCGCTGGTGGTCGTGGTCATCGTGGTGGCGGTGCTCCTGTCCTCCACCGCCTCCAGCGCCCCCAGCCTGCCGGGCAGCGACGACGGCGACTCCGCCAGCAGCATGGTGGATATCTTCCGCAAAAAGGAGACTACCATCCCCCGCATCTCCGGGGAGGAGGGCGTGAAGCTCAGCTGTCAGGACCCCTCCGGTCAGGAGCTTACCATTCAGCAGGTGTACGCTAAGGTGAACCCGTCGGTGGTGGCGGTGGTGGCGGAGCAGTCCGACGGCTCTGCCGCCTTGGGTACCGGCGTCATCATGACCGAGAGCGGCTATATCATCACCAATGCCCACGTCATCTCCGGCGGCAAGAGCTGCTGGGTGGCGCTGGACACCGGCGTCACCTACGACGCCCGTCTGGTGGGCTATGATGAGGACGAGGATCTGGCGGTGCTGCGGGCCATTGCGGACAATCCCCTGCCGGCGGCGGAGTTCGGCAACTCCGACCTGCTGACGGTGGGTGACCCGGTGTACGCCATCGGCAACCCCTTGGGCGTAGAGCTGCGGGGGACCCTCACCAACGGCATCGTCTCCGCCATCAACCGTGAGGTGGAGATGCAGGGCCGCACCATGACCATGATCCAGACCAACGCCGCCCTGAATAACGGCAACTCCGGCGGCCCCCTCATCAACAGCTATGGGCAGGTCATCGGCATCAACACCATGAAAATGAGCAACTCCAGCCTCTCCGAGGACGAGGCCACAGTGGAGGGACTGGGCTTCGCCCTGCCCATCAGCTCCGTGTCCTTCGTGGTCAATGACCTCATCGCCCACGGGGAGTTTCTGGGTACCCCCACCATCGGTATCACCGTCCGCACCATCGAAAAGTCCGGCGGCGGCACGCAGGTGGAGGTCTACACCGTGGACGACACCCTGGGCGCTGCGGAGGCCGGTGTGCAGCCCGGCGATATCATTCTGGAGGCGGACGGCCAGCCTGTCTCCGTCACCAGCGACCTGCTGACGGTGCGGCGCAGCCACTCCGTGGGCGATACCATCCGCCTGACCATCCAGCGGGACGGCCAGACCATGACGGTGGACGTGGTCCTGTACGCCAACAAATAACCCCTGCGCCGCATGGGGCCGCTCCGGCCCGGTGCGGCGCACTGCTTTCAAGGAGGAACTTATGAAGCAGCATCCTTTGCAGACGGCGGGCCGGGTGCGCCTGCCCTATACCCGGCGGCGCAGCGACGCCCGGTGCGTCACCTCGCTGTCCCTGCTGCCGGACGTACCGGAACTGAAATCCTATGATCCCGAATTTTTCGCCGACCACGCCCTGCTGCTGGTGACGGATACCACCGCCTCCGGCTCCCTGCGCCCCACCCTCCACACCGCCGATATAACCGGCGGCCACGGTACGGTGCGGCTGCAGCGCCCCCTGCCGGCCCGGAACCAGTGCCTCACGCAGGACATGGCCACTTGGCTCCTGTGGACGGAGGTCCCTGTCTCTTGGGCCGACCTCTCCTGGGCGGTAGCGAACCCCGCCCTTCCCCCGGAGCGCCTGTCCCTGTATTGAGCCAACATAGAAAGGAGTCTTTGACATGGCTATTCTGATCGCTTATTACTCCCGTGCGGGAGAGAACTACTTCGGCGGCTCTTACCGCCGCATCCCCGTGGGCAACACCCGGCGGGTGGCGGAGCAGCTGGCATCCCTCACCGGCGGCGACCTGCTGGAGCTCCGTCAGGCCCACCCCTATTCCGACGACTACCGCACCTGCGTGGCACAGGCCAGAGCCGACTGGCAGCAGAGCGCCCGTCCGGAGCTGCTGGGTCTGCCGAAAGATCTGTCGGGCTATGACCGCATCTATCTGGGCTATCCCAACTACTGCGGCACCATGCCCATGGCGGTCTATACCTTCTTGGAGCGCTACGACTTCACCGGCAAGGTCATCTGCCCCTTCTGCACCCACGAGGGCAGCGGCCTCTCCCAGACGGAGCGGGACATCCGCAAAGCCGCACCGGGGGCCGCCGTCGCCCGTGGCCTTGCCATCCACGGCAGCCATGTGGACGAGGCCGCACCGGCCCTGACCCGGTGGGTCAAGGAGATGCAGTAGCATGGACTGTCAGGAAATCCGGGGGACCTACGAGCCACCGCTGCATCCTACAACGCCCAGCGGCAGCAGTCGGCACAGCTGCCTACAGCAAAGGATGTAAGATCACCGCAGAGCTTATTCGTAAATGTATGGCGAGGTTCACCAAGCGGGAGATCCAAAAGTTTATAAAAGCAGATGGCATTTCTGTTACCGCTGCAGAACAGCTCAGGCTTTTCTAGGCATACTGTTTGGAAAGGCGGCGCTGCCACGGAAGCAATCCCTGTTTGACACCGACCTGGGGGATACGTTCGAGTGCGCCGCCCATCATCTCACCTTTGCCATGGTGCCACAGGCCAAAAATTCTGTGTGCGTACAGAAACGCTCTCCAAAAGAAAAGGATGGTGCTTTCCGACCAGCGCATTGCAGAATCCGATCCACCTGTCACACAGACCGACTTAAAGCTTTTCATTGACGCTGTTCTTTCCCGCAAAAAGTTGTAAAAAGTCGCTTTTTCAAAACCTCGATTCCGTACTTTTTTCACCGCCGTTATGGTGGCGTTATGCACGACTTTTTCCTCTGATTCAAGATTCCTGCAAAAGTGCAAAAAAGTTCCGAAATCCATAGATTTCGGAACTTTTTTGGTCCGAGTGTCGAGATTCGAACTCGAGGCCTCTTGAACCCCATTCAAGCGCGATACCAAACTTCGCCACACCCGGATACCATATTCACTTGCTGCATCACGTCAGCTTGATTACTATACCACACTCCTTTTTATTTTGCAAGCCCTATTTCAGATTTTTTTGCATTTTTTACGGAAGCGGCAGCCGCTCCCCTACTGCGCCGCCTCCAACTCCTGCAGGATATCCCGGCACAGGGCCGTATCCGGTACTATGCCGGTGAAGTAGGCGAAGGACAGCGCCGCCTGCTGCACCAGCAGGGCAAGCCCTCCCACTGCCGTCAGGCCCCGGTGCTCCGCCGCTCGCAGCAGCGCCGTGTCCGTGGGATGGTACACCAGATCGTATACCACCGCCTTCGGCGGCAACGCCTGTACGAAGTCCAGAGACTCGAACCCCGGCGAACCCTCCATGCCCAGCGGTGTGGCGTTCAGCAGCAGCCCATGCTCTGCGGCGGCACGGGGCAGCTCCTCCCACGGGACAACTCCTCCTCCGCACCGGGCAGCCAAGGCCGCCGCCTTTTCCGGTGTCCAGGCGCATACCGTCACCCGGCAGCCCGCCTGCGCCAGCGCCAGCGCCGCCGCCTTGGCGGCTCCCCCGGCCCCCAGCACCAGCGCCGCCTGCCCCGACGGCGCAAAGCCCCGCAATCGCAGGCTCTCCACCACCCCCGGCCCGTCGGTGTTGTACCCCACGGCCCGACCATTCCGGAAGCATACGGTGTTCACGGCGCCGCAGGAGGCCGTCCACGGCTCCACCGCATCCAGCAGCGGCAGGATGCGCTCCTTCAGGGGCATGGTGACGTTGCACCCGTCCCACGCTCCCCGGCAGCCCTGCGCCACGAAATCCTCCAGTGCCTCCGCCGTCACCGTCACTGCTTCATAGCTTCCGGCAGCACCGCACCTCTCCATAAATCGCCGGTGGATGCGGGGCGACAGGCTGTGACCCACCGGATCCCCGATGACACACAGCCGCATCACAGGCCCTCCGCCAGCAGTACCAGCGCCTCCAGATAGCCGGCAAAGCCGTGGCCCACGATCTGCCCCCGGCAGGCCGGGGCCGTCACCGATATCTGCCGGAAGGGCTCCCGCTGACGGATATTCGACAGGTGTACCTCCACCGCCGGAACATCTACCGCCCGCAAAGCATCGTAAATGGCATAGCTGTAATGGGTATAGGCTGCCGGGTTGATGACGATGCCGTCGTAGACCCCCTCCGCCTGCTGAATGGCATCGATGATGGCCCCCTCGTGATTGCTCTGGAAGCAGTCCGCTTCCCAGCCATGGGCAGCGGTATAGTCCTGCACCCGGCGGCACAGGGCTTCATAGGTTCCGGTGCCGTAGATATCCGGCTCCCGGCCGCCCAGCAGATTCAGATTCGGCCCGTTGATGATGAGAAATTTCATACCTGTTCCCTCCATATGGCGGCGATGGCCTCTGCCGCCGCCTGCGCTGTATCCTCCCGGATGGCGTAGTCGGCACAGATGCGGTACAGCGCCTCCCGCTGCCGCCGCAGCGTCTCCAGCGAACCGCCCCCGGCCAGCAGCGGGCGGTTCGCTCTTTCTAATGTGCGCTCAATATCTGCCACCGGGCGATCCAGCCAGAACAGCACGCCGCTGCGCCGCAGCAGCGCACGGTTCTCCGGCCGCAGCACAGCCCCGCCGCCGGTGGCCAGCACGCAGTCCTCTCCGGCACAGAGTTCCTGCAGCGCCGCCATCTCCCAGCGGCGGAAGCACTCCTCGCCACAGGAAAACAGCTGTGCCACCGTCCTGCCCGCCAGCCGCTCCACCTGCGGGTCGCAGTCCCGGAAGGGCAGGCCCAACTGCCGGGCCAGCAGCCCGCCTACGGTGGTTTTTCCGCTGCCGGGAAGACCGATGAGGATCAGCTTTTTCATGCCTGCTCCTCCCGGCTCAGCTCCATCAGCAGGCGGAACAGCCGCTCCACCTGCTGCCGCCGCTCCGGGGCCAGATCACCCCGTGTGTGCAGCACCTGCTCCTCCCGACCAGCATCCTGCACCAGCAGGTGATGCTCCCGTTTATAGGCGCCGATCCGGCGGGAAATGGACTGTCTTTGGACAAAAAGCGTCGTCAGCTCTGTGTCCAGAATGTCCAGCTGACCACGCAAATTGTCCAGTTCTCCGCCGCCGTCGGCGCCCTTCAGTCTCCACAGGGCCAAGGCCGCCGCACTCTCCACCACCACCGGCGCCCGCAGGGCGATGCAGGCATCGTGACGGCCGCCGATGGTGATTTTTGTGTTGGTCATAGTTTCAAGGTCGATGGTCTCCTGCGGCTGGGCGATGGAGGGGGTGGGGCGGAAGGTCACGGTGAACTCCACCGGCATCCCGTTGGTGAT
>OHYQ01000363.1_pt1 | contig 11468 bp, 5 predicted proteins | sample 1580281 | NCBI WGS metagenome assembly OHYQ01 (sample SAMEA3882525, study PRJEB24775) | human gut metagenome | biome: human-associated habitat; feature: intestine environment; material: feces | place: Netherlands | collected 2009/2010
CGGCCTGGGCCCGGAGCGACAGCGCGGCCAGCACGAACACCAGCGAGAACGATAGTTTACGAAGCAGATTCATGGTCTGTTGTTTAGTAGATGATTACGTCGATGGAATTTCCCGTGATCGTACGCGACACGGAGAGGTTCAGCCCCTTGAGGTACTGGTAGAGCGCCAGCGCGAAATCATTGACGTCCGACTGCATCCCGTCCTCCATGGAGTTGTCCACAAAAATATCGCTGAAGGCCAGCAGCGTGCTCGTGCGGCCCTGCGTATGGTACTTGCCGTTCTGGTTCTCGGCAAGAGGTACCGGGCATAAATAAACCCACATCTCTCCTTCCTGCCTGGGTACGGGAGGGGTCCTTCGGGGCCCCTCCCGTACCTGTGTTTTCCCCGGATATTCTCTGCATTTTTTGTATGCCGCATTTCCGCAATTTTCTTTTTGGGAAGCATAAAACCTTTTAATGCCCTTGCCGTGAAATTTTTCCGAAAAATCGCTTGTGTTTTTCATTCCTCCTTATATTTCTTTCCCCCTTATATAATGAATCATCTTTTACGGGCGGCACCCCAAAACTCCGCAAAGCAGCTCCACCAGCCGCTTTCGCCGCTGTTTCCTGATTTTCTCGATACCATTTCATCTTCTGATACGATTCGATTTTTGATGCCACTTTTCCCTGATGCCGCCGCGCTGCCAGAATCGAAAAATCCGGAGCGGCTCTGTGGCCCTTCTGCGCCTCAGTATTTTCTCCATGCGAAATATTCAAAAAATTCATGCTCCCAGCAGGAAAATTTTTCCGAAAAATCATTGCTATTTCTCCGGATCTCGTATATACTGGGAGGTGTATAGGTCATTCCTCCCTGCGCCGCAAGCAGGTGAGCTCTCCTCCTGTACAGCCGCATCCGGCGGCAAGCAGGCGGGGAAGGCAATTTTGCCTTCCCCGCCTGTTTTTTGCTGTTTTTCTATTCTGCCGGTATTCGTATTTTCAGCGTTGTCATTGCTCCGTATTTTCGCTCTCACGGCTCTGCTATCGTTCCGGTACCTGCGCTTTCGGCACTGCTGCCGGACCGGCTTTTGCACTTCTCCGGCTTCCTTGATTGGCCCGATATTCCCCCGTTTCCGACTCTGTCATCGGCATGGATCCCGCCTTTTCCCGGCGCTGCTATCATCTCGGCTCCTGCTTCTTTTCGGTGCCGATCATATGCCGGTATTTTCTCTTTTTCGGAATCGATAGCAGTCCGGTGCCTGGAAGTTTTTTCTCTGCCGGTATTCCGTTTTGGATTTCAAAGGGGGCTGCTTTTATCCCTTTGAGTTTTTGCGCTGTCGTTTTTTCGGTCTGCATCCGCCGGTTTTGTCCAGTTACTGCCCCATTTTCTGACCTTGGAGCGTCCCGGTTTTTGTCCAGCTTTTGTCCAGCATTGGACGCCTTTTTGTCCAGCCGCCGGTGGTGCCTCCCTTATTGAACCTCTTTGGGAAGCTTCTTATCCTCCGGTTTCGATCCGCAGGGGGCCTTCGGTTTTTTATCCTTCACCAAAATGAACGAGGTGATGAGCGCCGTCAGGGGGACCGCCAGAATGACGCCGATGCTGCTGGCGATGCCGCTGATGACCTCCGTGGCCATATAGGGGGAGCTGATGAGCTGCCGGGGATCCAGCCCCAGCGAATACAGATAGATGATGAAGGACAGGCCGCTGCCCAAAAATGCCAGGATCAGGGTGTTGGTCATGGTACCCACCATATCCCGGCCGATATTCATACCGGAGCGGAACAGAGCCCGGCCGTCCCGGTCCGGGGCCACGGTATGTACCTCCGTCAGCGCAGAGGAGATGCTCATGGCCACGTCCATCACGGCGCCCAGCGCACTGATGACTACCCCCGCCACCAGCAGGCCCCGCAGGCCCAGAGGCGTACCCGTCTGCCGCAGCTGCAGCAGCGGCTCCACATCCGTCAGCCGCAGACCGTCGATCCGCAGAAGGCTCTGAGACAGCAGGCCGAACAGCAGCGCCAGCGCCGTACCGGCCACCGTACCCAGCGCAGCACACACCGTCTTGCGGCACACGCCGCCCAAGATCACCATCGTCACCACGGTGATGTAGGCGCACACCAGAAACACCGTCAGCAGAGTGGACGCTCCCTTCATCAACAGGGGGATCAGGATCCAGAACAGGCACACCAGCGTCACCGCCAGCGCCACCAGAGACTTGGCTCCCACCTTGCCGCCCACCAGCACCGTTGCCAGCAGGAACAGGCCCACGGTCACCGCCAGACCCACCGCCCGGTCATACTCGTACACCGTGGCGGTGTGGCTGCCGTCGCTATAAGTGGAGATCAGCAGCACCGCCCGCTGCCCCACCTTCAGGGGCTGGCCGTACAGCGGCCCCACATAGTTATACACCTGCATGGTCTCGCCCTTGTACTGACCGGAGCGCACCTGCGCCAGCAGCAGCTGCTCCCCTCGATAGCCGCCGTCAGCCACGGTATCTGCCTCGGTATTGTCCGACAGGATATCCGTAACGACGCCGGTCTCGTACTCGGCATACTCATCCCCTCGGGGCTGGGGCTGCTCAAAGGTCACAGCCGCCATCCGCACGACGATGAACAGCACCAGCGCCGCCGCCAGAATGACGCAGCTCCACCGGTTCCTGCTCCACCAGGCCCCGGCTGTCAGCCGGTCCGCATTCCCCTTCTTCCGCTTCATGGGCGTTTCCTCCGTCAATGATATTTGGTTACAGCATAGCAACTTCCGCCTCTGATGTCAATAGTGTTCACTAGTCAGCTACATCTGTCAATAGACTTTGCAGATATTATACAAACTTATTGCACGTTTCTGACAAAATCATTGAAAAAGGGGTAGCCATTTGGGTGGCTTTATGATAGACTGTTACCATCGGTCAAAGGCGGTATGTACGGCCAAAAGCGGCGTACACGGTTTTGACCGGCGGCACTATACACGAAAGGTTTGTCTTTGCTCAACGGTATCCCCCACAGTCTGCCTGTTTCGGCTGATCGGAGCCCTTGACGCTGCCTCCGTGCCAAAAACAGGATAGCTTGTGGAAGGTCGTCTGCCCGCCGGATGCGGGTCAGGCGGCTTTGTACTATCTCCGGGGGGACGGAAGGACAGAAGCAGGCCGCCGTGTAAACGTGTAATATTGAACAGGAGGGATCTCATTGAAGAAGAGAGGACTCAGCAGTCGGATCATGTCCGTGCTGCTGTCGCTGATGATGCTGCTCTCGCTGCTGCCCACAGCAGTTCTGGCAGACGAATCAGCGACAAAGACCTACACCAAGGTCACGTCCGCCGATGAACTGGTCACCGGCGAGTATGTGATGGTAGCCAACAACGGTTACGCCCCCGGTGTGCTTGACGGCTCATGGGTCACGGCAGTGGCCGTGACAGCTGCCAACGATCAGGTCGTTGATCCCACAGGCGGCGTCTGGACGCTGACCGTGGGCAAGAATGGTACCATTCTCAGCGACGCCAACGGCAAGCCCATTGCTCCCAAAGGCGGCAACAACAATGGCATTAAAAGCGGCAGCTATCAGTGGGCCGTGGATTTCGATGCCACCGACGGAACCTTTACCTTCGCCGGACAGGGCGATGACACGGTCAAGCTGGCCAGCAACGCCAGCTCCCAGAACAAGTTCCGTGCTTACAAAAATGAAACCATTACGAAGTCTCCCGGCGGCTACCCCTGCCACTTCACCCTCTATAAGCTGGGCGGCGGGCTGGAGCAGGTAGCTGCCCCCACCGGCACCGCCTCCGGCGATGTGAAGGTGGGCGACACCGTGGCCTTTGCCTGCAAGACGGCGGATGCCACCCTGCGGTACAAGGTGGATGACGGCGCCTATCAGGACTACACCGGCCCTGTGACCATCACCGCCTCCTGCACCATCACCGTCAAGGCTGTGAAGGACGGCATGACCGACAGTCAGGAGGCCGTGTTCACCTACAAGGCCTATCGTCTGGTGGACAAGTATGTCAAGACCGCTGCCCTCACCGGCGGCGACAAGGTGGTCATTTTCAACGCCGGCAACGGCTTTGCCGTCAGCTCCACCGTGATGGGCAATTACTACCTGACCCCCGTGGCCGCCACGGTGGAAAAGGATGTGCTCACCGCCAACGCCATGGATGCGCTGGTCTGGGATGTCACCGCCAACGATGACGGCACCTATACCTTCACCCAGAATGACAAGACGCTGACGCTGGGTGAAAACAGCGGCAAGTTCCATCTCAACGTGGCCGCCAAGGGCACCACCCGCTGGGATGTGGAGACCTGCAATGCCGAGAACGCCTCCTACTACCTCTCCGGCAGCGGCGTCACCGGTCAGTACGGCAAGGTTTACCTGGAATACTTCGCCAAGTTCACCGAGTTCTCCGCCTACTGCACCAGCACCGACCGGCTGAAGGAAGCGGACTTCGGCATGACCTTCTACAAGCTGACGCAGGAGAAGCAGTATGTGGACGCCACCACGGAGCCTGATCCGGAGGAGCCCGCCACCGTACCCATCCGCACGGCGCTGGAGGGCGCCACCGACACCGAGTTCACCGTCAAGGGCGTTGTGACGCTGGTGGACGGCCAGAACTACTATCTGCAGGACGCCACCGGTGCTATCTGTCTGCGGCTGGCCGCCAAGACCGATGAGATCGCTCTGGGCGACACCATCATCGGTACCGGCAAGCGGGCCGAGTTCAGGGGCATGGTGCAGCTGGGCAGCGGCACCTTCGTCAAGTCCAGCGGTCTGCCCCTGGACGCCAAGCCCACCACCATCGCCGCTCTGACCGCCGACGATGTGTGTACCTATGTGCAGCTGAAGGGGCTGGAGATCACTGAGATCTACGACAACAACGGTCAGTACGCCAACCCCAACGTCACCTTCAAGGATGCCGACGGCAAGACCATCCAGCTCTATAAGGCAGTTCTGCCCAAGAACGGCGACAGCTGGGCCTTTGCCGTGGGCGACAAGGTAGATGTTACCGCCGCCGTAGGCACCAACAACGGCACCCTGCAGCTGCGGAATACCGTTGCCGACGAGATCCGGGCCGCCGGTTCCGTCAATGACCCCATCACGGACGACATGATCCCCGACGGGACGCTCACCGTCAAGGAGGCCGGGGCCATCACCACCAAGACCGAAAATGTCTCCGTGGTGGGTCAGGTGGTGTATCACTACGGCAACGCCTATAACGGCGCTGCCAGCATCAACTCCATCATTCTGGAGGACGTCATCGGCGGTGAGATCTACGGCTTCCAGGTCTATGATTACGCCAACCACGCCAACTATAAGGTAGGCGACGTGGTGAAGGTCACCGGCACCGTTAGCCCCTACGGCGGCGTGCCTCAGATGCAGTCCCCTGCCATGGAGGTGGTAAAGGCCGGTGTGGAGGCCATTCCCGCACAGGAGATCACCGTCTCCCAGATGGGCGCCGACTATCTCAGTGAGTACGTCTACATCAAGGACGTGACGCTGGGTACCTACAACGCTTCCGGCAGCACCCCCGTCACCGACGCCACCGGCAGCACCAAGCTCTTCAAGGGTGTGCCGCTGCCCGCCAATACTACTGAGGCCGACGTCACGGCCCTGTATGCCTGCTGCTCTGCCTACAACGGCACCTATCAGCTCCGCAACGGCGCCAGCAGCGACTACGTCACCAACGTGACGCCTCCCTCCACCGGCGAGCTGCCTCAGGCCGGCGATGAGGTGGTCATCTACAACCAGAACGCTGAGGCGGTTCTGGCGGAGCAAAATGACAACACCGACAGCCCCGCCATCAACAAGGCGGCCGCCACCATTGCCAACGGCAAGGCTGTCTGCTCCAACGGCGCCGTGGTCTTTACCGTGGAGCGCAGCGGTGAGTACTATCGCTTCCGCAACGACACCTACGGCTATCTGTGTGCCAACGGCACCGGCAACAACGCCTTCTATTCCCTCACCGCCAGTGAGGACGCCGACTGGCTGGTCCGGGAGTGTTCCGGCAACGTGGGCGGCTACGAAATGGAGAGCCGCACCGCCAAGTATAACGGCAAATACAGCCAGTGGCTGGAGTATTACAGCGATAGCTTCAAGGTGTACAGTATGTACAGCTCCACCGGCAGTCTGGACTACACCATCTACTCCTTCTCCTTCTATCCCGTGGCGGAGGGGACGGAGCTGACCGGCGGCATCGTGAATATGCCCGCCGTGGTCATCGACCACCTGTATGACGCCTATGTGGGGCAGGCCTACACCTTTAGCTTCACCGTGGATGCTCCCTTCGGTGTCAAGGGCGACATGACCGCCACGCTGGCGGGCGAGGCCCTGACTGTCACCGAGGAGGAGGGTGTTTACACCGTCACCATCCCCGTGGAGAAGGTGACGGGCGGCAAGCTCACCGTGACCATCAGCGGCGTGGACAATCAGGGCAAGGCCATCACCCGCACCGTTGAGATCCCCGTGAAGGACGAGCCGGTGTTCTCCGATCCCACGCCCATGCGGGGTGCTCAGACCGGCAGCGACAAGCGGCCCGCCATCTCTGTGGCGCTGGCCAATGCCGGGACGGAGCCCACCATCACCATGACGGTGAACGGCAAGACCGTGGATGCTGTGTATGCCGATGGTCGTGTCACTTACACGCCCGCTGCCGACCTCACCGACGGCCGCACGGAGGTGGTGGTCACCGCCAAGCGTGCCGACGGCAAGGAGGCCAGCTTCAACTGGTTCTTCACCGTGGGCAAGACCCAGTATCAGCTGTACTTCGGTCAGCTCCACAGCCACACCCAGTATTCCGACGGCTCCGGTACGCTGACCTCTGCGCTGGACTACATCAAGAGCATCCCCGCCAGCGCCAACGTGCAGTTCGTAGCCTTCACCGATCACTCCAACTACTTCGACTCCAAGACCAACGCCAACGTGGAGGGCGCTCTGTATGACACCTCTCTGGTGAAGGATTCCGACGCCAACCACAGCTGGAGCACCTATAAGAGCACCATCGATGCCTTCAACGCCGAGAACGCCGGTTCCATGGTGGCGCTGGGCGGCTTCGAGATGACATGGTCCGGCGGCCCCGGCCACATCAACACCTTCAACACCCCCGGCGTGGTCTCCCGCAACAACACCACCCTCAACAACAAGACCGACGACGCCGGTATGAAGGCCTACTACGCTCTGCTGAGTCAGGCCGAGGGCGTGGACTCCATCAGCCAGTTCAACCATCCCGGCACCACCTTCGGCAACTTCAGTGACTTCTCCTACTGGGATCCCGTCATTGACAGCCGTATGTATATGGTGGAGGTGGGTAACGGCGAGGGCCAGATCGGCGCCGGCGGCTACTATCCCAGCTATGAGCAGTACATCATGGCGCTGGATAAGGGCTGGCATCTGGCTCCCACCAACAACCAGGACAACCACAAGGGCCGCTGGGGCAATGCCAACGATGCCCGTGACGTTATCCTCACCGACAACTTCACCGAGAAGGGCATCTACGAAGCCATCCGGGCCCTGCGGATGTACGCCACCGAGGATAAGAATCTGGAGCTGGGCTACACCGTCAACGGTCAGATGATGGGCTCCCGTATCACCGAGGTCCCCGAGAAGCTGAATCTGGAGGTCACGGTCAACGATCCCGACAAGAGCGACTCCATCTCCAAGGTGGAGGTGGTGGTCAACTCCGGCAAGGTGGTCCACACCTGGTCCGACCCCGCCGAGCTGAATCAGGGCAGCCTGTCCGTGACGCTGGATCCGGATTACAGCTACTATTTCATCCGTGTCACCGAGGGTGACGGCGATCTGGCGGTCACCTCCCCCGTGTGGGTGGGTGAGAGCCTGAAGCTGGGCATCTCCAACATGGTCTGCGGCACCGCCACCCCCGTCACCGACGAGGAGCTGACCCTGACCACCACCCTCTTCAACAGCGAGGACACCGATGCCACCATCAAGTCCCTGACCTACACCATCGGCGGCACCGTCATCGGCGTGGATAAGGGTGAGGGCGACAAGGGCTACACGCTGGGCAAGAGCAGCACGCTGGATGTCTCCTTCCACTACACCCCCACCGCCGCCCGTGTGTTCACCGTTCAGGTCACCACCGTGGTGGAGCAGAACGGCAAGGAGTACACCTTCACCAAGACCATCGATCTGGATGTGCTCAATGCGGATGCACTGGTGTACATTGGCATCGACGCCTCCCACTACAACGAGTATGTGGCGGGCAACTATAAGGATTCCATGGGCAACTTCGGCAATCTGGCCGCTGAGTACAGCGTCCGGACCGTGCAGCTGAACTCCAGCGAGGAGCTCATCGCCGCCTGCGGCAATCCCAAGTTCAAGGCTCTGATCCTCACCGCTCCCAGCCGCCGTCTGGAGGCCGCTCAGGCCGATCCCAAGACGTACAGCACTGACGAGCTGGCGGCCATCGACGCCTTCAACGCAGCCGGAGGCACCGTCATTCTGGCGGGCTGGTCCGACAACTACGAGAACTACGACGTCATTCAGAGCAACCCCGCCATCAAGCACATGGCAGCCACCCAGAATGAGGTGCTGGCAGCTCTGGGCTCCAGCCTCCGCATCAGCGACGACGCCACCTATGACGACGTTCGCAGCGCCGCCGACGGCGTGGATAAGTGGCGGCTGTACTTCAGCTCCTACAACATGGACAACCCCCTGATGGACGGCGTGGAGGTCGATCCCGACCATCCCTATGACAAGCTCTACACCGAGCGCTTCAGCCACTACGGCGGTGCTTCCATCTATGCCGTGGACACAAGCGGCCATGCCACCTCCACGCTGCCTGCTACCGTGTCCCCCGTGGTGTATGGCCATGCCACCACCTACTCTGTGGACGTGGATCAGGACGGTCTGGGCGGCGCCGGTACGCCCAAGTATGCCTTTGCCGAAAACGACAGCCGCCTGATGGTCATGGCCACCGAGCAGCTGGAGGGCCGCGGCATGGTGGTGGTCTCCGGTGCGGCCTTCATGTCCAACTTTGAGGTGCAGGCCAGCATCAGCGACAACGGCTCCGAGAAGAACTACTCCAACTACAAGATCTGCGAGAATCTGCTGCGGCTCATCAACCCCGTGCAGATCACGCCCATCGCCGAGGTGCAGGCCCAGACCGAGGACGGCTACAAGTACACCATCGAGGGCGTGGTCACCTCCAACGCCTCCGGCTACGACAAGGAGACGGCCTTCTTCGACTGCATCTACGTGCAGGACGAGACCGGCGGCATCAACTGCTTCCCCGTGGCCGGCGACTTCAAGATCGGCGACCGGGTGCGTGTGTCCGGCACCACCAGCTCCTATCAGGGTGAGCACCAGCTGGCCGTCACCGGCATCGTCAAGCTGGGCGAGGGTGAGGCCGTGACCCCCAGAGAGGTCACCTCCACTCAGGTCAACGACGGCTCCGTGCTGGGCCAGCTCATCACCCTGAAGGGCTATGTGGTGGGCATCGAGATGGCCAACGGTCTGGTGCAGACCATTCTGGTCCGTGACAGCGCCGGTGTGGTGTCCCGTGTGTTCATCGACGGTTACATCTGCCCCAACGATGAGGTGAAGAATCTGGAGCTGGGCTGCGAGATCTCCGCCACGGGTCTGGCCTCCTACGACAACACCTTCGTGCTGGCCGACGGCACCGCTATGGCGCCCCGTATCCGCATCAGCAACCGTGCCGACATCATCTGCACCGCCCACACCCACCAGTTCGGTGAGTGGGAGATCACCACTCCCGCCACCTGCACCGGGGACGGCGTGGAGACCCGCACCTGCCCCTGCGGCGAGACGGAGACCCGTGTGCTCCCCGCCACCGGCCATACGGATGCGGACAAGGACGGCAAGTGCGATACCTGCGGCGCTGAGCTGAATCCCGTGGATCCCGGCAAGCCCGATCAGCCCGGTAAACCCGACCAGCCCACCGATCCCACCAAGCCCGCCACCGGCGACGAGAGCCGTCTGGTGCTGTGGGTCTCCCTGATGGGGATCACGGCTATGGCCGGTGCGGCTCTGCTGGTGGGCAAGAAGCGCCGGGGATAAGGGAAACCTCCCGACGCTTGACCACCTGCCGCAAGGCATAACCGCATAAGCGAAAAGGCGGGACCCGCCTTTTATCTGCCACCTGCGGGCCGTGATGCGCCGTTTACAGACTGTGATCCGCCCTTGTTAGAATCAGCAGAGGGTCTCTCCCGTGGGAAAGGCCCTCTCCTGCCCCACTCCATTGTCTTGCGCCGAGAGAGACACCCGCAGCATACAGGAGAGCGCATAAGGGAAGGGACACGGGGTGCTTCCGTGTCCCTTCCCTTTTGGCATTTTCTGCGCCCGTCAGTCCTTATGGCACTGGCCGTGCATGGCGCAGTGGGCGCATCCGGCCCCGCAGGAGGACTTCCCCTGTTTTTTCTGCCGGATCAGGCTCCGGACGATCAACGCTACGATGACGATGAGTCCTATACAAATCAAAATGGTGCCTACATTCTCGTTGATCCATTGCAGCATGGAAACTCACTCCTTTTCTGACATACTTGGAAAATTCAAGATACTTGCAGCATCTTCAGACATGGGTCCGAAGGGGCGGCGTGGGTCCCGTCTCCCGAAGGAGACGGAACCGCTGGCCTTGCGTACCGATGTGAAAAGATGGATCGGCTGCTTACACCTTGGCGTTGAGCTTGGTGGCCTCCTTGTAGGGGCGAACCAGCATATAGACGATCATGGCCAGCGCAGCCAGAGCAGCGATCAGACCGATGATGTTCAGGCTGCCGGTGAAGGCGTTGCCGAACTGGTTGATCATCAGGCCGACGAGATAGGCGAAGCCGCACTGATAGCCGATGGCGAACCAAGTCCACTTGTGGTTGTTCATCTCACGCTTGATGGCGCCGATGGCGGCGAAGCAGGGAGCGCACAGGAGGTTAAACACCAGGAAGCTGTAACCGGTGATGCCGGTGAAGGCCTGAGCGATGTTCTGGTACACGGTGCCGTCGCCGCCGCCATACAGGATACCCAGCGTACCCACGATGTTCTCCTTAGCCACCAGACCGGTGATGGAGGCCACGGTCGCCTGCCAGTTACCCCAGCCCAGGGGCTTGAAGATCCAGCAGATGGCGCCGCCGATGGCAGCCAGAATGGAGGAGTCGATCTCGGACTCATCCAGCATACGGAAGGTGCCGTCCACCCAGCCGAAGTAGGTGGTGAACCACACGAAGATGGTGGACAGCAGAATGATGGTACCGGCCTTCTTGATGAAGGACCAGCCACGCTCCCACATGGAGCGCAGGACGTTGCCCAGAGTGGGCCAGTGGTAGGCGGGCAGCTCCATGACGAAGGGAGCGGGGTCACCGGCGAACATCTTGGTCTTTTTCAGCATGATACCGGAGATGATGATGGCGGCCATGCCGATGAAGTAAGCGGAGGTGGACACCCATGCGCTGCCGCCGAAGATGGCGCCGGCGATCATGGCGATGAAGGGAACCTTGGCGCCGCAGGGGATGAACGTGGTGGTCATGATCGTCATACGGCGGT
>OHYQ01000365.1_pt1 | contig 11445 bp, 8 predicted proteins | sample 1580281 | NCBI WGS metagenome assembly OHYQ01 (sample SAMEA3882525, study PRJEB24775) | human gut metagenome | biome: human-associated habitat; feature: intestine environment; material: feces | place: Netherlands | collected 2009/2010
CTTGAACCCCCGGCCGGATTTCTTGAACATGGTGTGGCCGCAGACAGGGCAGTCGTCCTTCACCGGTACGTCGAAGGTAACGAAGGAGCAGGTGGGGAACTTCTCGCAGCAGTAATAGTTATACTGCTTGCCGGATTTCTTGCTGATGCCGGTGCGCTTCATGAGCCGACCGCCGCACACAGGGCAGCGGCCCGGCATCTCCACCACCAGAGGCTTGGTGAACTTGCACTCCGGGTAGCCGGGGCAGGCCAGGAACCGGCCGAACCGGCCGGACTTGATGACCATGTTCCTGCCGCAGAGGTCACACTTCTCCTCGGTGACCTCGTCGGGGACCTTCAGATAAACACCCTCCATGTCCTTCTCCACCTGATGGAGATTGGACTCAAAGCTGCCGTAGAACTGGCGCAGCAGCTGCTTCCACGGCAGCTTGCCGGACTCCACCTCATCCAGCTCCTCCTCCATGTGGGCGGTGAACTTCACGTCCACGATGTCCTTGAAGCGGTCGCACATAAGGCCGTTGACCACGTCGCCCAGCGGCGTCATTTTCAGGTACTTGCCGTCCTTGATGACGTACTCCCGGTCCAGAATGGTGGACACCGTGGGCGCATAGGTGGAGGGGCGGCCGATGCCGTTTTCCTCCATGGCCCGGATGAGGGAGGCATCGGTGAACCGGGCGGGGGGCTGGGTGAAGTGCTGGGCCGGGTCAAAGCCCGTCAGCGTCACCACCTCGCCCTGTGCCAGCGGGGGCAGGGCGGGGGCCTTTTCCTCCTTCTCGTCGTCCCGGCTCTCCTCGTATACGGCGGTATAGCCGGCGAACTTCAGGCTGCTGGCGCTGGCCCGGAAGCTGTGGGCTCCGGCGCCCAGCTCTACGCTGACGCTGTCATAGATGGCGTTGGACATCTGGCTGGCCAGAAAACGGCTCCAGATCAGGCGGTACAGCCGATACTGTTCGCTGGTAAGATCGCTCTTGACCCGCTCCGGGGTCAGCTCCACGTCGCTGGGGCGGATGGCCTCGTGGGCGTCCTGCGCCCCGGCCTTGGTCTTATACTGCCGGGGGGCGGCGGGACAGTAGCCTGCGCCGTAGCGCCCGGTGACGAAGCTGCGGGCCGCCGCCTGCGCCTCGTCGGAGATCCGCAGGGAGTCGGTACGCATATAGGTGATGAGGCCCACGGTACCCTCACCGGTGATGTCCACGCCCTCATACAGCTGCTGGGCGATGGCCATGGTGCGCCGGGGGGTCATGTTCAGCTTCCGGGAGGCATCCTGCTGCATGGTGGAGGTGGTGAAGGGCGGGGCGGGGGAGCGCTGCTTATCCGTGCGCTTCACGCTCTTGACGGCGAAAGGCAGGTCCTGCACCTCCGCCTGAATGGCGCTGACCTCCTCCTGAGAGACGGGCTCATATTTCTTGCCGTCCTTGCCGTAATATCTGGCCCGGAAGGGGACGCCGCCGTCGTTTTTCAGCAGGGCGTCCAGCGTCCAGTACTCCTGGGGGACGAAGTCCTTGATCTCCTTCTCCCGGTCTGCCACCAGACGCATGGCCACCGACTGCACCCGGCCTGCCGACAGGCCCCGCCGGATCTTTTTCCACAGCAGGGGGGACAGCTCATAGCCCACGATGCGGTCCAGAATACGCCGGGCCTGCTGGGCGTCCACCAGATCCTGATCGATCTCACGGGGGTGGTGGATGCTCTCGGTGACCACCTTGCGGGTGATCTCGTTGAAGGTGACTCGCTTGGCTTTTTCGTCGCTGAGGTCCAGCAGGTTCTTCAGGTGCCAGCTGATGGCCTCACCCTCACGGTCCGGGTCGGTGGCCAGATATACGGTGTCGCTGGCCTTGGAGAGTTTTTTCAGCTCATTGATAAGCTCCTCCTTACCCCGGATGGGGCGGTAGTTGGGCTCGAAGTCGTGCTCGACATCCACGCCCAGCTTGCTTTTGGGCAGGTCACGCAGATGTCCCATACTGGCCCTGACCTCGTAATCCGGTCCCAGATACTTGCCGATGGTCTTGGCCTTGGCAGGGGACTCCACGATCACCAGATTTCGGGCTGCTTTTTTTGCCATGTTCTTATCCTTCCTTTTTACAACCGGATCTCCACCGTGCGGACGAAGCGCCGTGCTCCGTGCTGCGTGGCATATCCGTCGATCTCTAATACCGTCAGGGCTGACAGCACCCGCCGAATGGGCAGGTCGGCCCGCTCCGCCACGTCATCGGTGAGCAGAGGGGCATCGGTGGTCAGCACCTGTAGGATGCGGATCTGATCGTCCGTCAGACCCGCCGTATCCGCCGTCAGGTCCAGTACCGGCAGGGCGGGGGGAGTTTCCTTCTTCTCCGGCTTTGCCGGGGACGATTCCTCCGCCTTTTGAGCGGGGAGACCGTCCTGCTCCGGCACCGGAGGAAGATTCTCCGGCGAGGGGCGCAGCCGGTGGGGGAACCGGCTCCGGTACCCCTCCAGAATGTCCCAGCCGCAGGTCACAAGTCCTGCGCCGTCCCGGATGAGGCGGTTGCTGCCCCGGCTGTTGGGGGCGTCGATGGGGCCGGGGACGGCGAACACGTCCCGTCCCTGCTCCAGCGCCGTATTGGCGGTGATGAGAGCGCCGCTGCGCTCCGGGGCCTCCACCACCAGCACCGCCAGACTCAGGCCGCTGAGGATGCGGTTGCGGACGGGGAAGTGGCTGCCCATAGGCTCCGTTCCCGGCGGGTACTCGCTCAGCAGCACGCCGGTGGCGGCGATGTCCTCGTAGAGCCGCCGGTTCTCCGCCGGATAGACCACGTCCACGCCGCCGCCCAGCACGGCCGCCGCAAAGCCGCCGGCCCGCAGAGCGCCCCGGTGGGAGGCTCCGTCGATGCCCCTGGCAAGGCCCGAGACCACCACGGCACCCTCCTTCGCCAGCTGGTAGCCCAGCTCCTCGGCGGCGGAGATACCGTAGGGGGTACAGGTCCGGGTACCCACCACGGAGACGGCGGCCTCCTCGTCGAACAGGGGCATCCGGCCCCGTCCGTACAGCAGCACCGGCGGGTCATAGATGTTCCGCAGCCGGTCCGGGTAGAGGGCGTCCTGCATGGTCAGCAGGAAGATATCCCCCTTGGCGCAGCGGGCCAGCACGTCCTCGGCCCGGTCTGTGGACTTGTCCGACAGCAGCGCCGCCTGAGAGGAGGACAGCCCCTCCACCGGAGGGAGATCCTCCGGCTGGGCGTAGTATATGTCCTCCGGCGAGGGGAAATGCTCCAGAAGCAGAAGCTTGCTGCGGTTGGTCAGCCCCGGCAGGGTGGTGAGCCATACCCAGTATTTCAGAGCAGCCATGTGAGATCCCTCCTTATCGCCAGCTCTCCCACAGCAGCACCGCTGCGGCAATGGCCGCATTCAGAGATTCGCAGCGGTCCGACATGGGGATACGGATGGTTTGATCGCACAGGTCCAGCACCTCCCGGCTCAGGCCACGGCCCTCGCTGCCGATGGCCAGCGTGCAGCGTGTGTAGTCCGCCTGCCGGGCGTCCACGGTGTCCTCCCGCAGGGCGGCCCCGTACAGGGGCAGGCCGCTGCGGTGCAGCAGGGCCGCCAGTTCCTCCGGTGTGCCGGAATAGATGGGGCGGCGGAACACGGCCCCCATGGAGGAGCGCACCGCCTTCCAGCCGTAGGGGTCGGCGCAGCCGCCGGTAAGCAGCAGGCCGTCGGCGTCGAAGGCGTCCAGCGTCCGCAGGATGGTGCCTACGTTGCCGGGGTCCTGCACCCCGTCCAGCAGCACATACCGTCGGCCGGTGAGAGTCTGGGGCAGGGGAGCCTGAGGCAGGCGGCAGGTGAAAAGCACCCCCTGAGGGGTCTTTACCGGGGAGATGGAGGCCATGACGTCCTCCGGCACCTGTACCTGCCGGATATGCTCCGGCAGCCGGGGCAGGGGGGAGGTAGACACCACGGCGGTGATCTCCGCCTGCCACAGCAGGGCCCGCCGGTAGGCGGCGGAGCCGACCAGCTTGCGAATATGGCCCATGAGGGGGTTGTGACGGCTGGTGATATGCTCCATAGGGACTCCTTTCCCGGCGTTTTTATGCACCGAAGGGATGATTTGACACCTTATTCTAAAGGATTCCTCCGGTAATTTCAAGCCCTTTCTGCCGGGAAGGGCAAAAAAGAGGGAATTTTCCACGGAATATTCCCAAAAACTTCTTGACTTTTGGCGGATATCCGGTATAATAATTAGGCCTGCGTATGCGGGCAAATCCTTGCTCTCACCGGAGCGTGAGGGCCATAAGTCCAAAAGGAGGTGCAAAAAGTATGGCTAAGATTTCCGCCAACTATGAGGTCGTTTACATTCTCGACCCGGCACAGGGTGAGGAGGCTATTGCCGCCAATGTGGCAAAGTTCCAGGCTCTGGCTGAGCAGCACGGCTGCTCCGACGTGGTCGTGGATGAGTGGGGCAAGCGTCGTCTTGCTTACGCCATCGATTACAAGACCGAAGGCTACTATGTGCTGATGAGCTTCACCAGCGCACCGGAATTCCCCAAGGAGCTGGATCGTATCCTGGGTATTACCGAGGGCGTGATGCGTTCCATGATCGTCTGCAAGGACGAGTAAGGGGGAAGCACAATGCTGAACAAGATTTTCATCATGGGTCGCCTGACCAGGGACCCGGAGCTGCGGCGTACTCAGAGCGGTACGGCGGTCACCAGCTTCTCTTTGGCCGTGGATCGGGACTATAAGTCCCAGAGCGGCGAAAAGGAGACCGATTTCATCGATGTGGTGGCTTGGCGCAGCACGGCGGAGTTCGTCTCCAAGTATTTCACCAAGGGCCGCATGGCCGTGGTGGAGGGGCGGCTCCAGATCCGTGACTGGAAAGACAAGGAGGGCAACAACCGCAGAAGTGCGGAGGTGGTTGCCGACAATGTCTATTTCGGTGATAGCAGACCCGGCGGTGCCGGTGGGAATAACGGCGGTTATTCTCAGGCTCCTGCCTACGGTGCTCCCGCCGGAGGGTATTCCGCCCCGGTGGGCGGCCCGTCCGATTTTGCCGAGATCGACGAGGAGGACGGCGATCTGCCGTTCTGATGTGCCAAGGCACATGAAATCTTTATAAGGAGGAATTTTCCATGGCTATGGAACGTGAAAATAGAGCGCCCCGTGGCAACGGCCGTAAGCGCCGTAAGGTTTGCCAGTTCTGCGTGGATAAGTGCGAGCATATCGATTATAAGGATGCCGCCAAGCTGCGCCGCTTCATCAGCGAGCGCTCCAAGATCCTGCCCCGCCGTACCACCGGTACCTGCGCTATGCATCAGCGTCAGCTGACTGAGGCCATCAAGCGTGCCCGTCAGATCGCTCTGCTGCCCTTCGTTACCGAGTAAGTTGGTCATCAAAAAGAGCCTGCCAGTTTGGCAGGCTCTTTTTTTGTCCCGGAGCCGGAGGCCTTGGGACAGGAGGATGATCTGGCCCGATGGGAGATCAGGACAGCAGCGCCTGAATTTCAGACAGACTCCGGGCGAAGTGGATGCCCTGCTGGCGCTCCGGGGAGGAGAGACCGGAGGCGATCATATGGTCCAGAAGGGCCTTCAGGTGGCAGTAGTAGCCGTCCAGATCGTAGAGGATGCAGGGGGCGGACAGCTGGCCCAGCGATACCTGCGACATGACCTCCGTGATCTCCTCCAGTGTGCCGGTGCCGCCGGGGAAGGCGATGAAGGCGTCCCCCAGCTGGATCATTTTGGCCTTGCGCTCCGCCATGCTTCGGGTGACGATGAGTTGGGTCAGACCGTCGTATTGCAGGTCCTGTGCCATGAAGCACTCCGGCTCCACGCCGATGACGCTGCCGCCCTGCGCCAGTGCGCTTTGGGCCAGCAGGCCCATGAGTCCGGTTTTGGAGCCGCCGTAGACCAGTGTGTGGCCTGCGGCACCGATCCATGCTCCCAGTTCCCGGACGGCCTGCGCCAGATGGGGGTCGGTGCCGCAGCTGGCGCCCAGATATACGGTGATGTGCATAGGCGATACCTCCTTGGGTGATTTGTGTCAGTATAGCACGATATGGAGAGAAAAACAAGGACAGGCGGGAGCCTGTCCTTGTGTGAAGTGCGGGGATATCAGCCCCAGAGGGCGGTCAGCATGGGGATGATCTGCTTTTTCCGGCTCATGACCTTGGGCAGGAACAGGGTGTTGTCCTTGGGCTCGGCGGAGAAGGCGTTGCGGATGACGTCATCGCTGCCCACATACAGCAGCTGCGTACCCTCCATCAGCACGTCCGTCAGCATCAGGATCACCATGTCGTAGTGGTGCTCCTTCTGATCGTGGCGCATGGCCTCCAGAAACTCCTCCCGGCGCTGGAGCATATCCTCGGAATCCAGACAGGTAATCTGCCCCACACCCAGATTCTGCTCAGCAATGTGGAACTCCTTGAAGTCGCTGTGCAGCAGATCTTCGGCGGATTTGCCGTCGAAGCTGCCATCGAAGAGAAGCTTGCCCAGCTCGTTGAGGGAGACGTTGGCGATGCGGGCCATGCGCTCGGCCATGGCTACATCCCGCTTGGTGCAGGTGGGGGACTTGAACATGACGGTATCGGACAGAATGGCCGCCGCCATCAGGCCCGCCATGGCCGGGGAGGGCATGACGCCGTGCTCCTGATACATTCCGGTGATGATGGTATTGGTGCTGCCCACCGGCTCGTTGCGGACCCGGATGGGCTGAGTGGTCTGGATATCCGCCAGACGGTGGTGGTCGATGATCTCCAGAATCTCCGCCTGATCCAGACCCTGTACGGCCTGCGCCCGCTCGTTGTGGTCCACCAGCACCACACGCTTGCGCCGGGGACGCAGCAGGTGATACCGGGACAGGGTGCCCACGACCTTTTCGTTCTGGTCCAGCACCGGGTAGCAGCGATAGCGGCTCTTCAGCACCACCTCACGCACGTCGTCGATGTAGTCCGACAGGTGGAAGCAGACGATGTCGTCGGTGTGGCAGGGACGGGAGATGATGCAGGTGTTCCTGGCGTCGGCCAGCAGCTCCTGATCCACCTCCGTCTGGCAGAGGATCAGGCAGCACACGTTAGTTTCCAGCGCACGGCGGATCATATCCGGCTGGTCGCCGCACAGGACGATGTGCTCCTTGCCGTTCCACAGCAGATTCTCGCAGCTTTGAGGCAGGGCGATGACCACATCGCCGGTGACGGAATCCACCAGATCACCGGTGTCGTTGAGGACACGGCCCTCGATGACGCTCAGGAGGTTGAACAGAGGCAGGGCCTCCACACGGGGCTCACTGATGGTGTTCATGCTGTAGGTGGCGATGTCGCCGGCGGACAGAGTCCCATACAGAGTGCCATCCTCGTTGACCACGGGGATGGCGGAGATACGCTGCTCCCGCATAATGTGCCAGGCCCGGTCCATGGTGACGGTGGCGTTCAGGGAGGGAGGTATGTCGTAATCCAGATCTGACACCTGCGTGCGGACGTTCTGGATCAGCTGAGGGGGCTGGAAACCGAAGCGGTCCAGCAGGCGCTGGGTCTCATCGCTGACGTGGCCCAGATAGGCCGCCACGTAGTCCCGGTCACCCAGAGCGTTCCGCAGGGCGGCATAGGACATGGCAGCCACGATGGAATCCGTGTCGGGGTTCCGATGCCCGACCACATAGATCTCGTTCATACAATAGCTCCTTTTTTGTTCCGTGGGAGTGATTCATGTACTGATTATAATTATTATACGGCGTAAGGGAAATTTGTCAATGCGGGGATATGCCGGAAAAGAGGAGAAAAAAGGCTTCCAAATCCGGCAAAGCGGCGAAAACTGAGGAAAAGCGGCACTGTGCGTCGGTTGTATACAATGTGCGGGGATGTGTCGCTGTCTCTTGACCTTTTGAAAAAGCGGCGGTATAATAAACAGACTATAAAGAAATTTTATCCAAAGGAGAGGGGTCCTGAATTGAAGAGCAGAAACCAGAGCGTGGACATGACGCAGGGCGTCATTTGGAAGCAACTGGCGTATTTCGCCCTGCCGCTGTTTTTGGGCAATCTCTGTCAGCAGCTGTATAACACGGCGGACAGCGTCATCGTGGGAAAATTTGTGGGCAAGGACGCTCTGGCGGCGGTGTCCAGCAGCGGGAACCTCATCTTTATGATGACGGGCTTTTTTATGGGCCTGTTTGTGGGGGCCGGCGTCATCATCAGCCTCTATTTCGGCGCCAAGTGCTATGATCGGCTGGAGGCGGCGGTGCATACCGATCTGGCCTTCGCCATGGTCTGCGGCGTTTTGCTGACGCTGGTGGGCATCTTCCTGACCCCCCAGATCCTGGTGTGGATGCGGACGCCGGAGGACGTGCTGCCCCAGTCCATCCAATATTTCCGATTGTACTTCATGGGCAGCCTCTTTATGATCGTCTACAACGCCTGTATGGGCATTTTGCAGGCGGTGGGCGACAGCCGCAGTCCCCTGCGCTACCTCATCATCTCCTCCATCACCAATGTGACGTTGGATCTGATCTTCGTGGGAGCGCTGAAATGGGGTGTCAACGGTGCCGCCATCGCCACGGTGGTGAGCCAGATGGTCAGCGCCGTGCTGTGCTTCCGGAAGCTGATGCAGGCGGACGGCCCCTATCGGCTGGTTCCCAAGCGCATCCGCTTCGAGCTGCCGATGCTCAAGCAGATCACGGCGCAGGGCATCCCCTCCGGTGTGCAGAACTCCATCATCGCCATCGCCAACGTGGTGGTGCAGTCCAACATCAATACCTTCGGCTCCGATGCCATGGCGGGCTGCGGCTCCTACGCCAAGGTGGAGGGCTTCGTGTTCCTGCCCATCACCTCCTTTGCCATGGCGCTGACCACCTTTACGGGGCAGAATCTGGGCGCAGGGCAGTATGACCGGGCCAAGAGGGGGGCACGGGTGGGCTTCACCTGCTCCATGCTGCTGGCGGAGCTTATCGGACTGACACTACTGCTGGTGGCCCCCTATGCCATCGCCCTGTTCAACGATGACCCGGCGGTCATCGCCATCGGCGTACGGCAGACCCGGACGGAGGCGCTGTTCTACTTTGCACTGGCCTTCGCCCACAGCATCTCCGCCGTGATGCGGGGAGCGGGCCGGGCCAAGATGCCCATGTACACCATGCTGGTGTGCTGGTGCGTCATCCGTGTGACGTATATCACGCTGGCGCTGAAGGTGTGGCCGGATATTACCACCATCTTCTGGGCATACCCCATTACGTGGTGTCTCAGCTGCGTGGTGTTTCTGCTGTATTATCTGAAGGCCGACTGGGTCCATTCGTTCCAGAAGGCGCACTGAGGGGGGCTTTAGCGGACACGAATGGCTTCTGGAATTCCTTTGTCGTGTGCAGGAGTCGTTGATAAAATCCGGCCGAAGCAGGAAATTGGCGTAGTTCTGCTCTCGCTACCGCTTTATTGGGTGGCGGAAGGAGATCTCTGTTCTGCCGTGGGGAACGGATTGCCACAGCCAGTGTGAGCACTGGCTTCGCAATGACACGATAAAAATACGCTGCTGCGGAGAGCGGCTGCACGCAAAAGTACATAAAAAGAGGACGTCTGCGGGACGTCCTCTTTTTATATGCAGTTTACAGGTTCTCTACCCGCAGGGCACGGATGGCATTCAGCACGGCGATGACCATGACACCCACGTCGGCAAAGATGGCTGCCCACATATTGGCGATGCCCACAGCACCCAGTACCAGACACAGGCCCTTGACACCCAGTGCGAACACGATGTTCTCGTACACGATCCGCAGACACTTGCGGGAGATGCGGATGGCCTTGGAGATCTTCAGGGGATCGTCGTCCATCAGCACCACGTCCGCCGCCTCAATGGCGGCATCGGAGCCCATGGCACCCATGGCGATGCCGATATCGGCACGGGTGAGCACCGGCGCATCGTTGATGCCGTCGCCGACGAACGCGAGGTTTGCGTCGGCGTTGCTCAGCAGGCGCTCCACCTGCGCCACCTTATCCGCAGGCAGCAGCTCACTGTGTACCTCGTCCACGCACAGTTCTCCGGCCACGTGGTCGGCCACCCGCCGGATATCGCCGGTGAGCATGACGGTCTTTTCCACGCCCGCCTGCTTCAGGGCGGCAATGGCCTCCTTGGCGTGGGGCTTCACCACGTCGGAGATGACGATGTGTCCGGCGTACTGACCGTCGATGGCCAGATGGATGATGGTGCCGACGCTATGGCAGTCGTGCCACGCAATGCCCAGCCGGTCCATGAGCTTACTGTTGCCCACGGCTACGTCGGTGCCGTCCACCTTGGCGGTGATGCCATTGCCGCTGATCTCCTGTACGTCCGTGACACGGTGGCGGTCGATCTCGCCGCCGTAGGCCCGCTGGAGGCTCTTGCTGATGGGATGGGAGGAGGCGCACTCCGCCAGAGCGGCGTACTCCAGAACCTTCTTCTGGGGCATGGTGTTGTGGTGAACGCCGGTGACGTCAAAGACGCCCTGGGTCAGGGTGCCGGTCTTGTCAAAGACCACCACACGGGTTTTGGAGAGGGTCTCCAGATAGTTGGAGCCCTTCACCAGCACGCCGGCCCGGCTGGCACCGCCCAATCCGGCGAAGAAGCTCAGGGGGATGCTGATGACCAGCGCACAGGGGCAGCTGATGACCAGGAAGGTCAGGGCGCGGTAGACCCAGATGTCCCAGTCGCCGCTGAGGCCCATGACCAGCCGCACCACCGGCGGCAGCACCGCCAGTACCAGAGCGCCGATGCAGACGGCGGGGGTGTAGATGCGGGCAAATTTGGAGATGAAGTTCTCGGAGCGGGATTTGTGGGAGCTGGAGTTCTCCACCAGCTCCAGAATTTTGGAGACGGTAGATTCACCGAAGGCCTTGGTGGTGCGGATCTTCAGCACGCCCGTCATATTGACGCAGCCGCTGATGACCTCGTCGCCGGCGGCTGCATCACGGGGCAGGCTCTCGCCGGTGAGGGCGGCGGTGTTCAGGGTAGAGCTGCCCTCCGTCACTACGCCGTCCAGCGGGATCTTCTCGCCGGGCTGCACCAAGATGATACTGCCCACAGCCACGTCGTCCGGGTCCACCTGCACCAGCTTGCCGTCCTGCTCGATGTTGGCATAATCCGGGCGAATATCCATCAGGGCGGTGATGCTGCGGCGGCTCTTGCCCACGGCGTAGCTCTGGAACAGCTCACCGATCTGATAGAACAGCATCACGGCCACGGCCTCCAGATAGTCGCCGCTTTTCTCGTAGATGGCCAGTGCAATGGCACCCACGGTGGCCACCGCCATCAGGAAGTTCTCGTCGAACACCTGACCCTTGATGATGCCCCGGAAGGCCTTGCGGAGAATATCATAGCCGATGATGAGATAGGCCGCCAGATACAGCACCGTCCCGGCCACGCCGCCGATGGAGAAGAGCTTCACCACGGCCACCAGCACCGCCGTGGCAATGATGCGCCAGAGAACCTTCTGCTGCTTCTTTGTCATGTTGGTCACTTCCTTCCATAAAACGTGCCGGAGG
>OHYQ01000376.1_pt1 | contig 11245 bp, 5 predicted proteins | sample 1580281 | NCBI WGS metagenome assembly OHYQ01 (sample SAMEA3882525, study PRJEB24775) | human gut metagenome | biome: human-associated habitat; feature: intestine environment; material: feces | place: Netherlands | collected 2009/2010
ACGCAAACGGTTGAAGTAGTCGAACGAAACACCCAGCAGACCGTCCCATCCTTCAAAGTCGAAACCGATGTCGAATGTCTTCGATTTGAACCAAGTGATGTTCTCGTTAGGCAATGCCATAGGACTGGCTGCACTGATAAACTTGCCGCCGAAAATGTAGCCCGGCGAATAACCGTTGTAGTCGCCGTTGGCCATGTTGCCGCTAGTCGAAGGATAGGTGTACCCCATAGCCCAGTCATAATTCAGGTCGCCGTCATCACCAAGTACACCGTAGCTGGCACGCAACTTCAACTGATTGACAAACTTCAGAACATCGATACTCTTGAAGAAAGGTTCTTCGGAGATTCTCCATCCAGCCGATACGGAGGGGAAGAAGCCCCATTGGTGTCCCTTGGCAAACTTGCTGGAACCGTCGTAACGGAACTGTGCTTCCAGCAGGTAGCGGTCGGCAAACGAGTAATTGATACGGCCTATCAAGGCTTCGTTGGCCTGTTCATAAAGGTCGTTATTACCGGTCTGCATGGCACCAATCTGGCCTTCGGTCACACCTGCCAGCAGGTAAGGCATGGAGAATGCTAGGTCGCGGACAGCGTAGAAGTTGTCGCCGTTGCGTTTCTGCACCTCCCAACCAATAACACCACCCACGTGGTGAACATCGTTAAAGGTGCGGTCGTAGTTCACTGTGAATTGTCCCAACATCTGCGACTTGTCATAAAACTCGCGGCGCATGTTGCTGGGCGAACTTTCGTTATAGACTTTCTGCTTGTAGGTACCGGTCTGTTCGTCATAAGCATACTGGTAGTACTCTTTACGGAAAGCCTCGTTGTTGTCGGCACGGTAGTCGTAACTGAACATGGCTTTGGCAGTCAACCCCTTCAATACCGGAGTGTATTCGCCGAAGTCTGCCGTCAGAGTAGCCGAGGACTGGAAATATTTCTGTTTGTACTTCTTGTAACCGGAAATGTCGGCCGTCATCATGGCCACAGTGTTCTGTTCCATATCCAAACCGTTGTAGTTCAGCATTGTTCCCTCGGGATCGGCGTATGCCGGATAGAGAACACCTTGACGCCAGTAGTTACGGATGATGTCTTGTGAGCTGGTGTAAGGCGTGTTGCGTTCGTCGGAGATACCGCTCACGCCGAGTTCGAACTTTATACCTTTAGCAATTTCAGTCGAAATGTTAGAGCGCAGGTTGAACTTGTTGTAGTTCAAGTCTCCTGAGCGGAAGATACCTTCCTGATAGAAGTAGCCCATGCTGATGTAGAACTTCGTCTTCTCGGTACCACCGGAAATACTGATGTCGTGTTGCGTTTGCGGAGCCACGTTAGAGATAATCAGGTCGTTCCAATCCGTTGTACGGCGCGTGCCGTTGCGGAATGCTTCGAAACTCTCTTCGCTGAAAACCCATGAACCGCCGTTGATGTTATTCATCGACATTTCGTTGAACAGTGTCATAGATTCATAAGGATCACACAGTTCAGGCATACGTGAAGGCTGTTGGAAAGTGTAGGAACCGTTGTAAGAGAATTCCGTTTTTCCTGCTCCTCCTTTTTTAGTAGTCACCAGCACTACACCGTTGGCGGCACGTACACCATAAATAGCGGCTGAAGCATCTTTCAACACAGAAATGTCATCAATATCCATTGCATTCAAACGCTGGAATTCTTCCGTGCTCCGGGGAATTCCATCGATGATAATCAATGGAGCACCCATACCGCGAACATCGAAACTGTTGTTGAAAGTTCCGGGTTCAGAGCTCTTCTGCCATACACGCAAACCGGGAATACGTCCCGTCAGCATGTTCTGCGGATTTTCGTTCTTGGTCTTTATCATATCCTGACCTTTTACGGCAGAAACGGCACCCGTCACCGATCCGCGACGCTGTGTTCCGTAACCTATCACCACCACTTCGTCTATCATCTTGGAATCGGTTTCCATGATGATATTGATAGTGGTACGTCCGTTCACTTTCTCTTCCTTGTCTTTCAATCCCACATAAGAGAAGCTGAGGATACCGTTCGCGGGAGCACTGATGGTGTAGCGTCCGTCAATGTCGGTAATGACACCGGTGGTAGTACCTTTCACCATGACGGCAGCGCCAATGACCGGCTCGTTGGTATCGTCCATAACTATTCCCGAAACGGAAATAGAGTTTTGTGCGAAAATATCTGCCGGAATCAGCATCAGAAGTAACGCCATAACCATGCAGGATAATCCTTGTCGCATCTTGCTAAAATTCTTCATAGTCCATTATTTTTAAAATTATTTTTTGCTCCATTCATAATTCGCCAACACTGCATACTCGGCTGCAAAAGCAAAAGTGAACATGCCTTCCACATTGTTCTTGGTCCTTTCGGCTTTATTCCAGCCCACCAGCAGGTTAGTGGGAAGCATATGCTTGTATTGATAATTTTCGTAGGCATAATCCAGATTGTTCTGGAAAGCCTCGATACAGCTTGCAGCAACAGTGTGGGCTGAATAAGCATCCACATATCCGCGCATCAGCACACCGTTGAACCAATTGCAGAATCCACTGATGTCAAATGTATAGCAACCTGGTTTTGTGGCATCAGGTTTGGCAAAGTAAGCAAAGCTATTATCAGTCAATTCAGCCAAGTCCGTCCGATAGGCAGCATCGCCCGTAGCTCTGAGAAGGTCGGCAGCACCGGAAAGCATCGTACCGCTGTTGTAAGTGATGGCCGGACCTACGCGATCGCGCAATTTGGAACCCGTCCGATAGCGTTCGCCATCAATGGTGACATATTTTATGTCCGGCGAATCATAACCGCCCATCATGTCGTCGTACACTCCATCGGGTCTCAGCAAATACTTCTTTTGCCAATCATAAACGGCTTTGGCAAAACCCAGATAATAGTCGGACTTTTTCTCCGTGCGCAGCTTGCGGCTGTTATCGGCAGCCACATAACCGTAGGTCACTTCGTCTGACTTGCCTTTGTAAATTTCATGAAGCCACACCAACGGGCTGACAATGGGACCGTTGCTACAAGAGTGCTTGGTGAGATACCCGGGGCCCCATGTGATGCCTCCCAACGGATTGCCTTGTTCATCAAGAGTGCAATCCCAACCGTCGAGCACGTATTCCATCAGGTATTCCGCCTTTTCCAGATAACGTTGCTCACCAGTGATATGATAGGATTCCAATAATTCACGTACCAGCCACATCTGGTCATCGTAAACATTGAGGATGCCTTCTACCTGGGCAGCTCCTTTGTCGTTTCCACGGTTTACGCCGTATACCGTCCACTGCTTGGTCTGCGTATAAGAGGTCAGCGTAAAAGTACCTGCATAATACTCCAAATTATCATAAAGTTGGGTCAAGAGTTCCTTGTAACGGTTAAAGTGAGAATCATAAAGAGCCGTTTCACCCTTTGCCTGCCCGGTCTTCATGGCTTTCATCGCAGCGTTTACAGCCTCAATGGAACTGGTGTACATCCACACACTGCCCAACTCGCTGGAACGATTGCCTGTATAAGGATTGTAATAACGTGACATAGCCATGCCCGTACCCGTGAAATAGCACTCCACGGCATTGTCAATCAGCTCTATGGCACGCGCCACGTTCTGCATCGGCAGATTACCCGCAGGAATATCCGTCCCCCCGCTGCCCGGCTTTTCATCAGCAGCAGAGTCGTTGCTGCAAGCCACTAACGTCCATAAAAGCAAAGTCAGTAAAGTAAATAAATTTTTCATTCTGTTCATATCATACTATTAGTTTCTTCAGCCTTCCCCCTCCTCCTTCTTCCATAAGATGCAGAAAGAAGTAAGGGGAAAGCTTCAAGAATAATTAAAATCAGTAGTTTGTCATTCCATTGTTATGCTACGCAGCACCAGCTTGTTCTCGTCGCCGTTCTCTTCTCCTTTGAAGATACCGATAGTCAACATCACGTCTTCTCCGTTGAACTGAGACAAATCGTAAACAAAATCGGCATATCCTTCCGGATCTCCCTTTCCTCCTGCCTCATGGATAAACTTCCAGCAACCGTCGGCGGCAGCCTCGGCAAACTGGGCCGTATTGGAGGCAGGTGCCAAGTGCATGAGAGTTCCATCCATGCGGATGGCTGTCACCTTGAAGAAGGTGGCATTCGTTCCGCTGAAATTGCGGGTCTTCAATGTCATCTTGTTGCGTCCGGATGCAATGGAGAACTTGGCATAGAAATAGGATTCGGGCACGGTTGTGCTCACATTGTTTCCACCACGTGTCTTTATCAGATAACCTTCGGAAGGGAATACCTCAGGGTCTTTGCTGAGCGGCATATACGACCACTCGGCACAAACGTGGTCTACCTCGCGCCATGCACGATAAGCGTCCACATAGTTATCGCGGCTTCCTCCGATGGGGCTCATACCCGTGAACTGCGACTTCACTTGCGGCATGGTAGAACGTACCATTTCCTGAGTCATCTTCCAGCCGTCCAGTTCTTCGACTGCTGTTCCCGGCAACCATCCCCATCCTTCAACAACTTCCTTGGCAAAAGCGATGCGACGCAACACCAATTGCTTCCAGTAGTCGCCTGTCTGGGCGCGGAATGTACCGATGGCAATGATTACTTCCTTACCGATGTATTTGCTCAAGTCTACCGGAACAGAAGTGTAATTTTCCGAGGCATAGGTTCTGACGTCGCCCACCATCTCAGCCTTCGGATCGGCAGCAGTCAGGTCTACCACCTGCACGCCATAGTATGCCGGAGCAGCTTCGTCGGCACTGTGCGTACGAATCTGGAGGGTCATCATGTAGTTGTCTTCTGTAATCAGCTTGCTTCCGAATACAAAGGAATCGAACATCTCCAAGTCGGCGGGGTTCTTGCGGTCGTCTTCACTGTTGCGAATGCGGAGAGTGGTACCTTCGTTCTGCTCTTCCCAGTCGCCACGGAAATCCATCGTACACATGTAATTGCAAGCCCAGTCCCAATGGGGATAGCTTTCGGCGTTTCGTCCACCGCGGTATTCGTTATAATACCATTTTTCGGCAGCTTTCAAGTCGTCGATGGTCAGTCCGCGCAGGATTTCCGTTCCCCCCATACGCACGTCTGTAGTAGCAATGCCATCCACAAAGTCGGCCATAACCACTTTCTTCACGATAGAAGCATAACCATCTTTCGTAAATGTAACGGTATAGTCCGCCAGCGGCAAATTGCCAATTTCAAACGTACCGTCGCTTCCGGTGGTGGTAGTCTGTGTAGAGCTGATGCTGACTGTCACCCCTTCCAACGGAGCACTTCCCTTTCCTGCATCGGTCACTTTTCCTTTGATTTTTGCAGCTGCATACTCCATCTTAGGGCTGACTTCGGCTACTTGTTCTTCGTTGAATTTTCCTGCCACAACGGTAACGCTTACCGTCTGGTAATCGGCTTTCGTAAATGTAATTATATGTGTTTTCGAGTGTATATACACCCTGTGAATTTGTCGTGGCTTGAGGACCGTCCGGTGTAGCCGTTATACCGGAACCATCGACCAAGACCGTTACCCCTTCAAGGGGAGAAGATAAATCGTCTGTGACGACACCCGTCACTTTTCCATAAGATAAAGCCCCTCCGCCCGTGTCATCATCCGAGCAGGAGCTTACCATGAACACCATACTTATAAGCATGGTCATCAGTCCGAAGACTTTTAGCTTTTTTGCCTGTTTCATAGTTTAATTATTATTAGAAGTTAATATAACAAAGGAGCCGATGCCAATCGCCCACATCAGCCTCAGGGCATTGTAAACCGCCCCCTCGACCACAAATTTGATTTTGCATGGGTTAATTTTAGGGTTAATTTGCGTATAATGGGACAAAAAAAACATTAATCCGAGCTATTTTAACCCATAAAAGAAAGGACAGACTGCACTTGACTCTTCAAGTATCGAAAGGGGAAACGTGAATCAAACAATTATCGCACGGTTCTACTAACCCCCCATTTCCAACAGTCCATTTGTCCTCTTTTATCAACGCCGGAACCTTAATTCTTAAAACGCTAATTATCAGAGGCTTTATAATAGTGTTATCTCAGTATACGACTAAGATACCCTAAGTATACGACTGAGGGTACCTAAGTATAAGACTGAGGTATCCTGAATATGCGACTGAAGTCAAAAGCTTTTTGATTTGTAAACATTTATCAGACATAACAAGAGCCATCGGACAAGCTGAAAGAGGCAGACCGAAGAATAAAAAGAGAGAAGACTGAAAGCACCGGATGCAACGTGCCGGGGAACTAACTCCAGTAAAGACTGAAAGGATGAGGATAATCTTCCCCCGTATATTTTTTGTATTCTGCCACAAATTTCTGGTAAGTGCCAATAGCGGCATTCTCATGCTTGAGTATGAAAAGCGACTTGAGGCAACAAGACAAGGCTGTCTCGTTCACCGGGTCGATATTGAATTCCGCTTCGGCCAAACTCACAGTTTCCGCATAATCCTGCGCCTCGAAAGCCTCCTTCATCAACTGCAAGACAAGCACTTCCAAGAGGCACTCCACATCTTGCTTAAAACCGTCGAACAACGGACCGTCCATAAAGCCGACAAACTTGCCACGCCCTACGATATACAAGAACTCTTGTCGGCACTCCTCTATCCGGTTTTCGGCAACTATCGCCATAAAACGCAAATAGTCGCAATAAAAATCGGAGGACAGCGTGAAACGGAAACATCCTTTTTCGTAAACCAGTTCTATGCCATCCAATTCTTTTAGAATTTTGCGCAGGTGATTGATGGCTACTCCACGCGAGTTTTTCACTTTGTCCTTTGGCTTGTCGGGCCATATCAAATCGCTCAGTTGCTTGGAAGAAATTCCGTCGGCATCGCTATAACGCAAAATGAGACAGAATATCTGCTTGATACGCAAGGAAAACATATAGGAGATATTGCGTCCGTTCCGGTCGAAAACGGAGAAATCACCGAATAAATACATCGAATTGACAGTTCCCGTATCCACTGCCATCTTCTCCACCTTTACATCAGAGGCTTCAGGAAGTTGTTCCTTGTCCTGTCGCACAGCTTTGCCATCCTCGCCCTTGCCGGAGTTTCGATGCCGCTTGTACACTATCCACACGCTTCCGCCAGCTACAGCCACAACCGCGGCTACCAGTACCAGCCACACATGTGAAGCATTTCCTCCACCGTTATTTGCTGTATATTTTTCAAGAGAAACCGGTGGAAACAACAGTGAGTAGACAGAAAATTTGGAAGACACGTCGTCGCTTGTTTCCTGCACGGTCACAAAAAGCCTGCTTTGACGCTCGTTGTAATAAAGACGAGCGTTCGTCGTGATTTTGTCGGAGTAAATGGGAATGGAATCACCCAATATATGACAACTGCCATCTTCTACAGAAAAACGGTAAAGATGCAAAAACGAGTTGGAGACACTCTCGGGATAACGCAAGACATAGAAACAAGAGTCATTCAGTATAACCATATCCTGCGCCGGAACCATATTAGGCTGTCCTTCTGAAATGTCCCAAAGCTTCTGCACACGCATTTCTTGCAAATCCACCTTATAAAAATCGTGAAAATAACGACGACCTATCACCTGGTCGCCCGACTCATTGCCCATGCCCCCGAAAATGTAGACAGAATGATTACTGTCCAGATAACCGGCCGAAGAGAAATAGCGCGGACAAAGAAAATCGCCGGACAGAGAACCCAGCGTATTCCAACGTTCCTCCTCTGCATTGAACATATAGAATTTATTGCTGTAGTACATATTGCCGAAACCGCCGAAAATGGTGTAACGTTTGCGAACTGCATCATAATAGGAACAGTGATGATGCAATTGCATACTCAGCCGACTGTAACTCTCCACCCTCCAGCCCAACGTATGCAAGTCCAAACTCGCTATCATAGGCTCTGAATCTCCATTCTCAGTATACACCTCGTAGGCATAGAGCCTTTCACTGCCACTATCGAAGAAACTGCCGGCAAGAAACAGCTTCACAGGACACCGTTCGGCAAAAGCCTTGGCAGAAGTGCTTCCCGTCTCCATATTGTAGACGAACAACGAATCACGGTTGAAATAATAAATCTCGTTTCTGTCGGCATTGTAGCAAGAACCAGCTTCCGAAGCCGACGCAAAGCCACCCTCTTTCCTCCAGTGATAGGCCTCGTTAATCAGCCATATCGGGTTCTCCACTTTTCCATAAAGAGTACCCTCTTGGTTACAGACAGATTCTCCGTCCGCCTCATCCAAGGGAAATGTGTAAGTATGCTCGGCATTCACAACCAGCTTGTCAACAGCTATCTCCGGAACGTCAATGATGTGGTCGCTCTTACCGAACACGATTTTCGGACTGAACTCATCAGAGAGCAACACCCCCTTACATACCTTTTCTTGATCGTGAATTTTGAGAGTAATCTCATCCTGCTTCAGGTTGAAAGCTATCTTCACCTTGAACCAATGGGATTTCATCGCCTCCGCCTTACTGACAGGCAAGGCTATCAACACACACTTCCCCTCCTGGTTCAGACGGAACAAGATGTCATCGCCACGAAAATCAAAGAAAAGATTGAAAATCTGTCCTTCGTCAGCTCCCTTAACCCGCAATACATAGCCGACACTCTCGGTAGAATACAGAGCCATGTTGAACTCCAAGTCAAAGTAGTCTTTGAAAGAGGGACAACTGTGGGCAAACACATCATAGGATGTCCTTTCGTCGATAGGGCTGGCTGCGCCACGAAATCTCAATCCGTATGCGGAAACCAGTTGGGTAGTGCAAAGACTTATTATTAAAATGATATATCTATATAAATGTACCATTAGGTTTTCATTTAAGGTTATGCAATGCCATCATAAAACATTAGCCAACATTTATTAAGAAATGATGGGAAGATTAAAATGCAAATATATAAAATATTAATGAACGAATAATATTTTGCTTAAATAAAGTAAGTTCCTATACAGCTATTATAAAAGACTAAAAGTCCGTATCATCTCCGCTCCTATAGAGGCGGAAGATGTACGGACTGGATGAGAAGTAGATACAGAGATGTTATGAAGACTACATGGAAAAGTTATGACGCAGGTACTCCCGTCACAATTCCCCGACCATGTGTCCCTATATAAACCCGCCCATATTCCTGCATGTCACCGCAGATATGCAATACCAGGCCATATTGATGGGCATCATCGTTGATACGTACCCAAGAGTTCGCCGCATCGTCAGAACGGAAGAAACCGTATTGCCCGTTGACTACGCCTATCAGATAGATGGCAGGATAATCATTGCCTGGCTTTGCCTTGCCGAAACCAAAAGCATAGATGGTACGTACCTTATCCAAAGCACGGAAATCAAATTTTTCTGAAGCAGCAGAGCGGTACAAACCATCATAAGCTGCAATCCACAAATCTTTTTCATGACCGGGAGTAGCGTAGATACGGTCTTGTCCTCCACGCGGATCTCCTCTTCGTACGGCGGCACCGGCATTACCCCGTTGGAACCGTTTAACAGTTAAATTCAATGTGTCGGCATGAAAAGTCGCCCCACCATCCTCGCTGCTATACAATATTTCGGCCACAGCATCTACAGCATAAAAACGTTGGGGGTTCACCTTGTCTGCAATGATGCGGATATTCTTAGGCAAACCACGGCAAGATTGCCAAGAAGCCCCCTTATCACGGGTCAGATAAGCCTCCGAGCGGTCGGGTGTCCAAATCCAAGAAGAGCCGTCTGCTGCCACGGCGATATGCCCATTACGAGACTTTTCCGTCGGAACGGTGGCACACATAGTCCAGTGCCTGCCCCCATCTTCTGAATATGAAATGGTCTTTGCACCCGGCTGATGGCCGAACAGTGTACCAACCCTGACTATCAAATCCTGCTTCAGCCAGGCACCCGTCACTCCATTCGTATTTCCGAAATGAGGATTGGCATGGCTGCCCAACGAATCGGGCCGATTGAGGTCGAAATGCGTAAAGCCACCATAGTCACCGATACCGGAAATCAGGCGCGCGCCTTTTTCGGGAGCATAAAGTTCGAGGGGCACGGTCTCTTCAATACCGGCAGACATGATGCTCCATTTCACCGGTTCCCCGCGTTCCACGGCCGACAGGTTGAAAGTTTCCCAACCGCCGAAACCGGTGGTAAACATGGCATGTTCGGCGTCAGCAGGGTCTATCTCAATGTCGAACATCCAGTGCAGGGGCGCCACCTCTGTATAGGGAGCTTTAGAATAATCATACTCATATCCCGTCTTGAAAATCGGTTTCCAGCTTTTGCCACCGTCGGTCGTACGGAACATCTCATCACTCTTATAACCGTGTTTGCCTCCCAAGCTGTGTGTACTGGCAATCAGATGTTTCGGATTACGGGCATCCACTGATACAGCTGCATAGCCAAATCCCGCTTTTCCGCCATCGGACAGTCGGACGGGCGAAATGTCCGTCCATTTGTCTTTACGTATATCGTACTTCCAAACTCCACCGTCCTCCATCTGACTCGGACCGGGAGTATCTCCGTACGTCAATACTAATTGGCCGTCACCGGTCAAAACCATATGTGTGGGACGATACTGCACCGGCTGTCCCTCAACCGGCTGCCAGCTTTCACCATAGTCGTGGCTCACGAACAGATTTTCCCTTCCCATCAATGAAGCCGCCACATAAATGTCACGGGTACCACGCCCATCTTGAGTACCTTGTACATCGTAGACTATGCAGACAATGCCACTACCGCGATTCCCCCATGCAGCACGGTCGGCAGGATTGAACTTCTCGGAGACATCCGGGAAAGACACCACCCGTGCCCAGCTCTGCCCCTTATCCATACTGCGCCACAAACCATGCAAACGGGTTCCCATATAAATGATATTCCCATTCTGCGGGTCCACCATCATCCGTTCCCCATTACCACGCCCGTTCTCGTTGCCGCCCATCGTAAAGGGCACATCGATACGGGCAAAGGTTCTGCCGCCATCATAAGAACAAAGTATGGCCCCATTGGAGCTACTGGTATACGTACCGCAGGCAATATACACGTTCTGCGGATTCTGCGGGTCGATGGCAATGCTCTCCACCCCCTGCAGATTACTTTCATCCAGACTTATCCAGTCCAGCAAGGGCGTCCACTGGTTGGAAGCAGCGTCCCACCGGTAGGCTCCTCCCATATCGGTGCGGCAATAACGGACACCAGGAGCTTCTGGGTGAAAAACGATACCGTCCACAAAGCCTCCTCCCACTATCGGTACGCTCTTCCATTCGTAAGAAACGGAATTCACCGGAGATATATCTTGGGCGAGCATCGGCATGCCGC
>OHYQ01000378.1_pt1 | contig 11222 bp, 10 predicted proteins | sample 1580281 | NCBI WGS metagenome assembly OHYQ01 (sample SAMEA3882525, study PRJEB24775) | human gut metagenome | biome: human-associated habitat; feature: intestine environment; material: feces | place: Netherlands | collected 2009/2010
CCCCCATCTGGTCCCGGTTCCAAATGAATTCCAACACTTTTACCATTCTTGAAATTGTGTCCACCAAAAAAGTTACGTACAGTTTCTACGGTCATATTGAGTTCATCTGCGATTCTGTGCATACTCCCACTAGGTAATGAATCTTTGATTCTGCGCAGTTCATTAAATGTTATTGTTCTCATATTCATAAATTTAATGGTTAATACTCTGTACTTTTTATTATCACGCTATAAACTTAAGGAAAAAAAAGGATAAAACAAACTATTTCTTTATCTTTTTTCAAAAAGAATATTGCCTCTCCAAAAAATAATCATTTTCAAGTATGCAGAATTATAAGTACAGAGAAAAAGCTCCTAAAAATAGACAGAAACAGCTCGTATAAAGCAGAATTATCGGGTTTATACGAGCTGTTTTTAGAATACAGGGAAAATTTAAATACCTTCTATGGCAGAAGCTGGAACCCACCCTACTTTACCATCTTCCAAACGAATTTCTTTCCATTCACGCATAGAGTTGTCTTTTATCTCAACTTTACGTCCCTCATGAAGAATGAACAGACTTGTACCACTTTCACTGGGAGTACTACGCACTGTGACACTAGGTGCCAACACTATAGCTTCGTTACGTTCCATCAGTTCGCCTTTTTGCTGAGCAGCAAACACATTACTCAATATAACAAGAACCAGGAATACTATTCCTGCAATAAATCCCACTTTCTTTCCCGTAATCTGTTTTGAAAAGAAAAAGAGATAGAACGAAACGAGTAATAGTACAAAGAACACAATCCCCAACTTAGCCCATGCGTCTACGCTAAGACAATTAATCAACGATTTAGTCCAAGATACAAAGAAAACCTCAGGAACTGGGATTACCTTATCGATTGTCTTAGAACGTGCTATCTCCAAATTTGCACGAATATCAGCATTACCAGGTTCCAACAACAAGGCACGCTCATAATTCAATATAGCTCTTGCTATATCATCTGCCTTATAATAACTGTTGCCAAGATTATAATAGACCTCTGCAGCCTCTCCCTTCTTTAACAGATTCTCATATATTTGAATGGCAGAAGCATAATCATTCCGTATATAAGCGCTGTCACCTTCAGCCTTTGTCACATTGCTTTCTTGCCTTGCAGCAGAGAATTCCGCATGTGAACCGACGGATGTAGAGTCACTAGCAGTCTGTAATGTATCTACAGATGCAGAATTCTGCCCATAGGCAGTAATTGCCATCACTAGACTAAGAGTAAAAAACAATATTTTATTCATTACCATTTCCTCCTGATTAATGTTTTATCGAGTTTTCCATTTTACTGATAACTTCCAAAGAAGCTGAATATACCTTATCCATAGCCTGGTTATCATCACCCGGAGCAAAGCGGGCAAACTCACAGTTATTCAATGCATCGAGGAATTCCTTTATCAACGCATCATTCACACCATAATTACGAAGTTCCTCTTCGATATTATCCTTAGACAAACGGGATACCGGAATGTTCAGTTTATCACTGATATACCCCCAAAGAGCTTTCAAAACCTCATCATAAAACGCATCTTTCTTATTCTCAGCCAATAATTTACCAGCTTGTTTCATACGTTTCACCGCCACTTTATTGGCTTTCTTGGTACGCATCTTTGCTACATTTGCATTGGCTGCTATTTGCTTACGATAGATGACAAAGAATGTAATGAATGCAATACCCGGTATCAAATAAAGCAACCAATACGTCAACGAACCGAAGAAGAAATCACCTTTGGGAGACAGAGTTACGTTATTCTGCTTGATAAAACGAATATCCTCGTTCAATACTTTCAACTCTTCCTTGCTTGTAAAGTTTGCAATAGTCTGAGCAGCATTGCCTGCTCCCTTTTCCACATGCAATTCATACTCTTCCGTAGTCAACGTTTTATACGAACGAGAATTAATATCAAAATAACTGAACTTTACGGCAGGAATCTTATAAGTTCCCGCATTACGAGGAATTGCCAGATACTCAATGACCTTGCTACCGGAGAGGCCCGAATTTGTCAGACGGAATTTATTGTCCACCTTCGGATCATATACTTCAAAATCCTCGGGGAATTTAACTTCCGGATTAGAGAGCAATTTCAGATTACCGGTACCAGAAATGACAAGTTTGACAGTAACAGCATCATTGGTCTTGACATTTGTACTATTGATAGAAGAAGTTATATTGAACTCTCCCACTCCTCCCGAAAAATCGGCTGGCTTACCTGCCGGCAAGGGCTTTACGTCAATTGTCAGTTGCGGAGTCAAAATTGTCTTTTTAACTTCTACGTAATTGCTTCCTCCATTGAAAAATGCCTCGAACGGATCAGCAACTTGTGTAGCCTTTGCAATGGAAGCATCAAAGCGTGCAGCATCAATTGTCAGCTTACCGGCTTGTTGCGGGAACAACACAAACTGACGATAGATTGTAGACTGATAATTTCTACCTTTATAATGCTCCAATCCCCATCTTCTGTCATTAGGCAATTCTACTTCCTGAGAATGGAATCCTTTGAAGTCAGGCAATTTCACATTATCAAACATACGTAAGTCCACCAAGGTATATATCTTGTATGTCAGCAGAAAAGCCTCTTGTTCATACACCGTCATCTTACTGGCAGTAGCTGTAATAAACAAATCACTATTCGATACAGATGTCCCGGAAGAAGCGCGGCTGGCAGTGCCCTCACTCTGTTTGCCACCATTTCCAGAAGCTCCATTAGCAGCCTGATCTGCCGGAAGAACCCTTACTTGTACAGAATTCGAAACCATTTGGTTACCATCAGCAGTGATAGTGGCTCCTGGAATGGTAAAATCACCTTCTGCAGTCGCCATTAAAATATAAGTGAATGTAATACTGCTGGTTGAAGTCGTCTGCCCATTAATCATCTGCACGCTACTCTGTTGCGAGCGGCTGGGCCCCATCAACACATCAAATCCCTTCATAGAAGGAGCACGAAAATCCCTTACCTTTTGTGTAGTCACCGTATACGACAGTCTGAACTGGTCTCCTACCGCCACAGCGTCAGGAGCAGACGCAGTAAACGATACCTTGCCATCGGCAAAGACATTCATACCGACTGCAATCAGTGCTATCCATAAGAAAACTATTTTTCTCATATATTATTTCCTATTATGTTTGTTACCAATCTTTTTCCAGACGACCTCCTTGAAGTACCTGCTGCTTTTTCACTTTATCCTGCACATCCTTCTCGTCTTGCATGACAGAGTTCAATAGCTGTTCTGCATTTTCCTTAGACATCTCATTATCTTTTTTTTCCGGCTGAGAAGGTTGTTGTTGCTGGTCTTGATTCTGTTGCTGGTCTTTCTGCTGATCCTGCTGTTTATCCTGCTCCTTCTGTTGGTCCTGTTTATCCTGATCTTGATTCTGATCCTGGTTCTGCTGCTGGTCTTGCAACTGTTTCTGTGCCAAAGCAAGGTTATAGCGCGTTTCATCATCTTTCGGATTATTGCGTAACGACTCCTTATAGGCTTCTACCGCCTTTGCATAATCCTTCTGAGAATGAAAGATGACTCCCATATTATGATAAATCTGTGCTAAGTTCGATTTGTCCTTTTCTATCTTGGTAGCTCCCACATATTGCTCCATCGCTTCCTGCAGCTTGTTCTGCTGGGTCAATGTATTTCCCAGGTTGAACATGGAAACCGTTGACTTCGGGTTTACCTCCAAAGCCTTCCGATAGTTCACTTCTGCATCCACATATACGCTATCCTTAAAAAAACGGTTTCCCTTACGGATATAATCGCGTTCCGCCTTCTGTGCAGAAGCTGAAACTGCCACTAACAGCAGCAAAACTATTCCAATATATTTTTTCTGTAACATACGCATCATTTCTTATTAGAGAATAAATGAATGTTGCGGAACAGAGGATTCTTGCGCTCCAATATCAACATCTCAGCCAGTAACAACAGCAGAATAATCCATGCCACTGCCTGAAACTGTTCATTGAATTCCGTGTACACCTGTGTTTCCACATCTGCCTTTGCCATCTTGTTGATTTCCTGACTAATCGCTTTCTGTGCACCGTTGGTATTGTCTACGCGCACATAAATACCATTTCCTGCCTGAGCAATTTCCTGACACATCTGCTCATTCAAGCGAGTAACGATTACATTACCTTCACGGTCACGACGATAATCATTAGTACCCTCTATTGGAATAGGGGCACCCTCAGGCATACCTACCCCTAATACATTGACCTGGATACCTTTCTCTGCAGCAGCCTTAGCTGCTTCTACGGCACCACCTTCATGGTTTTCACCGTCGGTGATGACAATAACAGTACGTCCCACTCCTTCTTGAGGTGTAAAACTCCGGGCAGCCAGATTTATTGCAGCTCCAATTGCCGTACCTTGCTTGGAAATCAGCGAAGGGTCGATGGACTCCAAAAACATCTTGGCAGAAATATAATCACTCGTAATAGGCAACTGGGTAAATGCGTCACCTGCAAAAACAATCATACCGACCTTGTCATTCTGCATCTTATCTACCAACTGCGCCACCAGCCGTTTTGCCTTCTGCAAGCGGCTTGGCTGTACGTCTTGTGCCAGCATGGAATTGGATATATCCAACGCAATCATCACTTCCACTCCCTGGCGTTTTACCGTCTCCAGTTTGGAACCAAACTGCGGACGTGCCAGCAGTACCGTGAACAACCCGATAGCCGCAAAAACCAACCAAAACTTCACATCCGGACGGTATTTGGAAACATCCGGCATTAGCTGTGCCATCAGTATAGGGTCACCAAATTTACGAATGGCTTTCCTCCTCCGATAATTGGAGTACAAGTAGAAGGCCGCCAATAAAGGCAGCAGCAGCAACAAGTACAAATATGCAGGTTCTTCAAATCGAAACATCTTTTTATTTACAATTTAGCAATTTACAATTTACAATTTGGCTACGCAATGACTGATACACTAAAAGACATTCTCCGTTTTTACGGTATCTTCTTCAATATAGAGTTGCGTAACAGTACCTCCAGTAATACGCACAAGAAAGCAGCCAACGCAAACCAGCGGTACTCTTCCTGGCGCTTGCTGTATTCTTTTACATTCAATTTTGTTTTCTCCAGCTTGTCTATCTCCTCGTACACTTCCTTCAACTTCGAGTTGCTGGTGGCACGGAAATAGTTACCTTCCGTTGTTCCGGCAATCTGTGTCAAAGTCTTTTCATCAATTTCGACGGGCATATTGACATATTGCACTGTTCCGCCTACCGGATAAGGATAAGGAGCCATACCATTGGTTCCTACCCCAATAGTATAAACGCGAATGCCAAAACTCTTGGCTATTTCAGCAGCCGTCAAAGGAGAAATATCACCTTTATTATTGACACCGTCCGTCAGCAGAATAATGACTTTCGACTTTGCCTTGCTATCCTTCAAACGGGTAACGGCATTGGCAATACCCATACCGATTGCCGTTCCGTCTTCAATCAGCCCGCACTTCATATCTTTAAGCAAGTTCAACAATACGGCATGGTCTACTGTCAACGGACATTGCGTAAAGCTTTCTCCAGCAAACAAAGTTATACCTATATTGTCATTCGGACGTCCGTTAATAAACTCTGCCGCCACATCCTTCGCCGCTTCCAACCGGTTAGGTTTCAGGTCTTCGGCCAGCATACTGGTAGAAACGTCCATAGCAAGCATGATATCAATACCCTCAATCTCACTGTTCTGCCAGCTATCGGTGGTTTGCGGACGTGCCAAAACAAGAATAATCAGTATCAAGGCAATTATCCGCAATACAAACGGTACATGCAACAAATAGTTCTTATAGCTTTTAGGGGTATGGGCATACACACGGGCATCCGAAATCTGAAGCGTAGCTTCACTATTCTTCCGCTTCATAATATACCATACTATATAAGGTATAAGCAACAGCAGCAAAAATAAATATTCAATATTGGCAAAAACCATATTTATGTACGATTTAACGATTTACAATTCAGCTTCGCTCCAAACATCCCTCACTTTTCACTCATGTATATCCGATTGAAGTCACTTTTCCTGTATTAAGCAAAATAATTATACAACTCCAATCCGATATATATCAATGAACTGACAAGGGCTACAGCCAACACTACAATACCCGTTCCCAGCAAAACCTTGGTACGCAAAGAACGTTTCTCGATAATGGTAATCTCCGTAGGCTGCGGCTTGGCATTCTCCTCTTCTTTCTCCTTGGTTTCATTAATAAAGTCAATGGCATTAATCAGGTTAGCGTCATTTTCGTTCATCAATGGATTATGCTTGGCAAATTTCACCAAATCAGCAGTCTGGAACAATTCACGCAAATCCGATATTGCTTCCTTATCTTTCATTTCCAGCAACTTGTCTATGATTTCCGTAGAAGTCATTTCCAAAGCATTGAAACCAAAACGGTCTTTTATATATGTACGAAGAGCATCAGTCAATTCCGTATAATATTCCTTCGGTTCCCCTTTCTGCCATACCTTCTCATTCTTGATACGTTCTATCTCCTGCATAGCCAACTGATGGGGAGGCAGCTTAGGTTCTACCTTCACCTTACGGATAATAGGCTTATTGTCGAAGAAGCGCATTATCAGATAGACAAGTAATATCCCTATCGGGATAATCAGCGGCGCACCACAAGCCATAAGACCATACCAGTCTTCCCAGGCAAAAGGCGCTTGCATCACTGTTTTGGGACCGAAGAACTGTTCCGGATTCTCCGGGTCTAACGGGACATTCACCGAATATACTTTCAAGGCCAACGCTTTGGAGCGATACTTCTCATTATCCACTGTCACTTCCATAGGCGGCAGATAATAAAGAGCCGAGTCGAAAGAGGTAACTGTATACTCTTGAGTTATCAATGCACGCCGGCCATCATTCAGCAGTTGCGTATCCGGCTTGGCCACATCAATAATTTCAACCCCATTCACCAGCGTATCGGTATATACCGGGAATATGGCACGCTTATCGGCATCCAGAGATACTTGAAGCTTTATCTTTGCCTGCTCTCCAATAAGAATCTGCAAAGAGTCAATCGTAGCATCTACCGTTACCGACTGGGCTACTACCCTTCCCGACCATGCTATCAATAACGCTATCAGAAATAAATATCTTTTCATTTTCCGATTAATTTCGTTTCGCAAACAAATTCATCAATGCCTTGACATAATCCTGGTCGGTACGTACCGACACATTGTCGACATTACTCTTGGTAAACGTTTCATTCAATTCCGCCTGCTTGTTCACCCACCAATCATGATGGGCACGGCGCACGGCACGCGAGGAGGTGTCAATCCACTGCTCATGTCCCGTCTCGGCATCCCTAATCTTCATCAGTCCTACGGGTGGCAATTCTTCCACACGACGGTCGTACACCTGAACGGCAACCAGGTCATGCTTACGATTGGCAATGGTCATGGCGTTCTTGAAACTTTCCTGGTCGATGAAGTCGGACAAGACAAATGCCGTGCAACGGCGTTTCATCACATTCGTCAGATATTCCAATCCCAAACGGATGTTCGTCCTCCGGCTTTCCGCATGAAAATCTATCAGTTCGCGGATGATGTAAAGTATATGCTTACGTCCCTTCTTGGGCGGAATAAACTTCTCAATCCGGTCCGAAAAGAAGATGACACCAATCTTGTCATTATTCTGAATGGCAGAGAATGCCAGTGTAGCGGCAATTTCCGTCACCATATCCTTCTTCATCTGCTTTACCGTACCGAACTCCAAACTACCGGAAACATCTACCAACAACATCACTGTCAATTCGCGCTCCTCCTCAAACACCTTGACGTAAGGCTTGTTGAAGCGGGCGGTCACATTCCAGTCAATGTCGCGTATGTCGTCGCCAAACTGATACTCGCGCACCTCGGAGAATGCCATACCTCTACCCTTGAAGGCAGAGTGATACTGCCCGGCAAAGATATTGTTGGACAATCCGCGCGTCTTTATCTCAATCTGACGGACTTTCTTCAAAAGTTCTGTTGTTTCCATTGATTTATTTTAATAATCTCATTTAAGCACACAAGCGCAATTTAGTTTATAACAGAAACTTCCCTATGAAAAGGGGTGAGGTTTTCGGTACTCAACCCTAAGGTTTACGACGCTAAACCTCAGGTATAGGATTGTAAACCTCAAGTTTACGAAAACCTCTATTATGCGTTAGGGCACTTCAACCTTGTTCAGTATCTTGCTGACGATTTCATCAGATGTCATATTGCTGGCTTCCGCCTCGTAAGTCAAGCCGATACGGTGGCGAAGCACATCGTGAGCAACTGCACGAACATCTTCGGGAATCACGTAACCACGGCGCTTGATGAATGCATAGCTGCGTGCAGCCAAAGCCAAGTTGATGGAAGCACGTGGTGAACCACCGAAACCAATCATGTCTTTCAGTTCTTTTAAATCATATTTTTCCGGATAACGGGTAGCAAATACAATATCAACAATATATTTTTCTATTTTCTCATCCAGATACACCTGGCGAACCACTTTACGAGCTTCAATAATTTCGTCTGCCTTCAAAATGGGCTTCACTTCAAATTTATCACCATTGATATTCTGACGGATAATCAGTTTCTCCTCTTCCAGCTTCGGATAGTCTATTACGACTTTCAGCATGAAACGGTCCACTTGCGCTTCGGGCAGCGGATAAGTACCTTCCTGCTCGATAGGATTCTGTGTGGCAAGCACCAGGAATGGTTTGGGCAACCCGAAAGTTTCATTGCCGATAGTAACTTGACGTTCCTGCATGGCTTCCAGCAAAGCACTCTGTACTTTGGCCGGAGCACGGTTGATTTCATCAGCCAAAACAAAGTTTGCGAAGACCGGACCTTTTTTTACTTGGAACGTTTCATCCTTCTGGCTGTAAACCATTGTACCTATTACGTCGGCAGGCAACAAGTCAGGCGTAAACTGAATGCGGCTGTATTGCGCATCAATCAACGAAGCAAGCGTCTTGATAGCTAAAGTCTTTGCCAAACCGGGCACACCTTCCAACAACACATGTCCATCGGACAACAAACCAATTAACAACGACTCTACCAGATGCTTTTGTCCTACAATGACCTGGTCCATACCTGTGGTAAGATTGGTAACGAAAGCACTTTGTCTTTCAATCCGCTCATTCAGTTCGCGGATGTCAATTGTTTCAGCCATAAATCAATCTATTTTTTAATGTTTAATTTCTTCATTTATCCGGTTTTGAACCGGCAATTATTTTTTTCGCTCCCAAAAGTACGGGAATAAATTAACCATACCAACTAATTTTTATTAAAAAACTATGCGAAACCTTTTAGATTAAACTACTTTCATAGAGTTTAGTATTTAACAAAAAAGAAGCAGTAATTTTTTACTGCTTCTTGGCTAATTTCGGTATCTTGATAGTGGTACCATAAGGTACATTATCCGGATTCTTGATTACGCCGGGATTATGCTTCACGATATAAGGCCAAAGAGCTTTTGTCCCATAAAAACGAAGCGCTACCCTAGTCAGCGTTTCCCCTTCCTTGATGGTATAAGTGGTTTCTGTTCCCACAATCGTATACCCCACAGAATCCGGCTCAAACGGTGCAACTGTCTTTTTCTGCTCTTTTTTAGGAGCGGGAGACTGTACCTGTACATTTTCCTTTGGAGTTGTTGTAAGCGCAGGAGTTGTTGTAGCAACAGTTTCTGCCACAGTATCTGTCCGGGCAGGAACTACAACATCTTTTGAAACAATGCTGTCTGTCAAGGCAATATTGTCTTGACCGGCAGGGACATCCACCTTTTCAGTAACAGATTCCTTCACATCCGAATCTGCAACCTCTTCTACAAGAGGCTTTGCAGTAAGTTTGTCAAGCAAGTCCGGATAATACATGAAAGCTACGGCACCACCACACAACAACACTACAAATACAACGATGCCTATAAAATATTTCATAGTCGAAGAATCTGCCGTATCTTTTATCACTGGCTCAGACGGTTCCGGTTCAACAGCAACTATATTTTCAGGCATTGCTTCAGGTTCAGTTTTTTCCGGTTTCTCCTCTTCAACTTCCGGTTCGGGCTCAACTAACGGCTCTTCGACTACAGTTTCCACCAAAGGTTCTTCTATCGTGGCTTCTTCCACTAAGGCAACCTTCTCCTCCACCTCTTGTTCCGGAGTTTTGATTTCAGTATCTTCATCATCTTCACTGTCATTTTCCTGCAGGGTGTCCTCAAGCACCGTAGCGTCATTCAAAACTACAGTTTCAAAATGCGAAAATGGTCTATTGATAATATCTTTCAAAGCCGGTTCCGGTGTAAACGACACTTTTGTATGCCCTTGTATCTCAAACCTTTCCCCCGTATTCACATTAACGCTTTCACGACTCCCGACATCTATCAGCTTGAAAGTCCCCAAACCTCGTATCTTCACATATTTGTCCTTCTCCAAAGACTCCTCAATCAGCTGGAAGAATTCTTTCACAAAACTATCCGCATTCTTCTTGCTCATGCCATGCCTTTCAGCCAGCGTGTCAATCAGGTCTTGTATGTTCAGTTTCTCGTTCATAATACGGGAGATTTTTTAAAAGCCGGTTACTTAAACTTATCCTTTAACAATGTACTCGGCTTATAGGTCAACACCAATTTGGGAGGCACCAGCATACGTTGCTTTGTAGTCGGATTCACAGATATACGCTCTGCCTTCTTTTTCACTTCGAATGTACCGAACCCTTGTATAGAGATAATATTTCCCTCCTCCAACTGCCGTGTCATATCTGCCAGCAATGAAGCAACCAGCTCAGAAGTATCTTTCAATGTGTACCCTAACCTCCGCGACAATTCAGAAGTAAACTCTTTGTTATTCAAAATGTAAGCCTTTAAATTGAACTACGGTGCTATATTAGCAAATCTTCTTCACATATGCAAGAAGATAAGGAAAAATCTTTAAATTATTCGTCCAAAAAGGTCGAAATCATCGGAATTTACTATCTCTACGTGGTAAAAGTTACCTATATGCAACGCCCTGTCTCCACGCTCAATCAAAACCTCAGGATCCACTTCGGGAGAATCAAATTCTGTACGTCCAATATAATATTCGCCTTCCAGCCGGTCAATGATTACTTTCATCTGCCTGCCTACTTTCTCCGCACTCAACTCCCCTGAAATGCCTTGTTGAATAGACATTAACTCATCCAAGCGCGCTTGTTTCACTTCCTGGGGAATAGAATCCTCATATTCAGC
>OHYQ01000380.1_pt1 | contig 11195 bp, 6 predicted proteins | sample 1580281 | NCBI WGS metagenome assembly OHYQ01 (sample SAMEA3882525, study PRJEB24775) | human gut metagenome | biome: human-associated habitat; feature: intestine environment; material: feces | place: Netherlands | collected 2009/2010
ACGATTGTTCCCGTATATCCTACGCCGAATTCGGTGAAGAAGGCAAACTGATTTCCATATTCGATACCCAGAAAACTGAACTGATAGGCAAATTCCTTTTTGTGATAAGTGTCTCCTCCAAAGCTGTTCCGGAGGAAATAGGCGCCGAGCCCTGCAGAGGAATATAGGGAGAATTGGGGGCGGGTGAACCAATGCCACCGGAAGGTGGGGAGGATATACAGATAGCGCCGGTCATCGTTCTTATTCTCATCCAAAACTTCATAAAGGCTACTGGCCGTCCCTCTATTACCGGTTATTCCTCCGGTTACGCCTAGGCTGATTTTACGGTTGATTCTATAAATATAACTGATATTCAGAGCGCCGTAATAGCTGGTCTTCTCGCGTGTATAGATTCCAAAACTTGCTGTCGGAGCAATAAACTCTTCGGCTATACTATTGGCGTCGGTAATGGGGAGGAAGCCGTAACTGACGGATATTTCATGGTGGCGGAATTTTTCTCGCGTAGAAACAAGAGAGGTTTGTGCTTTACCAGCGGTACATAGGCTGAATCCTATGACTAAAAAGAATAAAAGAGTTTTCATTGTAGTTTGGTGTTTGGATTAAAATATGTTTTTCTAATAAATAAAGACAGGTGCTTTTATGAAACTCCTTACTTTACATTTGGCAAATGTATGTTAAATCTTTGAATATGAAATAGAAATGTTTGTCTTTTGTGTGGGATAATGTGGGAAAACAAAAAAGGTTCGCCTAATTGACGAACCTTTTCGCTCTTCCTCTTGGACTTGAACCAAGGACCCTCTGATTAACAGTCAGATGCTCTAACCGACTGAGCTAAGGAAGAATATGCATTCAAGTTTTTTCGCTCTTCCTCTTGGACTTGAACCAAGGACCCTCTGATTAACAGTCAGATGCTCTAACCGACTGAGCTAAGGAAGAATGTTGTTTTTTCTCAAATGCGCTGCAAAAGTAATAGGATATTTTGAAATATGCAATATCTTTGCAAAAAAAATATCGAAGATGGATAAAATAATTGGGTTGGGCAATGCTTTGGTTGATGCACTGGCAATCATTGAGGATGATAATATTTTGACGGAGATGCAGCTCCCGAAAGGAAGTATGACTCTGATTGATGAAGATAAGTTCTTGAAAATTAGTGAGTATTTCAGCCGGATGGAGACGCATCTGGCTAACGGAGGTTCTGCCGGAAACGCAATTCGGGCAATGGCATGCCTTGGTGCGGGTACGGGATTCATCGGAAAAGTAAGCAATGACTTTTACGGTAACTTTTTCCGGGATAGTCTGCTGGAGCATGGGACAGAGGCGGATTTATTGCTTTCCACTACCCTTCCGTCCGGTGTAGCCTCTACTTTCATTTCTCCTGATGGAGAGCGCACTTTCGGCACTTATTTGGGGGCGGCTTCTACATTGAAGGCGGAAGATCTTTCGCTGGATATGTTTAAGGGGTATGCATATCTATATATAGAAGGATATTTGGTACAGGATCATGAATTGATTCTTCGTGCTATGCAATTAGGAAAAGAGGCTGGATTGCAAATCTGCTTGGATATGGCCAGTTATAATATTGTGGAAGGAGATTTGGAATTCTTCGATATTTTGATAACTAAATACGTGGATATTGTTTTTGCTAATGAGGAAGAGGCAAAGGCTTTTACGGGTAAGGAACCGGAGGAAGCATTGGATATCATTGCCAAAATGTGTAGCATAGCCATTGTAAAGGTGGGTGCCCGTGGTTCTCTGATTCGCAAAGGTACAGAGATGGTGCAGGTACAAGCGGCTCCGGTAGAGAAAGTGGTGGACACTACAGGAGCTGGCGACTATTTTGCGGCAGGTTTCTTGTATGGACTGACGTGTGGCTACTCGCTGGAGAAATGTGGCAAGATAGGCTCCCTTCTCTCCAAAGATGTGATACAAGTGGTGGGTACAGAGCTTCAGGCTGCACAATGGGAAAAAATCAAGGAAGAAATTTTATTAATTAATTAATGTGCTGATGTGCCAATGTGCTAATTGGCTGCGCAATATTTGTTTCGCTATTACGCTGCAGGTTATTAGCACATTGGCACATTGGCATATTAGCACATTATCATAATTATGAGAAGAATTTTAAAGATACGCTGGATGGTTACCTTGCTGATTGTAGCGGGAGCCGTTTGTTTTTGGGGGTTTAAGAGTGGTGATAGCCGCAGTTTCCAAATAGCAAAGAATCTGGATATATTCAATTCCATTGTGAAAGAGTTGGATATGTTCTACGTGGATACGATTGATCCGAACAAGACTATCCGTGAAGGCATTGATGCCATGCTCTACTCGCTGGATCCCTACACGGAGTATTATCCGGAAGATGACCAAAGCGAATTGGAGCAGATGCTGAAGAATTCCTATGGTGGTATAGGTTCTGTGATTACTTGGAATCCGAAACTGAAACGTTCCATGATATCTGAGCCATACGAGAATATGCCTGCTGCCGATGTAGGCCTGAAAGCCGGAGATATTTTGATGGAAATTGACGGAAAAGACCTTGCCGGAAAGAACAACCAGGAAGTCAGCGAGATGCTTCGCGGACAAGTGGGTACCAGCTTCAAGCTGAAAGTGCAACGTCCCGGTACAGAGAAACCGTTGGATTTCGACATTGTGCGCCGTTCCATCCAATTGCCGTTCATACCTTATTATACGGTGCTGGATAATAATATAGGTTATATCAATCTCAGCACCTTCTCGGGGAATCCTTCCAAGGAGTTCAAGCAGGCTTTTCTGGACTTGAAGAAGCGGGGGATGACTTCGTTGGTGATTGACTTGCGGAACAATGGGGGTGGCTTGCTGGATGAGTCTATAGAGATAGCCAACTTCTTTCTGCCTCGCGGAAAAACACTTGTGACGACAAAGGGTAAGATTAAGCAAGCCAGCAATACCTACAAGACATTGCGTGAACCGTTGGATCTGGAAATTCCTTTGGCTGTTCTGGTCAATGGCGGAACGGCTTCTTCGTCAGAAATCCTTGCGGGCTCTTTGCAGGACCTTGACCGTGCGGTCATTATCGGTAACCGTACTTTCGGTAAGGGATTGGTGCAGACCACCCGTCCGTTGCCATACGGTGGTACCATGAAGCTGACGACTTCCAAATATTATATTCCCAGCGGCCGTTGTGTGCAGGCTATCGACTACAAGCACCGGAATGAGGACGGCAGTGTGGGACGTATTCCGGACAGCCTTACTACCGTGTTCCATACGGCTGCCGGACGTGAAGTGCGGGATGGTGGAGGCGTGACTCCGGACATTGCGGTGAAGCAGGAGAAGCTGCCCAACATTCTGTTCTATCTTGTCAATGACAATCTTATTTTCAATTATGCTACGGACTATTGCTTGAAACATCCTACCATTCCTTCAGCAGAGAAGTTTGAAATTACAGATGCCGATTATGCGGACTTCAAGGCGATGGTGAAAAAGGCGGACTTCAAATACGACCAGCAGACAGAGAAGATGCTGAAGAACCTGAAGGAGATGGCCGAATTTGAGGGCTATCTGACTGATGCTTCGAAAGAGTTTGAAGCGCTGGAGAAAAAATTGTCGCATAATCTGGACCGTGACCTTGACCATTTCTCCAAGGACATCAAGAGCATGATTGCGGTAGAAATCATCAAGCGTTATTATTTCCAGCGTGGAAGCATTATCCAGCAGTTGAAAGATGATGATGATTTGAAAGAGGCTGTAAAGATACTCACTGCTCCGGAAAAATATAAGGAAATGTTGAGTGCTCCGGCAGTGACGTCAATGTCTCTGCAACAAAGAAAGGAGACAGCCCCGGTTTTTCTGAGTACCGCTACGAGAGCAAATGAACATGTTTATGATGAAATAGTATAAGGACACTCTTAAGAGGATTCTTTTATTTGCTCCTTAATTTATACCGGATAGTCTCTGTATAAGCCTTTTATACACGACTATCCGGTTAAGTTGTTTGTAGGGTATTAACTTGTTTTATATTTTTGCAGGTGATAATGAAAATATTGACAAGGTTATGAAACAATTGAATTCTCTGAGAGTATGGCTGTTTGTGGTATTGTTGCTTTGCTTCTCTCTTTCCGGACAAGCCCAGTTCCTGCGCACTTCCTACTTTATGGAAGGAAGTAACCAGCGTATGCAGCTCAATCCGGCCTTGATGCCGGGACGCGGTTATCTGAATATTCCCGTGATAGGTTCGTTGAATGCTACCGTCAACTCCAGTTCCCTGGGGTATAGGGATATTATGGACATTATTGAGAACAGTGATGATAGCGACTATTTCATGAGCAATGACTTTATGAACCGACTGGATGCTACCAATAACTTGAATGTGAATTTGAGTACCGACATTCTGTCTGCCGGGTGGTATAAAGGAAAGAACTTCTGGTCAGTCAATGTGGGGTTGCGTAATGATATCGGTGCCGCCATACCGAAAACCATGTTCCAGTTTATGAATAACATGAGCAGCCGGGAGTTCGGTGACAATATTTCTGACTATTTGGGTATTAACGAAACCATTAATGGACAGAAGCTTGAGATAAATTCCTATGCGGAAGTCGGCCTTGGCTTTGCAAGGAATATCACAGACCGACTGGCTGTGGGTGGTAAGGTGAAGATGCTGCTGGGTATCGGTAACTTAAAGCTGAACATCAACCAGATTCATGTGGAAACTCCTTCTGTCGGCTCTTCAGGAGTGACGAGTAAAGCTTCCATTCAAGTGGATGCAACTTTGGAGAACTCGTCAAAGCTGTTAGAACTTCCCGAGAATGAGAATGGTGATTATATCGATGAAATCGATTTTGGCAGTTTTGGTTTTGCCGGATATGGTGGGGCTATTGATTTGGGAGTATCTTACAAGTTACTGGATAAATTGACACTTTCTGCTTCAGCTCTTGATTTGGGCTTTATCAAATGGTCTAAATCGAATACCAGTATAGCGCGAGCCAATACAGAGCAGACTTATGATCTTCTTGACCCGGCCTCGCAGCAGGAGTTCATGGATATTGTGAACAGCGGCGAGATTCTTAACTATGACATGTTGCAGCTCAAGACGGAGGAGGCTTCTGAGAAGAGCCGTACCCGTGGATTGACTTCTACAATGGTTCTTGGCGCTGAATATGCCTTACTGAATGATTGGCTGGTAGTGGGTGCCTTGTATACCGGTCGTTTTGCCAAACCGAAAACTTTGAATGAGCTGACTTTCTCTGCCTGCATCCGTCCGACGAATGCTTTCAATGTAGCTGCCAGCTATTCCGTACTTCAAGGAGCCGGTAAAACCTTCGGTCTGGCACTGAAACTGGGTTCCTTCTTTGCAGGAACAGATTATATGTTCTTTGGTAAGAATACGAAGAATGTCAATGCTTACTTGGGTGTTTCTATTCCTTTGGGAAAACAGAAAACTGCTGAAAATTAATAAATTGGATTTGGATATTATCGCGGATTATCTTTCTATAAAAGAGGATAATCTGCGATTTTGTTTTTACGAAAACGCAAAAAGCTTTATCTTTGCTGGTAAATACCTATAAACAGTACTCATGAGAATTGCAATAACGTTTTTCTTGTCTTTGGTTTTCAGTAGTTTGCTGCAAGCTTCACCCATACCTTTTTCTCCTATAGTGAGGAGCTATTCGGTGTCGGATTATAATGTCGGTATTCAGAATTGGGCCATTGCTCAGGACGAAAGAGGGGTGATGTATTTCGGTAATAACAGTGGGCTGCTGGAATTTGATGGAAGTGCTTGGCGGCTGTATGAATTACCGACAAAAGGAATTGTGCGTGCTATATATATCAGTGAAGATGGAAAAATTTATGTAGGCTCTTACGAAGAATTCGGTTATTTTGTTCATACTCCTTATAGTACCCTTGAATATCACTCGCTAAAAGATGAGGTGAAGGACTTTACTTTTCATAACGACGAAATCTGGAACATTGTTTGCGTTCAAGGGGAAATTGTATTTCAATCGTTTGGTTCTCTCTTTTTTTATAATGGAAATTCTGTGGAAGGTATTCGGGTGAAGAGCCTTCCGCTGAACTTATTTCAGGTTGGAAATACTTTTTATTCTCAAAGAATAAATGGTGGACTTTGTGTCTTCTCCGGCAGGAAAATGGAAGAACTTATTCCCAGAAAGGTATTTGGGAATAGCGATGTCTTGGCTGGGCTTCCTTATGATGATGCCGTTTTAATGCTTACTCGTAATCAGGGAGGTTTTCTCCTCTATCGAGATGGGAGGGTAGAAAAATGGAAAACCGAATGTGATGATATATTCAGGAAGCATACCATTAATCGTGCGGTGATAACCAAGGACAGTTGTTACGTTGTTGGCACAATATCCGATGGCATATATGCGTTGGATAAAAAGGGAAAGCTGATTTGGAAGGTCAATACGGATAATAAACTACAGAACAATACTGTTTTGAGATTATATTGTGATGATGACAACAATATATGGACAGCTTTGGATGAAGGTATTGCCTATATACACAACAATTCTTTAATCTATTATTATGAACCTCCATTTCGTAAAATAGGCATGGTATATGATGTTCTGGTAAGGGAAAATGAAGCTTATATTGCTTCTAATCAGGGACTTTATTGGCTTAAGGATGGAAAGACTGAATTAGTTCCGGGTTTGGAAGAACAAGCGTGGTTCGTCGATGAATGGGGAAAACAGATTTTTTGCGGGCATAACAAAGGAACTTTCCTTATATCGGGGTTGAAGTCAAAGTTGGTATCTGATGTAAAGGGAGGGATGTGTATGGAAAAGATTGAATCGAAGGAAGAATCTTTTTTATTGGAAGGAACTTATGCGCTTTTAAATCTATATACGGAAGATACTTCGGGAGCATATGGTTTTATCCGGTCTCTGCGTGGATTCAGTCATATGGTCCGTCACATAGAGGTGGACCATCAAGGGAATATCTGGGCGAAACACTTAAGGAATGGTTTGTATCGTTTTCGGATTGATCCGGATATGAAGCAGGTAAAGGATGTACGGAAGTATGAGGGCCTGGGAGAAGTGAAAGGTGGGAGTTTTACTTTGTTCAAAATCAATGGTCGGGTAGTTTTTTCTAATGGGGAATATTTCTATACTTACGAAGATATGACTGATTCGATTGTTCCCTATGAAACAATGAATGAACAATTGATGGAATTGAAGGGAATCAAGACAGTGAGTCGTGCGAACGGAGATTACTATTGGTTTGTGGGTGATAGGATAGTGTATTTAGTGAAGTGTGCGATAAATACTTTCAATATCGAACTCCGGATTCCATATTCTTTGTTTGACGGTCTGACGGTGGAAGAACGGGGAAGCGTGGCTTATGACGTGAGGAATGGCTGTTCCTATCTTTGCCTGAACAATGCCATTGCCCGTATTGAGACGGACAGTTCCTCGTTATATAAATCTCGGGTCAGACGCTCTTTATGGATTTCGGGAATGCGGGTCATTGATGAATTCAGTGGTAAGCGGAAAACATTGGTCGTGCAGCCGGGAGCCAAGGTGGAGCCTGAGTTTAATACGGTGAATTTTACATTGTGTTATCCGGTTTATAGTAATTATACTTATAAGGTAAGGTATCGGTTGGAAGGATATTCTGACCAATGGATGCCGGGTGGACGCTATTTGCAGAAGAAGTATTCTCGGCTCTCCTATGGAAGTTATGTTTTTCAGGCAGAGATATATGATACCGATAGAGTTTTGGCATCGGTAGAGCTTCCTTTTGAGATTTTGCGTCCGTGGTATTTGTCTTATTGGGCTGTGGGAAGTTATATCTTGGCAGGATTGTGTCTGTTGGCTTTATTGCAATATCTGGTCTACCGTTTCGTGAAGAAAAAGAAAGACCGTGTGATTGAACGGCAGCGCGTAGCCCATCAGGCAGAACTCGAGCGGCAAGAGAAGAAGATTGTTGAGTTGGAAAAGGAACAGCTTGAGGCCGATTTGCGTTTTAAAAGCAAGGAGTTGTCCAGTGTGGTAATGACAAATATCGCCCATCAGGAATTTCTGAGTTCCTTGAAAGAAGAGATACAGCGGCAAAAGTTGTTAGGACAGTATAGCCGTAAGAACTTGGATAAGCTGCTCACTTTAGTTAATAGCAATATAGTGTCCGATGAAGAGAATTGGACTATGTTTCAGGCTAATTTTGACCGTATACACGAGAATTTCTTCCGTAATCTGAAACTTCAATATACAGATTTAACTTCAGGAGATTTGCGCTTTTGCGCATTGCTTCGCTTGAATATGCCGACAAAGGAGATAGCGAAGTTGCTCAACATTTCCACGCGTGGGGTTGATGCTGCAAGATACCGGTTGCGCAAGAAATTCAATCTGCTTCCGGAAGAAAGTCTGACTGATTTTCTTATAAACTTTAAATAGCTGCTTTACAGTGAAATATTAATGGGGGAAGTACTAATATTGTACTTCCTCTTTTGTTTCTTAGTGATGGGTGTACTTTTGTTGTAGTGCGAGATGTGGAGGTTGTCGCATGCTTTTCTTTTATTTGCAGTAAAATAATATTTCTATCAATTAAAAGCATGAAAAACATGAAGCATTTACTTTTCAAGTTACAATTATTTTTAGTCTTGTTGGTGTTTACTGCCGTTAGTACGTATGCACAGAAATCTCCGGTTGATATGGATCGTTTCATCGACGATTTAATGAAGAAGATGACCCTGGAAGAGAAAATAGGTCAGTTGAATCTGCCGGTTACCGGTGAGATTACGACCGGCCAGGCTAAAAGTAGTAATGTGGCCAAACGTATTCGTGCCGGTGAAGTGGGCGGGCTTTTCAATCTGAAAGGCGTGGAACGTATCCGCGATGTACAGAAGCAGGCGGTTGAAGAAAGTCGTTTGGGTATTCCTCTCTTATTTGGTATGGATGTTATTCATGGATATGAAACGGTGTTTCCCATTCCTTTAGGATTATCGTGTACATGGGATATGAAGGCGGTTGAAGAATCGGCGCGTATTGCAGCCATTGAGTCCAGTGCTGACGGTATTTGCTGGACATTCAGTCCGATGGTGGATATTTGCCGTGATGCCCGTTGGGGGCGTGTGTCCGAGGGCAACGGTGAAGACCCGTTTCTGGGAGCAGCCATTGCGCAAGCCATGGTACGTGGTTATCAGGGAAAGGATATGAGCCGTAATGATGAGATTATGGCTTGTGTAAAGCATTTTGCCTTGTATGGTGCCGGCGAGGCAGGACGTGACTATAATACAGTAGATATGAGTCATCAGCGCATGTTCAATGAATACATGTTGCCCTATCAGGCGGCGGTTGATGCCGGTGTGGGCAGTGCGATGGCTTCTTTCAATGAGGTCGATGGTATTCCAGCTACTGGAAACAAGTGGTTGATGACGGATGTATTGCGTAAGCAGTGGGGGTTTGACGGTTTTGTAGTGACAGATTATACCGGAATTACAGAAATGACCGACCATGGCATGGGCGATACGCAGACTGTTGCCGCGTTGGCGTTGAATGCTGGTGTCGATATGGATATGGTGAGCGATGCATTTGTAGGTACGCTCAAGAAGTCATTGACAGAAGGAAAAGTGACAGAAGAAGCTATTAATGCGGCTTGTCGCCGTATTTTGGAAGCTAAGTACAAGTTAGGCTTGTTCGATAATCCTTATAAATACTGTGATGTGAAGCGTGCCAAGAAGCAAATCTTTACCAAAGAGCATCGTGCCGTTGCGCGTAAGATTGCTTCGGAGAGCTTGGTGTTGCTGAAGAACGAGGGTAATGTGCTTCCGCTGGCCAAGAAGGGCACTATTGCTGTGGTAGGTCCGTTGGCAGACAGCCGCAGTAATATGCCGGGTACTTGGAGTGTGGCTGCCGTATTGAAGAATGCTACTTCTTTGGCTGAAGGTTTGAAGGCGGTAGCAGGCGATAAAGCCGAAATATTGACTGCGAAAGGCTGTAATTTGATGAGTGATGCCGAATATGAGAAACGTGCCACTATGTTCGGACGTTCTTTACACCGTGACAATCGTTCGGACAAGGAGTTGCTGGACGAGGCTCTTGCCGTGGCTGCCAAATCGGATGTTATTGTGGCTGCGCTCGGTGAGTCTTCGGAAATGAGTGGAGAGAGCAGTTGCCGCACGAATCTTGAAATGACGGACACCCAACGCATACTGTTACAGGAATTATTGAAAACGGGAAAACCTGTGGTACTGGTGCTGTTTACCGGTCGTCCGCTGGTACTGAACTGGGAGCAGGCAAACGTGCCGGCCATTCTGAATGTATGGTTTGCGGGCAGTGAGGCAGGTTTTGCCATCGGCGATGTACTGTTTGGTGATGTGAACCCGAGCGGAAAGCTGACTACGACTTTCCCGAAGAGCGTGGGACAGATTCCTTTGTTCTACAACCACAAGAACACGGGTCGCCCTCTTGCCGACGGTGCATGGTTCCAGAAATTCCGCAGCAACTATATAGACATAGACAATGAACCGCTTTATCCCTTCGGTTTCGGTTTGAGCTATACAACATTCTCTTATAGCGACGTGGCTTTGGACAAGACTAGCATGACGGATAAGGGCGAACTGACTGCTACCGTGACTGTGACCAATACCGGCAAGAGAGACGGTGCCGAAGTGGTCCAGCTTTATATTCGTGACCTTGTGGGAAGTGTAACCCGTCCGGTGAAAGAGTTGAAAGGCTTTGAAAAGATTTTCCTGAAAGCCGGCGAATCTAAAAAAGTATCTTTCAAGATTACCCCCGAATTGCTGAAGTTCTACAACTACAATCTTGATTTTGTATGCGAGCCGGGTGACTTTGAGGTGATGATTGGCAGAAGTTGCCGGGACGTAAAAAAAGCAGCGTTCAAGTTACTCTAACTGATTCCCAAGGCGGCAATATGCAGCATTCGAGTCACTGCGTTGAAATGGCATTGTTGCTGCATATTGTCTGCATTTTCACTGCAAACTATATGCAGTATTCTTGCAGTATTTGCTTGACTTGTGTAAGATAATATGATCTATTGAAAAACATGAAGAAAATATTTTTATTAATATTGTGTCTGTCCACCATGTACCCGGTTGTCAATGCTGGGCGGGTGGTTCAGAGTTTTAATGACGGCTGGTATTATGCCGCATGTGATGACAATCGGTTGCAGGAAGTGCAACGCCATGAAGAAGGTTGGCAGCAGGTACATCTGCCGCATACCTGGAATGCGGATGCCTATTC
>OHYQ01000382.1_pt1 | contig 11180 bp, 9 predicted proteins | sample 1580281 | NCBI WGS metagenome assembly OHYQ01 (sample SAMEA3882525, study PRJEB24775) | human gut metagenome | biome: human-associated habitat; feature: intestine environment; material: feces | place: Netherlands | collected 2009/2010
TAAGCGCCGCTTATTCAAACTTTGACAACGCTACCGACCCGGATCTGATTGACTGCTATATCTACGAACTGAAAGCCGCACACCTCCGGTATCAGTTCCTTTTACGACGTATTAAACAACAGGAAAATACCATTTAACCGACACAAGGAGGACCTTTCTCATGACAGCCTGGTACGACAAAGCTATCTTTTACCATATGTATCCTCTGGGAATGACCGGAGCACCGTTTGCCAATCCCTATCCCGTCTCCAATGGGACCGCAGATGGCACAAACAGGGACGTTTCCGCCGATTCCCGCATGGACGAACTGATACAGTGGATTCCCTATTTAAAGAGCCTGCATATTTCCGCGATTTACATCGGACCGCTGTTTGAATCATCCACGCACGGCTATGATACCCGTGATTTCCGGCTCATCGACCGGCGGCTGGGAACCAACGTCTCGTTCCGATCTTTCGTGGACTGCTGCCATGAGCATGGCATCCGCGTCGTCGTGGACGGCGTATTCAACCACACCGGCAGCAACAGCCGCTACTTCAACGCCGAAGGCTTCTACCCGGAGCTGGGGGCGGCCCAGAGTCAGGATTCTCTCTATTTCGACTGGTACAGCTTCCATCCGTGGCCCACGGACTACGATGCGTGGTGGGGCGTAAGGACTCTGCCTGCGGTGAACGAGGAGGCGCCCACCTATCGGGACTTCATCGTGCGGAGTCAGGACTCCGTGGTGCGGCACTGGCTGCGGCAAGGGGCCGACGGCTGGCGACTGGATGTGGCGGACGAGCTGCCCGATGACTTTATCGCTGAAATTCGACAGGCCATGGAGGCGGAGAAGCCGGACAGCTTCCTGTTGGGTGAGGTGTGGGAGGACGGCAGCAACAAGATCGCCTACTCCCATCGGCGGAGGTATCTGCTGGGCCGGGAGACCCACGGACTCATGAATTATCCCTTCCGCACGGCTGCGCTGGCTTGGCTGCGGGGTGGCGATGCGTCGGACTTCCGCCGGGACATGGAGGAGATCCGGGAGAACTATCCGCCTGCGGCCTTTCACAGCGGTCTGAACATCTTGGGTACCCATGACACGCCCCGGCTGCTGACCATGCTGGGAGCGGCCCGGACACCGGAGAGCAAGGACGACCGGGCGACGTACCGTCTCAGCCCGGAGGAGCTGGACATGGGGCTGGCCCGGCTGCGGCTGGGTGCGCTGCTGCTGTACAGCTTCCCCGGCTCCCCCACGGTGTTTTACGGTGATGAGGCTGGGGTGCAGGGCTTTGAGGATCCCCTGAACCGTGGCACCTACCCGTGGGGGCGGGAGGATCCGGCGCTGTTGGCGTACTTCCGCCAGCTGGGCGCTCTGCGGAAGCAACGGGTATCCCTGCAGTGCGGGGACATCGGCTATCTCTACGCCGTAGGCGGTGGGCTGGTGCTGCGGCGACAGTCCGAGGACGAGGTGACGGTGGCGGCCATGAACGCCGGGATGCAGCCGCTGGAGCTGTCCATTCCCTGGTCGGGAGCGCTAGCCAAGGACGCCCTGACAGGGCAGCAGTTCTTTGCTCGGAACGGGATGCTGCGGCTGACCCTCCCCCCCGTGGGCGGCGTTCTGCTGGTGTAATTGTTTCACGTGAAACAATTACCGGAGACAAGTGCATTAGAAAAAAGAGGTGTTTCACGTGAAACATCTCTTTTTTTGCAAAGTATGCTCCTTCCCTATTGAAAAAAATTGTGACAGTTGATATAATATTCTCATATTAGAGAACTCTAAGAGTGACGGGGGATGCGTATGGCGAAAATCGTTGCGATCGTGAATCAGAAGGGCGGCGTGGGCAAGACCACCTCCTGCGTGAATCTGGCGGCTGCCCTGAAGGCCGCCGGGCAGCGCATCCTGCTGTGCGACTTTGACCCGCAGGCCAACGCCACCTCCGGTATGGGCGTGGACAAGACCGTATCCAACGGCATCTATGACGTGCTCATCAACAGCGTGGAGACGGAAAAGGCCATCGTCCGCACCTCCTATGGTGACGTGCTGCCCAGCAGCAAGGCACTGGCCGGAGCCAGTGTGGAGATGATCGACCTGCCGGAGCGGCAGTTTCGGCTGCGGATGGCGCTGGAGCAGGTGCGGGACAACTACGACTACGTGTTCATCGACTGCCCCCCGTCGCTGGAACTACTAACCTTGAACGCCCTGTGTGCGGCGGACTCCCTGCTGGTCCCTTTGCAGGGGGAATACTATGCGCTGGAGGGGCTTTCCGACCTGATGAACACCGTGCGGCTGGTGCGGCGGAGCCTGAACCCCAAGCTGGAGATCGAGGGTGTGCTGCTGACCATGTTCGACGGGCGCACCAATCTGGCTATTCAGGTGGCCCAAGAGGTGAAGCGCTTCTTCCCCGGCAAGGTCTACGCCACGGTGATTCCCCGGAATGTGCGGCTTTCGGAGGCACCCAGCCACGGAAAGCCCATCACCTCCTATGACCGCAGCTGCCGTGGGGCTGAGGCCTATGTGCAGCTGGCGCAGGAGTTTTTGAAGAGAAACAACGGATGAAAGGAGCGATCCCATGGCGAATGCATCCAAGGGCTTAGGTCGGGGACTGGCCGCCCTGCTGGGGGACGACGTGATGACCCCCGAAGAGGAGAAAACCAGCCTGTACCTGCCCATTTCCCAAGTAGAGAGCTGCGCTTCCCAGCCACGGAAGCAATTTGACCCGGACGCTCTGGCCGATCTGGCGGACTCCATCCGGGAGCATGGCATCATTCAGCCCCTGACGGTGCGAAAATTGCAGTCGGGGTACTATCAAATCATCGCCGGCGAACGGCGCTGGCGGGCCGCCCGGATGGCGGGTCTGTCGGAGGTGCCGGCCATCGTCATCGAGGCCGACGACCGCAAGGCCATGGAGCTGGCCATGATCGAGAACCTCCAGCGGGAGGATCTGAACCCCATGGAGGAGGCTGAGGGCTACCAGACGCTGATGCAGCAGTACAACATGACCCAGGAGGAGACGGCCCAGCGGGTGGGCAAGTCCCGGTCCGCCGTAGCCAACGCCATGCGCCTGCTGAAGCTGTGTCCCCCCGTGCGGGCCATGGTGGAGGACGGGCGGCTCTCCAGCGGACATGCCAGAGCTATTCTCCCCCTCTCCCCTGCCATGCAGGAGTCGGCGGCCAACGCCATCATCAAGGACGAGCTGTCGGTGCGGCAGACAGAGCAGCTGGTGAAGAAGCTGACGGCTCCCCCCAAGCCGGAGCAGCCGGAACCGGATGGGCTCTCCGTCGATTATGCCAAGGAGGCCGCCAAGGAACTGGGCAGCCGTCTGGGTCGGGGCTGCCGCATTGTCACGGGCCGAAAAAAGGGCCGCATCGAACTGGAATACTACGGGGTGGAGGATCTGAATCAGCTGCTGGACGCCCTTCACGCCCTGAAAACCAAATAAATGTTTCACGTGAAACACAGAAAGAGGTCAGACTATGCTTGATATCAAATTTATCCGGGAGAACCCAGATGCCGTAAAGGAGAACATCCGCAAGAAGTTCCAGAATGCCAAGCTGCCGCTGGTGGACGAGGTCATTGCGTTGGATGCCGAGAAGCGAGCCGCCGAAAACGAGGGCAATGATCTGCGGGCCCAGCGCAACAAGCTCTCCAAGCAGGTGGGGATGCTGATGGGACAGGCGAAGAAGGATCCCTCCAAGCTGGAGGAGGCCGAGGCGGTGAAGGCGCAAGTGAAGGCCGACGCCGACCGTCTGGCTCAGCTGGAGGAGATGGAGGAGAAGCTGAGCCAGCAGATCCACCACATCCTGCTGGTGATCCCTCAGATGATCGACCCCTCCGTGCCGATCGGCAAGGACGACAGCTGCAACGTGGAGGTGGAACGCTTCGGCGAGGCCACGGTGCCTGACTTTGAGATCCCCTACCACACGGACATCATGGAGCGATTCGACGGCATCGATCTGGACGCTGCGGGCCGGGTGTCCGGCAACGGCTTTTACTATCTCATGGGCGACATTGCCCGACTCCACGAGGCCGTGCTGGCCTATGGCCGGGACTTCATGATCAACAAGGGCTTCACCTACTGCATCCCCCCCTTCATGATCCACGGCAGCGTGGTGGAGGGCGTCATGAGCCAGACGGACATGGACGCCATGATGTATAAGATCGAGGGCGAGGACCTGTACCTCATCGGTACCAGCGAGCACTCCATGATCGGCAAGTTCATCGACCAGATCGTCCCGGCGGAGAGCCTGCCCCAGACCCTGACTTCCTACTCCCCCTGCTTCCGCAAGGAGAAGGGCGCCCACGGCATCGAGGAGCGGGGCATCTACCGCATCCACCAGTTTGAAAAACAGGAGATGATCGTGGTCTGCAAGCCGGAGGACTCCAAGGCGTGGTACGAGAAGCTGTGGCGTTACAGCGTGGAGCTGTTCCGCTCTCTGGATATCCCCGTGCGGCAGCTGGAGTGCTGCTCCGGCGATCTGGCGGACCTGAAGTGCAAGTCCTGCGACATCGAGGCCTGGTCTCCCCGGCAGCAGAAGTACTTCGAGGTGTGCTCCTGCTCCAATCTGGGGGATGCACAGGCCCGCCGCCTGAAGATCCGCTACAAGGACGAGAACGGCCGGATGCAGCTGTGCCACACCCTGAACAACACCTGCGTGGCCCCTCCCCGGATGCTCATCGCCTTCCTGGAGAACAACCTCCAGCCCGACGGCACCGTGCTGATCCCCAAGGTGCTCCAGCCCTACATGGGCGGCTGCGAGAAGCTGGTTCCCAAACGCTGATTATGTAAACTCTCGGAGGATACCCATGAAGAAATTTCTGAGCGAGTTCAAGGAGTTCGCCCTGCGGGGCAACGTGCTGGACATGGCCATCGGCGTGGTCATCGGCGGTGCCTTCGGTAAGATCACCACCTCTCTGGTCAACGACGTCATCATGCCTCTGGTGGGGATGCTCATCGGCGGCATCGATCTGGGCCAGCTGGATATCGTACTGAAGCCCGCTGTTATGAACGGCGACGAGGTGGTCACGGCTGCCGTGACGCTGGGCATCGGCACCTTCCTCACCACCATCATCGACTTCATTCTGGTGGCGCTGGTGATCTTTCTTATGATCAAGGCCATCAACCGCTTCCACAAGAAGAAGGAAGAGGCCCCCGCCCCGGAGGAGCCCAAGGGTCCCACCAGCGAGGAACTGCTGACGGAGATCCGTGACCTGCTGAAGGAGAAGAACCAGTGACCCCGGAGCAGCTGCTGCGGGAGGGGCTGGCGGTCTACGGGCTGCCGGCGGATGCAGCGGCCATCGAGGGACTGGAGGAGTTCTCCCGGCGGCTGCTGGAGAGGAATCAGGTGATGAACCTGACGGCCATCACCGATCCCTGCGACGTGGCGGCGCTGCACCTGCTGGATTGTGCGTACCTACTGACTGCTGCGGACTTCCGGGGGAAGTCCGTGGTGGATGTGGGTACCGGCGCCGGATTTCCGGGGATGCCCCTGCGGATCCTGGAGCCGAACTTCGACCTGACGCTGCTGGACAGTCTGGGCAAGCGGGTGGATTTCCTCCGGGAGACCGCCGACGCCATGGGACTGCGGCGGGTGCGCTGCGTCCACGCACGGGCGGAGGAGTTCGCCCGGAAGCACCGGGAGCAGTTCGACATCGCCACGTCACGGGCGGTGGCCCAGCTGAATGTACTGTGCGAGCTGACGCTGCCGCTGGTGAAGGTGGGCGGCGTGTTTCTGGCCATGAAATCCGTGGAGAGCGACCCGGAGCTGCAGGAGGCCCGCAGCGCCATCGCCCAGCTGGGCGGCGCTGTGGAGGACGTGACGGACTACACCATTCCGGGAACGGAGGTGACCCACCGGGTCGTCCGCATCCGGAAGGAGCGTCCCACGCCGGCGGGCTTCCCCCGTGCCTTCGCCCGCATCAAGAAAGCACCCCTGCGATAAATTCAGGACGGAAATGTCCTAAAAGCAGGGATTCGGGAAAATTTTTCGGAAAATTTTCATTTTTTCCTTTTCAAATGACGCAAGGAGGTATAAAATTGGGTAAAATCATAGCAGTCGTCTCCGGCAAGGGCGGCACAGGCAAGACCTCCTTTACAGCCAATGTGGGGCTGGCGCTGGCGGCGCTGGGGTGCCATACCCTGTGTCTGGACTGCGACATCACCCTGCGGAATCTGGATCTGGCGCTGGGGCTCAGTGACCGGGCCCTGATGGACTTCACCGACGTCATCGCCGGGCGATGTACGCTGGAGGACGCCGTGGTGCAGCACCCCAAGTATCCCAAGCTGCACCTGCTGACAGCCCCCCTGTCGGCCCGGCCCATGCCCATTGCACCGGAGCAGATGAAAGCGCTGCTGGACCGCATCCGGCAGACCTACGACTACTGCCTCATAGACGCCCCGGCGGGGCTGGGGATGGGCTTCCATCTGGCCAGCGACTACGCCGACCGGGCGGTGGTGGTCACCAACACCGACGCCTCCTCCCTGCGGGACGCCCAGCGCACCGTCATGGAGCTGGACCGTCTGGGACGGGGCAACCTTCATCTGGTGGTGGGCCGGGTGGAGAAGAAGCTGCTGCGAAGCCTTCACACCACCATCGACGACGCCATGGACGCAGCGGGTCTGCCGCTGCTGGGCGTGGTACCGGAGGACCGGAACGTCCCCTATGCCCTGAACACCGGCATCCCCTTGCGGGAGTGCAGCAACTACGCCGCAAGGGCTTACGAGAATATTGCACGGCGCATCATGGGACAGCGTATCCCCCTGATGCGTATCTGAATCCATAGAAGAGAGGAGCGAATAACATGAATATCGCCTTGATCGCCCATGATAACAAAAAGGAGCTGATGGCTCAGTTCTGCACCGCCTACTGCGGGATCCTGGCTCAGCATACCCTGTGCGCCACCGCCACCACCGGCCAGATCATCTCCGACGCCACGGGGCTGACCATCCACCGGTTCCTGTCCTTCTCCCACGGCGGCGGCCAGCAGATCGCTGCCCGCATCGCCTACAACGAGATTGATCTGGTGCTGTGCTTCGACGATCCCCGCAACAAGACCCCCAACGAGGACATCGCCAACATCTATCGCCTGTGCGACCAGAACAACATCCCCTATGCCAGCAATCTGGCCTCGGCGGAGATGCTGGTGCTGGGTCTGGCCCGTGGCGATCTGGATTGGCGCAACATCGTCAATCCCAAAACCAAGCCCTTTACCGCTTGACATTTCCCTGCATATCCCCTACAATAGACTGCGTTCAAACCGCTATGACGGAGCATGAGTAGCCTGTCCCTGCCGGTGAAGAGAGGTGCGCCACGGCTGCAAGCGCACTGCGGCACACAGTGTGAAGGACGGCTTCACCAGCGGAGATGGAGACATCTGCGGCCGCTCCCCGCAACAGGAGCCTGAAAGGGCCTTACGGCCGAAATTGGGTGGCACCACGAAGCAATGCGCTCTCGTCCCAATCACGGGACGGGAGCGTTTTTTCGCATCTCCCCTCCCCTGCCGCCGGTGCGGCACGTTTTCCACAAATTCCCACATTTTTCCACAAAGGAGCATGACTATGGCAAAGATCACCCCCCGGACGCTGTCCGGCTTTATGGAGCTGCTGCCCGCCCCGCAGCAGCAGCTGGAGCGGATGATGGACATCCTCCGCAAGACCTACGCTCTCTACGGCTTCACGCCGCTGGATACCCCCGTCATCGAGGCCAGCGAGGTGCTGCTGGCCAAGGGCGGCGGCGAGACGGAGAAGCAGATCTACCGCTTCCAGAAGGGCGACGCCGATCTGGCCCTGCGGTTTGACCTGACGGTACCGCTGGCCAAGTATGTGGCCCTCCACGGCGGCGACCTGTCCTTCCCCTTCCGCCGGTATCAGATCGGCAAGGTCTACCGGGGGGAGCGGGCCCAGCGGGGCCGGTTCCGGGAGTTCTATCAGGCGGACATCGACATCATCGGAGACGGCAAGCTGGATATCGCCAACGAGGCGGAGATCCCCTCCATCATCTACCAGACCTTCACCCGGCTGGGACTGAAGCGATTCCAGATCCGGGTCAACAACCGGAAGATCCTCAACGGCTTTTATGCCATGCTGGGGCTGACAGAGCAGTCCGGCGACATCATGCGCACCGTGGACAAGCTGGATAAGATCGGCCCCGACAAGGTCCGGGGGCTCCTCACCGGGGAGCTGGGCCTTACGGAGGCGGCCGCCGGGGATATCCTGCGCTTCATCGCCATCACCGGCTCCAATCAGGAGGTGCTGACGGCGCTGGAGGGCTATCGGGGCCGCAATGAGGTGTTCGACGCCGGCCTTACCGAGCTGGAGACGGTGGTGAAGTATCTGGCGGCTTTCGGCGTACCGGAGGAGAACTTCGCCGTGGACCTGACCATCGCCCGTGGGCTGGACTACTACACCGGCACGGTGTACGAAACTACCCTGCTGGATCATCCGGAGATCGGCTCCGTCTGCTCCGGCGGACGGTACGACAATCTGGCGGAGTACTACACCGACCGGCAGCTGCCCGGCGTGGGCATCTCCATCGGCCTGACGAGACTGTTCTACGTGCTGGGCGAGCAGGGGATGCTGAACCCCCAGCTGCCCACGGCCCCGGCAGATGTGCTGATCCTGCCCATGACGGCGGAGCTTACCCCCGCCATCCAGCTGGCCACCCGGCTGCGGGCAGCCGGAGTGCGGACCCAGCTCTACACCGAGCAGAAGAAGTTCAAGGCCAAGATGAACTATGCCGACAAGATCGGCGTCCCCTATGTGGTGTTTCTGGGAGACGACGAGGTCAGCGCCGGGGTGGTGGCCTGCAAGGATATGGTTTCCGGCGAGCAGACCACACTGCCCTTCGACGAGACCCTCCAGCGCATCCGGGAGGGACTGGCCCTCCGGGAGCAGGGCAGTGTTATCGTGGAATAAGGACAAAATCCGATAACAGAAAGCAATATTCCATAGAAATAATACGATACATTATCAGAAACAGGAGTGAAAGCTATGATGCAGATGCGTACCCATACCTGCGGGGAGCTGCGGCTGGCCGATGCCGGAAAGTCCGTGAAGATCGTAGGTTGGATGGAAAATGTCCGGGAGGTAGGCAGCAACTTCGCCTTTGTGGTGCTGCGGGATTTCTACGGCACCACGCAGGTGGTCATCGAGTCCGAGGAGATGATGGCCATCATCCGGGACCTGAACAAGGAGTCCACCATCAGCGTGGAGGGCGTCGTCCGGGAGCGGGCCAGCAAAAACCCCAAGCTGCCCACCGGCGACATTGAGGTGGTCCCCAGCAAGATCGAGGTGCTGGGCCGCTGCCGCTACAACAGCCTGCCCTTTGAGATCAACCGCAGCCGGGAGGCCGACGAGACCCAGCGCCTGAAGTACCGGTATCTGGACCTGCGGAACCCCGCCGTGAAGAACAACATCGTCCTGCGCTGCCAGGTGGTGGCCGCTCTGCGGGCTGCCATGACGGAGCACGGCTTCCTGGAGATCACCACTCCCATCCTGACGGCCTCCTCCCCGGAGGGCGCACGGGACTATCTGGTGCCTGCCCGGAAGCATCCCGGCAAGTTCTATGCCCTGCCACAGGCCCCCCAGCAGTTCAAGCAGCTGCTGATGACCTCCGGCTTCGACCGCTACTTCCAGATCGCCCCCTGCTTCCGGGACGAGGACGCCCGTGGCGACCGCTCTCCCGGCGAGTTCTACCAGCTGGATATGGAGATGGCCTTCGCCACGCAGGAGGACGTGTTCGCCGTGCTGGAGGACGTACTGCCTCCCATCTTCGCCAAGTTCGGCACCTATGACGTCGCCTCTGCTGCTCCCTTCCGCCGCATCCCCTACAACACGGCGCTGGAGACCTACGGCTCCGACAAGCCGGATCTGCGCATCGACCTGACCTGCAAGAATGTCAGCAGACTCTTTGAAAACAGCGAGTTTGAGCCTCTGCGGGGCCAGACCGTGAAGATGGTGGATATCTCTGACTGCACCCTGACACGCAAGCAGGTGGAGAAGCTCCTGTCCGACTGCGAGGTGCAGTCCGGCAGCAAGGCCTACTGGTTCAAGGTGGACGAAAAGGGTGAGCTGGCCGGCGGCATCGCCAAGTTTGTCACCGACCTGCGGCCCCAGCTGGAGCAGGTGCTGACGCTGGCCCCCAATACGCTGGTGGTGGTGGCCGCCGGTGCATCGGCCACCAAATCCGCCGGTGTGCTCATCAAGACCTTCGGCGCCGCCTGCGCCGGTCATATGGATCAGGAGCGCTACGAGTTCTGCTGGATCGTGGACTTCCCCATGTACGAGATCGGCGACGAAAGCGGTGAGCTGGAGTTCTGCCACAACCCCTTCTCCATGCCCAGCGGCGGGCTGGAGGTGCTGCTGAAGGCCGAGCGGGGCGAGATCGATCCCCTGACCATCACCGCCGACCAGTACGATCTGGTGTGCAACGGCGTGGAACTCAGCAGCGGCGCCGTCCGGAACCACGATCCGGAGATCATGGTGAAGGCTTTCGAGCTGGTGCGGCTGGGCGAGGAGGACGTGAAGAAGAAGTTCCCCGCCATGTACAACGCCTTCTGCTACGGCGCACCTCCCCATGCCGGTATCGCTCCGGGCGTGGATCGCATGGTGATGCTGCTGGCGGGCGAGAGCTCCATCCGGGAGATCATCCCCTTCCCCATGAACAAGAACGCTCAGGACGTCATGATGGGCGCTCCCTCCACCGTGGAGCAAAAGCAGCTGGATGAGCTGCATATTGCTATTACAGCGCTGGAGGAGGAATAAACCCCGATCGTCTCCCCCCCTCTGCTGCTTTTGCTCCACACCAAGCGTTTTGCGGAGCAAAACCTTGCCGCAGGCGGAATTCACTTCCGCCGAGGAAATTTGATCTGTGCGAGGGGCCCCCGTAAAATGCTCCGTCATTTTGCGGGGACGGACAAAAGCAGCTGGATGAGCTGCATATCCAGATCACGGCGCTGGAGGAGGAATAATTACTGAAACAAGTGCCTGCTGCTTATGGCAACAGGCACTTGTTTTATAGGGCATTTTCTTTTGTCTCCGACGGCATATTTTTCAATAGACTTTTTTGCATAAGGAACGTGTCTCCGACGGCCCACTTTTCCCAGCAGTTCTTCTTTTGTGCCTCCGGCGGGAGGCGCCCAAACCCTGAATGTAGATTGTCAAGTGTAATGCGAAAAAATCCGAGAAATTTTTTTAGGTGAGGTT
>OHYQ01000395.1_pt1 | contig 10951 bp, 9 predicted proteins | sample 1580281 | NCBI WGS metagenome assembly OHYQ01 (sample SAMEA3882525, study PRJEB24775) | human gut metagenome | biome: human-associated habitat; feature: intestine environment; material: feces | place: Netherlands | collected 2009/2010
CGTTTGGCGGCGCGGCCCGTGGGCGCACAGAGCGCAACGCGGTCATACATAGCCTCATACAGGGCCAGAATCGCATTGACCGTTGTTGTTTTGCCGGTGCCGGGGCCGCCGGTCAGGACCATCACCCGGCTGGACAGCGCCAGCCGGATCGCCTGTTGCTGCAGCGGTGCATAGGCGAAACCCTGTGCGATCTCCAGTGCGCGTATGTCGGTGTCCAGCGTCTTGGGGGCCTCGGTCGGGAAGGTCGAAAGTTGCCCGAGGCGGGCAGCAATATCCTCCTCCGCAGCGTAGAGATCGGGCAGATAGATATACTCCGTGCCGTCAAAGGTGCGGGTGCGCAGCTCCTCGGTTGAGAGCAGCTCCTCCAGCCCGGCTTCGATTTCCGGCGGGGCCACCCGCAGAAATTTCGAGGTTGTTTCCAGCAGCTTGCCGCGCGGCAGACAGGTGTGACCGTTGCCTGCATTGTGGCGCAGTGCATACAAAAGCCCTGCTGTGACCCGTAGGCGGCAGCCTGTCTCAAACTGCAGGGCGGCAGCAATACCGTCCACCTGACCGAATTTGAGCTGCAGCGGCTCCCCGCAGAGCAGATAGGGGTTCTGGGTCAGCGCCTCCACGGTATGCGGGCCGAAGGCGCGGTAGGCAGTGACCGCCTGCTGGGCGGTCAGCCCGTAGCGGGCAAACCATGCCACGACCTCCCGCACACCGTACATGCGGCGGAATTCATTGGAGATGACGGCAGCCTTCTGCTCGGTGATGCCCTTGAGCTCGCAGAGGCGCTGCGGCGTCTCGGCGATGACCGTCAGGGTGTCCTCTCCAAAGCGGGAAACGATCTTTTTGGCGGTGGAGGGTCCGATATAAGGCAGCACACCGCTGGAAAGATAGCTTAAAATGGCGCTTGTATCCTCGGGCAGGCGGGCCTCAATGGTCTCGGCACGAAACTGCTCGCCATAGCTGGGGTGGTTGACCATGTGGCCGTAAACCGTCACGGACATGCCGTTGTCCACGCCGCCCACATTGCCGGCCACCACAACATCGGTCCCGTTTGCATCGACCTCAAAAACCGCATAGCCGGTATCGGCATTTTCGTAGATCACATGCTCGACCGTACCCTCCAGCTTCATCAGCTGCTGTTCGTTCTGCTCCATCCTTGCCCTCCTTTCCCGCAAAATCGCCGCACTTTCACAGATAAAGATATTATACCCCATACAGTGGCATTTGGCAAACCAAAAATCGGCGGTACGGATGTAAAATGTTTGGCAGGATTGCAGATACATTTTTTTGAAAAGTCACCTTTGCCCCGCGCACAAAAAAGCGCCCCGCACCATTGGCGGTGCGGGGCGCAGCATAAGCAGCAATTATTCGGCGATGGCGGCCTTCAGGGCCTCGGCGCGGTCGGTGTTCTCCCACTTGACGCCCAGATCCTCACGGCCCATATGGCCGTAGGCAGCCAGCTGGCGGTAGATGGGCTTGCGCAGGTCAAGCTCACGGATGATGGCGGCAGGGGTCAGGTCAAAGACCTTCTCCACGGCCTCCTCCAGCTTATCATCGGACACCACGCCGGTGCCGAAGGTCTCCACCAGCACACTGACGGGACGAGCCACGCCGATGGCGTAGGCCAGCTGCACCTGGCACTTGGAGGCCAGACCCGACGCCACCACGTTCTTGGCCACGTACCGGGCGGCGTAAGCGGCGCTGCGGTCCACCTTGGTGGGGTCCTTGCCGGAGAAAGCACCGCCGCCGTGGGGGGCGCTGCCGCCGTAGGTATCCACGATGATCTTCCGGCCGGTGAGACCGCTGTCACCCTGAGGGCCGCCAATGACGAAGCGGCCTGTGGGATTGACGTAGATCTTGGTGTTCTCGTCCATCAGCTCAGCGGGAACCGTGGGCTTGATGACCAGTTCGATCATATCCCGGCGGATCTGATCCAGAGATGCCTCGGCGGCATGCTGGGTGGAGACCACCACGGCATCCACACGGGTGGGCTTGCCATTCTCGTCATACTCCACCGTCACCTGCGTCTTGCCGTCGGGGCGCAGGTAATCCACCAGCTTTTCCTTACGGACCTGCGTCAGGCGCTTGGCCATCTTCTGGGCCAGGGAGATCGCCAGCGGCATCAGCTCCGGCGTCTCGTCGCAGGCGTAGCCGAACATCATGCCCTGATCGCCGGCGCCGTTATCCAGCGCACTGTCACCGGACTCCTTGGACTCCAGACTCTTGTCCACGCCCATGGCGATATCGCCGGACTGCTCATCGATGTTGGTGATGACGGCGCAGGTGTGGCCGTCGAAGCCGTACTTGGCCCGGTCATAGCCGATGTCCAGCACCACTTGACGGGCAATCTTGGGGATATCCACGTAGCAGTGGGTGGTGATCTCGCCCATGATGTGGATCAGGCCCGTGGACACGCAGGTCTCGCAGGCCACACGGCCATTGGGGTCCTTCTCCATGATGGCGTCCAGAATCGCATCGCTGATCTGGTCGCAGATTTTGTCGGGATGTCCCTCCGTCACGGATTCCGAGGTAAACAGTCTCTTTGCCATAGCTTTTCCATGCTCCTTTATAAAATATTTTCCATACGGGTGAAAGCTCTCTCAGGTTGACCGGAGCATGAAAAAACACGCTCCGCCATTCGACGGATCGTGTTAGAATAACGCTCCTCATCTGTCGAAGGACGAATGCGGGACTATCACTTCCGCACTCAGCATACGCCGGATTTGGCACCTTGCTTCGCAGGTTGCCGTGGCTTCATCGGGCCGATCCCTCCGCCACTCTTGATAAGGTATGAACTTGTAAGAGAACTCTACAATTGCTTATGATAGCAAGAAGAGATTGTTTTGTCAACCCCTGATACACAGATTTTATCGAAATGTCCGGGAAAAACCGACGAAAAGGGGAGGAGCGGGGAGAAAAGTGCGGAAAAGGATTGCCTGTTTCGGGGAATGATAGTATAATAGTATGCAGCACACCCAAAAAAATTTACTTGAGGTATGAAAATGAAAACTGAGGGAAAGCTGAACATGACCATGCTCTGCGACTTTTACGAGTTGACCATGGGCAATGGCTACTTTGAAAGCGGCTATAAGGACCGTATCACCTACTTCGACGTCTTTTTCCGCCGGGTGCCGGACGACGGCGGCTTTGCCATCGCCGCTGGTCTGGAGCAGCTGATTGATTATATTGAGAATCTGCACTTCTCTCCGGAGGACATCGCCTATCTGCGGGGCCGGAACCTTTTCAGCGAGGAATTTCTGTCCTATCTGGAGGACTTCCATTTCACCGGCGACATCTACGCCATGCCGGAGGGAACCCCGGTGTTTCCCCGTGAGCCCATGGTCATCGTCCGGGCCAAGGCCATCGAGGCCCAGCTCATCGAGACCTTCACGCTGCTGACCATCAACCACCAGAGCCTGATCGCCACCAAGGCCAACCGCATCGCCCGTGCCGCCCGTGGCCGCACGGTGCTGGAGTTCGGCTCCCGTCGGGCACAGGGGGCGGATGCCGCCATCATCGGCGCCCGTGCCGCCTACATCGGCGGTGTCGCCGGTACGGCCTGCACCATCTCTGACCAGATCTACGGCGTTCCTGCCGGCGGTACCATGGCCCATGCGTGGGTGCAGATGTTCGATTCGGAGTATGACGCCTTCAAGACCTACTGCCAGATCTATCCCCACAACGCCACGCTGCTGGTGGATACCTACAATACCCTGAAGTCCGGTGTCCCCAACGCCATCCGGGCCTTTAACGAGGTGCTTAAGCCCATGGGCATCACCAAGTGCGGCATCCGACTGGATTCCGGCGACATGGCCTATCTGACCCGGAAGGCCCGGAAGATGCTGGACGAGGCGGGCTGGACGGAGTGCCAGATCTCCGTATCCAACTCGCTGGATGAGTACCTGATCCAGGATCTGCTGCTGCAGGATGCCAAGATTGACCTCTTCGGCGTGGGCGAGCGGATGATTACCGCCAAGTCCGAGCCGGTGTTCGGCGGCGTGTATAAGCTGGCGGCCGTGGAGGATCAACAGGGGAACATCACCCCCAAGATCAAGATCAGCGAGAACGTGGAGAAGATCACCATTCCCCACTTCAAGAAGGTCTACCGGTTCTACGGCAACGACACCGGCAAGGCCATCGCCGACTACATCACCGTCTATGACGAGACGTTGGACGACACCAAGGATCTGGAGATCTTCGACCCCAGCGCCACCTGGAAGAAAAAGACGGTGTATAACTTCACCGCCCGGCCTCTGCTGGTGCCGGTGTTTCTGGGGGGTAAGCGGGTGTACGACAGCCCCAGCCTGCCGGAAATTCAGGCCTACTGCCGCCAGCAGGTGGACACCCTGTGGGACGAGGTGAAGCGCTTCGACAATCCTCACAGCTACTATGTGGACCTGTCCGACAGGCTGTGGAACATCCAGCAGGATCTGCTCCGCAATCGAAAATAAGCAAAAAAGCAGAGCTGTCCACTTTGGCGGACAGCTCTGCGTGGTATCCCAAAGGGAACAGGAGGTGACCCGTTGAAAACGCATCAGGTACAACAGAAAACGGAACGTCGTATCTCGGCGGCGCTGCGGCTGGTTTTCGTGGCGGCGCTGCTGCTGGGGCAGATCGCTTTGGCATTCTTTCTCAGCACGGAGCTGCGCCAGCGGGCTGCCATCATCTACACGGTGCTGGAGCTGGCGGCCTTCGGCTACGCCGTGCGGATCTATAACCGCACCGACGGCGCCAGCTATAAGTTCGGCTGGATCTTCCTCGTTCTGACGGTGCCGGTGGTGGGACTCATTCTATACTTTCTCTGGAACGGTGACCGGCAGCAAAAGCGGCTGGACCTGAAAAAGCTGCCCATGCCGGAGGAGCCGGAAGCCCAACAGGCCGCCCACCGCATCCAGATGGAGAAGCTGCGGCGAAAATTCCCCCAGTGGGAGCGGCTCAGTGTTTATCTGAGCCGTCAAGGATATCTCCTTTACGGTGGCACGGAGACCAGGTATCTGCCCACCGGCGAGATGTTCCTGCAGGATATGCTGGAGAAGCTGGAGCAGGCGGAGCATTTCATCTTTCTGGAGTTCTTCATCATTGCGCAGGGACAGATATGGGACCGCATGGAGGAGATCTTCCGCCGGAAGGCGGCGGCAGGTGTGGAGGTCAAGATTATCTTCGATGACTTCGGCAGCATGATGCGCTTTCCCGCCGGACAGATCGAGGCCCTGCGGGAGAGCGGGGTAGAGGTACAGATCTTTAACCCGGTTCACCACTACGTCAACCGCCTGTACTTCAACTATCGGGATCATCGGAAGATCGTCTGCATCGACGGCAGCACGGCCTACACCGGCGGAGCCAACGTGGCAGACGAATACGCCAACCTTACCGTCCGTTTCGGCTATTGGAAGGACTGCGGCATCCGGCTGGACGGCCCCGGCGCATGGGGCCTGACACGGGAGTTCCTCCATATGTGGCAACGCAACGGCGGACAGCTGATGCAGGAGCGGGACTACTACCGCCCCCACGACCACCGGGAGGCGGCGGGCTTCTGCCAGCCCTTTGTGGACGGGCCGGACAACAATCCCATCTCCACGGCGGAGGACGTGTTCCTGCACCTCATCAACAACGCCCGCCGCTCCGTCCATATCACCACGCCGTATCTGGCCATTGATGAGCCCATGCGGCAGGCCCTGTGCTCTGCCGGGGACAGCGGCGTGGATGTGCGGCTGCTGCTGCCGGGAATACCGGACCACAAGTTCGCCTATCTGGCGGCCCAGAGCCACTACGGTGAGCTGCTGGTGCATCGTGTGAAAATTTACATCTACGAGCCGGGTCTGCTCCACGGCAAGACCGTGCTGTCAGACGGCGAGGCGGCCTTTGTGGGGTCTGTGAACATGGACTACGCAGTTTCCAGCTGCACTTTGAGTGCGGTACGGTACTCTACGGCGTACCGGCCATTGAGGGGCTGGCGGAGGATATCCAGCGTATCACGGACTGTTCCCGCCGGGTGACGTATCAGGAGTGGAAGAGCCGCCCGTGGTACCGCAAGCTTTTGAGTACCCTGCTGCGGCTGTTTGAGATGTGGATGTGAGTAACATACAGCCCCGGACGCTTCGGCGTCCGGGGCTGTGTTTCTTCTGGTTGCCGTGCGGGACAGGGGATGCTTACAAATTAGGCAAAAGTCCGGCATCATGGAGCTTTTGCAGGCTCATGAGGACCCCCAGCTTGGCGTGATACCACGTCAGGCCACCCTGAAAATACACAGCGTAGGGGGGACGGATGGGGCCGTCGGCGGAGAGCTCGATGGAGGCCCCCTGCACGAAGGCTCCGGCGGCCATGATAACGTCGCTGTCGTAGCCGGGCATGGCCCACGGCTCCGGGGTCACATAGCTGTCCACCGGTGCAGCGGTCTGGATGCCCTTGCAGAAGGCACACATGGCCTCCCGGCTGCCGGGAATCACACGGAAGCCCAGCGCTTCATAGCATCCCGCTGTAAAGATAGCACCCTTTACAGAGGAGGCCACCACTGTGGGAGCCAGAAACAGCCCCTGATAGAAACTGGTGAGCAGACCCAGATTGGCGCCTACCTCCTTGCCGAGGCCCGGTGCACTGAGCCGGTAGGCGCAGCGGTCGATGAGATCCTGTCGGCCGCAGACATAGCCGCCGGTGGGAGCCAGACCGCCACCCAGATTTTTAATGAGGCTTCCCACCACTATATCGGCCCCCACATCCGTGGGTTCCTGTCGCTCCACCAGCTCGCCGTAGCAGTTATCCACCATGCAGATGATGCCGGGCTTACAGCTCTTGCAGAAGGCGATCAGCTGACCGATCTCCTCCACGGAGAAGGAAGGGCGGGTGGCGTAGCCCTTGGAGCGCTGGATGTGGATGAGCTTTGTCTTATCGTTCAGCGCGCGCTCGATGGCGGGGAAGTCAAAGCTGCCGTCTTCGCGCAGGTCGACCTGCGCATAGCTGACGCCGTACTCCTTGAGCGAGCATGGGCTTTCGCGAAGACCGATGACCTCCTCAAGCGTATCGTAGGGCTTGCCGGAGATAGCGAGCATCTCGTCGCCCGGCAGCAGGTTGGCGGACAGCGCGATGGCCAGCGCGTGTGTGCCGCAGGTGATCTGCGGGCGCACGAGCGCGGCCTCGGTGTGGAAGGCGCTCGCGTAGACGCGCTCCAAATTGTCGCGCCCCTCGTCATCGTAGCCGTAGCCGGTCGAGGCGGCGAAGTGTGTCGCGTTCACGCGGTTTTTCTGCATCGCGCCGATGACTTTCGCCTGATTGAGCTCGGCGATCTCTTCGATTCCGGCAAAGCGGGGTTTGAGCTCGTCTAAAACGGCCTCGCCGAATTGAAGCACTTTGTCGCTCACGCCGAGCGACAGGTACATTTCATCTCTGTTCATTTGTCCTCCTCCGGCGTGTCGGGAAATTCGACGCCGTTGCACATTAGAATAAACCGCAGCGGATAGTCTCGGTCCAGATAGTTTTTACTGTACCATTCATAGGTCGCGGCAGGCAGGTGCCGCAGCTCGGGCGCTTCGGTGCGGAAGAGTTCGAACGTCTTCTGATCGCCTGAGAGCAGTGCCCCCAGAAGCTCGCCCTGCTTTTCTTCATACAGGCGCGCGAAGCACGCGTCCATGATGGCCGCGCAGGCGCGCTCATCGTCCGTGCCGTAGTCCTCGCGATGGGCGAGCCAGTAGAGAAATTCGCGCGGGTCGAGGTCCAGCTGCGTCGTGACCTGCGAGAGCTTGTAGAACGCGGCCTTGTCCCCACACTTCAAAATGTCGATGAGGTACGCGACGAGCTGCTCGTCGAGCTCCACGCAGTCGCAGAAGACCTCGAACGCGTGCTTGCCCGCGTCGGGATCAGGGGTACTTTCTGCTGCGGGCGGCTTTTCCTCGACTTCCTCCGGTTCCGCCGCGGCGGTGAGCGTTTGCAGCAGTGCGCGGGAGAAGTCTTCTTCGTTGAAGTTATCGAACATTTTCCCGTCCAGCTCGTCGCCTGCGCTTTTGGCGCACAGGCGCACAAAGTCCGGCACACTCAGATCTTTCAGCGCGCTTTGCAGCTGCGCGGCGCGCTCCTCAGTGGTATCGGCGGTGAGCGCAAGCTCCGGCGGCGCGGGCATTGTGCCCTCGCACAGCGCGCTCATATAATGTAAGTAGCGTTCGCACAGTTCCATTGCCGTGCCCCCTCGGTTCATAATCTCTAATAATCTATCATACGGCGGCAGAAAAAGCAACTGAAAACCGAAGAAAGCCATCAAATGAAAGCCATCAGATACGGCTTTCTTTCTGAATTTTCGCCCTGAGCAGTGCGCAGTTTTCCTGCAAACGCGCATCGTCCGGTGCAAGCGCAAACGCTTTTTCCGCGTTTTTCAGCGCGCTTTCCCACTGCGAAAGGTGAAAGTACGCGATGCTCAGCAGATCGTAGGGGAAGCTGCCCCACGCGAACGGCTCGCAGATATAGGTGCGCGGCCGCTCGGTGATCGCGAGCGCGCAGTTTACCATAAAAATGACGCCGCACCAGTCCTTTTGCTGATAAAGCAGGTCGGCAAACTCCAGATACGGCTCGCGCAGGTGCGGCGCTTCCGCGATGGCGCGGTGCAGCCAGAGCGCGGCTTCGTCCTCGCGCTCCAAACGACGCAGACAGCGCGCGATGTAGCGCATCGAGGCGCAGCGCTCATCGCGCCACACGGCCTGCGGCATCGCGAGGTGCGCCTTCAGGGTCGAGACTGCCTGCGCCCACTCGCCGCGGAACATGTACTCGCGGCCTAAATAGTGGCGGTTGCGGTCGTTTTGCGGGTCCTCCCGCACGGCAAGCTCTAAAAGTGGAAGATACTGCCCGCGCGATTTGCTCGGGTCGGGGTGGTGGTCGAGCTGCACGCCCTCGGATTTACCCAGCGGTAGCAGCCGTTTTTGTGAATTTTGTCCGTCCAGAAGACACAGCCCTCGCGCCCATCGGGCAGAAAGCTCCACGTGTAGCGGTAGCGGGCGCGTGTTGTGTCCGGCTGCCACGCGCGCTCAAGCTTTTCGCGCCAGCCGGACCGGAACTGCTCGTCGAGGTCGATGCAGCAGCAAATATCGGCGTCCTTTGGGATGAGCTTCAGCGATTCGCTGCGCGCGACATCGAAGCGCCACGGCGAAATAACCTTCTGCTCGACGTGCGCGCCGCGGGCTCTGAGTTTTTCGACCGTATCGTCCGTTGACCCCGTGTCGAGCACGCAGATGTCGTCCGCCTCGGACATCGAGTCCATGAAGCGCTCGACAAACTGCGACTCGTTTTTGCAGATGGCGTAAACGCAGACGCGGTAGGAAATGATGATTCCTCCTTTTATATATGTATCACGGTGCGGCTTGCGCCGCACCGCTTATTGCTCAGGTCGAGAGGAGACCCGCTGCGCGGAGATTTGCCAGCAGCGCGTTGAACTGCTCGACGACGTCCTCTACGCTTGTCGCATCGGCAACAGCTGCCGCCGCGCGCGTATCGCTCGGTCCAGTCGGACCCGTAGGACCTGTGGGACCGGTAGGACCAACAGCGCCCGCCGTTCCTTCAACACCTTGAGGCCCCTGCGGACCTGTGGGACCCGTTGCGCCGGTAGGACCGACTGCGCCTGCTGCACCCGCAATACCCTGTGGGCCGATGGGGCCTGTCGGTCCGGTTGCGCCAACCGCGCCGGCGGCTCCGGCTACGCCTTGAATGCCCTGCGGTCCCTGCGGGCCTGCGGCGCCTGTGGCACCCGTCTGACCTTGAGGTCCGGTAGGCCCAATGGCGCCCGGCGCACCGGGGACGCCTTGAAGACCCTGTACACCCTGCGGCCCCGTCGGCCCGATCGGGCCGGGAACACCCTGAATGCCCTGCACGCCCTGCGGCCCCGTCGGGCCCAGCACATACTGAGGCGGGAACGGCGGCGGAGGAAACGGCGCGGGGCAGGGCGGCGGGCAGCGGTCTGCACAGCCGCACGAATTCTGAAAACGATTCATCGAAAATACCCTCCTTTTAAGCTCGGGGCAGGAAAACTCCTGCGCTTCATTCTATGCCGTGGGCAGGAAGAGGTGAGCGCGATAGAATGTGCACGTTTTGTGAACAATGGGGAAAAGCCTTGCAACGCTTCCGGTGGTATGCTAACATATAATAATATGTTTTACAGAATCAAAATGTTCGTCAGAACAGGAGGAGCTCATGCAGAAGAAATTGCTCATCCCCATCCTCGTCGTGCTGTTGCTTGTGATCGTGCTGATGGTGCGGGGCTGTGGGAATAAGGATGCATCACAGGATGATAAACAGGACGAAACGCAGGACGTGCAGACGGACACGTTCGACAATACGAACACGACCGTCACGGCGGACGGCCCGCAGACGACTTACACCTATACCGATGTCGCACCCGACGCGTGGTACGCCAACGCGGTCAACTATGTTGTCTCCACCGGCGTGATGAGCGGCGACGACACGCAGCATCTCTTCCAGCCGGAGTATGGTGTGGAGAGATCGCAGTTCGCTGTCATCATGTACCGTTTTGCCGGCGGCACGCCGACGGAGGAGGATGCGGAGTTCAGTGACCTCACGGGCGACGAATGGTATTACGAATATGTCAAGTGGATGGTCGGCAAGGGCCTCATGGGCGGCAACGGCGGAGCGTTTGACCCCAGCGGCTTTTTGTCCTGCGAGCAGGCGATCATCGTGCTCTACCGCCTCGCGGGCGAGCCTTCGGTCACGGGTACGCTCGACGACTATCCCTATGCGCCAAAAGTGTCGGAGAGCGGCAGGGATGCCGTGACCTGGGCGTGGAACAATGGGCTCATCACCGAGAAGGAGTGCGTCTGGTATCCGACGCAGGCCATCAGCCGCGCGCAGGTCGCGCTTCTGTTGATGCGCTATGACGCCTTGATCGGCCGAAATACGGCGTAAATGAATGAATACGGAAAAATGCGGGCATTCTGTTCTTGACAGAATGCCCGCAAACCGTTGGCAGCAC
>OHYQ01000399.1_pt1 | contig 10883 bp, 12 predicted proteins | sample 1580281 | NCBI WGS metagenome assembly OHYQ01 (sample SAMEA3882525, study PRJEB24775) | human gut metagenome | biome: human-associated habitat; feature: intestine environment; material: feces | place: Netherlands | collected 2009/2010
GGCTTGCATGCGGTCTATCTCTTCCTTCCGGTTCTCGGCCTGCAGGGCGGCATCGTCCACGCTGAGACCGGCGTAATTCTGCACGGTGACGGGCTTGGTCTCCGGCCCCTTGCTGACGGTCAGCAGGATGCTGTCGCCCTTCTTGATGCTCTCACCGGCGGCGGGGGTACTGCTGATGACCTTACCGGCGGCATACTCGTCGGAGTACACCTCCCGGATCTGGACATTCAGGTTCAGATTCAGGTTTGTCAGCTCCACCTTGGCGTCCTGCACATCCTCGCCCAGAACGTTCACCATGAGGTTGGTCTCCTCCTTGGCGCAGATCCAGACGGTGATTTTCAGGTTATTCTTGCGGACATGGCCGGACTTGGGGTCCTGCTCGATGATCTGGCCGGGCTGATAGTTGCTGTCGGCCTTGCTGCCGGCCACCTCGATCTGGAACACGCCCTTGATGCCCTCCATCTGCTGGGCCTCCTCCACGGTCTTGCCCAGAACATCGGGAACCTTATAGGACTGGGCGGCGGGGTTATTGTTGATGCCGCTGAACACGAACTTGAACAGCAGGAACACCACCAGCAGCGCTGCGGCAAAGCCACCCACCACGATGGCGATGAGCTTTTTATCCCGCTTTTTCTCCTCCGCCGGGGTGCGCTCCTTGCGGGCGGCCTGAATGGCGGCGGTGGGGATGGCCTGCGTAGGCTCGTGATCCTCCGGCTCCTCCAGATCGGCACGGATATAGCCAAGGTCCACGGAGTTATTCTTGCGGAACTTCTCCAGATCCTCCAGCATGGCATCCGCCGAGGGGTAGCGCTTCTCCAGATTGGCGCACATGGCCTTCATGCAGATCAGCTCCAGCGCCTCCGGGATATCGGGATCGATCTCACGGGGGGCCAGTGGGACGGAGCTCAGGTGCTGGATGGCCACGGATACGGCGGACTCCCCCTCGAAGGGAAGACGGCCGGTAAGCATCTCATAGAGCACCACGCCGGCGGAGTAGATATCGCTGCGGGCGTCGGTGCGGTCACCTCTGGCCTGCTCCGGGGAGATGTAGTGGACGGAGCCCAGCGCCTCCTGCGTCAGGGTCTGGCTGGCGCTGGCCAAACAGGCGATGCCGAAGTCCGTCACCTTGACGCTGCCGTCCCGCAGGACCATGATGTTCTGGGGCTTGATGTCCCGGTGGATGATGCCCCGGCTGTGGGCATGGCTCAGCGCCCGCATGATCTGGGTGATGAAGTGCAGCGCCTCCCGCCAGTCCATCTTGCCACGGCGCTCCATATACTGCTTCAGGGTGATGCCGTCCACCAGCTCCATGACGATATACTCCGTGTCGCCGCTGCGGGACACGTCGTACACCGACACGATGTTGGCGTGGGACAGCTGGGCCACCGCCAGAGACTCGTCCCGGAAGCGGCGGCGGAAGTCGGCGTTCTCCGCCAGATCGTTTTTCAGGATCTTCACCGCCACCATACGGTTCAGGCGGTGGCACTTGGCCTTATAGACGTTGGCCATGCCGCCGCTGCCGATGAGCTCCAATATCTCATAGCGGTTATCCAGCATTTTTCCGATATATTGATCCATAGATGTCATCTCCTTCAGATATTCATAAGCAGCACAGCAGTGACGTTATCCGGCGCTCCCCGCTGACGGGAGAGGGCCAGCAGCCGATCCAGACACGTGTCCAGCGGCTCGCTGTGAATCACCTCGAAGAGAAGCTCCTGATCGGACACGGTGTTTATCAGTCCGTCGGAGCACAGCAGCAGGAAGTCCCCCTGCTGCCATTTCAGCGGGAAGGCATCCGCCGCCACACCGGGTTCCGTCCCCAGCGCCCGTGTGATGAGGTTGCGGCGGGGATGGTGCCGGGCCTCGTCACGGGTCAGGTCGCCCTTTTCCACCATATCCTCCACCACGGAGTGGTCCCGGCTCACCTGCCGGATGCCCTCACGGGTGATGTGGTAGGCCCGGCTGTCGCCCACGTTGCTCACCAGCGCCAGATCGTCCCGGACCACGGCGGAGACCAGAGTCGTCCCCATACGCTCAAAGCCCGGATGGGCCAGCCCGTACTCCCGGACGGCATCGTTGGAGAGAGCCACGGCGTAGCCCGCCGCCTGCTCCAGCTGTCCGGCGCTCATGCCGGGGCGCAGGCTCCGGCTCAGCTCACGGGTGAAGGTCTCCACCGCTATGGCGCTTGCCATCCGCCCCCCCTGCGTGCCGCCCATGCCGTCGCAGACCACCGCCACGGTGTAGCCGTCCGGCGTCAGCACGGCGCAGGCATCCTGATTCTCGCTGCGTACCAGACCACGGTCCGTTACGCTCCATGTTCTCATTGCAGGTCTCTCCCTTCCTCCATGGCCTTGCGGCGCAGCTGGCCGCAGGAGGCGTCGATATCGCCGCCAAGGCTCCGCCGCACGGTGGCGGTGACGCCATGGGACTGTAATCTCTTTTGAAATGCCGCTGTGCGGCGGCTGGGCTTGAAGGGGCTCTCCACCACGTCGTTCAGGGGGATGAGATTCACATGGCCCGGCATCCCGGCGATGCGCCGGGCGATGAGGTCCGCCTGCCAGTCGTGGTCGTTGACGCCGTCGATCATGGCGTACTCAAAGGAGATGCGGCGGCCCGTCTTTTGGAAGTAATCGTGGCAGGCGGCGAACAGCTCCTCCACGTCATAGGCCCGGTTCACGGGCATGATGCGGGAGCGGGTCTCGCTGTCCGGGGCGTGGAGGGACACCGAGAGCGTCAGCTGGAGCTGAAGCTCCGCCAGACGCCGGATGCCCGGTATCACGCCGCAGGTGGACAGGCTGATGTGCCGCATCCCGATGTTCAGCCCCTTGGGGTGGTTCACCAGCGTCAGAAACCGCAGCACGGTATCCATGTTGTCCAGAGGCTCTCCAATGCCCATCAGCACGATATTGGAGATCTCCCGGCCGGAATCCAGCTGGGTGAACAGCACCTGATCCAGCATCTCCGAGGGGGTCAGGTCACGGACCTTTCCGGCGATGGTGCTGGCGCAGAAGGCGCAGCCCATGCGGCAGCCCACCTGAGAGGAGATGCACACGGTGTTGCCGTGGTGATACTGCATGAGCACCGTCTCGATGCAGTTGCCGTCCGCCAGCTCCCACAGGTACTTGACGGTGCCGTCCAGACGGGACTCCTGCTTGCGGGCCACGGTGGGGGCGGTGATATGGAACGTCTGCGCCAGCTGCTCCCGCAGCGCACGGGGCAGATCGCTCATCTCTTCAAAGGAGGTGACGCCCCGGTGCAGCCAGGTAAAGACCTGACCGCCCCGGAAGGCGGGCTGTCCCATCTCCCGCAGGGTATGGGTCAGCTCCTCCATCGTCATGGATTTGATGTCAGTCATGCTTTCCTCCGCATTCGGCAGATGTAAAAGCCGTCGGTCCCCAGCCGCTGGGGCCACAGGGTCGCCTCCCCGTCACACAGGCCCACGGGCCCCGGCAAGGTGAAGGTCTCCCGTCGGAACTCCGGGTGGCGGGAGAGGAACACGTGGATGATCTCCTGATTTTCCTCCGGCAGCACCGTGCAGGTGGAGTACACCAGCACGCCACCGGGACACACATAGCGGCAGGCATTTTCCAGAATATCCCCCTGAATGGCCGGAAGCTGGGCCAGATCACGGGGGTTTTTATACCGGATATCCGGTTTTTTACGGATGATGCCGAGGCCCGAACAGGGGACGTCCGCCACTACCACATCCGCCTGCTCCAGCCATGCGGCGTGCTCCTCCCGTGCATCGGCCAGCGCCGTGCGGATGCTGGTGATGCCCAGACGCTGGGCGCCGCTGTCGATGAGCTTCAGCTTGTGGGGGTGGACATCGCAGGAGAGGATCTGGCCCCGATCCCGGCGGTCCATGGCCATGGCAAAGGACTTGCCGCCGGGAGCGGCGCACACGTCCAGCACCCGATCCTCCTGGGCCGGGGCGGCCACGGTGGCCACCAGACGGGCGGCTGCGTCCTGCACGGTGAAGCGGCCCTCCCGGAAGGCGGGCAGCTGCTCCAGATCGCCGGTGCCGCTGACGGAAAAGCATCCCGCCAGCCACGGGTGGGGCTCCACCTGTGCGCCGGTCTGGCGCAGCAGCTTCTCCAGCTCCTCCGGGGTACCCTTCAGGGGGTTTGTCTGGATGGTAGTAGGTACTACCTGATTGTTCATACGGAGATACGCCTCCGTCTCCTCCTCGCCGATGAGGGAAAGCAGACGCTCCACCAGCCACCGGGGGTGGCTGTATCGCAGGGAGAGAGTCTGCGCCGGGCTGCCCTTGGGCAGGGGCGGCATATCCTCCCGATTGGCGGCAAATTTCCGCAGGATGGCGTTGACCATACCCGCCGCCTTTTCCCGGCGGTGGCGCTTGGTCATCTCCACGGCCTCGTTGACGGCGGCACGGGGCGGCACCTTATCCAAAAACAGGATCTGGTAGCCCCCCAGACGCAGGATGTTGCGGATGACGGACTCCAGCCGCTCCGGGCGCTGGCTGCACCAGCAGCCGATATAGTAGTCCAGCAGCATCCGGTTCTGGATCACCCCGTAGCACAAACGGGTGGCCAGTGCCGCATCCCGGCTGTCCAGCTTATTTTTGGCGATGGTGCGCTTCAGGCCGCCGTCGGACCATGCGTTGGCGCTGTCCACCTGCATCAGGACCTCCAGAGCGGTCTCTCTGGCGTCCGGCTTTCTCACGTCGCTCATACCGTCACCTGCACCGGGTGGCCCGCCAGATAGCTGGCCGCCGCCATGCGCTTGCCGTTTTGCGGCTGAAGCTCCAGAATACGGAGGGTCCGGCCGTCACCGCAGGCGATCTCGATGCCGGTCTTATCGGCCCGGACGATCGTTCCGGGAGCAGCCTTGACGGCGCCGCCCACAGCGGTACGGTACACCTTCACCGTGGCGCCGGACAGCTCCGTCACGGCGCAGGGCCAAGGCTGGAGGCCACGGACCTGATCGTGGAGACTGCGGGCGGGGCGGGTGAAGTCCATGGGGGACAGCTCCCGGCTCAGCATGGGCGCGAAGGTCACGGCGCTCTCGTCCTGTCGGGTGCGGCCGGGGGGGTGCCGTCGTTCAGCGCCTGCACCGTTCGGGAGAGGGTATCGGCTCCCAGTTCCGCCAGACGGTTCGTCAGGGTCAGTGCGTCCTCGTCGGGATCGATGGGCGTCTCGGCGGCGGAAATGATATCCCCGGCGTCCAGCTCCTTGGCCATATACATGATGGTAACACCGGTGACGGCGTCACCGTTCAGGACGGCCCAGTTGATGGGGGCTGCGCCACGGTATTTGGGCAGCAGAGAGGAATGGACGTTGATAGAGCCAAGCTTGGGCGCCGCCAGAATATCCTCCGGCAGGATGCGGCCATAGGCCGCCACCACCGTCAGCTCCGGGGCCAGAGAGCGGATCAGTTCCAGCGCCGTACCGTCCCGCAGCTTGGTGGGCTGGTACACCGTCAGCCCCCGTGAGAGGGCGTACTCCTTCACCGGAGAGAAGGCCAGCTTATGGCCCCGGTTCTTGGGCTTATCCGGCTGGGTGAACACGCCGCATATCTCGTGGCCGTCCTCCACCAGCCGGCGCAGAGAGGCCACGGCGAAGTCCGGCGTTCCCATAAACAGGATCCTCATTCCTCGTCTTCCTCCTGCTGGTTCATATACTCCTCCAGCTCCTCCTCGGTCATCAGATGGTCCGTGTGCTCCACGAACAGATGGCCGTCCAGATGCTCGATCTCATGGCAGAAGCAACGGGCGGTCAGCTCCTCGTCCTCTACCTCGAAAAAATTGCCGTCCCGGTCCTGCGCCCGGACACGCACCGTATAGGGGCGGGTGACGATGCCGAACTTGCCGGGGATGCTGAGGCAGCCCTCCAGACCCGTCTGCTCCCCCTCGGCAGCGATGATCTCCGGGTTCACCAGTTCAATGATATCCTCATCCTCGTTCATCACCACGCACACACGGCGCAGCACGCCCACCTGCGGGGCGGCCAGACCTACGCCGCCGGAATCCAGCAGCGTCTCCTTCATGTCGTCGATCAGCGTATGCAGGCGCTGATTGAACTCCGTCACCGGGCGGCACACCTTGGTCAGGCACTCGTCGCCCTGCAATACGATCTTTCTCAAAGCCATATCCTTCGTACCTCTAATCCATCAGATTGCAGTCCGTGTGGACCGCCATATTGCGATGCTCCGGGCGGCGGGCGAAGGCCTTCATATAGGCCGCCAGCAGCTGACGGAGCGGTTTTTCGTTTTGGCCCACCACCGTGATCCGGTAGCGGTAGCGGTTGTTCAGCTTCACCACCGGGGCCGGGGCAGGCCCCAGCACCTCCGGCTCCATGGCCCGGTACGATTCCTGCGACAGCGCCTGCCGCAGGGCGGCGCACAGCTGGACACAGGCCCGGCGCACCGGCTCCTCCTCCGGGCCGGTAACAGTGAGGGTAAAGTGGTCGGCAAAGGGCGGGTCACGCCGCAGACGCCGCAGACGGATCTCATCGTCGTAGAAGCGGTCATAGTCCTGCTCCGCCGCCGCCAGGATCACGTCGTTGCGGGGGGTGTAGGTCTGAATCACCGCTCGGCCCTCCTTCTCCCCCCGGCCGGCCCGGCCCACCACCTGCGTCAGCAGGCTGAAGGTGCGCTCCGCCGCCCGGTAGTGATCCACGTACAGCGACAGATCCGCCGCCAGCACGCCCACCAGCGTCACCCCGGCGAAATCCAGTCCCTTGGCCACCATCTGAGTCCCCAGCAGAATGGGGATGCGGCGGCGCTGGAACTCCCGCAGGAGCTTCTCGTGGCCCTCTCCCACGGTATCGGCATCCATCCGCAGAAGCTCCGTACCGGGGAAGAGCCGGGTCAGCTCCTCCTCCACCTTCTGTGTACCGAAGCCGATGTGCTTCATAGCGCCGCCGCAGTCGGGACAGGTATCCGGTGCAGGCTGGGAGTGGCCGCAGTAGTGGCACATCATCCGTCCGTTGGCAGAGTGGTAGGTGAGGTAGACGCTGCACCGGGGACACTGGGGCACATAGCCGCACTCGCCGCACAGCAGCATCCGCGCGCTGCCGCGCCGGTTGAGAAACAGAATGCTCTGCTCGCCGCGTTCGATATTTTTTTCAAGCTCTGCGCGCAGCGCATGACCGATCGAGGTCTCGTTCCCCTGCCGCAGCTCGTCCTTCATGTCGGCGATCAGCACCTTGGGCAGCGGCAGATCGTTGAACCGCTTATGAAGGGAAAAGACTTGATAGCGATTGTTTTTCGCGGCATATGCCGTTTCAATCGTCGGCGTGGCCGAGCCGAGCAGCAGCAGCGCGTCGTTCTGCGCACAGCGGAACTGCGCGACGTCGCGCGCGTGGTAGCGCGGCGGATTTTCGGACTGATAACTCGTCTCCTGCTCTTCATCCAAAATGATGAGCCCGAGGTTTTGCAGCGGTGCAAACACCGCGCTGCGCGTGCCCAGCACGACGCGCACCTCACCGCGGCGGATGCGCTTCCATTGGTCGTAGCGCTCGGTGAGCGGCAGCGCGCTGTGCAGCATCGCGACGTCACTGCCGAACTGCGCCGTAAAGCGGCGCAGCATTTGCGGCGTCAGCGCGATCTCCGGCACGAGCAGCATGGCGGTCTTGCCGCGCGTGAGCGCTTCTTCGATGAGTCTGATATAGACCTGCGTCTTGCCGCTGGCGGTCACGCCATGCAGCAGCGCGGCGCTGCCGCCCTCGCGGCCTAAGAGCGTACAGAGGCCGTCGAAAGCGGCCTGCTGTTCGCCGTTGAGCACAATGTCCTCGCGCGCGGGCGCATCATCATAGCGGCTGACGCGCAGCACCTCGCGCTCGGAAAATTCGACAAGACCGGCCTTTTTGAGGCCGCGCAGCGTTTGCATCGTCGCGCCGGTGTAATAGCTGATCTCGCTGCTGGATAGGCACCCCTCGCGGCTGAGAAGCTCGACGACCGCATAGCGCACGGGTGCGCTGCGGCGCTTGGGCTCGACCGCGGCGAGCGCGTCCTCCGCGCTGACGCAGAGCGACACCATGCGCACGGACTTATCCTGCAAGCGCTGGCGCAGCTTTGTTTCGCGCACGGCAAGGCCGCAGGCTTCAAGCGAGCGGAGCGCCTTTGCCGTCTTTTCGCCGCCAAGCTCATCGAGCGCGGCGCGCTCGATCTCCTTGGCGCTGAGCATCGCGCGCAGCAGCGTTTCCTCAAGGGAATCCGGCGCGACACAGCTCGCGGTACTGGAGCCACACGCCGCCGGGCAGGATCGTCTTGATCGCGTCGTAATACGTGCAGAAATAGCGCGCTTTCATCCACCGCACAAGGCGGATGTCCTTTGCATCCAGCAGCGGCGCATCGTCGAGCACCGCGTCGATGGGCTTGAGCGGCGACCCCGCCGCCTCGCGCCCGACTTCGAGCAAAAAGCCCTCCACGCGCCTGTTTCCGCGCCCAAAGGGGATCGTCACGCGCTTGCCGGCCTCGGCGCTGCCGATGAGCTCGTCCGACACAAGGTAGGTGTAGAGCCGGTCGGCGGCATAGGGAACGGAAGAGACTGCGACGCGAGCAAGCATTTTCTCTGTCATACAGTCTCCCCCTTTGCGTTATTCAAGACTTACTTTGCGATGTGCGTGTCGATATTCTCTGCGGTGAGCTTACCGGCAGCGACCTCGTTGATGGCCGTGGTGACCGGCTTTTCGCAGAGGGGATAACCCTCTTCGTCGGCCTGCTCGGCGATCTGGCGGGCGCGGCGCGCGACCACGTTGACGAGCAGATAACGGTTTTCAACGTACTTGTTGAGCAGGCTCATTGCGGGATAAAGCATCATAATAATTTACTTCCTTCTGCCTTTTCGGCTGATTTTTGAACTTATTCAGACAAGATAGCCATGCGCTCGGCGGGCTTGCAGTGCTCGGCGAGCATGATGGCGTTGATCTCGCGCACGGCGCGTTCCACCGTGTCGTTGATGACGAAATAATCATAGGTATTAGCGGTCTGAAGCTCGACCTTTGCGCGCACGAGGCGTTTTTGCACCTTTTCGGGACTGTCGGTGCCACGGCTCGTCAGGCGTTCTTCAAGCGCCTGCCACGAAGGCGGCGCGATGAAGATGCGCACGACATCAGGCCGCTTATGCACGACCTGCAAGGCGCCCTGTACCTCGATATCGAGGACGACGTCCTTCCCCTGCTCCATGGCCTCGTCGACAAACTTTTTCGGCGTGCCGTAGAAGTTGCCGACATACTCGGCATACTCCAAAAAGGCGTCCTCCGAGATCATCTTGCGGAACTCGTCGACGTCGGTAAAGTGATAGTGGACGCCGTTTATCTCGCCGGGACGCGGCGGGCGCGTCGTGGCGGAAACGGAGAAATAAAGATCGTCGCGATCCTGAAATAACTCCTTGAGCACCGTGCTCTTGCCCACTCCGGATGGGCCGGAGATGATGAATGTTTTCCCCTTGTACATGATTTTCTATGCTTCCTCCTCCATGGCGAGCGTTTCCACGCCCAGCCTTGCGATCAGCTTGTCAGCGGCGATGGCCGAGAGCACCACATGGTCGCTGTCCATGATGAACACCGACGCGGTCTTGCGGCCGTAGGTCGCGTCGATCAGCATGCCGCGCTCGCGCGACTCCTGAATGAGGCGCTTGATCGGCGCGCTGTCAGGGCTGACGACGGCGATCAGGCGCTCGGCGGAGACCATGTTGCCAAATCCGATGTTCAGCAGCTTCATTTGCTTCGCCCCTTACTCGATGTTCTGCACCTGCTCGCGGATCTTTTCGACCTCCGCCTTGAGCGCGACCACATCGCGCGCGATGGCGACATCGTTGCACTTCGAGCCGATGGTGTTGCTCTCGCGGTTGACCTCCTGAATGAGAAAGTCCATCTTGCGGCCCATGGGCTCGTCGGAGAGCAGCATGTCGCGCAGCTGCGACACGTGCGAGCGCAGACGCACGGTCTCTTCATCCACGGCGACCTTGTCGGCGTAGATGGCGGCCTCGGTCAGGATGCGCGATTCGTCGATCGTCGTGCTCTGCAGGACCTCCTGCATGCGCGCGGTCAGCTTCTCGCGGTACTCGCGCACCGTTTCGGGCGAGCGCTCCTCGACCTTGCCGGTGAGCGTTTCGATGGTCGTGAGCCTGCCGCCGATGTCCTCGGCCAGATTCTTCCCCTCTGTCGCGCGCATCTGGTTATAGGACGCGAGCGCTTCGTCGAGCACCTCGCAGATGTCCGCGCCAACGGACTCCAGGTCCTCCTCCGCCTTCGTGACGGTCAGCACGTCCGGAATGCGGGCGAGGTCCGCCGCGTAGGACTGCTTTTGAAGGTAATTCCCGCCATCGATCTCATAGAGCTTGCGCAGCGCCTCTAAATAGCTGCGGGCCAGACCCTCGTTGACCACGACGACCTCTTCATCCGCGCCGGTCGAGTCGATGGTGACGAACACATCGACCTTGCCGCGCGAGATGGCCTTCTGCACGCGCCCCTTGATGGCGTCCTCTGCGAAGATGTAGGCGCGCGGCAGCTTCACCGTGCAGTCAAGATAGCGGTTGTTGACAGAGCGCACCTCGACGGTGATATCGCGATTGGAGAGCGTTTTTTTGGCTCTTCCATAGCCAGTCATACTTTTGACCACGATTCTTCTCCTCCATGATATAGTAAAAACACAAAACTGAAAAGTACAGGATTAAACAAAAATCAGTAGTAAATGCAGGGCAGTAAATAGCATCCGCCGCCGCTAAAGAGCGTGCAGCACGACCATGCCGCGCAGCAGCGCAGACATGCGCTGTCATCAAAATTGGCCGTGTGGACCGAGCGGAAGCCGTTGGGCCGGTAGCCCGTCCCCGTCAGCGCAGAGAGCGCGTTCTGATACTCTGGATTGTTCGGGTCCATCTGTACGGCGGTCTCCATATAGCGCTTGGCCTCGTCCATCCA
>OHYQ01000401.1_pt1 | contig 10857 bp, 7 predicted proteins | sample 1580281 | NCBI WGS metagenome assembly OHYQ01 (sample SAMEA3882525, study PRJEB24775) | human gut metagenome | biome: human-associated habitat; feature: intestine environment; material: feces | place: Netherlands | collected 2009/2010
GGCACCTTTACGCATCACAATGTTGATTTTACCAAGGACCTGTTCCACATGGCGGACGACCTCGGCTTCAGCGAGCTTTCGATGGAGCCTGTTGTGGCGCCGCCCGACTCCCCCGAGGCGCTGACCGAGGAGGATCTGCCCAAGCTGTTTGACCAGTATGAGCTGCTGGCCAACGACATGCTGCGCCGCCAGAAGGCCGGCAAGCCGATCACCTTCTACCATTACATTCTGGATCTGAAGCACGGCCCCTGCATCTACAAGCGCATCTCGGGCTGCGGCTCCGGCACCGAGTATATGGCCGTGACCCCGTGGGGCGATCTCTACCCCTGCCACCAGTTTGTGGGCGACCCGAATTACAAGCTGGGCAATGTCTGGGACGGCGTGACCAACACTGCCCTGCGCGATGAGTTCAAGCTCTGCAACGTCTACGCCCGCCCCGACTGCAAGGATTGCTGGGCGCGGCTCTACTGCGCGGGCGGCTGCGCGGCCAACGCGCTGCACGCCACCGGCGACATCCACGGCACCTATGAGTACGGCTGCAAGGTGTTCCGCAAGCGGATGGAGTGCGCCCTGATGATGCAGGTCGCACAGCGCCTTGACCCCGAGCTGGCCAAGAACGCCGTGCAGTTCGAGAGCGACTGCGATGGCTGCGGCGAGACCGACTCCGGCTGCGATAACTAAATAAAAAAACGGCAGATGCCCGGAGGGGCATCTGCCGTTATCGTTTCCCGGGGAAAGCAGCGCGGTGCCGCCCGGGAAATACTTATCTTGCGAGGGGGGCGCACTTGGCCTGCAGCCAGGCCTTCTCGTCATCATTCAGGCGGGGGCTGAGCATCTCGTAGACGTGGGCGTGGTAGTCGTTCAGCCAGTTGATCTGGTCGCGGCTCAGCTCGTCCACAAGGACCGGCTCGGTGGAGATGGGCACCAGCGTCAAAGGCGCAAAGCCCAGCCAGTGGCCGTACTGGTTCTCGCCCAGGTCGATGCACTCCAGCTCGTTCTCAATGCGGATGCCGACCTCGTCGGTCTCGTAGATGCCCGGCTCGTCGGTGATGGTCATGCCGGGCTTAAAAATCACGGGGTTGTTCGGGCGCAGGCTCTGGGGGCCTTCGTGTACGCCGGAGATAAAGCCAACGCCGTGGCCGGTGCCGCAGCGGTAGTTGACCTTGTGCGCCCACACCGGGCCGCGGGCAAAGGTGTCCAGCGCAAAGCCGGTGCAGTAGTCCAGAAAAACGGCGCGGGCCATGTCGATGTGGCTCTGCAGCACCCATGTGTAATAGCGGCGCTCGTTGTCGGTCAGCGGGCCGACTGGGTAGGTGCGGGTGATGTCGGTCGTGCCCTCCAAATACTGCGCGCCCGTGTCGGCGAGGCAGAGGCCGCGCGGCTCCATGGGAATGTCGGTCTCCTCGGTCGGCTCGTAGTGGACGATCGCGCCGTGCGCGCCGTAGGCGAGGATGGGGTCGAAGCTCTGCTCAAGATAGTGCTCACCCTCGGCGCGAAGAGATTCGAGCTTTTTCGACGCGCTGAGCTCGGTGATCGGCTCTTTGCCGATCGTGTGCTTGAGCCAGTAGATGAAGCGCGTGACGGCCACGCCGTCCTTGATGTGGGCAAGGCGCTCGTTCTCCTGCTCGGCGGGCGTTTTCATCGCCTTCATCAGCTGAATGGGGCTCGTGCGGTCGAGGACTTCAGCGCTCTCCGGCACGCTTTGCAGAATGCGGTAGTTGGCGCGCTCGCCGTCGAGCAGTACGCGGGTGCCCGTGGGCAGCGCCGCGACGAGGCGGTAGATGTCGTCATAGGGAGCGAGCGTTACGCCGTCAGATTTCAAATGTGCTTCGATCTCTGCGCTCACGGCCTCTCTCTGCACGCAGAGCGTGGCCGTGTCCTGCTCAAGCAGCAGATACGAGAGAAACACGGGTGTGAAGAGCACATCGTTTCCGCGCAGGTTCAGCAGCCACGCGACCTCGTCGAGAGAGGGGATGACGAACACGCTTGCGCCCATCTCCTTCATCTTGCCGCGCACCATTGCGAGCTTTTCCCTGCGCGTCAGGCCTGCATACTTTACGTCCAGCTCCCACACCGGCTCACACGAGAGCGCGGGGCGGTCCGCCCACACAAGGTCGACAAGGTCCTCGTCGCCCGCAAAGCGGATGTGCTTCTCGCGCGTCTTTTCGCCGATCGAACGAGCGAAGTCGTTGCTGATCGTGCGCGAGTCGAAGCCGATCCAGCCGTTTTCAGGAACGTGGTCGCGCAGGAACGCGGGGATCTCAGGCACGCCGGGCTGGCCCATGCGCATGAGCTCAATACCGCTGCCCTCTAACTGCTGCGAGGCCTGCAAAAAGTAGCGGCCATCCGTCCACAGTGCGGCGGCGTCCGGCAGCACGACGAGCGTACCGGCAGAGCCGGTGAAGCCGGAGAGAAATTCGCGCGCCTTGAAGTGCGCGCCGACATATTCCGAGGTGTGGAAGTCGTCGGTCACGACGACGTAGGCGTCCAAGTGGCGCTTTTTCATCTCCACGCGCAAAAGTGCGAGCTTTTCGACAGGATTCATCACAAAATCACTCCAATTCTTTGTTACGATAACGATTGCCTCATTCGGCAAAGCTCTCCGTCAGCGTGACGAGCACGTTCGTCATGGCCTCAAGGCTGTCCGCGGGGATCCACTCGCGCACGCCGTGGTAATTGTAGCCGCCGGTGGAGAGGTTGGGGCAGGGCAGCCCGTCCCAGGACAGGCGCGCGCCGTCCGTGCCGCCACGGATGGGTACGCACTGCGGCTCGACGCCGTTGGCGCGGAAGGCGTTTTCCGCGCGCTCGATGAGGTGGAAGTGGGGGAGGATCTTCTCCTTCATGTTGTAGTAGCTGTCATTGATCCGGGCCTCGGCCGTGCCGTTGCCGTAAATTTCGTCGAGGCGCGCGGCGCAGTCGGCGAAGAGAGCCTTTTTCTCCTCAAAGCGCTCGCGGTCGTGGTCGCGGATGATATAGCGGAGCGTCGCCTCGGTCACGCTGCCGCTCATCTCGGTCAGGTGGAAAAAGCCCTCGTAGCCGTCGGTTTTCTCCGGCACTTCGTCCTCAGGCAGCATCGCGTGGAAGGTCATCGCTGCGGTCGCGGCGTTGATCATGACATTTTTGGCGCTGCCGGGGTGGACACCGACGCCGTGCACCGTCAGAACGGCGGACGCGGCGTTGAAGTTTTCAAATTCGATCTCACCGAGCGGGCCACCGTCCACGGTGTAGCCGTAGTCACAGCCGAGCTCCTGCACGTCGAGCCCGTCCACGCCGTTGCCGATCTCCTCGTCGGTCGTGAAGATGACGCGCACTTCGCCGTGCTTGACGTTTTTCTCAATCATCGTCTCGACCGCGGCCATGATCTCGGCGACGCCGGCCTTGTCGTCCGCGCCGAGGAGCGTCGTGCCGTCGGTGACGATGAGCTCTTCGCCCACATGGCTTTCAAGGCCGGGGCAGAGCGCCTCGGTGAGGGAGACAGTGTCGTTGAGCTTCAGCTCGCCGCCCTCGTAGCGCACGAGGCGGGGCTTGACGTTTTCGCCCGAAGCGTCGGGAGCGGTGTCCATGTGCGCGATGAGCGCGATGACGGGCGCGTCCACGCCCTCGCTCGCGGGGAGCGTTGCAAGCACATTGCCGCAGTCGTCCATGTGAACGTCCTCGAGCTTCAGCGCTTCAAGCTCCTGCATCAGCGCGCGGCCGAGGTCCTTCTGCCGCTCCGTAGAGGGCGAGGTGCCGGTGAATTCATCCGAGGTGGTGTAATAGGTCACATAGCGCAGAAAACGCGATTTGGCAGATTCCATTTTGGGGTACCTCCTTGCAGTCATGCTGCGTGATATTTCACGCTCAGTGTACCACAAAAGGGGGCGAACTGTAAAGCCGCGGCGCACCGATCCGCGCAAAAGTGAAACGGTGCAAAAGATTCTTTTGCTTGACAAAGGGCGGCAGTTGATAATATAGTGTGATACATATTAAATAAGAAACTGGGAGGGAAGAGGAAAAATGAACGTGGAAACCATCACGAGCCGGCAGAATCCGCTGATGACGCACCTGCGCAAGCTCGATTCCTCCCGGTCTTACCGCAAAAAGAGCGGCGAATATCTCTGCGACGGGACAAAGCTCTTGGACGAAGCGCTCAAGTGGGGCGCGCCGGTCCAAACGGCGGTGTTCTCTGACGGTGTGGAGATTCCAACGCTTCCCGATACCGTGCGCGCCGTGCGCGTGAGCGAAGACCTGATGCGCTCGGTGAGCCCGATGGAGACGCCGCAGGGCGCACTGTTTACAGTCGCGCTTCCCGAGACGAAGCTGCCCGAAACGCTTGCGGGTAAGCACTATCTCGTGCTGGACGGCGTGCAGGACCCCGGGAACGTGGGGACCATCCTGCGCACGGCGGACGCGTTTGAGTGCGACGGCGTGTTCTTAGTCAACGCCTGCGCCGACCTCTTCAATCCCAAGACGGCGCGCGCCACGATGGGCGCGATCTTCCGCCGCGAGGCGTACAGCGTCACGCCGGAGGAGCTTTTCGCGCTGCTCAGTAAAAGCGGCGTCCCGCTCTACGGCACGGCGCTGCGTGAGGACACCGTGCCGCTGTCTGACGCGAACCTGTCCAAAGCCGCTGTCGCCATCGGCAGCGAGGGGCGTGGACTGTCGCAGCAAATGCTGGATGAGTGCGCCAAAACGCTCAAAATTCCCATGAGCCCGCGCTGCGAGTCGCTCAACGCGGCCATCGCGGCGACGGTCGTTCTGTGGGAGATGTATCGCTGAAACAAACAAGGAGGTGCTCTTCATGGCGGGCCTTAAATACTGGGTATGGCTCTCGGAGGTCAAGGGACTGACAAACCGCTCAAAGCTTCTGCTGCTCGACTATTTCGGCACGCCGGAGAACGTCTACTATGCCGACGAGGACGAGTACCGCCTCGTCGAGGGCATCGAGCCGCGGCAGATCGCACTGCTCGCGGAAAAATCGTTGGAAAACGCCGACCGTATCCTCGGCGCGTGTTCGCGGCTGGGGCTGCGGCTTCTCACGATGCAGGACGCGGACTATCCGATGCGCCTGCGCAATATCTTTGAGCCGCCGTGCATGCTTTATGTCAAAGGCCAGCTCCCCGTTATCGACGAGGAGGTCGCTGTCGCCATGGTCGGCACGCGCAAGGCCTCGCCCTACGGCATCGAAGCGGCGGAGAAGATCGCCTACGGCCTGTGCAAGCAGGGCGCGGTCGTGATCTCCGGCGCGGCGGCGGGCGTGGACAGCGCATCTCACCGCGGCGCGCTGCGCGCGGGCGGAAAGACCATCGCCGTGCTCGGCAACGGGCTGGACATTGTCTATCCCGCGGAGAATGAATGGCTGTACCGCGATATCGCGGCCTCGGGCGCGCTCATCAGCGAGTATCCGCCCGGGACGGCGGCCGAGGCGTGGCATTTTCCCGTGCGAAACCGCATCATCAGCGGCTTGAGCCTCGCCACCATCGTGGTCGAAGCGCCGGAAAAGAGCGGCGCGCTCATCACGGCGAATACCGCGCTTGAGCAGGGACGCGATGTTTTCGCCGTTCCCGGTCCGATCGACGCGCCACTCAGCCGCGGCTGCAACCGTTTGATCGCGGACGGCGCGGCGGGCCTCATCACCGACAGCTGGGATGTGCTGCGCGAGTACGAGGCCATCTATCCGCATAAAATACTCGGCGAGCGCGTGGAGCTTCCGCGTACGCTCGGCTATCAGGCGCGCGAGGAGCAAGCGCGCGCCAAGCAGGCCGCGGCGGAGGAAATACTGTCGCTGCCGACACTGAATTTGAAAACCAACGACGCGGGGCTGACCGACGACCAGATCGCCATTCTGCGCACGCTGAAAGACGGCGCGCTGCAGGTGGACGATCTGATCGAAAAGACGCAGATCCCCACGCGCCGTGTTCTTTCCGCGCTGACGATGATGGAGCTTGAGGGCTACGTCGAGCAGGGCAGCGGCAAGCATTTTTCTTTGACCGTCACACTACTGGAGGAATAACATTCATGGCAAAAAAGCATCTGGTGATCGTCGAGTCTCCGGCAAAGGCGAAAACCATTGGAAAATATCTCGGCAAAGACTACGAGGTCAAGGCCAGCATGGGCCATTTGCGCGACCTGCCGAAAAGCAAGCTGGGCGTTGATATCGAGCACGACTTCGAGCCTGTCTATCAGCCCATCCGCGGAAAAGAGGAGCTCATCAGCGAGCTCAAAAAGGCCGCCAAGAGCAGCGACACCGTGTATCTTGCAACGGACCCGGACCGCGAGGGCGAAGCCATCTCGTGGCATCTAAAAGCGCTTTTGAATCTGGACGATGAAAAGGCCAAGCGCGTGACTTTCAACGAGATCACGAAAAAGGTCGTCTCCGAGAGCATCAAGGAGCCGCGCGCCATCGACCAGGACCTGGTCGACGCGCAGCAGGCGCGCCGCGTGCTCGACCGCATCGTGGGCTATCAGCTGAGCCCGCTTCTGTGGAAGAAGGTCCGCCGCGGCCTCTCCGCGGGCCGCGTGCAGTCCGTCGCTGTGCGCATGGTCGACGACCGCGAAAAGGAAATTCAGGCCTTCGAGGCGCAGGAATACTGGACACTTGACGCCGACCTCACCGACGAGGCGACGCACAAGACCTTTGAGGCGCACTATTACGGCAAGGACGGTAAAAAGGTTGAGCCGGCCTCCGGCGAGCAGGTGGACGGCATCATTGCCGACATCGGCGACAAGTCCTTTACTGTGACGAACATCAAGCGCACGGACAAGCAGCGCTCCCCGTCGCTGCCGTTCACCACTTCCACCTTACAGCAGGAGGCCTCGCGCAAGCTCAACATGACGCCGCGCCGCACCATGGCCATCGCCCAGCAGCTCTATGAGGGCGTGGACATCACGGGCGAGGGCACGGTGGGTCTCATCACCTACATGCGTACCGACTCGCTGCGCATCGCTGCCGAGGCGCAGGCTGCCGCCAAGACCTTTATCGCTGACCGCTGGGGTGAGGGCTATGTCTGCAAGATGCCCCGCAAGTGGAAGAGCCGCTCCGCCACGGCGGCGCAGGACGCCCACGAAGCGATCCGCCCCTCAATGCCCGAGCTGACCCCCGACGAGGTCGAGCAGAGCATCAGCGGCGATACTGCCAAGCTGTACCGCCTGATCTGGAGCCGCTTTATGGCAAGCCAGATGGCCGACTGCATTCAGGACACGGTCTCGGCATCCATCACGGCGGGGGAGTATCTTTTCCGCGCATCCGGCTTCCGGGTGTCGTTTGACGGCTTCACGGCACTGTATGAGGAATCCACTGACGACACGAAGAAAAAGGAGACCGCCCTGCCCCCGCTGGAGGAAGGCCAGAAGCTGGCGCTCAAAAAGCTGACGGCGGACCAGAAGTTCACCCAGCCGCCGCCGCTCTACACCGAGGCAACGCTCATCCATGCGCTGGAGGAGAACGGCATCGGCCGCCCGTCCACCTACGCGCCGATCATCACGACCATCGTGGACCGCGGCTATGTCGAAAAGGATCAGAAAAAGCTGAAAACGACCCCGCTGGGTCAGGCCGTCAACACGGTCATGATGGAGCAGTTCCCCGACATTGTCAATGTGAAATTCAGCGCTGACATGGAGAAAAAGCTCGATGTGGTCGAGGCCGGCGAGGCAGACTGGGTCAAGACGATCGACGAGTTCTATCAGGGCTTTGAGAAGAGCCTGGAGCAGGCCGAGAAGAACATGGAGGGCAAGCGCATCAAGGTCGAGGACATCCCGACCGATGAGATCTGCGAGAAGTGCGGCCGCCCCATGGTCATCAAGTCGGGCCGCTACGGCAAGTTTGTGGCCTGCTCCGGCTTCCCGGAGTGCCGCAACGCCCACCCGCTCGTCAAGGATACGGGCGGCCTCTGCCCGCTGGACGGCGGCCACATGCTGGTGCGCAAAAGCAGCAAGGGCCGCGTCTACTACGGCTGCAGCAACTACCCCAAGTGCAACTATATGACCTGGGACGAGCCGGTGCCCGAAAAGTGCCCCCAGTGCGGCAGCACCCTGTTCAAAAAGAAGGGGCAGCTGTATTGCGCTAAAGAAGGCTGCGGGTTTGTGAAGGCGATTGAGAAGAAATGACCGCTTTAAAGCCTCCCCGCAAAGGGGAGCCTGAGAGAGGACAAGTATGCAACTTAACATTATCGGTGCCGGTCTGGCCGGGTGCGAGGCGGCACTCTGGCTGGCAGATCGCGGCGTGCAGGTCGAGCTGTACGAGCAGAAGCCTACAAAATATTCCCCGGCCCATAAAAGCGCGGGCTTTGCGGAGCTGATCTGCTCGAACTCGCTCAAGGCCGAGCGCCCGGATTCCGCGTCCGGCCTTTTGAAAATCGAAATGAAGATGATGGGCAGCCACCTGCTGGACGCGGCCGAGACCGCCCGCGTGGCGGCGGGCGGCGCGCTGGCCGTTGACCGGGACGTGTTTTCCACCGCCGTGACGGAGATGGTGGAAAATCACCCGAACATCACGGTCCACCGCGAGGAAGTCACCGCTCTGGACGAGCGCGCACCGGTGCTCGTTGCCAGCGGCCCTTTGACTGAGGGCGCACTGGCGCAGGCGGTCGCAGCGCTGACCGGGGACCATCGGCTCAGCTTCTATGATGCGGTGGCTCCCATCGTGACGGCCGAAAGCCTTGACTATGACAAGGTTTTTGCCGCCTCCCGCTACGGTCGCGGCGAGGCCGACTATCTGAACTGCCCCTTTAACAAGGAGGAGTATGAGAGCTTCCACGCGGCGCTCATCGCCGCCGAGCGCGCGCCGCTCCACGACTTTGACGGCGACCTGACCGTCTACGAGGGCTGTATGCCGATCGAGGTCATGGCTGCGCGCGGCGCGGATACGATCCGCTTTGGGCCGCTGCGCCCGGTCGGCCTGCGCGACCCGCGCACCGGCCACCGCCCGTGGGCGGCTGTGCAGCTGCGTGCCGAGAACACGGCCCGCACGCTCTATAACCTCGTCGGCTTCCAGACCAACCTGAAATGGGGCGAACAGAAACGGGTGTTCAGCATGATCCCCGGCCTGGAGCACGCCGAATTTGTGCGGTACGGCGTCATGCACCGCAACACCTTCCTCGAAAGCCCCAGAGTGCTGACAAAGCAGCAGTTTCTGGCGGACCACCCCAATGTGTTTTTTGCCGGGCAGATCACCGGGTTTGAGGGCTATATGGAGAGTGCGGCGTCCGGCCTGCTGGCCGCCCACCAGATCTACGCCCGCTTGCAGGGCCGCGAACTGCCGCCGCCCCCGGCGGCCACGATGTGCGGCTCGCTGCTCGACTATATCACGACCCCGAACAAGGACTTCCAGCCGATGGGCGCGAACATGGGCATACTGCCCCGCACCGAGGAGATCAACGCCATACGCGACAAGCGGGAGCGCTATATGGCGCTTTCGCAGGCCGCACAGGACGCCATGCATGCATGGACGGAGGAATATAAAGCATGAAAATTTTAGTGGATGCCATGGGCGGCGACAACGCCCCGCTGTGCGTTTTGCAGGGCGTGAGCCAGGCCGCGGCGGAGTTCGGCGACGGCATGGAGCTGGTGCTGCTGGGTGAGGAAAAAGCCATCCGCGACTGCGCAAAAGAGAATAAAATCGACCTTGCACCGTTTGAGATCCTCAACTGCACCGAGACCATCGACATGCACGATGACCCGGTCAAGGCTGTGCGCCACAAGAAGGATTCCAGCCTTGTCAAGGGCCTGACCATGCTGAAGAACGGCGAGGCCGATGCCTTTGTCAGCGCCGGCTCCACCGGTGCGCTGCACGTCGGCACCAGTCTCATCGTGCGCACGGTCAAGGGTGTCAAGCGCCCGGCGCTGGCCACCCCGATGCCCGGCGCCAAGCAGAATTTCCTGCTGCTGGACTGCGGTGCGAACGTCGAGTGCCGCCCCGAAATGCTGAACGCCTTCGGCACGATGGGCAGCGTCTACGCCGAAAAGGTCATGGGCCGCGAAACGCCGAAGGTCGCACTCGTCAACAACGGCGCCGAGGACACGAAGGGCACCCCCACCTACCGCGAGGCGCACCAGCTGCTGAAGGCGAACCCCTGCATCCATTTTGCCGGCAACATCGAGCCGCGCTATATCATGGACGGCGAGATCGATGTCGTGGTCTGTGACGGCTTTGTCGGCAATGTGGTCCTCAAGCTGACCGAGGGCGTTGCCAAGACGCTGCTGGGTATGCTGAAAAAGATCTTTTTGCAGAATATCATCACCAAGCTCAGCTATCTGGGCATCAAGGGCGGTCTGGGCGAGCTGAAACGCCGCGTGGACAGCGGCGAGATGAAGGCGGCTTTCGCACTCTACCCTGTTTCCATGCAGCAGCTCATCGACATTGCCGATACGGGCAACATCATGCCTCCGAAGACCACCTGGTTCGAGCCGAAACTCCGTTCGGGTGTGGTGATCCATACTTTCGAGGAGAAATAGTGTCCCGTAAGGGATTCAAAAGAGAAAGGAGAATCTTGAACAGATTCTCCTTTCTCTTTTGTAATTATATGCTTTCCTGTATTTCACCGGGAGCGTCGCGTCCCTAGTTCTTTAGGGTCAGTTCGGAATTGCAGATGCAACTGCGAGCTACGAATATGCGACCGTCGGATTTGGTGTTGCGACCGTCGAAAATGGTGCGGGCGGTGGAAAGTACCGCCCTCGCAGCAGAGCGCGATCAGCTTTTTTTGTGTTGTTGGCGATAGCTGCCAATGCACGGAACGTTTCGGCTGCTGCGCGAGTCACCACGACGATTATGAAGCCGTAGATCGGATTGAGGACGATGTAAATGAGCGAACCGCTGCCGAAGAATGCTCCCGTACCCATCATGCGAAGCATGGAGGCGTCGCCGTTCAGGAATATTGCGGC
>OHYQ01000407.1_pt1 | contig 10764 bp, 11 predicted proteins | sample 1580281 | NCBI WGS metagenome assembly OHYQ01 (sample SAMEA3882525, study PRJEB24775) | human gut metagenome | biome: human-associated habitat; feature: intestine environment; material: feces | place: Netherlands | collected 2009/2010
TGGTTTGTTTTCGTCCAGTAGCCCGGCTTTGGCCATTTGTACGGCTTCCACCACTTGGCAGACAGCTTCTTCCTGACCGTATATCTTTGCACTGATGCGTTAATGCAAGGTTTCTAATGTGGCATTGTCCTCTTCCTTCATGGCGAGTACATCCACTTTACAGATACGTGCCAGTATATCGGTTATCAATGCTTTGTCCACCGTTTGTGTTTCTGTATCTGTGGGGTGGATTTCAGGTCGATGGCCTTGTCGGGCAAAAAACGGTCGCTGATATACCGTGCGGCAGCTGTGACGGCATATGCTATCACTCCTTCTTCATAAACTACTCCATGGAACGTTTCGTACCTTTCTTTTAATCCTTCCACTATGTGGATAGTTTCTTCGATTCCGGGTTCCTGTATGTCAATCTGTTGGAAACGCCGTACCAATCCTCTGCTACGTGAAAAATAGCGGTTGAATTCTTCGTAAGTAGTGGAACCGATAAACCGGATCTCTCCTCCTTCCAAATAAGGCTTGAGCATATTAGAGGCATCCATCGAACCGTCTCCCGTCCGTCCGGCGCCTATCAGGTTATGTATTTCATCTATATATACAATGGCGTGTCCTTCTTTCCGTATTCCTTCCATAATGGCTTTCAGCCTTTTCTCGAATTCACCCCGATATTGTGTACCGGCCAATAAGTTGCCTAAATCCAGTTCGTAGATACGACAGCCTGTGAGGCGTTCGGGAACATTGCCTGCTTCTATACGTGCAGCTAGTCCGTAGACCAGTGCGGTTTTTCCCACTCCCGGTTCACCCACGTGCAGAGGGTTGTTCTTTTCTTTGCGGCAGAGCACTTGTATGGTTCGCTCCAACTCCATCTCCCTGCCGATAAGCGGGTTGTGGTCTGCCAGATGGTCGTTGAGGCAGGTCACGTAGTTACGCCACGGTTCTGTTTTCTCTTGTTCATCGGGAGATGGCGTACCGCCTGCTTCTTCTGCCAGCTCCGCTTCTTCGTAGTGGGTGATGAGCAGGCTGAGGAATTCGGGCAGGTCGCCGCCGACTGCTTCCTTCAGGAAATGGCATGCCCAGGAATCTTCCAGTTGCAGCAAGCCTTGTATCAGATGAGGAACATCCAGCTCTTCGGCGCTGGAATACTCTGTCACCGTATAGGCATGTTGCAGGAGTGAGCTGAGCTGGACGGAAAGTCCCAACTCGTATTCCACATTGTCGGGGACAGTGTCCACTTCTTCCGTCAGATAGTTTTCCAGCGAGATGCTGAGCTCCACATAATTGTAGAAGGTATCTTGCAGGGTGTGGATAAAGGGTTCCTGCTCTATAATGGCGCTCAGCAGATGTTCGGGCATGATGAACTCGTGCCGGTAAGACTCGGCCTTTCTTTGTGCGGAAGCGAATGCTTGGTTTACGAATATCGTATTTTTTATATCCATATTGTTTCTTTCTTCTTATTCTTCTTCCTCCGGGGTGACGGTGAGCCGGAGGGGGAAACCTTCATTGCGTGCCATGCGGGTGGCTTTCTGTACTTTGGAGTGGGCGATGTCGTATGAGTAGATGCCCACTACCGCGGAGTTGCTCTTGTGCACCTGCAGCATCAGTGTTTCCGCTTCTACCGATGATTTGTAAAAGACGGTGGTGAGTACCTTTACCACAAACTCCATGGTGGTGAAGTCATCATTGTAGATGGTGACTTTAAAGCGTCGGGGTTCCCGTAGTTCTATGCGTTCTTTTTCTTTGAAAGAAGATTGCTGTTGTTCCATTTCTTTGAAAAACTACTGTTAAGACATTGTTCTACCGTTGTGTGGGCAACGAAAACTCCTGCCAGTCATATTCGTCTCCGTACTCGTCGGCTATGGCTATGCGTATGGTGACGTTACCCGTCTTTATCCGTTCTCCGGCACTGATGTTGGCGGTGTATTTCACACCGTTGCGCGGAGTTATTTGCTCTATCATGACCGACGGCGATATGTAAATACGCTTCATGCCCGTGGTTTCCGCCACCACCGGCACTACGTTGTAGGCTGTTTTGTTTCCTTCGTTCATGATCAATGAAACGTATATTCCGTATCCTCAAGTGGTCGATGGCCGATGCTTGCGGCTGTCTTCCGGATTGCGGGGGATAGGGCTGTGTCCTTTCTATCCGGTAGCTGTACTCCTCCTGCTTTTTGGGGGCTGTGGCTGCATTGGCAATGGCAGCTCCCGCAATGGTTCCTATGATGGTGCCGATGGCGGAACCCCGGTATCCTCCTCGCCAGCCTCCGTTACTGTCACCTATCAGCCCGCCGATGGCACCGCCTACATTACTTCCGATGGCAGCTCCTGCGAGCACTGCGTTAGGGTCGCCTGCAGCCATCTGGCTTGTGCCGCATCCGCTGAGGATGATGGTTGCTGCCAGGATTCCTATAAAAGACTTTTTCATGTTCATATCCTATAATTATTATGTTGGGCAGATTGTTTTATAAAAGGGCTATTCCCAGTAAATCATCTTTTTGGTCATGCCTCCGTCAATGGTTATGTTTTCGCCATTGATGAAGTCGTTTTCGTCTTGGCATAGGAATACGCACATACGGGCAATATCTTCCGGTTTGCCAACCCGTCCGGAGGGGTGTTGCGAATGGTCTTCTGCCCGTAATTGTTCATAATCGTGTGTCTGAATCCAGCCCGGAGAGATGGAGTTGACCGTGATGTGCCACTCTGCAAGCGATAAAGCCAACGCATGCGTCAACGAATAGATGCCTCCTTTGGAAGCTGCATATCCTTCACTCCCCGGTTCACTCATCAGATAGCGCGTAGAACAGAGATTAATGATTCTTCCGTAGGTATTCGTGTTGTTTTGACTTTTGCGGTGTACTGCCAACGCATGTGAAGTAATGAACACCGGACGTAAATTCACAGACAATATTTTATCGAAAGTCTCCACACTCGTTTCTGTGATGGGAGAGAATTCACTGATGCCGGCATTGTTTATAATGATGTCAATATCCCCCCATTCCTTGAAAATATTTTGCAGGCAAAGTTCCAATGCTTCTTTGCTGTTTAGGTCGACGGGATAGAATTGTGCTCCGGTGGCTTGGGCGGTTTGCTGCCCTTTCAGTTCATTCTTGTCACAAAAGGCTACTTGGTAATTAAGCTTGCAGAAAGCTTCTACAATGGCTTTGCCAATACCCCCTGCACCTCCGGTAACGAACACTTTCTTTCCGCCTTTTTTGAGGGGAAGTGTCGGCTTATGTAGCGTTTGTGCCTTACCGGATTTTTTCGCTTTCTCCCAAGCTGCTTTGCGTGCCCGGTATTGCTCGTACTGATTTTCAAGATAATTATCGGCCATATATGTTTCCGGTTTTATTGTTTAACTGTCTTTCTCCGAATAAGTTCACTTCCTTGCATTGGGAGATGATATAGAGATGATGCCCCCAAGGGATGGAGAAAAATTTCTCTTCACCTAATTTGGAAACAACTTGTTGCCAAATTGTATATGGCTCATTATAAAATAGATACCACTGCTTTATACTGCGTATGTTTCTATATGAGAACCCTTTCATATCAGGAAATTCTGCCATCAGCTCACGACTCAACTCTTCGAGAAATCCGCTTCCCCAAGTCATTTCTTTCTGCCGTTCTATAATTTCTGCCCCCAGTTGCCAGTAAAGGTGAAGCAGTTCGCTGTTCACGCGTACAGCCGCTTTAATCTGTGCACTACGAATGTCTTGTTTTAGGTGGTTTACCCAATCCTTGAACGGTTGATTTATAGATAGTGCTGTTTTCATATTTTTATTTTCTTCATCGTCATATTCGATGTTTCTATTTCACAAAGTTAAGAAAAAGAATTTATTTCAACTGTAATCCTTTCCGTCTTTTCTACCTCTCCACTTTTACCACACAATATATCATCTCCCCCTCTCTTTCCTTTACCTCATCCCGTGTTGCTGCAATATCCTCCCGAACACGTTCACCCGTTTTGCAGAGAATAGGTATCGCACTATGTCGCTGTATTTCCTCCTATATTTTCGCAGGCGATAATTATTCCCCTTGTAGGGCTTCAAAAGGGAATCCGTCTGTTTCCCTAAGGAGAACGGTTTGTTTCAATATGGAGAACAGTTTGTTTCATTAGTAGGAAACAGTTTGTTCCGTTAAAGAAAACAGTTCGTTTTATTGAGTGCGAACAGTTTGTTTCATAGTATGTGAACACTTTGTTTCTTACTGTTGTAACAAAGTGTTCACCGTTGTGAACTAAAGTGTTATCTATATTTTCAGTGATAAAATGACATGAAAAGGGGGCTGAAGATTACCTTTCTACCATTTGTATTCCTCGCTGTAAGAGTCGAAAGCCGGTTCTCCCGGAATGTTGTATTGGTGGAAAGTTCTGCGGATATAGTTCTGGTCTTCGGGGGAAAGGTAAGATTCTTCCCGGTAGAAGCGGTAGTATTTTCCGCGGCCGAAATGGGCTATCAACTGGCTTTTCAGAGGTTGGAGATTCTTGTAGGGAACTTCATCGAGCAAGTGGCTGATTCCCCACGCAACATGTATCTTTTGTGTCGATTGGAAATAGGCGCATTGACTGCTATCCTCTGGAATGCACAGTGGATTGATGATGCGGATGGACGGGTACTCGGGGGTATCGCGAAGGGCAGCTAAGCGATGCAGGCAGTTGTCGGCTTTCGGGCATTGGTTGTTGAAACAGCGTGAGTAGTTGGCAGGTGCTAAAGGTTTTTCGGAAGAATGTTTCATGTTTATATATACTTTGATGAAGCTACAAAGATAACACTAACTTTTTGATATAGCCTTCTGTTCTCTTGTTTGAAATGCCTCTTCATTGAAAAAACAGTAGCCGGAACCACTGAATCCAGTAATTCCGGCTGTACCGTTCTTTCTTATAAGTATGGATGGACTATTTCACCTGGATGATGTCATAATTCAAGTCACTCACTGCTTCCTGCAGGCTGTCGTTGACAAGGCGCAGGGTTGTGTCGTTCACTACTACGAAGTACACCGGAGTGTCCCCGTCGTTCGGGGTCAGCTTGATGGCTGTTTTCTTCTTGTTGTCGACGTCTTTCTGGATAACTTCTTTCTTTCCTTTGGAAGTAAAGCTCTTGTTCTTTCCGGGGCCTTCGGCATCCAGATAAGTTGTTACCAGCGTGTAGCCGCTTTCTCCGTCGGGACCTACACTGTCTACGCTCAATACATACTGGATGCCCGGACCGTCGGCGGCGGGAAGGATTCCTTCGTATACGGCTACGGCAGAAGAATCATTCCCGGCAACTGTCAACACTCCTTCACCTACGGCGGAATCATTGTTCTGGGTTCCTGATTGGCAGGATACCAATGCAGCGGCAAGGGCTGCAATCATCATTACTTTTTTCATTGCTTTAATGGTTTAAGTTAATTATAAAGACGCAATAGCGTTTGTTATTCATCTTCTTCTTTCTTGATGACGAGCAGCTTGTCCACCCGTCCGCGGTCCATATCCACCACTTCGAAGTCCAGGTTTTTGTAGCTGAACAAGTCTCCGGCTTTCGGCACCCGTCCTATCAAGAACATGGCAAGACCGCTCAAGGTGGTGAAGTCTTCTTCTTTCAGGTCATCATAGTTCATAATGCCCATCGCCTCCATAAAGTCATCCAGATTCATGGAAGCTTCCACCAGCATGGAACCGTCTTGACGAACAACGATTTCCTCTTCTTCCGTTTCATTCTCTTCGAGGATGTCTCCGAAGATACTTTCCGTCAAATCGTGCAGGGTGATGATACCTTCTGTATTTCCATACTCGTCTACAACAACTCCGAACTTGTTTTTGTTCTTCTTAAACAGCTCTAAAACTTTCTTTGCATACAAACTTTCCGGAATAAACAAAGCAGGGCGTGCAATACTACGTAAGTTGAAGGGTTGTTCGCCGCCCATCATCAAGATGATGTCCTTTACGGAAACCACACCGATAATCTCGTCCTTTCCCCGCTCCACCAGGAGATATTTGCTGAAGTGTTCTTCGTGGATGATACGCAGCACCTCTTCCGGTGTGTCTGTGGGATGGAGCACAACGATGTCGCGGCGATAGGTCATCAGGTCATTCGCTCTTTTGTCCGAGAAGCGGAACACGTCACGCAACATTTCCGTTTCGTCTTTGTCGATGACGCCTTGTTCCGAGCTTTGGTGCAGAATCATCTTCAGTTCGTCTTGTGTCATTTGGCGTTCCTCGCCACTGTTCAGTCCGATGAGTTTGTTCATCAGTTTGGTGGAAGCGCTCAACAGGCATACAAACGGATAGGAAATCTTGGTCAGCACAATCATGAAGGGGCTGAGCATGGTGGCCCATCGTTCCGGGTTGTTCAAGGCGATGGACTTGGGCACCAGTTCGCCTATGATGAGCGACAGATAGGTGATGATGGCTACTACGGTAATCATGGCGAGAGTCTTGGCATAGGCGGCTACTCCCGGAATGAGGGCGAACAGCGGTTCTACGTCATCAGCGATGGTGGCACCACCATAGGCACCGGATACGATACCGATAAGAGTAATACCGATTTGGATGGTGGAGAGGAATTTTTCGGGTTCTTCCAGTTGTTTCAATACTCCTTTGGCTCTTTTGTTCCCTTTTCCGACAAGAGTTTCAAGGCGTGCTTTACTTGAGGAGACTAAAGCGATTTCATACATGGCAAAAATGCCGTTCAGAATAAGTAAAAGTAGAATGATAATAAACTCCATAGTGGATTTTGAATAGTTTGTGAGGCAAAGATAATGATTTTTCAGTATTTATTGTTAATATTGCCATCCGTTAGAAAAAATAAACAATAAATAGATGAAAAAAAGAATTATTGCCTTGGGGCTTTTGTGGTGTCTGTCTGCCGTGATGTTGCAGGCGGCACGTGTAGACACGGTGTTGGTAAGAAGTGCAGCCATGAATAAGGATGTAAAAGTTGTGTATGTATTGCCTGATAAGGCTATCGGCAAGCAGGCTTGTCCGGTGGTTTATCTGTTGCACGGTTATGGCGGAAATGCGCGGAGCTGGGTGCAGCTGAAGCCGGAATTGCCGCAGATGGCAGATGAGAAAGGAATCATATTTGTATGTCCGGACGGCAAGAACAGTTGGTATTGGGACAGTCCGGAGAATCCTGCCTACCGTTATGAGACTTTTGTCACCTCGGAATTGGTGAAGTATACAGACGGGAACTATGCTACCATTCCCGATAGAAAGGCGCGTGCCATCAGTGGATTGAGTATGGGCGGCCACGGTGCTTTGTGGAGTGCTATCCGTCATAAGGATGTGTTCGGTGCAGCGGGCAGTATGAGTGGAGGAGTGGATATACGGCCGTTCCCCCAGAATTGGGAAATGAACAAGCAGTTGGGAGAGTTTGCTGCCAACAAGGCATCTTGGGATGCGCATACGGTGGTCAACCAGCTGGATAAGATTGTAAATGGAGACTTGGCGCTAATCATCGACTGCGGTGAGGCCGATTTCTTTCTTGAAGTGAACAAGGACTTGCACAACCGGCTGCTGGCAAGGAAGATAGACCATGACTTCATCACCCGTCCCGGTGGACATACCGGAACGTATTGGAACAACTCCATAGACTATCACGTCCTTTTCTTCGACAAGTTCTTTAAGAAGTAAGTAACTTATTATTCGATGGTATAGTTCACGGTGCGTGTGTAGTCCTGCTCGTAGCCGTTCCTTATATGCCTGACGACTGCATGGCAGGAAGTGACGATACCCCGGTTATCTAACGTATAAGTATAGGTGGTGGTCTCTTCACTTTCTCCGTTGCTGTCCGGGATGAGTTGGGTAATCAGATAGTTTGCAGGTTCTCCCAATATCTTCCCGTATATGGCAACCGCATGCATGGAAAGCGGATACATGTCCGTAATGAATAGGCTTGGTATTTCGGAGATATTTGCAATTTCATTGCCTGATGGTGTGGTAGCCGTACTGTTGTGCTCAAAAGTGTCAACCTTTTGCTGTATGCGCAATGCCCGGAAGTTGCTGTAGTCTATTGTAATGAATGAGTATTCTTTTCCGTCGTCCAGCTTTTCTGTGATGTTTTCCAGATAGTATTTGTCTTCGGTGTTGATGAGGTAGGAGAAGGTGTAAGTACGGGTATTTCCTGCCATATCCTGACTGGTACAAGTGGTGGCATAACCTTTGTCATTCAGCGTGTAGGTTGATACTGTACCTGCTTCGTCGGTTATCACGGCTTGATGGTCCTTGTATTCGACAGTAGTGGTATTCTCTATCTCGAAGAGTTCGTCTCCTGCTGTAAAGCTCTGTTTGCCGGTGTAGCTGGTCAGCCTGCCTGCACTGTTGTAAAGGTAGGTGTGGGTGGCAGTAACCGGTTGCGCATCGCTCTCTATCACTTCTTTGAGTTCGATTTTGGAGAAAGGAGTGGTGGGGTAGGTTGACGGCTCCGATTCTGGCGTATCACTGCCATTGTTATCATCGCTGCAAGCTGCCAGTCCGCCGAGCAACAGCAGGCTGAACATGATTCCCGAAAATCGGGTGATGATTGTAACTCTTCTGTTTAGTTTCATCCTATTGGTCTTTTTATTTGATGCGTACGGCATGGCTTGCCCGACGTTCAATGGAGTTTGCGAGAGTGGTCACTCTTAAAGAACGGGTATCTTCTTGTGCGGGCGGTTGTATGCTTCCGTCGATGGCGCCGAGTGCAGTGCTCAATAAGGCTTCGTTGGTATCTCCAAAGGGCAGGAAACGTGACATGTCGCTCATCTCATTCACTACATATCCCGAGTAGGCCGGTTGGAATCCGGATTCATAATCAGATTTCCCTTCCGAATTGTATATCTTGCAGACGATGGGATTCATCGTTATCATCAGTTCGGGGCTGGAGAAATTCCTGGAACCTACATTCTTGCCTACGGTAGTACCGCCGATGATGACAACATCCATATACGGGTCGAGGCAGTTAATCACCATTTCGGAGGCGGAGGCAGTCTGGCTGCTGGTAAGTACGTAGAGAGTATTCAGGTTTAGGTTTGCTCCGTTTCCGATGAGTCCGGAGTTCAGGGTGAACGGTACTATCTGCGGATTGAAGCGGTTGTTGAATTCCAGGTACCCCAACTCTTGTCCCAAGGCGGAGGAAGGTGCAAGCATGGTACACAGCAATTCTGCGCAACTCAGTAATCCACCGTTGTTGTAGCGCAAGTCAAGGATGAATTCGTTGACTTGCTGTGATGCGAAATATTGGAATGCGCTGCGCAGGTCGTTGTCATATTCATTACTGTTGTCCGTGGGGCCGGAACTGAAGTGGTTGTAGACCAGATAACCTATTTTCTTGCTGCCTGATGTATATACATTCTTATAGTGCACCGGGTTGTCGTTGACGGGACGCGCCGATGCTATCTGTCTGGGTTTGTCGTAAGCAACGATGGCATTTTTCTCCACGTCGTAATAACCTACTGTAAGTTCCATGGCACTACTTCCATACAGTTTCTTATAATTCTGTTCAGTAATAAAGTTCCCGTCCATCTTCATAATCCAGTCACCCCGTTTTAGCCCGATTTCCGAGGCCGGGCTTCCGTCGGCAACGTAAAGAATCTGTGCAACAATGGCATTCTCTTCTCCTTCTACTTCTATCTGGTTGGTAGTGAACTGGAATCCGTAGCTGTAATCCGTATAGGGGATGCTGCGGGTAGTGGTGACGCTGACCAGACTGTCGATGGTGGAGAATTTGTCTTCTTCGGATTTGAGCGAGGCAAAGAAAGTGAAAGGGGCTTGAAAATAGTTCAGGTCGTTGGTATGGGGGATAGCGTCTACCCAATAGTACCACACACGCATGGTATCGTCAATCCAGCGGTCTGTCTGGGTCTGTCCGGCATACTCTTTCCAGCGGTCCACCCCGCAGGAAGTCAGATAAATGGGAAGAATCAGGGTTCCCAATATGAGTATCAGTATATTTCTTGCTTTCATGGGGGCAAAGATAGTGCAAATTGAGTGCAGAACTTTCATGCTTGCATGAAAAAGTTTTGCCGAAATGCAGTCTATCTTATCTAAAGATAGAAAATTGCTTGCTTATCTACCACAATTGTGGTATAAAATTCCCTAATCTGTGTCATTGTCTGCCCCGGCTTATCGCTCTATCTTTGCAACATCCGAATGAGAAACGGTTTATTCACCTAAAATACAAACGACAATGGAAACAAAGAAATTGCACTTTGAGACTCTACAACTTCACGTTGGACAAGAACAACCCGACCCGGCAACTGATGCCCGCGCCGTACCTATCTATCAGACAACTTCGTATGTATTTCGTAATTCGGCCCATGCGGCAGCCCGCTTTGGCTTGCAGGACCCGGGGAATATTTACGGGCGGTTGACGAATTCCACCCAGGATGTGTTCGAGAAGCGCATTGCAGCACTCGAGGGCGGTGTTGCCGCTCTGGCTACCGCTTCCGGCGCCGCAGCGATTACCTACACCATTCAGGCACTTGCTCAGGCCGGTGACCACATCGTAGCACAGAAGACCATCTACGGCGGCAGCTACAACCTGCTGGCACATACTCTGCCGCAGTTCGGCGTTGAGACCACCTTCGTTGATGCACACAATCTGGAAGAGCTGGAAGGTGCTATCAAGGACAACACTAAGGCTGTTTACATCGAGACTCTCGGCAACCCGAATTCCGATATTCCGGATATCGAGGCTATCGCAAAGATTGCGCACAAGCACGGTCTGCCGCTCGTAATCGACAACACTTTCGGTACCCCGTACCTCATCCGTCCGATTGAGTACGGTGCTGATATCGTTGTTCACTCTGCTACCAAGT